>Ga0209370_1000136_pt1 | contig 159610 bp, 131 predicted proteins | sample AgamicAtPrz_FD_187164 | JGI IMG/M metagenome (GOLD analysis project Ga0209370, IMG submission 187164) | Agave microbial communities from Guanajuato, Mexico - At.P.rz (SPAdes) (version 2) | ecosystem: Host-associated > Plants > Phyllosphere > Phylloplane/Leaf | place: Guanajuato, Mexico...
GCCGCCGGATGCGCGCCTGACCGCGCGGCTGCTGGCGCGCAACCGTCGCGTGCTGTGCGCCGCGCCGGCCTACCTCAAGCGCGCTGGCGAGCCAGCGACGCCGCGCGAGCTCGCGCGACACGCCTGCCTCTTCATCCGCGAGAGCGACGAGACCTTCGGCACCTGGCACTTCCAGCAGGGAGCGCGCAAGGAGACGGTGAAGGTGCGCGGACCACTGGCGGCGAATGACGGCGAGAGCGTACTGGCCTGGGGCCTGGATGGGCACGGCGTGCTGATGCGCTCTCGGTGGGAGGCGGCGCCGATGCTGCGCTCGGGGCGGCTGCGGCCGCTGCTGATCGACTGGGAACTGCCGCCGGCGGACATCCATCTGATCTATCCGCCGCGCGCGCAACTGGCGGCGAAGACGCGCGCGCTGGTGGACTTCCTGATGGCGCGCTTCGAGCCGCATCGCGACGGCGACGGAGGTTGGTGACGCGGGACGAGACCCCTCACCCCTCCCTCTCCCCCGCCGGGGGAGAGGGTGTTCCACCGAGCGTGTGATGCCCACCGAGCGGGTGATGCACGGAGGAAGAATCCACCGCGCCTGCGGACTCCCTCTCCCGCTTGCGGGAGAGGGCAGGGGTGAGGGCCAGCGGCCTGGGCATGAGGGCAATTTGTCCTAGGGCGATCTGTCCTAGGACGATCTGTCCCTTCCTTGCGATCGCGCAATGCCCAACACTGCGCGGCCATGGACCCGTTCATCCTGGCGCGCATGCAGTTCGCGCTCAACATCACCTTCCACATCCTGTTCCCGACGATCACCATCGCACTGGGCTGGGTCGTGCTCTTCATGCTCTGGCGCTGGCGGCGCACCGGCGAGGCCGCGTGGCTCGCGGCCTACCAGTTCTGGACCAAGGTCTTCGCGCTGAGCTTCGCCCTCGGCGTGGTCAGCGGCGTGACGATGAGCTTCCAGTTCGGCACGAACTGGCCCGGCTTCATGGAACGCGCCGGCAACATCGCCGGCCCGCTGCTCGGCTACGAGGTCCTCACCGCGTTTTTCCTGGAAGCCGGCTTCCTCGGCATCATGCTGTTCGGCCGCGAGCGCGTCAGCCCGCGCCTGCACTTCATCGCCACGGCGACGGTGGCCTTCGGCACGACGCTGAGCGCGTTCTGGATCCTCAGCCTCAACTCGTGGATGCAGACCCCCGCCGGCTACGAGATGCGCGACGGCGTCCTGCATGCGGTGGACTGGTGGGCGGTGATCTTCAACCCGTCCTTCCCCTACCGGCTGGCCCACAAGCTGCTCGCGTCGGGGCTGACCGTGGCCTTCCTGCTCAGCGGCCTCAGCGCCTGGCAGATGCTCAAGGGCGTCGAGCGGGCGGAGACGCGGCGGGTGATGCGCCTCGGGCTGACGCTGGGCGCGGTGCTGATCCCGCTGCAGATCCTGGCTGGCGACCTGCATGGCCTCAACACGCTCAAGCACCAGCCGGCCAAGATCGCCGCGATGGAGGGCATCTGGCACACCGAGCGCGGTGCGCCACTGCTGCTGTTCGCGCTGCCCGACGAGCAGGCGAAGGAGAACCGCCTGGCCATCGGCATTCCGCGCCTGGCCAGCCTCATCCTCACCCACGACGCCGAGGGCGAGATCCGCGGCCTGGATGAATTCGAAGGCGTGCATCCGCCGGTCAAGCCGCTGTTCTTCGGCTTTCGCGTGATGGTGGGCATGGGCGTGCTGATGCTGGGCTTCGCCTGGGGCGGCTGGTGGCTGTTCCGCCGCTCGGGCTGGCGGGGCCTGCCGCGCGCCTGGCTGTGGGGCCTGTCGCTGATGAGCTTCTCCGGCTGGATCGCGACCGTCGCTGGCTGGTACGTCACCGAGATCGGACGGCAGCCCTTCATCGTCCATGGCCTGCTGCGGACGCAGGAGGTGGCGGCGCACAACCCCGGCTCGATGATCGCCGCGTCGCTGGCCGGCTACGCGACTGTCTATTTGGCGCTGCTGATCGCCTACGTCGCCGCTATCAAGCGGATGGCGGAGAAGCGTCCCGCCGATGCGCCCGCGCATCTCGGACAGGACGATCCGCAGCCCGGCGGCGCCTCGCACGGCGCCGGCATTCCCGTCATCTCGAGGACCTTCGCATGAACGCGCTCGCCGCAACGCCACTGGTCGAGGGCAGCGTGCTGCCGGTGATCTTCATGGCCCTGATGGGCGTGTCGCTGCTGCTCTACGTGGTGCTGGACGGCTACGACCTGGGCGTCGGCCTGCTGACCGCGGTGGCGCTGGAGGCCGATCGCGACCGCATGGTCGCGTCGATCGGACCGTTCTGGGATGCCAACGAGACCTGGCTGGTGCTCTCTGTCGGGCTGCTGCTGATCGCCTTCCCGAAGGCGCAGGGCGTGGTGCTGACCGCGCTGTACGCGCCGGTCGTGCTGATGCTGCTGGGACTGATCCTGCGCGGCGCGGCCTTCGACTTCCGCGCCAAGGGCGACCCGGCGCACAAGCGCTGGTGGGATGCCGCCTTCGCCGGGGGCTCGGCGCTGGCCGCGCTGGCGCAGGGCTGGATGCTGGGCCGCTACGTCACCGGCTTCGACGACGGCGCGGGCGCGCGGGTCTTCGCGGCCGGCATCGCGCTGGCGCTGACGGCCTGTTATGCGCTGCTCGGGGCCGGCTGGCTGCTGATCAAGACCGAGGGCGAGCTCCAGCGGCGCGCCGTCGTCTGGGCCAGGCGCGTGTGGCCGGCGGTCATCGCGGGGCTGGTGCTGGTGTCGGTCGTCTCGCCGTGCTTGAGCGGCACGGTGCGGGCGCGCTGGTTCGAGCTGCCGGGGATCATCGCGCTGGCGCCGCTGCCGCTGATGGCGGTGCTGGCGCTCGCGGCCCTGCGGGGATTGCTGAACTCGCATCGCGTGCTGGGCAAGCTGTGCTGGGCGCCGTTCGCGCTGATGGTGGTGGTGCTGACGCTGAGCTTCTTCGGGCTCTCCTACAGCCTCTATCCGTTCGTCGTCATCGACCGCATCACGCTGTGGCAGGCCGCCGCGGCGGACGAGTCGCTGCGTTTCCTGCTGGTCGGCGCGGTGCTGACCCTCCCGGTGATCCTGGCCTACAGCCTGTTCTCGTATCGAGTCTTCAAGGGCAAGGTCCGCGCGCTCGCGTACTGACCGCAGGCCTGGCTGCACCCCTTCCCTCTCCCGCTTGCGGGAGAGGGAAGGGGTGAGGGTTCCTGCGACGGCCGCTGGCCCTCACCCCCGCCCCTCTCCCGCAAGCGGGAGAGGGAGTTCGACAGAGGCGGAGAGGGGGTGAGGAGAAGATGGCAACATCGCCACTTCCGCCGCGAGGCGCGCTGCTCCCGAAGAACTCCATGGATCTCCCGTCCTTGCTTTCCCTGGCCGAGATGGCCTGGCCGGTGCTCTTGAAGGGCACTGGCTACACGCTCCTCTTCGCGGTGATGGCGATGATCTTCGGCCTGCCGCTCGCGGGACTGATCACGCTGGTGCGCGTCCTGCGCGTGCCGGTCCTGGACACGCTGATGGCGGTCTACGTGAGCGCGATGCGCGGCACGCCGCTGCTGGTGCAGGTGTTCATCGTCTACTACGGCCTGCCCAGCATCGGCATCGAGTTCTCCCCGCTGGTCGCCGGCGTGCTGACGCTGACGCTGAACGTGGCCGCCTACATGAGCGAGACGATGCGTGGCGCCATCGGCGCGGTGGAGCAGGGCCAGTGGCTGGCCGGCACCTCGCTGGGCCTGAGCCGCCATCAGACGCTGCGTTTCGTGATCGGGCCGCAGGCGCTGCGCGCGGCGGTGCCCAGCCTGTCCAACAGCCTGATCTCGCTGATCAAGGACACCTCGCTGGTGTCGGTGATCGCGGTCACCGAGCTGATGCTGGCCACCAAGGAGTTGATCTCCACCACCTTCCAGCCCTTCCCGCTCTACATGGCGGCCGCGGCGATCTACTGGCTGCTGAGCTTCGCCTTCGAGCAGGTGCAGAAGTGGATGGAGAAACGGATGGCCTATCCGCATTGACGCTTGGCGCTCACCGCTCACCGCTCACAGCTCACAGCTGCATGCCTTCCGGCACCCCTCGCGACACGGGCGCGCATCGCCCGGCCCGTGACGCCGAGCGCCGATAGTTCCCACCCATGAGCGCCGCCCCGATGACCCATGCCCCTTCGCATCTCTCCACCCACCTGCGCCTGGTCGGCATGGCGGTGCTGTGGGGCGCGTCCTGGCCGTGGGGGCGGGTGCTGGCGCAGGCGATGCCGCCCCTGGCCGCGGCCGCCTGCCGTTTCCTGATCGCCGGCGCGATCCTGATGCTGTGGCTGGCCAGCACCGGCCGCCTGGCCGCGCTGCGCAGCTGGACGGCCTCGCGCTGGGCCGGCATGGTGCTGGCGGCGAACTTCGGCGTCTTCGGCTACGCGACCTTCTTCATGAGCGGCCTCAAGCATGTGCCGGCCGGCAAGGGCGCGCTGGTGATCACGCTGAACCCGGTGATCACGCTGCTGCTGGCGGCCTGGATCTTCCATGAGCGGCTGAACAAGCGCATCGGCCTGGGCATGGCGCTCGCGGCGGTGGGCGCGGCCGTCGTGATCACGCGCGGCGAGCCGTGGCATGTGCTGGACGGGCGCGTCGGCATCGGCGAGCTGCTGCTGCTGGGCTGCGTCGCCTGCTGGGTCGCCTGCACGCTGATCGGCCGCAAGGTGATGGCCGGCGTCGACGCGCTGACCACCACCGCCGTCACCGCCGCGATCGGCGCGGTGATGCTGCTGGCGCTGACGCTGGCCGTCGACGGCACGGCCGGCCTGGCCGGCGTGCTGGCCGCCCCGCGCAACGCGTGGCTGTGCATGGCGGGCATCACCGTCGGCTCGACGGCGCTGGCCTACGCCTGGTACTTCGACGGCGTGAAGGCGCTGGGCGCCGGCGCGGCGTCCGGCTATATCACGCTGGTGCCGGTGTTCGGCGTCGTGTTCTCGGCGCTGTGGCTGGGCGAGGTCGTGGATGCGTCGCTGCTGGTCGGCGGCACGATGGCGATCGCCGGCACCGCGCTGATGAACCTCGGCCGGCGCTGAGCCGCGGGCCGCGGCGGGATCCCCGCCGAGCGCCGACCGAGCGCCCACCGAGTGCCGACCAGACCCCGACCGTGCCTCGATCAGGCCACGACCGGTATCGGTGGATGTCGGTCGACGTCGGACGGGTGTCGACGCCGCAGGCCGATCTACTTCCGGCCGGCGCCGAGCAGCACCACGCCGCCCAGCGCGATGGCGGCCACGCCGGCCCACATCGGCACGTTGACGCGCTTGGTCTCCTCGACCTTGAGCTCGATCGGGCCGAGCTTGGCGGCGGTGTTCTCCTTCGTGTACGAGAAGCCGCCATAGACCAGCGCGAGCACGCCCGCCGCGATCAGGATCACGCCCACCCAACGAATGCCACCCATGACGTCCTCCAGTCCTTGCGATAGGGATTGACCGGCGGCCGCGTCGCTTCGTGCCCATCCCGCCGGGGTGGCTCATTGGACCTCAAGCCGGCGGCGGCGCAAGTAGGACGGCACCGCATTCTGGCGACGAGGCCGGCCCGAGGCCCGGCTCGCGGCGCGGGCCCGTGGAGAATGCGCCGATGCGTGTCCTTCGAGTCCTCGTCCTGACGCGGCGCCATCCGTCCGCCATCCTGTTGCTGGTGCAGCTGCTGGGGCTGCTGCTGTATCCGCTGATCGAGTCCAGCCGCGCCGCGCCGCTGGCGCTCAGCGCCTTCGGCATCGTGGTGCTGGTCTTCACCACGCGCATGGTGCGCAGCACGCCGGGGCTGACCTGGCTGAGCGTGACCATCGCGTTGCCGGCGATCGCGCTGCTGCTGCTGCAGGCGTTCTGGGGCATGGACCAGCTGCTGCCGTGGTCCGCCGCGCTGGAGGCGCTGTTCTACTTCTACGCCGCAGCCAGCCTGATCGCCTACATGATGAGCGACTGGCATGCGACCACCGACGAGCTCTTCGCCGCCGGTGCCACCTTCACGCTGCTGGCCTGGGGCTTCGCCCACCTGTTCGTCGTGGTGCAGGCGCTGTATCCGGGCAGCTTCTCGGCGGCGGTGGATCCGCAGTCGCCGCGCACCTGGACCGAGCTGATGTTCCTGAGCTTCGCGCTGCTGTCCAGCACCGGCATCGGCGACGTGATCCCGGTCAAGCCGCTGGCGCGCGCGGTCACGACGGTCGAGATGTTCGTCGGCGTCATGTACCTGGCGGCCGTCGTGTCGCGGCTGATCGGGCTGACGCTGATCCGGCGCCGCGAGCTGTCCGACCTCGACTGACGATCGCGCCGCGGCGCGGCGCCGCGGTCGTCGTCGCCGTCGTCGCCGTCGTCGCCTAACGCTTGGCCGGCGGCACATCGCCGCGCGGCAGTGGATCGGCGCCGGGGGCCTCGGGCGCGCGCGTCGTCAGGTCCTTCGCCCAGGCGAAGCCCTTCTTCGCGACGCCCATGGCCTGGTTGGCGGCCTCGGCGGTGGTGCTGCGGACCTGCTCGGCGCTGGGCAGCCGTTCCTGCGTCCACTGGGCGGCCCTGCGCGCCGCGTCGGCCGCCTGCGTGGCGGCGTCGCCGGCCTGCGCGCGCACCTGATCGATGGTCGGCAGCTGCTGCTGCGTCCAGTCCGCGGCCTTGCGCGCGGCGTCCCAGGCGGTCGTCGCGGCGGTGGCCGTCGTCGCGCGCACCTGGTCGGCGCTGGGCAGGCGCTGCTGGGTCCAGTCGGCCGCGTCGACCAGCACGGTGCGCACTTGGCCCGCCGCGCCGCCGGCCAGGCCCATGGTCTGGTTCCAGCGCTTGGAGAGCTCGCCCGGCGGCGCGGTGGCGAGCAGCCGCACGACGGTGTCGAGCGCCTCGGTCTCGGCCGGCGTCAGCGGGCCGCCGGCCTCGAGCATGCCGCGCATGAAGACACCCAGGTCCTTGGCGATGGCGGCATGGTTGCAGTCGGGATTCAGGTGCAGGAACTCGGCGCCCTCGGCCGCCATCGCGGCCAGGTCGCTGCCGCCCAGCCGCGCCTCGACGGCGGCGATGGACTGCTCGACGAAGGCGCGGTTCAAGCCCCAGTCGTCGATCAGGTGGTCGACCAGGTACTGGCGCTCGGCGGCCTCGATGGCGCCGTCCACGGCCGCCAGCCGCAGCGACAGCGGCGCGATCAGGTCGAACAGCGCCAGGCCCAGGGTGTCCAGCGGCGTGTTGAGGTACTTGGGGATCTCGATGACGCGGTCGCCCTTGGTCGAGCTCAGCAGGCGGTACATGCCGTAGCAGGCGCCGCCCGAGGCGAGCGCCGCGAAGGCCACCCAGCCGATCGGCGTGGCCGACGCGCCCAGCAGCGACGCGACCATGCCGGTCTTGGCGACCGCCGCGCCCGCGCCGGCGGCACCGAGCACGTCCCACACCTCGCGGCCGCGATTGATCATGCGCAGCGAGGCATAGGCCGCCTCGCCGATGGCGAGCTTGGCCTTGAAGCGCAAGGGGTCGGCGACGACCTCGTCGACGCCCTTCAATTCGGGCGGGGGCAGCAGCAGGGGCGCGGGGGCGGACATGCGGGACGGCTCCAGTGGAATGGAGGGAGTCTAGCGAAGTAGAGAAGGCCGGTTGGACTCGCCTTCGTGTGTGGCTGGGGCAACACCCGTGGGCTGAAGCTCGTCCAGCGATGGCTAGCATCGGTGAAACCGAATCAGCAGGGAGCCAGGGATGGAGATCAATCGAATGCAGACCTTGATGTCGGCGTCCCGGGTGAAGGCGCACCTGCCCGCCGTTGTTGATGCTGCCGACGCGGACCGTCTGGCACTCGGCTTTTTCGCGGAGTCGGTGTACGCGGAGTTCAGTCGCAAGGAACAGTTGCTGGTACTGGTCGATGTCCAGGGAGGCGAGGAGATATACGCAGGCCACCTGCTGTTCGATGTGAAGTTCCCGAAGGCGCATGTACTTCAGATCCATGTCGCCAAGCGGTTTCGAGGGCATCAGCTCGGCTCCGCGTTGCTGGACGCTCTGAAGGCGCACCTGACGGACCTGGGCTTCATCTCGATCTTCGCGCGCGTCGCCGAGGATCTCACTCAAGCCAACGGATTCTGGAACTCGCAAGGCTTCTATACGCAGCGCCTTACTCAAGGCGGTAAGAGCCGCAACCGGACCATCGTCGTGCGAGCGCATGAGTTGAAAACGGCTCAGCTTTTCTGTGGCAGCGGCATCAGCGCGGCAGATCCTCTGGGACTCGACTTTGGCGAGCAGCGGACGAGGCCGCTGTATCTGCTGGATCTGAACGTACTTTTCGACCTCGGACCGAGGCGCGAACGCCACCTGTCTGCCCTGGACGTCTTTCGGGCCGAGCGGATGCAGACTTGTGCGCTGGCAATCAGCTCCGAAATCGAAGTCGAACTGACGCGGACAGCGCGCGATACCAAAACCGATCCCATGCTCGCATTCGCTGGGATGCTGTCCCGCTTTCCGGTCCCGGATGCGGATGTGCTCGCACGTCTGCTTCCCGGACTGGGAGAGATCGTATTTCCCGCTCGATCTCGCGCCGGTACGCTGAGTGCCAACGATCTTTCCGACTTGAAGCACCTCGCGACAGCCATCCATAACGGCCTTCCAGGCCTGATTACCAACGATGAGACCGTCCTGGCGGCCGCGCCGTCGCTGCGAAAGGAGTACGGGCTGGATGTCCTATCCCCTGTGCGCTTCCAAGCACCGTTGGATGAACATGAGCAGCCGGTCGTCCATGCGGCCTCCAACGACGACACGATCACGATCGAGCGCGCACAACATGACGACGCTCAGGCCATCCAGGCGTTGCTGACCTTCCTGGGAATCGGGGTCGTGGAGCAACTTTCGCAGTGGGCCGCGGCAGAGGACAAGAGCACGGCATGCGTGCGCCTCGTCGCTCGGTGCGAAGGGGCAGTCATTGGGTACATGGCCTTGCCAGCCAGCCCGCAGCGTTCCAACGTTCGGGCCTATGTGGCCGTGCGTGAGGACCTGGCCGGAGCCGAAGCCGCCGCTCATGCCTTTCTTCTTCGCCTCCACGAGAGTGTGCCGATAGGCGGCGTGGGCAACATCCATCTCAGTTGCCCAGATCAACAGGCCACGTTGCGGGAAGCCGCAGCATCGTTCGGTTACACGGCGTCGCCGAGCGCTCCGACTGAACTGATGAAGGTTTCCTTGAAGCAGCATGTGCGCGCTTCGACATGGGGGATCGCTCGGCAGGCCTTGTTTTCCGCCGTGGCCATGCAACTCCCGGAGAATCCGCCCGAGTACCGTCACGTGGATCAACAGCTACCGCTACTTCGACGAGACGGGCAGCGGATGCATGTTTCCATCTTCCAGCTTGAAGCACTTCTGGCGCCGGCACTACTTTGCCTTCAGGGGCGCAATGGCGTCATGGTGCCGATACAGCGGCGCTTCGAGGAGCCCTTGATCGCGCAATCCCCGCAGACGTCCTGGTTGCCTGTGAACAAGGCGCAGCTGCGCCCGCAACGCCTCTATGTCAGCGGCCCAAAGACGTTGAAGAATTTCCACCGTGGCGACCTGATGTTTTTCTATGAATCGAGCAAGGACAAGGGCACGCGGTCGGTGATCGCGGTCGGCCGTGTTCTGCGGGCCTTCCATCGGGGGCAGGGCGAGGTCGAGACAGCGGATCTTTCCGGATCTATCCTGACCGAGGATCAACTGTCCGAAATCGGAGCTGCTACCACGAAGACCGTCACCGTCTTTGACAATGTGCTTCGACTACCTTGCCCCGTGAGCCTGGAACACCTGAAGTCTTTAGGCTGCGGGTCATCGCAACAGCTGCTGACGGCCCAGCGCTTGTCAGCGCAACAGGTTCAGGGCATTTTGGAGAAGGGATTTCAATGACGACGCATGTCCTCATCTCGCTCGAGGAGCGACACGCCAACAACATCCTTGCAGGTACCAAGACCGTTGAGCTTCGTCGTCGATCAATGCACGTTGAACCAGGCACTTTGGTCTGGTTCTATGTCAAGCAGCCAGTGGCCTGTGTCGTTGGATTCGCGGTCGCCGGAGAACGCTACGCGGCTGCGCCTGACAACGTGTGGAGAAAGTTCGGAAAGGTCTCCGGCCTCGAGCGCAAAGAGTTCATGGACTACTTTGACGGGTGCAGTGAGGCTTCGGCAATGCGGCTCGACGCCCCGACTCGGCTGCGCAAGTACGTGGGCTTGGCTGAACTCAGGGCCAACGTGCCGGGGTTCCATCCACCGCAGTTTTATGTGCGCATGAATGACGAGTCCCCACTTCGCAATCTCTTGACTTCGTACTTGACCAAGCGACAAATGGCGATGCGTACCGGCCGGAGGTTGCTCAGCTAGATGCGGCAAATCGCGGGCGAGTCCGCCGCTATCAGCATCCCGCTGGCCCCGCCCCCGGCCGCGCCCGACCTCAGCGCTTCACGTACGCGTCGATCGCCTTGCGCGCCAGGAAGGACTGGTCGCTGAACAGGCCGTCCATGCCGAGCTTGAGGAAGGCATCGATCTGACCGGCGAGGTTGCCGATCGCGGCCGGGTCCTCGCTGCTGTCGAACTCGTTGGGCAGGAAGCTGTTCTCCGCGCGGAAGGTCCAGCCGTGCACGATCAGCCCCGCCGCATGCGCGTCCTTCACCAGCGTCGTCGGCGTGCCCAGGCGGCCGGCCACCAGCGGGATCATCAGGTTGGTGTTGGCACCGATGCCTTGCGCGTAGCTGGAGATCTCGGCCAGGCCGGCCGGCTTGGCCAGGTCGGCGTAGCTGCGCTTGTCGCCGCTGAGCGTGAAGTCGTAGGGCTGACCCGTGGCGCTGAGCAGCTGCACCAGCGGCACGCGCGTCATGCGCTTGAGCTTGCGCAGGTTGCCGACCTCGAAGGACTGGATGAAGACCGCCGCGTCCGGGCCGCGGTAGCCGTACTTGTGGAGCAGGCGCACCAGCGGCTCCTCCAGCGGCTGGCCGATGTCGGCGAAGTAGCTCGGGTGCTTGGTCTCCGGATAGACGCCGATCGGCTTGACCTTGCGGTGGCCCCAACGGCCGTCTCGGCTGGCCTCCTCGCGGCGGCGCTCGTTGGCCTGCTGCACCAGCTGCAGCACTTCCTCGAAGGTCGGCACCTCGAACATGTCGTTGAAGCGGCTGTTGGCCGGCCGGATCTGCGGGATGCGCTCGCGGGCGCGCAGCGTCTTGAGCTCGGCCAGCGTGAAGTCCTCGGTGAACCAGCCGGTGATGGCCACGCCGTCGATGCTCTTGGTCGTCTTGCGCGAGGCGAATTCAGGCCGCTCGGCCACGTCGGTCGTCGCTTCGCGCACCGAGCCGTCCGGACTCAGGATCGCGATCGCGTTCTCGTGGCGCGCCACCAGCACGCCGTCCTTGGTCAGCACGAGGTCGGGCTCGACATAGTCCGCACCCTGCTCGATGGCCAGCCAGTAGGCGGCCAGCGTGTGCTCCGGCAGGTAGCCGCTGGCGCCGCGGTGCGCGATCAGCAGCGGCTCCTTGGCGCGCGGCGGGTGGTAGGCCTCGTGCGCGCAGGCGGTGGACGCCAGCGAGGCGGCCGCGACGGCGGCGAGCAGGGTGGAACGGAGCAGCTTCATGCGAGGGTCTCCTTCGAGCGGATGGTGTCGTTGGGGCGAGTCGCGAAGGCTCGCCAGCGCGGTGGCTGTCGAGCCGATGTGACGGTCGCGTGGTCGAAACGTGAAGCGCTCGAAGGGTAGGCGCTGACGGATGAAGATTTGATGATCTCCCCACCGCGGGAAGTCCCCTGAAACAGGTCTTACAGGGGAGGAGGGCGGGGGAGGGCGCTGAGCGGCTGGCGCTCAGGAGGCCAGCGGCAGGACCTCGTCGCCTGGCGCGGCGCGGCAGTCCGGTGGCAGCGGCTGCCAGCCGCGTCGCACGACGATTTCGCCGCCGGTCGCGCAGAGCTCGATGCGCTGCGCCTGAGGCACCCGCTGGTGGACGAAGGCCTCCAGCGCCGCCGGGGTGGAGACCTTCAGGCGCATCGCGTAGAGGTCATCGAGCGGGTGATCGTCGCTGTGGATCAGCGGCACGAACTGGGCGGCGAACATCACCGCGTGCGACGGCACGACCACCGGCGTGGGGTCGTAACCCAGCGCCCGCAGCGCGCGTAGCGCTTGGGCGCGGTCGGGCGTCGGCGCGTCGTCCTCGCGGGGCTGCCAGGCGAAGCCCATCAACTCCGCGACCCACTGGTTGCAGTTCTGGTAGCGCGTGGCGAAGGCATAGGCGCTCGCGCTGTAGCGCGGCGACAGCAGCGCGAGCGCCAGGCGGTTGTCCAAGGCGCGCGCGGCGAGCCGGCTGCCGGCCTCGCCAGGCAGGGTCACGATGGCGAGCCGGATCGGCGCGGCCTTGCCCGCGCTCAGCAGGAAGCCGGCCAGGCCCTGGTCGTAGAGCCGGGCCCGTGACTCGTCGCAGGCGTAATACAGCTGGCGCACCGACCAGGGGCCGTTGCGGCTGTCCTTCAGCGCGAGGCCGCTGTGGGAGTACTGCAGTTGGAAGCGGCTCAGGTCGGTGCCGGAGCGCGACACCAGCGCGGCGTCGACGCCGCTGGCCACCAGCTCGCGGCGCGCGACCGCGACGACCTGGAGCTGGCGGTCCTGCTCGGTGGCGGGGACCTCGCCGCCGCGGTCGCAGAAGGTCGCGGCGCGGGCGCTCGTGACGAGCGTGAGTCCGAGGGCCAGCGCGGCCAGCAGGCCGAGGCCGGCCGCGGTGGGGACCGCGGCGCGGCGCGGCCGTCGCGGGGTCATAGGGTCACCGGATGGGATTCCAGTTCGCGGTGCCAGTCGTCGCGCAGCGCCAGCAGGAAGGCCTGGCGGTTCTCGGCGCGGGCGAACTCGTAGCCGTAGTCACGCTGGCGGGCCAGCACATGGTCGCCGACCCGCAGCGGCTGGGCGGCGACGGCCTGCTTGGGCACGTAGAGGAAGAAATCGGTGCCGCCTTCGGCGCGCACCGGCTGCAGGTGCAGGCGCGTCGTGTCAGCGCGGCCGGCGGCATCCTCGACGGCGAGGACCTTGTATTCGCCTTCGGCGACCTTGCGGTCCTTGCTGGAGCTGTCGCTCGACTGGCCGATCGAATCGGACAGCTGCTTCGACGACACCGAGCCGGCGCTGGAGGCCGAGGTGACCAGGCTGTCGGCGCGGGCGGGCGTGGTGAAGAGGGCAGTGGCCGCGGCAGCGGCGGCAAGGGCGAGGGAAAGGCGGGAGAGGTGAGAGAAGCTGTGGCGCATAGGACCGTCCATGGGGAAGTCGGTCCGGCCGCGAATCGGCGGCCGGACCGGGGCAAGCATACGGGATGACGGACTTTCAGGTGTCAGGGGCAGCGCACTTGGCGAAGACTTGACGAGTGGCATCGAGCTGCTCGCGCACCGCCTCTTCGTCGATCGATTTCCAGAGGTGATAGTCCGCCGCGACTCGACAGTCCAGTTCCTGCTTGAGGAGCTTCGCCAGCGCGCGGGATCGCTCCGCGAGTGCGTCACAGCATCGCCGGTCCGGCGTGTCAAGACGCTGGATCAGGCGATCATGGACGCCGCCGGGAAGCTTTGCGCGGCCGCGATGAGGCAGCATCAACTCCCAGCGGCGACATCGGTGGTACGCGGCGTAGTAGGCCCGTGAGATCGCCGAGCGGCGCCCCGCCTCATTGCCGGCCTGGGCGGCCTGGGCGTCGGCGAGACGGCTGAGGTCCTTCGCTTCGATGGGCATGCGATCTCCTCATGCGTCGTCGAAGGACGCTCCGGGCTCATCGTCGAGGTCGTCGAACAGTTCGGCCAGCAGGCGCCCATGAAAACGGGCTGGCCTGGGGGCGTCGACCGACTCGAAGGTGATGTCGAAATATCCAACCGGGCAACCGTACATTTCCTCGTTCAGCGCCGCAGCCCGTTCCGGGGTTGCGTCCACGCTGACGATGACGTCGACATAACAGTCGTCGCAATCGTCGTACCAGATGCGCACCTCGAGCGGGCCGCTGCAGATCTGCACGCCGCGCCGCTGCATCAGGCCTCCCGCGTAGAGCAAGGTGGCATAGGCATCCATGCATCGGCGCTGATAGCGACGGAAGTAGCGCTTCAATTCCTTGGTGGTGTGGGGCCCGATCGCCGGGTATCGACTTGACGCCAGCCTCGGGGACGGCACGTTGAACAGCGTCTCCGGCTCCTGCAAGTGGTGGACGAACTCGTCCACCCCGGCGGTCCAGAAGTCCAACCTGGGTGCCGGCGGCGCCCCCTCGCGCGCCATCGGCTCTGGCAAATCAACCATCACTGCACTCATCGCATTCATCCTTTCGCCACTGCAAAGACATCCCGAATGCCCTGCAGTTTGCTGGTGAGCGATGCCGAGTTCACTCCCTCGGAAGAGCGCATCGTCGGGGGATGCCGGTTCGAGTAGGTCGGTCCCCCGACGCATATCGATAGTGGGGATGGACGCCGCGGGGTCAGGGCTTGCCTGACCCGTACGCTCAGTTGAGCTCGCCCGCCGGCACCACCGGCAGCACGACGCTCGAGGGCCGCAGCGGGCCTGCGTGGAGGGTCGTGATGTTGCCCTCGGCCTGGCGCTGCAGCGGCGCCGGCCAGATGCCCTGCGCCTGGTTGCTCGCGCTGATCGCGATGCGCAACCGGTGCCCCGCGCGGATCAGCGCCGCCACCGGGAACACCTCCACCGGCACGAGCATCGGCTCGCCGGCCACCACCGGCAGCATCGCGGCCGTGGTGAACGGGTGCCACGGCTGGATCATCGTGCCGTTGACGAAGCGGGAGCGGCTCGTGTCCACCGCCCGGTGCGCGGCCGACATCAGCCCGTGCGTCAGCGGCTTGACCGTGCCGGTGGCCGGGTCGACATCGTCGATGCGCACCGACAGCGCCGCCTGCGTGCGCGTCGTCGAGATCCAGAGGTCCGCCTGGATCGGCCCGTTCAGGTAGAGGTCCTGCGCCATCGGCGCGGTCTCGAAGACCGCCGCGCCCTGCAGCGACTCGACGCGCGCGCTGTCCGAGTAGCACGGCCGCGGCAGCAGCCCCGCCAGGCCCAGGGTCCACTGCACCTGGCTCGCCGAGCAGTCGCTGTGGTCGCGCACCTGGACGCTCGCGGTGAACAGCGTCCCCAGCGCGGTGCCGCGGGTGGCGGTCGGCGCCGGCGGCTCGGCCACCGTCCGCCCCGCCGCCTCCGCCGGGATGCGCGCGGCCAGGCTGCCGTCGGGCTGCAGGTACCAGCGCTGCGGCGCCATCCGCGGATGCGGCCAGTCGCTCGCCGTCGCAAAGCGCGGCGCGCCTTCGCCGTAGCCATCGACGAACTGCGTCACCGTCGGCAGCGCCTGCGCGCCGGTCTCGCGCCCCTGGAGGTACTGGTCGAACCATTGCAGCAGCAGCGAGGTCGTGCTCGGCGGCCCGAACGACGGCGCGCCGCCATAGCCGCCGATGCCCGCCTGCACGGACTGCAGATGCGCCCCCGGCAGGATCGCCAGCTTGGCCGGCACGTTGCGCTTGAGCTGCTCGTACAGCAGCGGCTGGTCGCGCTGGAAGATGTCCAGCGACGCGCCGACGATGAAGGTCGGCACCCGGATCTTCCCGGCGCTCTCCACCGGCGACCGGCCGGCCCAGAAGCCGCCGTCGTCGGTGGCGATGCCGCTCGCGCCGCCGACGAAACCGTCGAAGGTTGGCGCGTACCAGCCGTCGATCGCGGCGACGTGGTCCGCCGTCGCGGCGTTGATCTGGCTCGCGTACCAGGGATGGAGCAGCAGCTCCGGCGCGTTGGCCACGCTCAGCGACTGGGTCAGCGGCAGCCAGGTGCTCAGGAACTGCGCATTGAACATCCCGCCGGTGGCCGCGACGCCGCGGTAGGCGTCCCCCATCGGCACCTGCGCGAAGGCGGCCTTCACCGCCGGGTGCTGCTGGCCGGCGGTCAGCAGCGCGCTGATGCCGAGGTAGGAGGTCCCCGCCACGCCGATGCTGCCGTTGAAGAACGGTTGCCGCGTCACCCACTCGACCGCCTCGCGGTAGGCCTGCTGTTCCTCCTCGCCGATCAGCTGCGTCACGCCGCCGCTCATGCCGGTGCCGTGGGCGTCGATCGCGACGGTGACATAACCGCGGCGCACCATGAACTGGTCCAGGCCGCCGATCAGCAGCGTGTTGCCACCGGCCGGGGTGAAGACGCCCAGGAACTGGCCGACGTCGATGCGATAGGCCGTCTGCGTCAGCACCACCGGGTAGCGGCCCGACCGGGGAATGCCGAGGAAGTCCGCCGGCATCGACACCAGCACCGCCAGCTGCTTGCCCGACGAGAGCGGGATGAACCGCAGCGGCAGCGTCACGGCGCGCGGGTGGTCGGGAGCGCGGGTGTAGGCGGTGGCGGGCCAGCTCGCGGCGGCATTGGCGGTCACCGCCGGATTGGGCGCGGCGAGCGTGCCGCGCGTGCCCAGCGTCGTCGTCTGGGCGACGGCCTGGAGCGCCCCGGCGGCGGCGAGCCCGACCAGCAGCGCGCGGCCGCGCGCGCGCCAGGAACGGTCCGCGCGGCGCGGGGTGGGGTGGGCCTGGGTCATCTCTTGTCTCCGTGATCCCGAGGTCGGGTGGTCGCTGCGGCGACTCTGTGCGAGGCATGAGCCGGCGACTATGCCGGCCGCCGCCGTGGCCGGGACGGAGGGGAAATCAGGAGGGCGGTGGGTATGCGGCTTGCCTCTCCGGGCCCTCGGATGCGAAGGATGTCACGCGACCACGCCATCGCGATGTCGGCTTGCGTCGCCGCGCCCGTGCTGTAGGTCAAGTCCCTACAGCAGCTGCGGCAAGCGGCGTTCATGGGAAGTGGCAGCCGCTTGCTGGCGCCGGTGGCGACGGAAGCGGACGATGGCGTCCATGAAAGTCGCTGTCATCGAAGACCATGTTCCCGTGCGCCAGCTGCTGGTGCGCCGCGCCCTCAAGCTGGATGGCCTGACGGTTGTCGCCGAAGCCTCCGGCGAGGACGAGGCGGTGGACGCCGTGATGGCGACCACGCCCGACGTCGTCCTGCTGGACCTGCGCCTGGCGCAGGGCAGCGGCCTGTCGGTGCTGACGCGCCTGCGCGGCCAGGCCTATCCCGGCCGCGTCTTCGTCCTCAGCGGCGAATCCTCCGGCGTCGTCGCCGGCCTGTGCCGCCACCGCGGCGCCGATGCCTTCTACGACAAGGCCTTCGATTTCGAGCAGCTGCTCAGCGACCTGCACGAGCTGTGCAAGCGCGGCGCGGCCAACGCCCCCATGCACGCCCCGACCAGCGACGGCCCCCGCGCCGTCGCCGTCGGCTGAGGCCGCGCGACCGGACCACCAGGGAGGACCCGCCATGAAACTCGCAATGACGCTGCCCCGCATTCCGCTGCCGACGCTGCCCAGGCTGTCCTGGTCGCCGCGCGGCGCCATGGCGTCCTGGCTGGTGGCCGGCAATCTGCTGGTGGTCGTCGCGCTGGTCGGGATGACGGCGCTGAGCCTCTGGAGCCACCGCGCGACCGAGACCGACCGCGCTCGCGACGTGGTCGAGAACCTGGCGCAGAACATGGCCGTGGAGATCAACGCCGAGCTGCGCAACACCGACAACGCGCTGGCCACGATCGCGCTGCGCTACCGCAGCGCGCGCCAGTCGGCGGACCAGGCGGCGATGGTCGCCAAGCTGCTGCAGGAGCAGCGCGGCTTGCTGCCGCAGGTCACCGCGCTGCGCATCGCCGACATCCACGGCACCGTCACCACCGGCCTGATGCCCGGCGAGCGGCCTTTCAACGTGGGCGACCGCGCCTATTTCTCGCAGGCTCGCGCGACCGACGCGATGGTCATCTCCGAGCCGCTGAACAGTCGCGCCCAGAACCACTGGTGCATCATCCTGGCCCGCCGCCTGATCGACCACGACGGCAACTTCGACGGCATCGTGTACGCCGTCGTCACCGCCAAGCACTTCGTCGACCGCTTCAGCGGCGTGGCCCTGGGCCCGTCCGGCGCGGTGTCGCTGCGCTCGGAGGCGATGAACCTGGTGGCGCGCTACTCCGCCAGCGAGCCCAACTCGACCAAGGGCTTCGGCACGCGGTCGCTGTCGGAGCAGGCGCAGCGCTCGCTCGAGCAGAGCCCCGAACGCGGCGTCTACATCACGCCGACGGCGATCGACCAGGTCGACCGCATCACCGCCTACCGCAAGGTGCCGGGGTATTCGATGACGCTGTTCACCGGCATGAGCAGCGACTACTTCCTGGCGGGCTGGCGCACCCAGCTCGTGCGGCAATCGCTGCTGGCGGCGCTGGTGGCGCTGGCGCTGGCCGCCGCCTCCGGCCTCATCCACCGCATCCACCGCGGCGAGCGCCGCTCGCGGGAGGCGCTGGCGAAGCTGGCGCGCGAGCAGGACGCGATGCTGCAGAACGACTTGATCGGCATGGTGCGCGTGCGCAACGGCCATGCCGTCTGGAGCAACCCGGCGCTGGAGCGCATGTTCGGCTACGGCCCCGGCGAGATGGTCGGTCAGGCCGCCATCCGGCTGTTCCTCAGCCCGCAGGAGCATGCCCGCGTGCGCGACACCGCGCTGGCGACGATGCGGGCCGGCGGCCGCTTCCAGACGCAGCTGCGCATGCGCCGCCAGGACGGCAGCGAGTTCTGGGTGGACCTGCACGGCACCGTCGTCTCGGAGACCGAATCGATGTGGATGCTGGTGGACATCGACGGCCTCAAGCGCAGCGAGGAGCAGGCCCAGCACCTGGCGCTGCGCGACGTGCTGACCGGCCTGCCCAACCGCCGCCTGTTCGAAGAGAAGGTCGGCGACGCCATCCAGGGCGCGCGCCGCACCGGCCGCGGTTTCGCGGTCTGCTACCTGGACCTGGACGGCTTCAAGGCGATCAACGACCAGCACGGCCACGAGGCCGGCGACGAGGTGCTGATGGAGATCGGCCAGCGCCTGCAGACTCTGGTGCGCGGCAACGACGTGGTCGCCCGCCTGGGCGGCGATGAGTTCGCGATCCTGCTCTCGGGCATCGCGCGTCCGGAGGATGTCGAGCAGACGCTGCAGCGCTGCCTGTTCTCGATCCAGCGCCGCATCACGCTGGACTGCGGCGAGAAGGTCTCCGTCGGCGCCAGCATCGGCGCCGTGGTCGGCGGCGGCGGCGACAACTGCCGCGAGCTGCTCCACGCGGCCGACGAATCGATGTACGCGGTCAAGCGCACCGGCAAGGGCCAGATCCAGATCGCCGGCCACGCGCATTCCGAGTGGGCCGTGGCGGCATGAGCCCGCGCGCCGTGCGTGTCCCCGCGCCGGTGCTGCGCCCCTGCTGGGCCGGCGCGTGTGGCGCGGCGCCGTCGGGCCTGCTGTGCCTGTCGCGCCGCCCGCGTTCCCCGCGCCAATCAGGCGGTGGGTCCCTCCGATGGGCGACAGGCGCCGCCGCCAACGCCACCGCGCGCTCAACTTTTAGGCAGGATCTGCCGATGTGGTGGGAAAGGCCCCCGACGGGCCGCGGCTGACCCGCGCCCGTGGCCAGGGGAATTCATCCAGTCTGTCCAAGGAGGAGGGATCACATGAACATCGGCGCCTGGCGTCTGTCGACGCAATTGACCATGTCCTTCGTGCTGCTGGTGGCGCTGTGCGCGCTGGTCGGCGGCATGGGGCTGCTGCAGCTCAACCAGGTCCACGAGAACACGACCGAGATCGCGGAGGACTGGCTGCCCAGCATCCAGAGCATGGCCGCCATCCGGGTCAAGGCCAACCAGATCCGTCGCATGGAGCCGGACCATCTGCTCTCCGACGACCATCAGGAGCGCGCCCAGATCGAAGGCGCGATCGCCAACGCCCGCAAGGAGCTGGCCGCCGCGGAGCAGGCCTACCAGCCCTTCATCACCAACGACGAGGAGCGCCGGCTCTATGCCGAGGTGGTGGCCGCGCGCGAGGCCTATTTCAAGGCGCAGGAGAAGCTGCTGCACCTGTCGCGCGGGGAGAACTCCGACGCGGAGGCGCGGGCCTTCTTCCGCGCCGAGTCGCGCAGCAGCTTCAACGCCTGGGTGCGGGCGATCGAGCGCAGCGCCGACTACAACGCCGCCGGCAGCGAGCAGTCGCGCAAGGACGCGGAGGCGGACTACGCGGCCGGGCACGGCTGGAGCGTGTCGCTGACGCTGGTGTCGGTGCTGGTGGCCGTCGGCCTGGCGCTGCTGCTGCTGGGGCATGTCCGCCGCCTGCTGGGCGGCGACCCGGCCGAGGCGGCCCGGCTGGTGCGGCAGGTCGCCGAGGGCGACCTCAGCGGCGACATCCGCGTGCGTCCCGGTGACCAGCGCAGCCTGATCGCGGCGCTGCATGCGATGCAGCTGAGCCTGCGCCAGGTGGTGGGCGGCGTGCGCCAGGGCAGCGAGTCGGTGGCCAGCGCCAGCGCGCAGATCGCCATGGGCAACAGCGACTTGAGCCAGCGCACCGAGGAACAGGCCAGCGCGCTGGAGCAGACGGCGGCGACGATGACCGAGCTCGGCGAGACGGTGCACCAGACCTCGGAGAACGCGCAGCAGGCGGACCGCCTGGCGCGTTCGGCCAGCGAGGTGGCGCAGCGCGGCGGCGCGGTGGTGGCGCGCTTCGTCGACACGATGCGCGGCATCGACGAGAGCAGCCGCCGCATCGCCGACATCATCGGCACCATCGACGGCATCGCCTTCCAGACCAACATCCTGGCGCTCAACGCCGCCGTGGAGGCGGCCCGCGCCGGCGAGCACGGCAAGGGCTTCGCGGTGGTGGCGTCCGAGGTGCGCGCGCTGGCCGGCCGCAGCGCCGAGGCGGCCAAGGAGATCAAGACGCTGATCGGCACCAGCGTCGAGCGCGTCGAGCAGGGCTCCGGGCTGGTGGCCGAGGCGGGCGCGACGATGGACGAGATCGTCTCGGCCATCGGGCGCGTCACCGACGTCGTCGGCGAGATCAGCAGCGCGACGCGCGAGCAGTCGCAGGGCGTCCACCAGGTCGGCGAGGCGGTCAGCCAGATGGACCAGGTGACGCAGCAGAACGCCGCGCTGGTGGAGGAATCCGCGGCCGCCGCCGAAAGTCTGCGGCAGCAGGCCGATGCGCTGGTGCAGTCGGTGGCGCGGTTCCGGCTGGGGTGAGCTCGCCGCACGGACAGGGCCGCCCGCCCGTTGTGTGCCGAGGGCGCTGAAGGCGCTGAAGGCCGTCAGCGCGGTCCGTCGGTCACGGCGCGGCGACGTTCACGACGACCTTGCCGAGGTGCCGTCCGTCGAGCAGATCGATCAGGCCGCGGGGCGCGAGCTCGAGCCCGTCGATGACGTGCTCCAGCGCCCGGACCTCGCCCGCCGCGATGGCGGCAAGCATCTCGCGCTGGAAGGCCTTGAAGCGCGACAGCCCGTCGCCGTAATGGTCCAGCACGATGAAGCCTTCCATGCGGACGCGCTTCTGCAGCAGCGTCGCGAGCAGCGCCGGCCGCCGGTCCGGCGCCGGGACCTCGTCCTTGCCCGCCTCGTTGTAATGCGCGATGAAGCCGCACACCGGCACGCGCGCACCGAGGTTGAGCAGCGGCAACACCGCATCGAGCACCTCGCCGCCGACGCTCTCGAAGTAGACGTCGATGCCGGCGGGCGCAGCCTCGCGCAGGCGCTCGGCCAGGTGCCGATCGCGGCGGTCGACCGCCGCGTCGAAGCCCAAAGTCTCCACCAGGTGCCGGACCTTGTCCGCGCCGCTGGCGATGCCGACGACGCGCGCGCCGGCCCGCCGCGCCAGCTGGCCGACCATCGCGCCGACCGCACCGGTCGCCGCGCCGACCACGACGGTCTCGCCGGGCCGGGGCCGGCCGATCTCCAACAGGCCGACCTGCGCGGTGAAGCCCGGCATGCCCGCCGCGCCCAGCGCCAGCGAGGGCCGGCCGATGTCGCCCAGCGGCACCAGGTCCTGGCCGTCCGACAGCGCGTAGTCCTGCCAGCCGCCGTTCGCCAGGACCAGCTCACCGGCGCGCCAGTCCGGATGGCGCGACTCGACCACGCGGCTGACGGTGCCGCCGACCAGCACTTCGCCCAGCCCGATCGGCGGCGCGTAGCCGGGGCCGACCTCCTCCATCAGGTTGCGCATGTACGGGTCGAGCGACAGGGACAGCGTGCGCAGCAGCACCTGTCCCGCGCCGGGGGCCGGCACGGGCACGGTCTCGAGGCGGAAGTCCTCCGGCACCGGACGCCCGGCGGGGCGGGCGGCGAGCACGATGCGGCGGTTGACGGGCGTGGTCATGCGGGATTCCTTCAAAAGGGGTGAGGACGTCGCTCAGGCGGCGGCGCGGGGGCCGTGGCGCAGCGTGAGCAGGGTGCCGAGCGTGATCGCGGCGGCGGCGAAGGTCGGTCCGCCGAGCGCGCCGATGTGGTCGACCAGCATGCCGCCGCCGATCGCGCCGCTGGCGATGGCGATCTGGAACGCGGCGACCAGCAGGCCGCCGGCGCCCTCGGCCTGGTCCGGCGCGGCGCGCACGATCCAGGTCTGGAAGCCCACCGGGAAGGCGCCGAAGGCGAAGCCCCACAGCACCACCGCCACCGCTGTCACCCAGGTCGACGATCCGGCCAGCAGCAGGCTGGCGGCGAGCACCACGATCAGGCTGCCGCCCGCGACGATCGCGCGCCGCTCGCTGCGCTCGGCCAGGACCCCGCCGGCCAGGTTGCCGAAGAAGCCGCCGATGCCGTAGCCCAGCAGGATCGCCGTGATCGCGGGCACCGGCAGGTGGGTGACGTTCTCCATCAGCGGCCGGATGTAGGTGAAGCCGGCGAAGTGCCCGGAGATCACCAGCAGCACCGCCAGCAGCGCCACCCGCACGCCGGGTCGCGTCAGCAGCTCGCCGAGCACGCGCAGGTCCGGGTTGTCCTTGGGCGGCAGCGCCGGCAGCGTCGCGACCTGCGTCGCCAGCGTCACCAGGCTGAGCGCGCCGGCGGCGACGAAGGCGCTGCGCCAGCCCCAGACCTCACCCATCCAGGCGCCCAGCGGCGCGGCGCAGACGGTCGCCACCGAGACGCCGGCCAGGATCACCGACATCGCGCGGGCGAACAGGCGCTCGGGCACCAGCCGCATCGCCAGCGCCGCGGCCATCGACCAGAAGCCGCCCAGCGCCACGCCCAGGATCACCCGGGCGGCCAGCAGCACGCCCAGCGAGGACGCGGTCACCGCCAGCAGGTTGGACAGCACCAGCAGCAGCGTCAGCGCGACCATGACCGCGCGCCGGTCGAAACGCCGCGTCAGCAGCGGGATGGACGGCGCCGCGACGGCGCCCACCAGCGCCGTGGCCGTGACCGTCTGGCCGGCCGCGCCGGCGCTGATGCCGAGGTCGGCGGCCATCGCGGTCAGGAGGCTCGCGGGCAGGAACTCGGCGGTGACCAGGCCGAAGACGCCCAGCGTCAGCGAGGCGATGGCGCTCCAGTGGGCGTGGCCGTCGTCGGGAAGGGCGGGTGAAGGGGCCGCCGCCGGAGAAACCGGCGAGCGGGCGTCGAGGCAGTCGGTGCAGTGGGAAGTCACGGCGGAAGACAGGTCAGTGGCAATGGCTTTCAGCTTACGGATAGCATCCCGGCGTTTCCATGACGGAAGAGCCGAAATGCTTGACGAATCCTCCAGCGCTGCCGCCGTCCATGCCCCCCGTCATGCCCCGGTTCACGTTCCCGTGACCGGGCCGCTGCCGCCCACGCCGCTCAAGCCGGCCGACCTGCTGACGCAGATCCTGCTGGGCTTGCGGCTGGAAGGCGTCGAGTACGGCCGCTGCCTGCTGCGCGCGCCCTGGGCCGTCGCCTTTCCGGCGCGGGCCGAGGCGCGCTTCCATTTCGTCGCGCGCGGCGGCTGCTGGCTGAAGACCGGCGGCAGCACCGAATGGGTGCGGCTCAATGCCGGTGACGCGGTGCTGCTGCCGCGCGGCAGCGCGCACGTGCTGGCGAGCGCGCCGGACCTGCCGACGGTGGAGATCGATTCGCTGTCGCGTCGCGCCGTCGCCGACGACATCTACCTGGTGGGCGCCGAGGCCGAGGCCGCCGCCAAGGCGATGCCGTCCGCCGAGCCGGTCGACGTGATGTTCTGCGGTGCGATGCGCTTCAACCTGGACCCGCTGCATCCGCTGCTGGCGATGATGCCGGACGCGATGCGCGCCAACGACCTGGCGCGCCGCGACCCGACCGTGCCCGCGCTCTTGGAGGCCATGGAGCGCGAGGTGGCGATGGACCGCATCGGCGCCTGCGGCATCCTCGCCCGCATGGCCGACGTGCTGGCCGCCAGCATCATCCGCGCCTGGGTCGAGTGCGCCTGCAACGACGCCAGCGGCTGGATCGCCGCGGTGCAGTGCCCCAGCATCGGCAAGGTCATCGCGGCCATCCATGCGGAGCCGGAGCGCGACTGGCGCGTGCCCGAACTGGCCGGGCTGATGGGCGCCTCGCGCTCGCGCTTCGCCGAGGCCTTCACCCGCACCGTCGGCGAGAGCCCCGCCAAATACGTCGCCAAGGTCAAGATGTTCCAGGCGCGCCGATGGATCGCGCAGGAAGGGATGCGCGTGGCGGTGGCGGCCGACCGCCTCGGCTACGACTCGGAAGCCTCCTTCAGCCGCGCCTTCAAGCGCATCGTCGGGCAGCCGCCCGGCTCGCTGCGGCGCAGCGCGGCGAGCGCCGCGACCTGATCGCCGCGATGTGAGGCCCGCGTGAAGCGCGGCCTGCATTTTCAAGCGCGTTTTTCAAGCGGTTGCAAAGACGGCCGCTCCGCGTTTTGCGGGTCATCTCCCCCTTGTTTGCGGGGGCCGGAAGGCCGATGGCGACGAGGGCAGGACCCATTCTTGCTATGGACCCCTGCGAACCCGGGATGGAGGCCTCCAGACCCCCTGGAATGAGGCAGTTCCGTCATGGTGCAGGGCTACACTCGCCGCTCGCGAGCGTCCGCTGGCCGCCCTCGACAGGCCTGCGGGACAGACACAACAAACAAGGTCGAAACATGCATGTGAAGCGGACTCGGGTCCACGGTATTCCAGCGCGACGCGCCGCTCCGGTCGGCGCGTTTTTCACCGCCGTTCTTGCCGCAATCCTGCTCACCGCCTGCGGCGGCGGCAGCGGCGCGAAGGCCTCGCAGACCGCGGCCAAGGTGAACAAGGAAGAGATCACCGTCCACCAGATCAACTTCGTGCTGCAGCGCCAGCCCAACATCAAGCCCGAGCAGGTGGACGCGGCGTCGCGCCAGATCCTGGAGCGCCTGATCGACCAGGAACTGGCGGTGCAGAAGGCCCAGGACCTCAAGCTCGATCGCGATCCGCGGGTGGTGCAACAGATCGAAACCGCCAAGCGGGAGATCATCGCCAGGGCCTATGCTGACCATCTGGGCGAGACGGCGGCCAAGCCGACCGACCAGGAAATCAAGCAGTACTACAACGACAAGCCGGCACTTTTTGCCGAGCGTCGTATCTACAACTTGCAGGAAATCAACATCGAGGCGAAGCCGGATCAATTCGAATCGATCCGCGCCAAGCTGCAGGGTGCCAAGACCCTCCCCGAATTCCTCGAAGCGCTCAAGGCCGACAACTTCAAGTTCGTCGGCTCGCAGATGGTGCGCTCGGCCGAGCAGATCCCGCTCAACAACCTCGACGCCATCGCGCGCCTGAAGGACGGCCAGTTCATCATGAACGGCCATCCCAACGGCCTCACCGTGCTGTTCCTCGCCGGCTCGCAGCGCCAGCCCGCGACCGAGGCGCAGGCACGCGCGTCGATCGAGATGTTCCTGCTGAACCAGCGCCGCGCCGAGCTGGTCGCCAAGGACATCAAGTCCATGCGCGACAACGCCAAGATCGAATACGTCGGCAAGTTCGCCGAGGCCGCGGCCTCCGCGCCCGCCGGCACCCCGCCCGCGGTGGCCCCAGCGCCCGCCGCGTCCGACAGCCCCACCGGCGCCAGCGGCCCGGTGGACAACAACGAACTCGCCAAGGGCCTCGGCATCAAATGATGAACACGCGTCGCTTCCCGATCCTCCCGCTCGTCTCGACGGCCGTCTCGGCCGTGCTGGCGGTCTCGCTCGCCACCGGCGCCGTCGCCCAGACGCCCGCCCGTCCCGGCAACGCGCCGGCGCCGACCGGCCTGTCCACCGGCGCCGCCGCCGAATACCGCCTGGGATCGGGCGACGCGATCAAGATCAGCGTGTTCCAGAACCCGGACATGACGCTGGAGACGCGCGTGTCCGAGGCGGGCACGATCAGCTTCCCGCTGCTGGGCGTGGTGCGCATCGGCGGCCTGTCCGTCAGCGACGCCGAGAGCCGCATCGCCGAGGGCCTGCGCAAGGGCAACTTCGTCAAGCAGCCGCAGGTGACGATCCTGGTGCTCAAGGTCACCGGCAACCAGGCCAGCGTGCTGGGCCAGGTGAACCAGCCGGGGCGTTATCCGCTGGAAGTCGCCGACACCCGCCTGACCGACCTGCTGGCCAATGCGCGCGGCGTCTCGCCCGCGGGCGGCGACCTGCTGGTGCTGACCGGCCAGCGCGGCGGCAAGCCCTTCCGTCTCGAGGTCGACCTGCCGACGCTGTTCGGCCCCAACGGCCGCGAGCAGGACGTGGTGGTGCTCAACGGCGACGTGCTGTGGGTCGAGCGCTTCCCGATGATCTACATCTACGGCGAGGTCCAGAAGCCCGGCCAGATCCGCCTGGAGCGCGGCATGACGCTGCTGCAGGGCCTGGCCGCCGGCGGTGGCCTGACGCTGCGCGGCACCGACCGCGGCATCCGCGTGCACCGCAAGGATGCGTCGGGCAAGGTCCAGGAGATCAAGCCCGGCATGGACGAGCCGCTCAAGGACGGCGACGTGATCTTCGTCCGCGAGAGCCTGTTCTGACGCAGTAACCCCGGGCACCCGTCCCGGTGAAGGAGTGCATGGTGACGCCCAGCAAATTGATGTCGATCATCCTGGCTCGCTGGCAGCTGGTGCTGCTGGTGGTCGTGGTGACCACGCTGACGGCGCTCGGGGTGAGCCTCGTGCTGCCCAAGCGCTACCTGGCCAGCGCCTCGGTGGTCGTTGACGCCAAGCCCGACCCGGTGTCGGCCCTGATCTATCCCGGCATGGCCTCGCCGGCCTACATGAACACGCAGGTCGACGTGATCGCCAGCGATCGCGTCGCGCTGCGCGTCGTGCGCGACCTGCGCCTGACCGAGCTGCCGGAGTTGCGCGAGCAATGGCAGGCGCAGGGCGCCGAGGGCTCGATGGAGCAATGGGTCGCCACCTTCCTGCAGGCCAACATGGAGGTCAAGCCCTCCAAGGAAAGCAACGTGCTGACGGTCAACTACCGGTCGCCGTCGGCCCAGGTCGCCGCGCAGATGGCCAATGCCTTCGTCAAGGCCTACATCGCCACCACGCTGGACCTGCGCGTCGAACCCGCGCGGCAGTACGCCGGCTACTTCGACCAGCAGGCCAAGGCGGCGCTGGACCGGCTGGAGCAGGCGCGCACCAAGCTCTCCGCCTATGAACGCGAGCACGGCATCCTGGCCTCCGACGAGCGCCTGGACGTCGAGAACGCGCGCCTGAACGAGCTGTCCTCGCAGCTGGTGGCGCTGTCCTCGCTGGCGACCGAGTCGCGCAGCCGCTCCGGCCAGGCCGCGCGCGGCGGCGACCAGCTGCCCGACGTGCTGGCCAACCCGGTGGTGTCGCAGCTCAAGGCCGACGTCAGCCGTGCCGAGGCCAACCTGCAGCAGCTCAGCACGCGCTACGGCGACAACCATCCCCAGGTGATCGAGGCCAAGGCCTCGGTGGCCGACACCCGCGCCAAGCTCAACGCCGAAATCCGCCGCGTGACCGGCTCGGTGGCGGTGACCAGCACCATCAACAGCCAGCGCGAGGCCGAGACCCGCGCGCAGCTGGAGGCGCAGCGCGCCAAGGTCATCAAGCTGAAGGAAGCGCGCGACGAGGCCAGCGGCCTGATGCGCGAGGTCGAGAGCGCCCAGCGCGCCTACGAGAACATCACGACCCGGCTGACGCAGACCAGCCTGGAGAGCCAGTCGACGCAGAGCAACGTGAACCTGCTCGCCGAGGCGACGCCGCCGCTCAAGCCCGCCTCGCCGCGCGTGGCGCTGAACACGGCGCTGGCCTTCGTGGCCGGCCTGGTGCTGGCGATCGGCCTGGCGCTGCTGCTGGAACTGCGTGACCGCAAGGTGCGCGACGCCGACGACGTCATGGCCGTGCTGCCGCTGCCGATGCTGGGCGTGCTGCCCGCGCCCGGCAAGCGCGCGCAGGCGCTTCCGTCCGCCGAGCGGCGACTACTTGGCGCACCCGGCGCCGCGAGCCGAGGAGCCGCCTGATGTCGGACCTCAAGGAACCCATTCCCCTGGCGCAAAGCAAACCCGTGGACGGACCTCTGAACAAGCCTTCCGGCAGCGGCGCCGGCGTGCACGACCGCTCGATCGGCGCGATCATCGCCGAGACCCGCAACCTCAGCGCCGACCAGGTCGAGCGCGTGCTGCAGTACCAGCGCGAGCGCGGCATCCGCTTCGGCGAGGCCGCCGTGGCGCTGGGCTACGCGAACGCCGAGGACGTGCTGGAAGCACTGTCCAAGCAGTTCCACTACCCCTACGCCCCGAACGAGCGCAAGACCCGCAGCCCCGAACTGGTGGCCTTGAACCAGCCGTTCTCGTCGCAGTCGGAAGTCTTCCGCGGCATCCGCAGCCAGATCACGATGCGGCTCTATCGCGAGGGCGAACCGCGCCGCGCGCTGGCGGTGATCAGCCCGGACACGCTGGACGGGAAGAGCTACTTCACCGCCAACCTGGCGGTGACGCTGGCGCAGCTGGGCGGCCGCACGCTGCTGGTGGATGCCGACCTGCGCCGGCCGCGGCAGCACGAGATCTTCGACGTCAGCAACCAGGCCGGGCTGTCCTCGATCCTGTCCGGGCGCAGCGAGCCGCGCGTGATCCAGCAGGTGGAGGGCATGAACAGCCTGTTCATCCTGCCGGTGGGGGCGGTCCCGCCCAACCCGGTGGAGCTGCTCGAGCGCCCTGCGTTCGGCATGCTGATGCGGGAGCTGGCGGGCAAGTTCGATTACGTCCTGGTGGACACCTCCGCGAGCCGGTACGGCGCGGACGCGGCCATCGTCGCGTCGCGCTGCGGCGCGGCACTGGTCCTGGCGCGCCAGAACCAGTCGCGGGTGAGCGCGCTGCAGGACCTCACCGACAGCCTGGACGGGGTGTCCACGACCCTCGTGGGCACCGTGATGAACCAGTACTGACACCGGGCCCCGGGCGAGACGGCACAGCGGCCGCCAGAGCCGCGAGCATCGACCACCGGCACGGCCGCGAGGCCACGCCGCCGCATGTCCGGAATCAGCAGCAGGGATCGCAGTGAACACCATGTCGCAGAACGTCCTCCCCGGCGCGCCGGGTCACCCGGGCGCGGCCTTCTGGGCCGCCAACCGGATCGCGCTGATCGCGCTGGCGATCGGCCTGGTCGCGCTCTACGTGCCGACGATCGTCGACTTCATGCGCGGCCCGTGGCGTGGCGACCGCAATTCCCACGGCCCGATCGTGCTGGCGCTGTCGGCCTGGTACTTCTATTTCCAGACCCGGCGCATGGCGCGCCAGGGCCAGTCCTTCCGTCCGCGGCCCGCGCCCCTGGCGGGCTGGACGCTGATCGTGCTGGGGCTGCTGGGCTACGTGCTGGGCCGCTCGCAGTCGATCGCGCTGCTGGAGATGGGCTCGCTGATGCCGGTGCTGCTGGGCCTGGCGCTGCTGCTGCTCGGGCCGACGATCGCGCGCCGCTACGGCTTCGCGTTTTTCCTGCTGCTGTTCGCGGTGCCGCTGCCGGCGTCCATCGTCGACGTCATCACCCAGCCGATGAAGCTGGCCGCGTCCTGGGGCGCGGAGTACCTCATGTACGCGCTGGGCTACCCGATCGCCCGGGCCGGCGTGATCCTGCAGATCGGCCCGTACCAGCTGATGGTCGCGGATGCCTGCGCGGGCCTGAACTCGCTGTTCACGCTGGAGGCCCTGGGCCTGCTCTACATGAATGTCGTGCGCCATGAATCCGTGTTCCGCAACATCGCGCTGGCGCTCCTGATCGTGCCGATTTCCTACTGCTCCAACGTGATCCGCATCCTGATCCTGGCCTTGCTGACCTACCACCTGGGCGACGACGTCGGCCAGGGCTTCATGCACGAGTTCTCCGGCATGGCGCTGTTCCTGACGGCGCTGATGCTGATCGTGGGCGTGGACACCCTGCTGCGCGGCCTGTCGGCGCGCTGGGATCGCCTGCGCGGTCGGGAGGCGGCGCGATGAGCACGCCCCTGCATCCCCCCGTGCCGACGCCCCGGGGCGTGGCCCCCGGCATGCCCGACGCCGCCGACGCGCTGCCGCGCCTGTCGCGCCGCGCCTGCCTGGGCGGCGCCGCCCTGATGGGCGTGGCCGCGGTCGGCGCGTGGCTGGCCACGCCGCGGCTGCAGGCCGTGACCGGCGCGCCCAGCCTGGACGCCATCGTGCCCAAGGCCTTCGGCGACTGGCGCGTGATCGCCGATGCGACCACGCAGGTCGACGTGGCGCAAGGCGTGGAGACGGTGCTGGAGCAGCCCTATGACCAGACCGTGATGCGGACCTATGCCAACGGCCAGGGCGAGCAGGTGATGCTCGCGCTGGCCTGGGGCGAGCGCCAGCGCCAGGACGTCAAGGTGCACCGTCCCGAGGTCTGTTATCCGGCGCAGGGCTTCGCGCTGCGCCGGGTCGAGGCGGGCCCGCCGATCGCCACCGAGGGCCGCGCCAGGCCGGTGCCCACGACCGAGTTGCTGGCCGAGGCCCGTGGCGGTGGTTTCGAGGCGGTGCGCTACTGGATCCGCATCGGCGACAACTACGGGGGCGACGGGCTGGGCGCGCGCTGGTACATCCTCAACGAGGGGCTGGCCGGGCGCATTCCCGACGGCATCCTGGTGCGTGCGTCGCAGCGCCTGGCGCAGGCCTCGGCCGCCCCGGGCTCGCAGCGCCTGATGGCGCGTTTCCTGGCCGAGCTGGTCGCGGCGGTGCCGGCGCCCTCCCGCGGGATGCTGGTCCGATGAGCGCGACGAGCAGCCCGCTCAAGGGCACCCCGCGGCCGCAGGGCCTGAATCCCTACGGCAACGACCGCGCGTCGCGCTGGCCGGGCTGGCGCACCCTGTTCGCGGCGGCGGCGCTGGCCGCGGGCTGCATGGTGATGGGGCTGGTCTGCGTCGTGATGGGCGACATGGTGGCGCAGAAGCCGGTGTTCTTCGTCGTGCTGCCGGTGGCGCTGATCGTCGCCTTCATGTTCGTGGCCAATCCAAAGGCGCTGCTGCTGACCATCCTGCTGCTGCGCGCGATCGCCAACCCGGTGCTGGAGGAGGCGCGCTTCGCCAGCTTCGGTGGACTGGGCGGCCTGGTGAACCTCGCGGTGATCCTGCTGGCGGCGGTCTTCTGGATGCGCGAGCCGCGGCGCATCCCGCGCGTGGCGTGGATGGTGTGGCTGCCCTTCATCGCGATGCAGGCGGTGGGGCTGCTCTATTCGCCGGACAAGCTGCCCGAGCTGCGGACCTTCCTCGGCACGCTGAGCACGATGGCGATGTTCGTGGTGGCCTTCTACGTCGTGGACGACTGGAGCTCGTTCGACCGCATCCTGAAGCTGGTCATCTGGTCCTCGGTGCCGGTGGCGATCTACACGCTGATCGCGATCGCGCGCGGCGACGTGCACGTCACCAACGATCCCGCGGCCATGGGCCGCTACAAGGGCCCGTTCTCGCATCCCAACATCCTGGCCTTCTACCTGGTGCTGATGCAGGGCGTGCTGCTGTACCTGTGGAAGAACGCCCGCACGCTCGCCACCACCACCACCGCCACGCGGCTGGCCATGGCGGGCTACCTGCTGGTGCTGCTGGCGCTGCTGGCGGCGACCAAGACCCGCAGCGCGTGGATGGCCGCCGGCGCGATGTTCTTCCTGTACGGGCTGCTCTTCGAGCGCCGCTTCCTGCTCTATCTGATGCTGGTGCCGCTGCTGGCGCTGCTGGTGCCCGACATCCGGGACCGCGTGCTGGACATCGGCCAGGGCAACGTGGTGGTGCAGTACGCCAAGCTGAACTCCTTCACCTGGCGCCGCGTGCTCTGGGCCGATGCCGTCAGCTGGATGGCGCCGGCCCGCTACCTGTTCGGCTACGGCTCGGGCGGCTTCTTCTTCAACTCGCCGACCTTCTTCAGCCTGAGCGGCGGCATGACCACCGGCGCGCACAGCGTGGCGGTGCAGATGCTGTTCGACGTCGGCGTCGTGGGGCTGGCCACCTACTACTGGAAGTACCTGCGCGCGGCGCAGATCTTCTGGCGCTTCCGCCGCGACGATGCCTTGCTGTCGGCGATGTTCATCGCGCTGCTCATCGGCTACGTGGTGGTCTCGCTGTCGGACAACATGCTGAGCTACCTCGTCTTCAACTGGTTCTTCTGGTTCGTGATGGGCGCGGGCTGCGCCATCGTCTGCCGCGTCCGTCCCGATGTCGGGCATCGGGCGCCGCGGACACTGGGCCGGCGCGCGCGTCCCTGGTCGGTGAGGCCGGCATGAGCGCCGGCGGCACCCGGTCCGCGGTCCTGGACGGCGTGCGCGGGCTGAGCATCGCGACCGTGCTGGTCGCCCACTGGCTGCCGCTCAACGCGTTGCGGCCCCGGCTCAACGAATCGGTCGGCATGCTGGGCATGGCGCTGTTCTTCGTGCTGTCCGGCTACTTCATCGGCAGGCAGGTGCTGGTGCACGTGCACCCGCTGGAGTTCGTCGCCAAGCGCCTGCTGCGCATCCTGCCGCTGGCCTGGCTGGTGGCGGTGGTGGTCGCGGCGATCTGGCACTTCGAGCCCTCGACGCTGGCCGCGCACCTGCTGTTCTACGCCAACCTCAGCGACGCCGGCATGCGCGTGCCGCTGGACCATTACTGGAGCCTGTGCGTGGAACTGCAGTTCTATGCGCTGGCCACCGCGCTGCTGCTGTTCCGTCCCGGCGTGGCGCGGGTGCTGGTCCCGGCGCTGCTGGTGGCGGTGACCGGTTACCGCGTGTACATGAGCGGCTACAGCGGCAGCATCACCTGGTACCGCATCGACGACATCCTGGCCGGCTTCGTGCTGGCGATCCTGCTGCACTCGCCGAGCCGGCGCGAGGCGATCGGATTCTTCGAACGTCCCGTCGTGCTGTGGGGCGGGGCGGCGCTGCTGTGCCTGGCCTGCTACAACGTCGACGGCAACGTCGCGTCCTTCCTGCGGCCCTATGCCGTGCTGTGCCTGACCGGCGCCTTGCTGTGCCAGCCGCGATCGGCGGCGGCGGCCTTCCTGTCGCGCCCGTTCTGGACCTACCTCGCGACGGTGTCCTTCGCGGTGTACGTGCTGCACGTGCCGCTGGAGCACACCTGGCTGGGCAGCGGCGATGTCACCGAAAAGTACCTCAAGCGACCGCTGCTGCTGGCGGCGGTCTTCCTGCTCGCGCACCTGTCGACGTTTTACTTCGAGCGACACTTTATTGCGATGGGCCACCGGCTGAGGATGTCCAATGACGCGGTTCGTAGTGTTTAAGGGTGGACGGATGACGTCGATGCTCACAATCCGTTCCGCCCGCTGGCTGCTGTCGGGCGTGTTCGCCGGCCTCGCGGCGGCGATGGGCGCGGGCGCGTGGGCGACGCCGCAGGCCACCGACAAGGCCGATGTCGCCGATCCCCAGGCCCGCGCGGTGCGTCACCTGCGCTTCGGCACCGCCGACCGGCCCTTCGCGGCGGACTCGCCCTGGAACGCGCGCCCGATCGGCGTGACGCTGGGCAGCTTCGAGATCCCGAAGGCGAAGAACTTCCCCACGATGGAAGACGGCAAGTGGTCGACCGGTGTGTTCGTGGCCGCGTCCGACGATCCGCCGGTCACCGTGCTGCCGCTGCCGGGTCGCAAGGGCATCTGGGATCCGGACGCCGAGGCGATGCGCGAGCAGATCACCATCCCGCGCTGGCCCGCCGGCGTCGTGCCCGCGAGCGCGGCCGATGGCCATGGCGACATCGTCGACCCGGTGGACCGCGTGATCCATTCCTTCAACGTGCTGCGATTCATCGACGGCCAGTGGCGCGCCGACCAGTACGCGTGGACGCGCCTGGACGGTCGCGGCTGGGGCGAGCCCGGTCACTACTTCCAGGGCGCCCGCGCCGCGGCGGTGCCGACGATGGGCGGCCTGGTGCGCGCGAAGGAGATCGACGACGGCGACGAGCTGTTCCGGCACGCGCTGGCGATGTCGCTGACGCACACCGGGCTGTCGGCGGACCCGGCCTACATCTTCCCGGCCACCTCGGCCGACACCGGCGCCAGGTCCAACACCGGCCAGATCCCGCAGGGCGCGCTGCTGATGCTGCCGCCGGACTTCGACGTCAGCCCCATCGAGGACCCGCTGCTGCGCAAGGTCGCACGCACGCTGAAGGTCTACGGCGCGTATGTGGTCGATCGCAACGTCGAGACGCCGTTCGTGATCTACGTCGAGATGGGGGCCAACAAGTCGCCGATGAAGCGCGGCTGGCATCCCGCGTTCGCGGCCCAGCTCGACCGGGTGCGCGCGGCGCTGCGCCAGGTCACGGCCGTGGAGCGCTGGCTCGACGGCAATGGCCGGCCGATGTCGATGGAGACGCCGCAGAACCAGATGTCGCTGCGCGGGCCGTGGCGCCGCGGCGGCGCGGAAGCCACCGCGATGAAGGCAGCGGTCGCGGGCGCGGGCGCCGATCGGCCGCCGGGCGTCTTCGACACCCGTCGCCAGGCGGTCGTGTTCCCGCCCGGCGAAGGCATCGCCGTGCAGGTGAACGACAGTGGCCGCAGCCTGCAGCCAGTCACCTGGGCCAAGCCCGAGGCCGGCCGGCGCTACCGGCTGACCGTGACCGCGACCGGCGACGCGAAGCTGCAATTGCAGCTGCTCGACGCGGACCGGCGCACGACGCTCTTCGACAGCGGCGAGCTCGCCGACGGTGCGAGCAAGACCTTCGAATGGCCGCAAGGGCAGGGCGCCGTCCGGCTGACCGTGCGCAGCGGGCCCGGACCGGGCGAGTCGTCGGTGGGCGGCGTGCTGGTGCCGGTCGAGGCCTCGGTCGCCCGCCGCGGGCCGGCCCGGTCCGACGGCGAGAGGAGCAAGCGATGACGCTGCGCGCGCACCGCGACCCGGACTGGGCCGCCGATGTCGCCCGCTGGGGGCTGGGCCGCATGCCGCTGCGCGAGCAGTCGATGTGGGCGCTCTGGGTCTACCGCTACGGACGCCGCGTCGATGCGGCGCCGCCCGGCTTCGCGCAGGGCCTGCACCGCCGGCTGCACCTGCTGCTGCACACCGTCGTGGAGACGCTGACCGGCATCAGCCTGCCCAAGCAGACCCGCATCGGGCCGGGGCTCCGGATCTGGCACTTCGGCGGCATCTTCGTGAATCCGGGCACCGTCATCGGTGCCGGCTGCACGCTGCGCCAGGGCGTGACCCTGGGCAACCGCGTCGACGGCGGCCCCTGCCCGGTGCTGGAGGACGGCGTGGAGCTGGGCGCTTACGCGCAGGTGCTCGGCGGCGTGCGACTGGGCGCCGGTTGCAAGGTCGGCGCGATGAGCGTCGTGCTGCAGGATGTGCCGCCGGGTGCGACCGCGGTCGGCAATCCGGCCCGCATCCTGCACCGGGGCGAGGCGCTGCGCGCCAGGAACGATGCTTGCCCTGGCGCCGGACCTGTCGGCGTCGATGCCGGCCAAGAGCAAAACAAGCATCCGGCTCCGCAGGAGCAGGAGCCAGGGAGTGTGACCCTTTGAAGATCGCCTACCTCGTCAATCACTATCCGAAGGTCAGCCACACATTCATCCGCCGGGAGATCCTCGCGCTTGAAAAGCAGGGCCAGGACGTCCTGCGGGTGGCCGTGCGCGGCTGGGACGATCCCGCGCCCGACGCCCAGGACCAGGCCGAGAAGGCGCGCACCCATTACCTGCTGCGCGGCGGCGCGGCGGCGCTGGGCACCGCGCTCGTGCGCGAGGCGCTGCGCGCGCCCGGACGTTTCCTCGGCGCGCTCGGACTGGCGCTGCGCATGGGCCGTCGCGCCGATCGCCCCTGGCCGCTGCATCTGGTCTACCTGGCCGAGGCCTGCGTCGCGCTGCGCCTGATGCGCGATGCCGGCGTCACGCATGTGCATGCGCATTTCGGCACCAACTCGACCGAGGTCGCGATGCTGCTGCATGCGCTCGGCGGGCCGGGCTACAGCTTCACCGTCCATGGCCCGGAGGAATTCGACAAACCCGAATTCCTCCACCTGGGCGAGAAGATCCGCCGCGCGCGTTTCGTCGTTGCCATCACCTCCTTCTGCCGCAGCCAGCTGTTCCGGTGGGTGGAGCGCGCGCACTGGGCCAAGGTGCAGGTCGTGCATTGCGGCCTGGAGCCCGGCTTCCACGCCGGTGCGGACGCGCCGCCCAGCGGTCGCCGGCTGGTGGCCGTCGGACGCCTTGCCGAGCAGAAGGGGCACCTGCTCCTGATCGAGGCCGCCGCGCTGCTGGCGCGCGAGCGCCCCGACTTCGAGCTGGTGCTGGCCGGCGACGGCGAGTTGCGCGCGGCCATCGAGGCCCGCATCGCCGAGCTGGGCCTGCAGCGCGTGGTGCGCATCACCGGCTGGATCGGCAGCGACCAGGTCCGCGCCGAGCTGATGGCCGCGCGCGCGCTGGTGCTGGCGAGCTTCGCCGAGGGCCTGCCCGTCGTGGCGATGGAGGCGATGGCGCTGGGCCGTCCGGTCGTGAGCACGTCCATCGCCGGCATCCCCGAGTTGATCGTGCCGGGCACACATGGCTGGCTGGTGCCCGCGGGCGACGCGCCGGCGCTGGCCGAGGCGATGCGCGAGTGCCTGGACTGCGACGACGCACGCCTGCGCCAGATGGCCGAGGCCGCGCGCACCCGCGTGCTCGCCCGCCACGACGTGGACACCGAGGCCTCGCGCCTGCTCCGTCTCTTCAGCGAGTACGCCCATGCTTGACACCGTCCTGGCCGTCGTCAACGGGCTGCTCCTGGCCGGCACCGCGCTGCTGGTGCTGCCCGCGCTGCTGCTGCTGGTGCAGATCGTGCTCGCGTTGCGGCAGCCGCCGCCCTTGCCCGCGCAGCCGCGGCCCGCGCGCATCGCGGTGCTGATTCCCGCCCACAACGAGGGCCACGGCGTGCGCGCGACCATCATGCAGACGCTGTCGCAACTGGGGCCCGATGACCGCGTCCTGGTGGTGGCCGACAACTGCAGCGACGACACCGCCGCGCAGGCGCGGCTGGTGGGCGCCGAGGTCGTCGAGCGCCATGATGCGGAGCGCCGCGGCAAGGGCTACGCGCTGGACTTCGGCGTGCGACACCTGGAGATGCTGGCGCAGCACGAGGGCCATGCGCCGGACGTCGTCCTGGTGCTGGATGCGGATTGCGTGCTGTCGCCGGGGTTGATCCCGCGCGTGGCCGGACTGGCGCAGGCGCATGGCCGGCCGGTGCAGGCGAGCTACCTGATGCACGCTCCCACGCCCGGCCTGAAGGCGCGCGTGGCGGAATTCGCGATGCGGGTGAAGAACCTGGCACGCTCGCGCGGCATGTTCCGGCTGGGACTGCCCTGCCAGCTGCTGGGCACGGGCATGGCTTTTCCCTGGGCGGTGGCGCTGCGCGCGCCGCTGGCCAGCGGTCATCTGGCCGAGGACATGCAGCTGGGCGTGCGGCTGGCCCGCGACGGCACGCCGCCGCTGTTCTGCGAGGACGTGCTGGTGACCAGCGTCTTCGCCGCCAGCCAGGAGGGCGAGCGCAGCCAGCGCACGCGCTGGGAGCACGGCCACCTGTCGTTGCTGGTGGGCGAGGGCCCCAAGCTGCTGTGGGAGGCGCTGCGGCGCGGCCGCTTCGCGCAGGCGATGCTGGTGATGGACATGCTGGTGCCGCCGCTGGCCTTGCTGGCCGGGCTGCTGGTCGTGGCCACGCTGGCGCAGGCGATCTGGGCGCTGCTGACCGGCTGGGTGGCGGGGCTGGTCCTCGCGCTGCTGGGCGTGGCGGCGCTGCTGGTCGCGATCGTCGCGGCACGCCATCGCTTCGCCGCCGAGCTGATCGGACTGGGCGAGCTGCTGAAGGCGCCGGTCTACGTGCTGGCCAAGCTGCCCATCTACCTGAGCTTCGTCGTGCGCCGCCAGACCGAATGGGTGCGCACCAAGCGCGATCACTGAGACGCGGCCCCGCACCATGACGGATCTCCACAGTTCCACCTCCCGTACCGCCACCCCAGGCGGTCCGACCTGGATCGACCGCTGGCGCGCGATCCTGGGTGCGCTCACGGTCGTGGCGGATGAACGCGGCGTCGAGGACGAGCTGCTGCGGGCCATGACCGCCGGCGGCCCGGGCGGTGTCGACCGCCCGCGCGTGGTCGCCTTCGTCAACGCGCATGCGATGAACTCGGCGGTGACCGATGCCGGTTTCGCCGATGCCGTGGCGCAGGCCGACTGGGTGCTGCGAGACGGCTCGGGCATGCGCATGCTGATGGACCGGCTGGGCCGCGCGCCCGGCTTGAACCTCAACGGCACCGACCTGATCCCGCGCATCGTCGCGCGTCACGCCGGCCGGCGCATCCTGGTGCTGGGCACGCGCGATCCGCAGCTGTCCGTGGCGGCGGCGCGGATCCGCGACGAGCTCGCGCCCGGCGCCGTGGTCGAGGCGCTGGACGGGTTCCAGGCGCCGGAGGCCTACCTCGCGCTGGCCCGCGCCTTCGCACCCGACCTGGTCGTGCTGGGCATGGGCATGCCCAAGCAGGAGCAGGTCGCGCAGCAGCTCCGCCGCGCGCTGGCGCACCCCTGCGTGATCGTGTGCGGCGGCGCCATCCTCGACTTCCTGGGCGGTGGCGCGACGCGCGCGCCGGCCTGGATGCGTCGCCTGGGCATCGAGTGGCTGTACCGCCTGGCGCGCGAGCCGCGCCGGCTGTTCAAGCGCTACGTGCTCGGCAATCCCCTGTTCCTGTCAAGGGCCCGGCGTTATGCCGCGGCCGTCGGCCGGCGGCGCTCGTCAGCCTGACATGCCAGCGATGCCCCTCGCCCGTTCCGGAGGAAATTCCCATGTCCCAGCCTGAGCCGATCGTCCACGCCAATCCCCGCCAGCAGCACGTCATCGCCATCGACCTGGTGCGCTTCCTGGCCGCCGTGCTGGTGCTGTTCTCGCACCTGGCCTTCAGCATCGGCGACCGCCCCGACAGCCGGCCCTACGAGCTCAGCGGCGGCACCTTCGCGCAGCCGCTGATCCCGTGGTTGTCCTTCTACGGCTGGATCGGCGTGCAGGTGTTCTTCGTGATCTCGGGCATCGTGATCGCGTACTCGGCGCGCGGCGCGACGCCCTATGCGTTCCTGCGCAGCCGCGTGGTCCGCCTGGTGCCGGCGGCCTGGGTCTGCTCGACGCTGACGCTGGGGGTGCTGGCCTGGCACTACGGCGGCTTCACCACCGACCTGATGCGGGGTTATCGCCACAGCATGCTGTTCATGCCCTGGTACCCGTGGATCGACAACGTCTTCTGGACGCTGGGCGTGGAGATCTTCTTCTACGCGTCGGTGGGCGTGCTGATCTGGCGCGGCAAGGAGCGCGCGATCGGCCGGCTGGCCGCGGCGCTGGCCTGGATCTGCCTGGCCTACTGGGCGGCCTACACGCTGGGCCAGACCGGCGCGGTGCCGGCGCTGGCGGTGCTGCACAAGACGCTGCCCTACCTGGTGGAGCGCGTGCTGGAGCTGCTGCTGGTCAAGCACGGCGCGTTCTTCGCCGCCGGCATCTTCATCTGGGCCGTGCTGATCGACGGCCAGAAGCGACCATCCTGGGCGACGCTGGCCGCGACGCTGGCGGCCTGCGTGGTCCAGATCTTCTGGACCAACGTCGATGCCAACGGCCCGCGCACCAACCCCTGGTGGCCCGCGCTGGCGATCTGGCTGGTCAGCCTGGCCGTGATCTTGCTTGGCATCCGGCACAACGCGGCGTGGCGCTCGAGCAAGTCGCTGGTGAGCCTGCTGCGCGTGCTGGGCTTGATGACCTACCCGCTGTACCTGGTGCACCAGAACATCGGCGCGGTCGCGATGGGGCAGCTGCGCCGCGTGGGCGTGGAGCCCGCGATGGCGCTGGTGATCGCCTCGCTGGCGGTGCTGCTGCTGAGCTGGCTGGTGGTGACCTATGCCGAGCCGGTGGTCAAGCGCTGGGTGGGTGGCGTGATGGACCTGGTCCGCCTGCGCCTGACGGGGGCGCGGGCGGCGGCGGCGCCCCGCTCCAAGGGTTGATTCGAGGAGGGGTACTGGGTTCATGGACATCGATCTGCTGATCTCGAAGATTCACCGCAAGCTGGTCTACAAGCTCGCGCCGCGGCTGGTGCCGGGGCAGGTGCGCGCGCTGCAGCGGCTCAACGAGACCGCCACCGGGCCGGTCGTCGCGCCGGGCGGCCCGGTCGTGTCGCTCACGACCTACGGCCCGCGCATCGACACCGTCCACCTGACGATCGAGAGCATCGGCCGCGGCCGGCTCAAGCCCTCGCGGCTGATCCTGTGGCTGGACGACGCGGCGCGCTTCAAGGACCTGCCGGAGGGACTGCGACGGCTGAAGGCGCGTGGGCTGGAGGTGTACCTCACCGACAACCTCGGTCCGCACACGAAGTACTACCCCTACGTGGCCTCGCAGGCGCATCACGAAGTGCCGCTGGTCACCGCCGACGACGACATCGTCTATCCGCGCTGGTGGCTGCGTCGCCTGTGGGAGGCCTACCGCGCCGCGCCGGACCAGATCAGCTGCTACCGCGCCCACGTGGTGGCGCTGCAGGACCCGGACGGGACCGCCATCCGCCCATACCGGGAATGGCCACCGTGCGGCAGCCGGGAGCCGCGCTGGCGCCATTTCGCCACCGGTGTGTCGGGGGTGATCTATCCGCCGCAGTTCCTGGACTTCATGCACGCGCAGGGCGATGCGTTCAAGGCCTGCTGCCCCAAGGCGGACGACATCTGGCTGCACGCGATGGCGCTGCGCGCGGGACTGCGGGTGCGCCAGCTCGGCCGGCTGCCGCGCTACTTCGAGGGGTTGCCCGGCACGCACGACCAGGGGCTGGTGCACTTCAACAGCTTCAACGGCGGCAACGACCGCCAGGTCGCCGCGACCTATGTCGCCGACGACCTGCGCAAGATGGCGCAGGAGCCGGCCTGAGCCGGCCCGCGTCCAGAGATCCGGAACGCGCGCGTGTCCATCCTGCACAACATCAAATGGGCGGCCTTCTCGCAGCTGGCCCGCATCGGCTCGCAGATCGCCAGCGTGACGCTGCTGGCGCGGCTGCTGTCGCCGTCGGACTACGGGCTGCTGGCGATCGCGGCGATCTTCACCAACTTCGCGATGCTGTTCCGCGACTTCGGCACCGGCTCGGCGCTGATCCAGCGCGAGACGCTGACCGAGGGCCTCAAGGCCTCGGTGTTCTGGCTCAACATGGCGCTGGGCGGCCTGATCTGCCTGACGCTGATGGCGGCGTCGCCCGCCGTGGCGCATTTCTACGACGCCCCGACGCTGGTGCCGGTGCTGTGCCTGATGGCGCTGTCCTTCCCGGTGGCATGCAGCAGCATCGTCCACCAGTCGCTGCTGGAGCGGGCGTCGCAGTTCAAGCGCATCGCCGCGGTGGAGAGCGTCGCCGTGGTGCTGGCGCTGCTGGCCGCGGTCGGCGCCGCGCTGGCCGGCTGGGGCGTGTACGCGCTGGTGGCGCAGACCCTGGTGGCCGCGACGGTGCAGGGCGCGATGCTGTGGGCGATGTCGGACTGGCGGCCCGCGCCGCGCCCGCGCTGGGACGGGCTGCGGGAGATCTCGGGCTACAGCGGCAACGTGTCCGCGTTCCAGTTCGTCAACTACTTCGCCCGCAACGCCGACAGCTTCATCATCGGCAAGGTGCTGGGCTCGGCGGTGCTGGGCCTGTACAGCGTGGCCTACCGGCTGATGCTGTTCCCGGTGCAGAACATCAGCCACGTGGTGGCCCGCGCGGTGTTCCCGCTGCTGACGCAGGCGCACCAGCAGGGCGGTCGCGCGCAGATGGCCGAGGTGTACCTGCGCTCGCTGGGCGTGATCACCTTCGGCACCGCGCCGGTGATGGCCGCGCTCTGGTTCTTCCGCGAGCCGACGGTGGCCGTGGTCTTCGGCGCGAAGTGGGCGGGCGCCGAGGTGCTGCTCGCGTGGCTGGCGCCCACCGGCTTCATCCAGTCGGTGCTGAGCACCTCGGGCAGCGCCTTCCTGGCCACCGGGCAGGCCGGGCTGATGCTGCGCTATGGCGTGATCGGCTCGGTGCTGCAGGTCGCGTCGTTCGCCGCGGGCATCCATTTCGGCGTGGTGGGGCTGACGCAGGCCTACCTGATCGCCACCGTGCTCAACCTGCTGCTGACGATGGCCGCGGTGCTGCGTCTGCTCGAGACCGGCCCGGCGCCGCTGCTGCGGGCGATCGGCTACCAGGTGCTCGCGGCGCTGGCCGCCGGCGTGCTCGTCTGGGGCGGCGACCGCTGGATCTTCGGCCACGCGGCGGCCGTGGGCCGGACCGGCCTGTGGCGCCTGGCCGCGCAGTACGCGCTCTTCGCCGCCTGCTACCTCGGCCTGATGGCCGTCCTCGCGCCGCAGAAGATGGCCTCGGTCAAGGCCATGTTCCGCGGCAAGCTGTCCCGTGCATCCTGAGGCGTCCCCGATGACTTCCCCTGTTCCCGCCACTGCCGACCCGCTCGACGAATCCCGGGCCACCGCCTCGGCCGCCGATGGCGCCATCCTGATGGTGTGCTTCACCTTCCCGCCCGAATTCGGCGGCGCGATCGTGCAGGCGCTTCGTCTGGGCGCCGAACTCCAGACGCGCGGCTGCGAGGTCGCCTTCCTGGCCGACAACGGCGACGGCGCCGATGCCGACCTGCGGCACGAGTCCTTCGATCTCTATCGACGGCGCACCTTCACCGCGGCGCGCTCCAACCTGCGCAAGCTGATCTGGACGCTGCGCATCGTGCTGTTCGCGCTGGCGCACCCCAAGTTCCGCGTCTTCCATTTCCACTCGGTGCAGGGGCCCGAGCTGCTGGCCATGCCGGTGCTGAAGTGGCTGGGTCGCAAGACCATCGTCAAGCTGACGCTGGCCGAGTCCGACGACCCCGCCACGCTGACGCGTCGCCGGCTGATGGGCAAGCTGTACCGCGCCTGCCTGGGCTCGGTGCACCGCTACATCGCGATCTCGCCCAGCCTCAAGCGCATGGCCTGCAGCGTGGGCGTGGCGCCCGAGCGGGTGCTGCTGGTGGCCAACGGCGTGGAGACCGCGCGCTATTACCTGCCCATGCCCGACGAGATCGCGCGCGCGCGCGCCGCGCTGGACATTCCCGAGGGCGTGCCGGTGATGGCGAGCATCGGCGCGGTCGAGCACCGCAAGGGCTACGACCTGCTGATCGCCGCCTTCGAGACCATCCGGCGCGAGCGGCCCGACGCGGTCCTGCTGATCATCGGGCCGGGCAACGAGGACACCAACCCGTTCCACGTCCAGCTGCAGCAGTACATGGCCGAGCGCGGCATCGGTGGCGTGCGTTTCCTGGGGCGGCGCGAGGACATCCACGAGATCCTGCGCGCGGTCGACCTGTTCGCGTTCTGCTCGCGCCAGGAGGGCTTCGGCACCGCCATCGTCGAGGCGATGTGCGCGGGGCTGGCCGTGGCGGTGATGGACATCCCGGAGATCACCGGCTGGATCGTCGGCGAGCGCCCGGACGCGGTGAACACGCCGTCGCGCGATCCGCAGGAGTTCGCGCGGCTGTGCCTGCAGCTGCTGGCGCAGCGCACGCCGGCCTCGTCGGCCGCCCTGGCGGAAAGCGCCGCGCGCGACTTCGGCATGGCCGCCATCGGCAACACCTACGAGGCCCTGTATGCGGAACTGCGCGGGCACTGAAACGATCAACACGGAGCACCCTCGATGAGCGCGGTCACCTTCCGCATCCAGCCCACCGGCAACCTGGGCAACCAGATGATGCAGCTGATGCTCGGGCATTCGCTGCGCTCGCGGATTCCGGAGCTCGACATCGTCGGCTACGACATGCCGCTGTGGTCGCTCAAGGGCGGCGAGGAACCGGCGCCGCGCGCCAAGCCGGTGGAACTGCGCGGCCACCTGATCGATATCGACGGCGTGGCCTCGCTGGTCAAGGCCGGCGTGCTACGCGACATGAAGCTGGTGGGCATCGGCTCGCGCATGGCCAACTACCTGCCGCCCTCGGCCTACCAGGCGCTGTTCCCGGCGGGCCGGGCCGAGGTCGAGCGCCACGGCGACGACGAGTTGCTCATCAGCGTGCGGGGCGCCGAGATCCTCGGCCAGTGCCACCCGGACTACGGCCCGGTGCCGCCGGCCTATTACCGGCAACTGGCCCGCGAGACCGGCCTGCGTCCGGTGCTGTTCGGCCAGATCGAGGACGACTGGTACTCGCGCCTGCTGATGGAGGCGATGCCCGATGCGCGCGTCGTGCGCAGCCAGGGCGTGCTGGCGGACTTCGAGCGCCTGCGCAGCGCGCGGCATGTCGTCACCAGCGTGAGTTCCTTCGCCTGGCTGGCGACCTGGCTGTCGGACGCGCAGACCATCCACGTGCCGGTGCTGGGCCTGCTCAACCCGGCGCAGCGGCCCGATGTCGACCTGCTGCCGCTGGACGACCCGCGCTATCGCTTCTACCGCTTCCCGGTGCGGCTGTGGAATGGGCAGCAGGAGGACGTCGACGGCCTGAGCCGCGAGGCGCATTACCCGCTGATGACGCGCGACGAGGTCGCCGCGCTGCTGCGCCAGGCGGCCTCGCGCACCCGCGCCGAGCGCCTGGAGGTGGCGGCCAAGACGATGGTCAAGGGCCTGCTGGGACGGTTGCGCGGATGACACCCCCCATGAGCAAGGGACCGGCGTCCGCCCGGCGTGATCCGTCATGGAGAATGGCCGGCATTGCGTTCATCGATTCGCGGGAGTGCGCTTGAAGATCCTCGTCACCGGCGCCGCCGGCTTCATCGGCATGCATGTCAGCCAGATCCTGCTGGCGCGGGGCGACCAGGTGGTCGGCCTGGACAACCTCAACGACTACTACGATCCGCGGCTCAAGCACGACCGGCTGGCGCGCCTGAACGGCCGCCCCGGTTTCGAGTTCGTGCACATGGACGTGGCGGACCGCCAGGGCATCGCGGACCTCTTCGCCAAGCATCGCTTCGATCGCGTCGTGCACCTGGCGGCGCAGGCCGGCGTGCGTTATTCGCTGGTGAACCCGCATGCCTACATCGACGCCAACATCGTCGGCTTCACCAACATCCTCGAGGGCTGCCGCCACACCGGCGTGCAGCACCTGGCCTACGCGTCCAGCTCCAGCGTCTATGGCGGCAACACGCTGATGCCCTTCAGCGAGCACCATGGCGTGGACCATCCGGTCAGCCTGTACGCCGCGACCAAGAAGGCCAACGAGCTGATGGCGCACACCTACAGCCATCTGTTCAAGCTGCCCACGACGGGGCTGCGCTTCTTCACCGTGTACGGCCCCTGGGGCCGGCCCGACATGGCGCTGTTCCTGTTCACCAAGGCCATCCTCGCGAACGAGCCGATCAAGGTCTTCAACCACGGGAAGATGATCCGCGACTTCACCTACATCGACGACATCGCCGAAGGCGTGGTGCGGGTGCTCGACCGCAGCGCCACGCCCGACCCGGCCTACGACCCGGTGAAGGCGGACCCGGCGCGCTCCAACGCGCCGTACCGCGTGTTCAACATCGGCAACCACGCGCCGATCCCGCTGATGGACTTCATCGCGGCGATCGAGCAGGCGGTGGGCCGCGAGGCGATCAAGGAGTTCCTGCCGCTGCAGGACGGCGACGTCCCGGCCACCCACGCGGACGTCGAGGAACTGGCCGAATGGACCGGTTTCCGCCCGGCGATGCCGGTGCCCGAGGGCATCCGGCGTTTCGTCGCCTGGTACCGCGACTACTTCAAGCAATGAGATCCCAGGCGGACCGGCGCACCGGTCCGTCCCCGTTGATTCAATCAGGAGTACTGGAATGAAAGTCACGACGATCGGCACCGGCTACGTGGGCCTGGTCACCGGCGCCTGCCTGGCCGAGATGGGCAACCACGTGGTCTGCCTGGATGTGAATGCCGAGAAGATCCGCATCCTCAACGAGGGCGGCATTCCCATCCACGAGCCGGGCCTGGACGCGGTGGTCAAGCGCAACGTCGAGGCCGGCCGCCTGCAGTTCACGACCGATGTCGATGCGGCCGTCAACCACGGCACCATCCTGTTCATCGCGGTGGGCACGCCTCCGGGCGAGGACGGCTCGGCCGACCTGCAGTACGTGCTGGCCGCGGCGCGCTCGATCGGCCAGCGCATGACCGACTACAAGGTGGTTGTGGACAAGAGCACCGTGCCGGTGGGCACTGCGGACAAGGTCCGCGCCGCCATCGCCGAGGAACTGGCCCGGCGCGATGCGACCGTCGGTTTCGCGGTGGTGTCCAACCCCGAGTTCCTGAAGGAAGGCGCGGCGATCGAGGACTTCATGAAGCCCGACCGCATCGTCGTGGGTTCCGACGACGAGCAGGCCACGCTGATGATGCGCGCGCTGTACGCGCCGTTCACCCGCAGCCATGACCGACTCTTCGTGATGGACGTGCGCAGCGCCGAGTTCACCAAGTACGCCGCCAACGCGATGCTGGCCACGCGCATCAGCTTCATGAACGAGCTGGCGCTGCTGGCGGAGAAGGTCGGCGCGGACATCGAGCTGGTGCGTCGCGGCATCGGCTCGGACCCGCGCATCGGCTACCAGTTCCTGTACGCGGGCGCCGGTTATGGCGGTTCGTGTTTCCCCAAGGACGTCAAGGCGCTGGTGCGCACCGGCCGCGAGTACGACCAGGAGCTGAAGGTGCTGAACGCCGTCGAGGAAGCCAACGACCGGCAGAAGCTGGTGCTGGTGGACAAGATCGTGGCGCGATTCGGCGAGGACTTGGCGGGCAAGCGCTTCGCCCTGTGGGGCCTGGCGTTCAAGCCCAACACCGACGACATGCGCGAGGCGCCGTCGCTGGTGATCATCGAGGAACTGGTCAAGCGCGGCGCGGCCATCGCGGCCTACGACCCGGTGGCGATGAGCGAGGCCAGCAAGCTGCTCGCGCAGGTGCAGGGCGTGAGCTTCTGCGAACGCGCGGAGCATGCGCTGGCGGATTCGGACGCGCTGGTGATCGTGACCGAGTGGAAGGAGTTCCGCACGCCGGACTTCGACCGCATCAAGTCCGAGCTCAAGCAGCCGGTGGTCTTCGACGGTCGCAACCTGTACGAACCGGCGCTGATGTCGACGCTGGGCATCGAGCACCACGCGATCGGTCGCGGCAAGCGCAAGTCGGATTGAGGCGTCGGCGCCGGGGCCCTGCCTGGGCGCCGATCCGCACCCGAGGCGTCCTCGCAACGACAACGCCGCGTCCCGCAAGGGACGCGGCGTTGCCCTTTCAGCCCCTGCGCATCAGGAGGCGCAGACGCTGCCCGTGGCCCCGCTGGCGCGGACCAGCGTCGGGCGCAGCGTCGATTCCACGTTGGCGGTGCCGCTGCGGCCCCAGGTCGTGACCTTGAAGCTGGTGCCCGCCGGCCAGGTGAAGTTGAGCACCGCGCCGTCGGCCAGATATCCGGTGTCGTAGACGGTGGCGCCCGTCTGGCGGTCGGCGATGGTCATGCGGAAGGTCGCGCCGCCGGTGCCCGCGACGGTGAGCCGATACGGATCGCCGGCCACCGGCAGCGCCCAGCTCACCGGGTTCATCGCCCGGCCGGTCGCATTGGCCTGCTCGATCAGCGTCGTCGTCGCGGGGAAGACCAGCGCCTGGCGCCAGGTGTCGAACTCGCCGCTGACCGTGCCCTTGGTGCGCCACCAGGCGCCGCGCATCGACAGCAGGTTCATCGCCGTGCTGGTCACCGAGCTGCTGTTCTTGTTGTTCCCGTCGACCCACCAGGCCGCGCTCTCCAGCGGGCGCAGCGCGGCGCGAATGGTGTCCAGGTCGGTGGCCGTGCTGCTGCTCCAGCCGTTCTTGTGCAGCTTGAGGTCGGCGCCGATCTCCACGTAGATGACGAAGGGCGTGCCGTGGTTGCGGTCCACGACGTAGGCGCCGTACTTCTTCAGCGTCTCGGCGATCTTGCGCAGCTCCGGCGTGGCCAGCGCCTGCGCGTCGAAGCTGGCCGGCAGCATCAGCAGCGAGCCCATCGGGATCTGGCCGCTGTTGGTCGTGGCCGCATTCGAATCCGCCGAGGTGGCCGGGAAGCGGTAGGTCGGGGCGGCGCTCAGGCCGGTGAAGTCCAGCGACATGGCCAGCGCGTGGCTGTAGCTGGCCGCGCCGTCGTTGGCCTCATGGATGCGGATCAGGCCGCCGATCGTCGACACGCCCGCGGCGCGCGCGCCCTGGTAGTAGTGCGACGGGTCGCCCATGCCACGGCCGGCCAGCGGCGTCCAGGCGTACTGGTTCGTCACCCAGGCGCCGTTGACCTGCTTGAGGCCCCAGAACGAGTGGATGACCCCGGCGGCGGCGTCGACGATCTCGGCGTGACCATCGCTGCCGGTGGCCGGCTGCGTCTGCGCCGGCCAGTGCGGGATGGTGATGCTGGGACGGTAGACCTCGCTGTCCGGATCCCAAACGCCTTGCGTGTTGGTGCCGGTCACGACCATGGGCGCGTCGGTTTCCGACGCCTCGAAGGCGGCGCTCGACCAGGTGCCGCTGTCCACGGACGGGTAATAGGTGGAGGCCGGGATCGTCGCCGACCCCAGCACCGCGCCGACCGGGCGGCTGTTCCACGGCGAATCCGGGCTGAACGGGCGCAGGAAGCTGCCAAAGTTGCCCGCGGTGCAGGCGGCGGTCGCGGAGGGACGGGCGATGGCGTCGGCGGCCAGGACGGCGACGCCGGCGACGGCCTCGCTGGCCGGCGAGGCGGGCGTCGTGGCGACCGAGACCGGGGTGGAGGCGGCGGTCGGCGGCGTCTCCAGGGCCAGCGGCGCGGCGCCGGCGGCGCTGCTGCCGCCCCCGCCGCCGCAACCGGCCAGCAGCAGGCCGGCGGCGAGCGCGCAGGCGCTCAGGCCGGCGGAGATTCCAAAGGAAGAAGAGGTTTTCGTCATGGTGTTTCGAACTGCTGAAAATGCGCGGAGCGCGTTGACGAGTAAATGCCGGTATCTCTTCTTCTTGCGCGCCGACGCCGCGTTGCAGGCGTCGGGCGGGATTCTTGTTACTGGATGTTGGCACCGCGGAAACTGACTGCTTCATTCCCGCCCCGTGGAGCAGGTGTTGCGGCCATGACTCAGTATGCGGAGTCCGATGGGCTGATTTCCAGAGTGGACGCCGGCCACACGCGGGTGATTCCGGGAATATTGGGCAGCTGCGGGGAGGTACTCTTTGAAACATCCAGGTCGAGGGTTGACAACCTGACGGATGTCTCGGATCGAGGGGTTATTGCCCGTCGTTACATACTCGTCCCCGGGCCCGAGATACTGGGGTTCGATATTCGAAACAAAACATCGGACGTCGCACGAAACTCGGGAAGGCAACCCGCTGAAGGAGGTGTCAGCCGATTCCCGACGGGCCCCCGGACGGGCCCCGATGGGCGGGCGGGCCGGTCGATGCCGGCCCCTCAACGAGGGGGGCGAGGCGGCCAGGGGGGGCGGCCGGTCGCCAGAGGGGCCTATGGGATACTCCGCGCCTTCGCCTCAGGGAATCGGAATCGAGATGGTCAAGATCAATGACATCGTGGTCGACAACGCCCGGCCGTTCGTGCTGTTCGGCGGTGTCAACGTGCTGGAGTCGGAGCAGTTCGCGGTCGATGTGTGCGGCGAATACCTGCGCGTGACCCGGGAACTGGGCATTCCCTACGTCTTCAAGGCGTCCTTCGACAAGGCCAACCGGTCGTCGATCAAGAGCTACCGCGGCCCGGGCCTGGAGGCCGGCCTGAAGATCTTCGAGGCGGTCAAGAAGGCGCATGGCGTCGCGGTGCTGACCGACGTGCACGAACCCCACCAGGCGGCCGAGGTGGCCGCCGTCTGCGACGTGCTGCAACTGCCGGCCTTCCTGGCCCGCCAGACCGACCTGGTGATCGCGCTCGCGAAGACCGGCCGGGTGATCAACATCAAGAAGCCGCAGTTCGTCAGCCCGCCGCAGATGAAGAACATCGTCGAGAAGTTCGAGGAAGGCGGCAATCCGAACGTGATGCTGTGCGACCGCGGCGCCCAGTTCGGCTACGACAACCTGGTCGTGGACATGCTGGGCTTCGGCGTGATGAAGCAGGTCAGCGGTGGCAAGCCGGTGATCTTCGACGTGACCCATGCGCTGCAGCAGCGCGAGTCCGGTGCCGCCGCCTCGGGCGGTCGCCGCGGCCAGGTCACCGAGCTGGCCCGCGCCGGCATGGCGATCGGCCTGGCCGGCCTCTTCCTGGAGGCCCATCCCGAGCCCGAGAAGGCGCTGTGCGACGGCCCCAGCGCGCTGCGTCTGTCGCAGCTCAAGCCCTTCCTGGAGCAGGTCAAGGCGATCGACGATCTGGTCAAGGGTTTCCCGGTTCTGGACACCCACTGACCGCCGCGGCCCCCGACCGCGCGGGCCGGCGCCGGATCAAGCGCCGGATCGGGCGCGGCCCGGCGCGGGTGTGACCGGGCGCTCGCCCTGAGGGGCGGGCGTGCGGCCGTTGAAGAGCAGCTGCATGAGGGCGAAGGGCCGCACCAGCCAGCGGTGGATCGCCAGACTCAGCGCCAGCGTGGCCAGCGCGATGATCGGGAACTTGACCGCCGCCGGCCAATCGAGCGGCAACAGCAGCAGCGCCAGCGCCACCACCAGCAGGTGGTGGACGAGGAAGATCGTGTAGCTCGCTTCCGAGAGCAAGCGGCCAAGCCCGCCACGCGGGCCAGTGCGCCAGCGGCCCAGCGCGCCGACGGCGGCCCCGGTCGCGATCCAGATGCCCAGCAGTTCCACCGCCAGTGCCGCCTCGCGGGTCAGCGGATGCGGCAGCGTGGCGCTGGCCGCGTCGCCCCAGTTGGCCGCGAAGGCGGCCACCGGCAGCAGCCAGAGCGGCGTCGACAGCCACGCCCGCAGCCAGGCGGGGCGATGCCACAGCGCCAGACCGGCGAGGAACAGCGGCGCGTAGAAGGCCAGGTTGAACAGCGTCAGGTCGCCCGGGCCGGCCTCGTAGGCGATGCCGGTCAGCCGGACAGCGAGGATCAAGGCATGGCCCAGCAGCGCGCCGGCCAGCGCCACCGACAGCCAGTGCGCCGGCCCGGCGTCGCCGGCACGCGCGAGCCAGGCGGCGAAGCGCCCGGGGCCGCGGACGGCGGTGCTGGCGGCGCGGCGATGCCGGCCCTGGGCGATGGCCCAGGCGGCGAGCACCAGCAGGTTCAGCACCAGCAGGTCGCGCAGGAACCAGAGGTGGAACACCGGGGCGGACAGGCCGTCCAGCGCCGCCCAGGGATCGGCGCCCCGTTGCCAGGCGAGCAGTGCCTGCTGCGCGCCGTTGAGCAGCAGCCAGCAGCTCAGCAGCGGCACCCCCAGGCGCAGCAGCTGGCGCACGAGCAGGTCGGGCGTGGCGTGGCGGCGCAGGCTGCCGGCGAAGAGCAGGCCCGACAGCAGGAAGAAGCCGGGTACCCGGAAGCTGTGGATCAGCGCGACCAGCGCGTCGAAGAAGGCGCTGCGGTGGCTGTCGGCGACCAGCCAGTCGCCCGAGGTGATGAAGACGTCCGCGGTGTGCAGGGCGATGCCCAGGACCATCAGCGTCGCGCGGGTCCTGTCGAGGTCCAGATCCGCTGCGCCGGCGATGCCGGGGCGGTGCGCCTCCCTGGTGGAGACGGTTGAAACATCCATGGCGATCTCCCTCTGCCCCGGCCCGGCGCTTCTCTGAGCGCGTGAGGCCGCAACTGTACGCCCGCGACCCCGCCCGGCTTCACGCCAGCGTGACAACTTCCGGTGGCGGACCCCCGGAACGCGGGGGGGAGGCTCAGCGGAGCAGGTCCGTCGCCAGGCGCTCGACGATGCGCGCTGCTGATCGGCCGTCCCACAGCGGGGGGCGGCGCACCGGGGCGGTGCCCGGCCCGGCGGCGTCGAGCTCGTCCAGCCGCTGCCCTGCCAGCGCCAGCACGCGCGCGGCGTCGGTGCCGGCGATGCGGTTGGTGCCCAGGTCCACCGTCACCGGCCGCTCGGTGTTGTCGCGCACGGTGAGGCAGGGGATGCCCAGCGCGGTGGTTTCCTCCTGCAGGCCGCCGCTGTCGGTGAGCACCAGCGCGGCGCGGCGCCACAGCGCCAGGAAGGGACGGTAAGGCAGCGGCGGCAGCAGGTGCAGGCCCGGCGTGGGCGCCAGGCCCAGCGCCGCCAGCCGGTCGCGGGTGCGCGGATGGACCGGGAAGAGCAGCGGCAGCCGCCCGGCGAGCATGCCCAGCGCGGCCATCAGCGCCGCCAGCTGGGCCGGCTCGTCGACGTTGGACGGCCGGTGCAGCGTGACCACGCCGAAACGGCCGGCGATCGCGTGCCGGGCGCCGGCCGCGTCGAGCGCGGCGAGCGCCGCGGCCTCGGCGGCGCGGGCCGGGGCGTCGCCGGCCTCCAGGCGGTCGAGCTGGAACAGGAGGTTGTCGACCATCACATGGCCGACCTCGACGATGCGGGTGTCGGGATGACCTTCGCGGCGCAAGTGGGCGGCGGCGCTCGGCTCGGTCGTGAAGAGCCAGTCCGCGATCGCGTCGGTGGCGCGGCGGTTGATCTCTTCCGGCATGGTCATGTCGCCGCTGCGCAGGCCGGCCTCGACATGCGCCACCGGCACGCCGAGCTTGCGGGCCGCCAGCGCGCAGGCGAGCGTCGAGTCGACATCGCCGACGACGACGCAGGCCGCGGGCCGGTCGGCCAGCAGGTGCGGCTCATAGGCCTGCAGGATGGCGGCCGTCAGCCGCGCGTGGCCGCCGCCGTGGCAGTCCAGCGAGACGTCAGGCGGCGGCAGGCCGAGCTCGTCGAAGAAGACGCCGCTCATCGCGGCGTCGTGGTGCTGGCCGGTGTGGATCAGCTTCCAGTCGAGCCGGCCGTCCGCGCGCAGCGCCCGCACCAGCGGCGCGAGCTTCATGAAGTTGGGCCGCGCGCCCGCGATCAGGTGCAGCAGGGGCGCGGCCATCGGCGGGTCAGTCGAAGGACTTCGCGTCGGCGAGCAGCGGCGCCTTCGCGTCCTTCTCGGCGAGCTTGAACTCGACGCCCAGCTTCGGCCAGTCGATGCCGATGGCCGGATCGTCCCAGCGCACCGAGCCCTCGGCCTGCGGCGCGTAGAGGTCGGTGGTCTTGTAGAGGAAGTCGGCGGTCTCGCTCAGCACCAGGAAGCCGTGGGCGAAGCCCGGCGGGATCCAGAGCTGGCGGTGGTTCTCGCCGGTGAGCTCGACGCCGGCCCACTTGCCGAAGTTGGGGCTGGAGCGGCGCATGTCCACGGCCACGTCGAACACCGCGCCGGCGGTGCAGCGCACCAGCTTGCCCTGCGCGTGTGGCGGCAGCTGGAAGTGCAGGCCGCGCAGCACGCCCTGGCTGGAGCGCGAATGATTGTCCTGCACGAAGCGCACGTCGTAGCCGCAGGCGGCGTTGAACTTCGGCTCGGTCCAGCTCTCCATGAAGAAGCCACGCGCGTCGCCGAAGACCTTCGGCTCGATGATCAGCACCTCGGGCAGCGCGGTCGGGATCACATTCATCAGAACACCTGTTCGTTGAGCACCTGCTTCAGGTACTGGCCATATCCGTTCTTGAGCATCGGCTGCGCCAGCTTCTCCAGCTGCTCGGCCGTGATCCAGCCCTGGCGGTAGGCGATCTCCTCGGGGCAGGCGACCTTCAGGCCCTGGCGCTTCTCCAGCGTCGCGATGAACTGGCCGGCTTCCATCAGGCTGTCATGCGTGCCGGTGTCCAGCCAGGCATAACCGCGGCCCATGATCTCGACGCGCAGCTGCTGCTGCTCGAGGTAGCGGGCGTTGACGTCGGTGATCTCGAGCTCGCCGCGCGGGCTGGGTTTGATGTCGGCGGCGATGTCGCAGACCTGGCGGTCGTAGAAGTACAGGCCGGTCACCGCGTAGTTGCTCTTGGGCGCCTTGGGCTTTTCCTCGATGCTGACCGCGCGCTGGGCGGCATCGAACTCGACCACGCCATAACGCTCCGGATCGTGCACGTGGTAGGCGAAGACGGTGGCGCCGTCGGTCTGCGCATCGGCGCTGTCCAGCAGGCCGGCGAAGTCGTGGCCATAGAAAATGTTGTCGCCCAGCACCAGCGCGCTGGGCGCGCCGCCGATGAAGTCCTTGCCGAGCACGAAGGCCTGCGCCAGGCCGTCCGGGCTGGGTTGCACGCAGTACTGGAGGTTCAGGCCCCAGCGCGCGCCGTCGCCCAGCAGGGCCTCGAAGCGCGGCAGGTCCTGCGGCGTGCTGATCAGCAGGATGTCGCGCATGCCCGCCAGCATCAGCGTGCTGAGCGGGTAATAGACCATCGGCTTGTCGTAGACCGGCAGCAGCTGCTTGCTGATGGCCAGCGTCGCCGGGTGCAGCCGGGTGCCGGAGCCGCCGGCCAGGATGATGCCCTTGCGGGGGGTGTTGCTCATCGCGGTCTCTCCAATCACAGGATTTCTTCGAGCAGGCGGTCGACGCCGACCTGCCAGTGCGGCAGCACCAGCCCAAAGCGGTCCTGCAGCTTGTGGTTGTCCAGGCGCGAGTTCAGCGGGCGCGGCGCCGGCGTCGGATAGGCGCTGCTGGGCAGCGCCTCGACCTGCTCGGGCTGCACCTTCAGCGCCAGTCCCTTGTCGCGGGCGCGGCCGAGCACGTGCCGGGCGTAGGCGTGCCAGCTGGTCTCGCCGCTCGCCACGGCGTGGTAGATGCCGCACAGCGCGCGGTCCCGCAGCGTGGCGCGGACCAGGTGCGCGGTGACATCGGCCAGCAGGTCCGCGCCGGTGGGCGCGCCGATCTGGTCGGCGACGACCTTGAGTTGCTCGCGCTCGGCCGCCAGCCGCAGCATGGTCTTGGCGAAGTTGCCGCCGCGCGCGGCGTAGACCCAGCTGGTGCGCAGCACCAGCGCATCCGCGCCGCTCGCGGCGATGCGCTGCTCGCCCTCGAGCTTGGTCTTGCCGTAGACGCTCAGCGGGCCGGTGGGCGCGTCCTCGAAGCGCCAGTCCGAGCCGGCGCCATCGAAGACGTAGTCGGTCGAGTAATGCACCAGCAGCGCGCCCCGGGCCTTGGCCTCCTCGGCCAGCACGCCGGGGGCCAGCGCGTTGATCTGGCGCGCGGCCTCGGGCTCGCTCTCGGCCTTGTCGACGGCGGTGTAGGCTGCGGCATTGACGATCACGTCGGGCGCCACGCGGCGCACCGTGGCGCGCAGCGCTTCGCTGTCGCCAAGGTCGCCGCCCTCATGGCGGTCCAGCGCGATCAACTCGCCCAGCGGGGCGAGCGCGCGTTGCAGTTCCCAGCCGAGCTGGCCGTTCTTTCCGAGCAGCAGAATCTTCATGCCGATGTCCTGCCCGGGCGCTCAGGCGCCGTATTGCTGCGAGACCCACTCGCGGTACGCGCCCGAAAGCACGCGCGAGGCCCAGTCCTCGTTGGCCAGGTACCACTGCACCGTCTTGCGGATGCCGGTCTCGAAGGTCTCGGCGGGACGCCAGCCCAGGTCGCGCTCGATCTTGCGGGCGTCGATCGCGTAGCGGCGGTCGTGGCCGGGGCGGTCCTTCACGTAGGTGATGAGCCGCGAGTAGGGGCCGGCGGGATCGGGGCGCAGTTCGTCGAGCAGGGCGCACACCGTCTTCACGATGTCGATGTTGGCCTTCTCGTTCCAGCCGCCGATGTTGTAGGTCTCGCCCAGCGTGCCGCCGGCCAGCACCGCGCGGATGCCCGAGCAGTGGTCGGTGACGTAGAGCCAGTCGCGGATCTGCTGGCCGTCGCCGTACACCGGCAGCGGCTTGCCGGCCAGCGCGTTGACGATCATCAGCGGGATCAGCTTCTCGGGGAAGTGATAGGGGCCGTAGTTGTTGGAGCAGTTGGTCGTCACCACCGGCAGGCCGTAGGTGTGGTGCCAGGCGCGGACCAGGTGGTCGCTGGCCGCCTTGGAGGCCGAGTACGGGCTGTTGGGCTCGTAGGGATTCGTCTCGGCGAAGGGCGGGTCCTCGGCCTTCAGCGAGCCGTAGACCTCGTCGGTGGAGACGTGATGGAAGCGGAAGGCCGCCTTGGCCTCGCCCTCCAGCGCGCTCCAGTAGCCGCGCGCGGCCTCCAGCAGCGTGAAGGTGCCCTCGACATTGGTGCGCATGAAGGCGCCGGGGCCGTGGATGGAGCGGTCGACGTGGGACTCGGCCGCGAAGTGCACGATCGCGCGGGGGCGGTGCGTGGTCAGCAGCTGGTCGACGAGCGCGCGGTCGCAGATGTCGCCCTTGACGAAGACGTGGCGAGCGTCGTCCTTGAGCGAGGCCAGGTTCTCGAGGTTGCCCGCGTAGGTGAGGGCGTCCAGGTTGACGACCGGCTCGTCCGAGGTCTTGAACCAGTCGAGCACGAAATTGCTGCCGATGAATCCGGCACCGCCGGTGACGAGGATCGTCATGAAACTTCCCTGAAATGTGTGGCGTCGCGACCCGGGCGGGCGGTGACGCCGGTCGGATTACAGCCGCCAGACCCTGAGGCCGGCGGCACGGAGATCGTCGGCCCGGAAGGCCGCCTTGACGTCGATGAAGGCGCCGCCTTCCACCAGCTTGGCGGCGAGCGCGCCGGCCGCCAACGCCTTGTACTCGCGGTGCGCGACCGCCGCCACGATGGCGTCGGCGCGCGGCAGGTCCTCGAAGGCCTGCAGCCGCACGCCGTATTCGTGCATCGCTTCGTCGGCCTCGGCCGCCGGGTCGGTGACGAAGACCTCGACGCCGTAGGTCCTGAGCTCGCGGATGATGTCGATCACCTTGGAGTTGCGCAGGTCGCCGCAGTCCTCCTTGAAGGTCAGGCCCAGCACGTTGACCTTGGCCCCCTTGATCGGCGAGCCCGCGGCGATCATCTGCTTGATGGTCTGCTCGGCGATGAACTTGCCCATGCCGTCGTTGATGCGCCGGCCCGCCAGGATGACCTGCGGGTGGTAGCCGAGCATGTCGGCCTTGTGCGTCAGGTAGTAGGGGTCCACGCCGATGCAGTGGCCGCCGACCAGGCCCGGCTTGAACTTCAGGAAGTTCCATTTCGTGCCGGCGGCCTCCAGCACCTCGGAGGTGTCCAGGCCCAGACGCTCGAAGATGATCGCCAGTTCGTTCATCAGCGCGATGTTCAGGTCGCGCTGGGTGTTCTCGATGACCTTGGCCGCCTCGGCCGTCTTGATGCTGGAGGCGCGGTGCACGCCCGGCACGATGATGCGCTCGTAGGTCCTGGCGACGATCTCCAGCGTCTCGGGCGTGTCGCCGGAGACGATCTTCAGGATCTTCGTCAGCGTGTGGTCCTTGTCGCCGGGATTGATCCGCTCGGGGCTGTAGCCGACGAAGAAGTCCTGCTTCCACTTGAAGCCGGATTCGCGCTCCAGCACCGGAATGCAGACCTCCTCGGTCGCGCCGGGATAGACGGTCGATTCGTACACGACGACCGCGCCGCGCTTCATGTGCCGGCCCACGCTGGTGGACGAGCCGATCAGCGGGCGGAAGTCGGGGATCTTGGCCTCGTCCACCGGCGTGGGCACGGCCACGATGATGACGTCGGCCTCGGCCAGGCAGGCCGGGTCGCTGTGGTATTCGGCGTGGACGGCGGCGCGCACCTCCTCGTCGCTCAGCTCGCGCGACGGGTCGGTGCCCGCGCGGCACTTGGCGACCTTGTCCTCGGCGATGTCGAAGCCGATGGTCCGTCCGTGCTTGCCGAACTCGACCACCAGCGGCAGTCCCACATATCCCAATCCGACGACGGCAATCACGGACACGATCTTCTCCTGTCGACGGCCGACGTCGCTGCGACGCCGGCGTCCTGTTGTGGTGGGCCCGGAGCGTCCCCACCGGACCGGAAGGTCCGGGCGCCCCGCGCGATGGTCGGCTTTGTATCCGGTTTTCAGGTCGGCGCCGACCCCTCAAGCGGGGCCCGGGCCTCAGTTCCGGCCGTAGGTGTCCTGGTAGCGCACGATGTCGTCCTCGCCCAGGTAGGAGCCGGACTGGACCTCGATGATCTCCAGCGGCACCTTGCCCGGGTTGGACAGGCGATGGACCTGGCCCAGCGGGATGTAGGTCGACTGGTTCTCGGTCAGCAGCAGGGTCTTGTCGCCGTTGACGATCTCGGCGGTGCCCTGCACCACGATCCAGTGTTCGGCGCGATGGTGGTGCATCTGCAGGCTCAGCGAGGCGCCGGGCTTGACCATGATGCGCTTGACCTGGAAGCGCTCGCCCATGTCGATGCTGTCGTACCAGCCCCAAGGGCGGTGCACCTTGCGATGCAGGTTCTGCTCGTCGCGCTGGGCGGCGGTCAGCTGGCTGACGATCTTCTTGACGTCCTGGCTCTTGCTGCGATCGGCGACCAGCACCGCGTCCGGCGTCTCGACGACGACGATGTTGTCCAGCCCCACGGCCGAGACCAGCCGGCTGGTCGCGTGCACCAGCGTGTTGCGGCTGTCCGCGATGATCGCGTCGCCGCGGCTGGCGTTGCCGGCGGCATCCTTCTCCGCCACCTGCCAGACCGCTTCCCAGGCGCCCAGGTCGTTCCATCCGGCGTCCAGCGGCACCATGCGCAGCGCGACCGGACTGCCGGGGCAGCGCTCCATCACGGCGTAGTCGATCGACTCCGACGGCACGGCCGCGAAGGCGTCCTTGGCCGGGCGCACGAAGGGACCGTCCACCGCCTTGCCGCCGAAGGCCACGCGCGTGGCCTGGTCGATGTCGGGGCGGAACTGCTGCAGCGCCTTCAGCCAGACGCTGGCGCGCAGCACGAACATGCCGCTGTTCCAGTAGTAGCCGCCCTGGTCGACGTACTTCTGGGCGGTCGGGGCATCGGGCTTCTCGACGAAGGCCTCGACGCGCAGGCCGGTGCCTTCGGCGCCGGCGCGGATGTAGCCGTAGCCGGTCTCGGGTCGGTCGGGCGTGATGCCGAGGATGACGATGGCGCCGCCGCTGGCCTGGCGCACCGCGTCCTGCAGCGCGGCGGTGAAGGCCGGGCCGTCGGTGACGGTCTGGTCGGCCGGGGTGACGACCAGCACCGGGTCCTCGCCGCCTTCCAGCGCCTGCAGCGCCGCCAGCGTGATCGCCGGCGCGGTGTTGCGGCCGACCGGCTCCAGCAGGACGGCGCTGGGCGCGAGCCGCTGCTCGCGCAGCTGGTCCAGCACCATGAAGCGGTGTTCCTCGTTGCCGACGACGATCGGCGGCTTCACCGCGATGTCCTCGGCACCGAGCGTGGCCAGGCGGTCCGCGGCCTGCTGGAACAGGCTGGTGTTGCCGTTCAGCACCAGGAACTGCTTGGGATAACCGGCGCGGGACAGCGGCCACAGCCGCGTGCCGCTGCCGCCCGCCATGATCACCGGTTGCGTGTCGATCTTGCTCAAGGTACTGCTCCCTCTGGAACTGGCGCCCCTTGCATGTCGATGCGGGGCTGTGGATTCGAAAAATGGGTCGGAAGTGTCGCAGAGCGGCGGATCAGCCCTCGAAACCGTTCGGATTGGACGATTGCCAGCGCCAGCTGTCCTCGCACATGCGCTGCAGGTCGAAGCGGGCGCTCCAGCCCAGCTTCTCGCGCGCCAGCGCCGGATCGGCGTAGCAGGCGGCGACGTCGCCCGGGCGGCGGGCGACGATCTCGTAGGGGATCTCGCGGCCGCTGGCCTTGGCGAAGGCGTTCACCAGTTCCAGCACGCTGTAGCCGCGGCCGGTGCCCAGGTTGACCCAGATCGACTCCTGGCCGCGCAGCAGGAAGTTCAGCGCGGCGACATGGCCCTCGGCCAGGTCGACGACGTGGATGTAGTCGCGCACGCCGGTGCCGTCGGGGGTGTCGTAGTCGTTGCCGAAGATCGACAGCTTCGCGCGCCGGCCCACCGCCACCTGCGTGACGTAGGGCATCAGGTTGTTGGGGATGCCGCGCGGGTCCTCGCCGATGCGGCCGCTCTCGTGCGCGCCGACGGGGTTGAAGTAGCGCAGGCAGGCGGTCTGCCATTGCGGGTCCGAGGCGCCCAGGTCGCGCAGGATCCCCTCGCCGATCAGCTTGGTCGCGCCGTAGGGGTTGACCGCCATCAGCTCGGCGTCCTCGCGCAGCGGCAGCGACCTGGGCTGGCCGTACACGGTGGCGCTGGAGGAGAAGACGATGCGCTTGCAGTCATGACGGCGCATCGCCTCGCAGACCGTCAGCAGCCCGTCCAGGTTGTTGCGGTAGTAGCTCAGCGGCTTGGCGGTGGACTCGCCGACCGCCTTGAAGGCGGCGAAGTGCACCACCGCGGCTGGCTTGTATTCGTTGAACACCGCGTCCAGCGCCGCGCCGTCGCAGACGTCGAGCTTCTCGAACAGCGGCGTCTGGCCGCTGAGCTCGGCCAGGCGATCCAGCACCTTGGGCGAGCTGTTGCTGAAGTTGTCCACGCCGACGACGCGGTAGCCGGCCGCCAGCAGCGCGAGCCAGGTGTGGGAGGCGATGTAGCCGGTCGCGCCGGTCAGCAGGATGGTGTCGTTGGCCATGGAGTCGGGGGTCAGCGGATCATGCCCTGCACGTAGCAGCCGGCGGTGTAGGCGTTGTAGGAGTAGATCACGTCGGTCGTGTCGCGATCCAGGCGGGTGTACTGGCAGCCCACGGTGACGTTGCGCAGCGCCTCCCAGGCCAGCCCGAGGCTGTATTGCTTGGAGTTGTCCTTGGAACGGATCCCGCCCAGGGCGATGTCGCGATCGCGGCTCAGGCGTGTGAAGCCCAGGCCGGCCTGCGCGGTGAGCTTGCCGGTGATGCGGTAGCTGAACTGGGTCTGGAAGGCCGTCTGCACTCGGTTGAAGTCGGACTGGCCGTTGTTGATGCCCAGGTAATAGGTTTCGACGCCGGTGTCCCGGGACAGCTTGGTGCTGAGGGTCCAGCGCCCCCCCGGGGCCCAGTTCCAGTTCAGCGAGCCGGTCAGGCCGGTGAAGGTGTCCGAGGTGCTGCGGCTCAGGCGCGCGTTCAGGCTGCTGGCCCCGGTGGCGCGCCACAGCGCCGTCAGGTCGATGTCCTTGCGGTCCCACTCGAAGCCGTTCACCGGCACGCGGCCCTTGGTGTAGCGGCCGGCCAGGCCGAAGCGCCAGGCGCTGCTGGCGTTGTAGAGCAGGCCCACGGAGGAGGTGTTCTGGCGGTATTCCTGCGTGTCCCACAGCGGCAGCGAATAGTCGCGCTGGCGCCGCACGAAGGTGCCCTCGAGGGTGAACGGCGACAGCCCCGGCAGGCCCAGGCGCACGCTGCCGCCGGCGCTCTGGTCGGTCTGCAGGTTGCGCTCGGTGGTGGGGGCGATGCCGGTGTTGCTGTTGAAGTCCGCCAGCGTGCGCGCGCGGGTGTAGTCCAGCGTGCCCGACAGGTTGCCCGCGGTTTCCCAGTCCAGGCCGGTGTCCAGGCTGTAGCCGCGGTTGTCCAGCCGGCTGTTGTCCTGGTAGCGGGTGTCGTTGAAGCGGCCGTCGGCGTGCAAGCGCTGGCGGCCCAGCCGCGTGTCCACGCCGGCCAGCAGGCTCAGCGAGGTGAGCCGGTCGCTGCTTTCGGCCGCATTCGAGCGGAACACGTTGTTCGTGTAGTAATGGCCCAGCGAGGCGCCCAGGTACCAGGGACTGCCCTGGTCGCTCTGGGCCCAGCAGGAGGCGGACGCGAGCAGGGCGAAGGGCAGCGACAGTCGGTGGAGGCGGTTCATCGTGGGAAGGTCTCCTGCGGGTCAATAGGCGTGGCGGTCGAACAGCATCAGCCGCACGGTGCGCACGATGATCTGGAGATCCAGGCCGAGCGACCAGTTGCGCAGGTATTCCAGATCGTATTCGACGCGCGCCTTCATCTTGTCGACGGTGTCGGTCTCGCCGCGCAGGCCGTTGACCTGCGCCCAGCCGGTGATGCCGGGCTTGACCTTGTGGCGGACCATGTAGGCCTTGATCAGCTGGCGGTATTCCTCGTTGTGCGCGACCGCGTGCGGGCGCGGGCCGACGATGCTCATGCGGCCCTGCAGCACATTGATGAACTGCGGCAGCTCGTCCAGCGAGGTCTTGCGGATGAAGGCCCCGAACGGCGTGATGCGCGGGTCGCCCTTGGTCGCCTGCTTGACGACCGCGCCGTTGTCCATCGCGCGCATCGAGCGGAACTTGTAGACGATGATCTCCTCGCCATCCAGGCCGTTGCGGCGCTGCTTGAAGATCACCGGGCCGGGTGAGCTCATCTTCACGCCGATCGCCAGGATCAGCAGGATCGGCGAGATCAGCACCAGGATGAGCGCGGCCAGGATGATGTCGCTGATGCGCTTGACCACCTCGTTGACGCCGGTGAACGGGGTTTCCAGGATGCCCACCACCGGCACGCCGTTCACGTCTTGCAGCCGGCCCTGGATGATGCTGATGCCGAAGACGTCCGGCACGAAGAACAGCGAGGCGGTCGTGCCCTGCAGCTGCTCGAGCAGCTGCAGGATGCGCGGCTGCGAGCCCAGCGGCAGCGTGATGTAGACCTCGCGCACGCCGTTGGCGCGGACGTAGTCGCTCAGTTGCGGCAGCGTGCCCAGCACCCGGCCGACGCTGTCGGGATGGAGGCGGTCGTCGGTGCGGTCATCGAAGAAGCCCAGGCACTCGACGCCGCGGATGGAGCCGAAGGACAGCGCCCGGCCGACCTTCGCGCCCAGCGGCCCGGCGCCGACGATCACCGCGGTGCGCCGCACCGAGGGCTGCTGCGCGCGCCAGCGCAGCACGCGCCGGCCGATCTCGACCGCCAGGATCTGCGCCAGCGGCGTCAGCAGCGCCCACCACAGCAGCACCGGGCGCTCGAAGTAATGGAAGCTGCTGGTGGCGTAGGCGAACATGCCCAGGATCAGCAGCAGCATCAACCAGGAACCGACGATGTCGGTCACGGCGCTGGCGGGATGATCCGAGAAGCGGTTGCGTCCCGGGAAGGTCAGCGCGAACACCAGCATGCACAGCGTGTAGGTGGAGCGCATGACCGGTTCGCCGAACCAGGCCAGCAGGCACAGGTAGATCAGGACGATCAGCGTCGGTTCCAGGAATGCCGCGATGAACGACTGGACCGACTGCGGCGCGCTGTAGAAGGTTCTCTTGTAGTTCCGGTCCTCAAACATCACCCGTTGGTCCTTCGTTGCTTCCCTCGTGGCCGTAAGGCGGGCGGCATCGAGGCCGGCCTGCCGCTCCTGTCCGGCCGGAGCCGGAAATTCTCTCTCAATTCATCTCACGAACTCGTAACCGGACGCCCTAGCTTGTCACCGGTTTCCTCGTTCATCAGGCCGTCCTCCGGGCCTGCCTACAATCCGCCCCATGCTTCAAGAATGGTCCAAGCTCCTGGCCCCTGCGCTCCAGGATCGCATCACGCTGTTGCTCAACCATGTCATGTCCCGCGAGCCGGTCGCCACCGCGCGCCTGGCCCCGCACACGGGCAAGACGCTGCGGCTGCGCCTGGTGGGTTGGCCGGCCATGCTGCCGGCCGCGCCGGACCTGCGGCTGCGCATCACCCCGGCCGGTCTTCTGGAACGGTTGAGCGACGAGGATGGCCCTAGGCAAGAACCGGACCTGCTCATTGAACTCGACGCGTCGAATCCGGCGGCGGCGGCCTTCGCGGCCCTGTCCGGCGCCCGGCCCGAGGTGCGGGTGGACGGCGATGCGCAACTGGCCGGCGACTTCAACTGGTTGATCGATCACGTGCGCTGGGACATCGAGGACGACCTCGCCGCCATCACCGGTCCGGCGGTGGCGCACCAGCTGGGTCGCTTCGGACGCGCCGTCGCCGGCGCGATGGCGACCCTGGCCCGCCAGGCGGGCCGGTTCATGCCGGACGGCCAGGGCCGGGCATGAGGTCCGGGAATCCGGTCCGGGCATGAGGTATCTGTCCCGCCTCCTGGTCATCGTCTGGACCCTCTACCGATTCGGGTTGGACGAGCTGGCGTTGTCGACGCTCAAGCGTCGGCGCTTCCGTTTCCTGCGCCGGCTGATCTCGGTCGGCCGCGCCTGGGACCAGCCACGCGGCGTGCGGCTGCGGCTCGCGCTGGAGCGGCTCGGGCCGATCTTCGTCAAGTTCGGCCAGCTGCTGTCGACGCGGCGCGACCTGGTGCCGCCGGACATGATCGAGGAGCTGTCCAAGCTGCAGGACAACGTGCCGCCGTTCCCGGCCGAGCTGTCCCGCGAACTGATCGAGCGTGCCTTCGGGCGCCGCATCGAGGAGCTTTTCGCCACCTTCGAGGCCGAGCCGGTGGCCAGCGCCTCGATCGCGCAGGTCCACTTCGCGACGCTGATGGACGGGCGGGAGGTCGCGGTGAAGGTGCTGCGGCCCGGGATGCTCGACATCATCGAGGACGACCTGGCGCTGATGCGCACCGTCGCGGGCTGGGTGGAGCGCTTCTCCGCCGACGGGCGCCGGCTCAAGCCGCGCGAGGTCGTCGCCGAGTTCAATACCTACCTGCACGACGAGCTGGACCTGGTCCGTGAGGCCGCCAACGCCGCCCAACTGCGCCGCAACATGCAGGACCTGCACCTGGTGCTGGTGCCGGAGATGATCTGGGAGCTCTGCCGGAGCGAGGTCATCGTGATGGAGCGCATGCGCGGCGTGCCGATCTCGCAGCTCGAGCGCCTGCGGGAGGCCGGCGTCGACATCAAGAAGCTGGCCCGCGACGGTGTCACGATCTTCTTCACGCAGGTCTTCCGGGACGGCTTCTTCCACGCCGACATGCACCCGGGGAACATCCAGGTCAGCCTGGATCCGCACACCTTCGGCAACTACGTGGCGCTGGACTTCGGGATCATCGGCACGCTCACCGAGGTCGACAAGGATTACCTGGCGCAGAACTTCATCGCCTTCTTCCGTCGCGACTACAAGCGGGTGGCCGAGCTCCACATCGAGTCCGGCTGGGTGCCGCCGGAGACCCGCGTCGATGAACTGGAAGGGGCGGTGCGCACCGTCTGCGAGCCGCATTTCGACAAGCCGCTGAAGGACATCTCGCTTGGCCAGGTGCTGATGCGGCTGTTTCAGATCTCCCGCAGATTTAACGTGGAGATTCAGCCGCAGCTGGTTTTGCTGCAAAAAACGCTGCTCAACATTGAAGGATTGGGCAGGCAGCTCGATCCTGATCTGGATCTCTGGGCCACGGCCAAGCCCTTCCTCGAGCGCTGGATGGATGAGCAGGTGGGCTGGCGCGCCTTCGTGCGGCAGCTGAAGAAGGAGGCGCCCCGATTCGCGCAGATGGTGCCGGAATTCCCCCGCTTGATGCACGAGGTGCTGCGTCAGCGCGCCGAAGGCGGGCATTCGGACCTGACGCGCCAGCTGCTGCTGGAGCAGCGGCGGACCAACCATCTGCTCCAGACGCTGCTGTGGGGCATCGGCGGATTCACGCTTGCCCTGGTGCTGACCCAGCTGGTGATGCGCTGGATCGACTGATCGCGCGCCTCCGGCCGGCAGGCCGGGGAGCGCCGGGTCAGACTGCGTAGTCGGCGAATTCCTGTTTCAGGCGGGCGCGCAGCAGGGTACGGACGCGGTTCACTCGAGAGCGCACGGTGCCGATGGGGATCGCCTGCAGCGCGGCGACCTCGCGGTAGGACTCTTCCTGCAGGCAGGCCAGATCGAAGGTGCAGCGCAGGTCGGGTGACAGGCCCGACAGCGTGACGTCGACGATGCCGGCCAGTTGCCGATAGGCGACCTGCTGGCTGACGTCCTTCCTGCCGTCGCGCGCGTGGTGGACCGATTCGCCATCCCGTGTGTGCGGCGCGTCGTCCAGGCTTTCCATCTGACGATTGCGTTTGGCACAGCGCGCCACATGGTTGCGCGCGACGTTGGCCGCGATGCCGAAGAACCAGGTCTCGACGGTGGAGCGGCCCTGGAAGCGGTCGGCGCAACGGGTGGCCTCGAGCATGGCGTCCTGGATGATGTCGTCGAGCTCGCCGGGCGAGCGCTCGTAGCGCCGCAGGAAGCGCTTGAGCTTGCTGGAATCGCTGCGTGCGTCGTGAGCGATCTTGATGATGTGGGACAGGACCAGTTGCTGGCGCTGCCGGGCCAGCTCCGGATCGACCGGTTCGTCCGGCTCGTCCGGCGCGGCGTGCGGCGCGCAGGCGGCGGCGCTGGAGGGGTGGGGCGTGGCGCTCGCCGCCCCGGACTTCGCAAGGGGGCCCGGCGGGCGGGCCGTGGCTTCGGTGTGATGGCTCATGGACAGACTCGAAGAAGATCCGGTGGGCCTCTCCCGGAGCCAGTGGCTCCCTGGGACAGGGGAGGAAAGGGCGCGCCGCGCCAGGCAGGTCACCGTGGATGGCCCCACTGCAGCACCTCGACCGCCAGCTGGTCGTCGTGCTCGACCAACCGGCCGATGCCGAGCTCGGTGCCGTGCGCGACGATGCGCACGAGTGCCGGCGTCGAGGTGTCCAGCGGGACGATCCGGCCCGCCGTGAGGCCGCTCAGTTCGCCGACGGTCATGGCGACGCGGCCGACGATGAAATCCAGGTCTACGGTCAGGGCATCCACGTTGCGGGGCTCCGGTGGCGGTGGCAGGGCGTGGAGGGGATTGGAAAGGGAGCCCCTTGGCGGCCCCATCCCTGGAACTCGCGTGAGACATGCGCCCCATGACCCAAATGGAGGAGCTGACCCGCAGATATCTGGTGAAAAGGGGGCGGATCCCCCATCGCGGGTGCCGCTGAAACGGGGTGTCCGGGGGCGGGGAGGACCCTGGGCAGCAGTCCCCGAGGTTCCGGGGATAATCCGCGCGCAATTTTTTGTGCGCCGGATTCCTGCGCTCCCGCCTTCCCCGCATTCCCAAGGCCCGCTGCCATGCTCCTGACCCTGGTCATCCTTTACCTGCTTGTCACCATCGCGATCGGCCTGTGGGCCGCCAAGCGGGTGAAGAACACGGCGGACTTCGCCATCGCCGGCCGGCACCTGCCGCTGGTGATGATCATCACCACCACCTTCGCGACCTGGTTCGGCTCGGAGACGGTGCTGGGCATTCCGGCCAAGTTCGTGCAGTCGGGCCTGAACGGCGTGGTCGAGGATCCGTTCGGCGCGGGTTCGTGCCTGATCCTGGTGGGCCTGTTCTTCGCGGCCAGGCTCTACAAGATGACGCTGCTGACGATCAGCGACTACTACCGCGAGCGCTACGGCCGCGTGGTCGAGGTGGTCTGCAGCTTCATCATCATCCTGTCCTACCTCGGCTGGGTGGCGGCGCAGGTGACCGCGCTGGGGCTGGTGTTCAAGCTGCTGTCCGGCGGCGCGATCAGCATCCCGGTGGGCATGATGATCGGCACGGCGTCGATCCTGGCCTACACGCTGTTCGGCGGCATGTGGTCGGTGGCGGTGACCGACTTCATCCAGATGATCATCCTGGTGGTGGGGCTGTCGCTGATCGCCTGGTTCGCGGCCGACATGGCCGGCGGCGCCGACAAGGTCATCGCGCTGGCGTCGAGCCAGGACATGTTCCGCTTCCTGCCCGAGCCGAGCTTCCACGACATCGTGTTCTTCGTCGGCGCGGCCATCACGATGATGCTGGGATCGATCCCGCAGCAGGACGTGTTCCAGCGCGTCATGTCCGCCAAGGACGTCAAGGCGGCGACCCGCGGCCCGGTCATCGGCGGCATCTGCTACATCCTGTTCGCCTTCGTGCCGATGTTCATCGTCGTGAGCGCGCTGATCATCATGCCCACCGAGGCCAAGCAGCTGATCGCCGAGGACCCCCAGCAGGTGATCCCCACGCTGGTGATCGACAAGATGCCCTTCGTGATGCAGGTGATCTTCTTCGGCGCGCTGCTGTCGGCGCTGAAGTCGACCGCCTCGGCCACGCTGCTGGCGCCGTCGGTGACCTTCGTCGAGAACATCTGGCGCCAGTTCTTCCCGCGCGTGTCCGACAAGCAGGAACTGCGCACGATGCGCATCGCGGTGCTGCTGTTCTCGGTCTGCGTCTGCGCCTACGCGATCGCGCTGCAGGGCACCTCGATCTACGAGATGGTCTCCAGCGCCTACCAGGTCACGCTGGTCGGCGCCTTCGTGCCGCTGCTGTTCGGCCTCTACTGGAAGCGCGCGACGACGCAGGGCGCGATTTTCGCCATCGTGCTGGGCGTGCTGACCTGGATCCTGTTCCTGATGACGCCGGCGGGCGAGCAGTTCCCGGCCCAGCTGGCGGGCCTGCTGGCCGGCATCGTGGGCATGCTGGTGGGCTCGCTGGGGCCGCAGGCGATCCGCGACGTGCACGGCAGCCACCACCGCCTGGCCGGTGCGACGCCGGCGGGCCACTCTATATAATTTCGGGTTTTTGACCCGGTAGTCCCTCAAATGCCGATCTACGCCTATCGCTGCGGCGCCTGCGGCCACGCCAAAGACGTGCTGCAGAAGCTGTCCGACGCTCCGCTGACCGTCTGCCCCGCCTGCGGCGCGGAGAGTTTTTCGAAGCAGGTCACCGCCGCCGGTTTCCAGCTCAAGGGCTCGGGCTGGTACGTGACGGACTTCCGCGGCGGATCGGGCGGCGCCAGCGCACCGGCGTCGCCGGCCGCCGCGCCGGCCACGGGCGGTGAGGCCGCCCCGGCCTCCGGCGGGACCGCCGCCGCCTCGTCCGAGTCCTCCTCCGGCACGTCGGCCTCGTCGGGCACCGCCTGCGGCGGTTCCTGCGCCTGCCACTGACGCCGAGGCCGGACCCAGGCATGAGAAAGTACATCATCACCGGCCTGCTGGTCTGGCTCCCGCTCGCGATCACCGTCTGGGTCCTGCTGTGGATCCTCGGCATGATCGACGGCGTCTTCGTCTGGCTGCTGTCGGCGGTCGGCGCGGTGCTGCCGCTGTCGGCGCAGACCTCGCTCAAGCAGCTGCATGACATCCCCGGCCTGGGGGTGGTCGTCATGGTCGCGCTGCTGATGCTGACCGGCATGTTCGTGGCGAACATCTTCGGCCAGTGGTGGCTGCGTCAATGGGATCGGCTGCTCTACAAGATCCCCATCGTCAAGAGCATCTACAGCTCGGTCAAGCAGGTCTCGGACACGCTGTTCTCCTCCAGTGGGAACGCCTTCCGCGAAGCCGTGCTGGTGCCGTATCCGCACCAGGGCTCGTGGACCATCGCCTTCGTCACAGGCAAGCCGGGCGGCGAAGTGGCGCACCAGCTCGGCACGCTCAGCGGCGCCGAGGCCGACGAGCATGTCTCGCTCTACGTCCCCACGACGCCGAACCCGACCTCCGGCTTCTTCCTGATGATGCCCCGCGCGCAATTGCGGCCTTTGGCGATGAGCGTCGATGAGGCGCTCAAATACATCATCTCGATGGGGGTGGTCGCTCCTCAGGGGGAGCCGGCCATCGTCCTGCCGAGCGAGGTCGCCCGAAATTGACCGGGCTGAGCGCCCCGGCAAGCGCTCAGTCCTGAGGGTCCGCGGGACCCCGCCAGCGCCCATTCCCTGAATCCGTCCTTCCCGCGCCGGCCGCGCGCGTCGCGATCCGCATCGACGCCCCGCCGCCAGCGCCGTCCCGACACTCGAAATTTCCGGAGAACTCCATGCGTACCTGCTATGCCGGCCAAGTCAGCGAGAAGCTGCTGGACCAGACCGTGACCCTGATGGGCTGGGCCCATCGCCGCCGCGACCATGGCGGCGTGATCTTCATCGACCTGCGCGACCGTGAAGGCCTGGTCCAGATCGTCTGCGACCCGGACCGCCCCGAGATGTTCAAGGTGGCCGAAGAGGTCCGCAACGAGTTCTGCGTGAAGATCGTCGGCAAGGTGCGCGCGCGCCCGGCCGGCACCGAGAACGCCAACCTGGTCAGCGGCAAGGTCGAGGTGCTGTGCCACGAGCTGGAAGTGCTGAACCCGTCGGTGACGCCGGCCTTCCCGCTGGACGACGAGAACATCTCCGAGACGACGCGCCTGACGCATCGCGTGCTGGACCTGCGCCGCCCGTACATGCAGAACAACCTGATGCTGCGCTACCGCGTGGCGATGGAGGCGCGCAAGTTCCTGGACGAGCACGGCTTCGTCGACATCGAGACCCCGATGCTGACCAAGAGCACGCCGGAAGGCGCGCGCGACTACCTGGTCCCGTCGCGCGTGCATGACGGCATGTTCTTCGCGCTGCCGCAGTCGCCGCAGCTGTTCAAGCAGCTGCTGATGGTGGCGGGCTTCGACCGCTACTACCAGATCACCAAGTGCTTCCGCGACGAGGACCTGCGCGCCGACCGCCAGCCCGAGTTCACGCAGATCGATATCGAGACCTCGTTCCTGAACGAGGAAGAGATCCGCGCGATGTTCGAGGGCATGATCCGCCACGTCTTCCGCAAGGCGCTGAACGTCGAGCTGGGCGACTACCCGGTCATGAAGTACGCCGAGGCCATGCACCGCTTCGGCTCGGACAAGCCCGACCTGCGCGTGAAGCTCGAGTTCACCGAGCTGACCGACGTCATGGGCGACGTGGACTTCAAGGTCTTCTCCGGTCCGGCCACGACGCCGGGTGGCCGCGTGGTCGCGCTGCGCGTGCCGGGCGGCGCGACGATGAGCCGCGGCGAGATCGACAGCTACACCGAGTTCGTGAAGATCTACGGCGCCAAGGGCCTGGCCTGGATCAAGGTCAACGAGACGGCCAAGGGCCGCGAAGGCCTGCAGTCGCCGATCGTGAAGAACCTGCACGACAAGGCGGTGGCCGACATCCTGTCGCGCACCGGCGCCCAGGACGGCGACCTGATCTTCTTCGGCGCCGACAAGGCCAAGATCGTCAACGACGCCATCGGCGGGCTGCGCCTGAAGATCGGTCACAGCGAGTTCGGCAAGTCCACCGGCCTGTTCGAGGACAAGTGGGCGCCGCTGTGGGTGGTCGACTTCCCGATGTTCGAGGAAGACGAGGAGAACAAGCGCTGGGCCGCGGTCCATCACCCGTTCACCGCGCCGAAGGACGGCCATGAGGACCTGATGGTCACCGACCCCGGCAAGTGCGTGGCCAAGGCCTACGACATGGTGCTCAACGGCTGGGAACTGGGCGGCGGCTCGGTGCGTATCCACCGTGCCGACGTGCAGGCCAAGGTCTTCGAGGCGCTCAACATCAGCCCCGAGGAGCAGCGCGTGAAGTTCGGCTTCCTGCTGGATGCGCTGCAGTACGGCGCGCCGCCGCACGGCGGCCTGGCCTTCGGCCTGGACCGCCTGGTCACGCTGATGACCAAGGCCGAGTCCATCCGCGACGTGATCGCCTTCCCGAAGACGCAGCGCGCGCAGTGCCTGTTGACCGGCGCGCCGTCCTACGTCGACGAGAAGCAGCTGCGCGAGCTGCACATCCGCCTGCGCAACCCGGGCGCGGCTTCGGCCTGATCGCCGGGCACGGTGGCCTTCCCGCCACCGTCGCCAGGAACAACGCCCCGAGGCTCAGGCCGTCGGGGCGTTGTCGTTTTCGCGGCGGCATGGCGCGTGCCGCGCCAACCGCGCAGCGTCGTCAGAGCACCGCCTGGCCGGCCCCGGTCAGGACGGTGATCGTGTCGGTGGGCCGCAGGTCCGCCAGCGTGATGGTCAGCTCGGGCTGGTTGAAGTCGCCATTGCCGTGGGCGTCGATCAGCAGCTCGACCTGACCCTGCGCATCGACGCCGCGGCGGATGAAGCGGTCCTCGCCGCCGGCGGGGACGCCGCGCAGCAACTGCGTCAGGTCAAGCCGGTCGCCCTGGGCATTGCTGTAGTCCAGCACCGTGTCATGCCCGGTCTGGCCAGCCTGCCAGCGGAAGGTGTCGGCGCCGCCACCGCCGATCAGCACGTCGTTGCGCGAGCTGGCGACGATCACGTCGTTGCGCTGGCTGCCGATGACCATCGTTTCCAGGTGGTCGCCGCTGTGCTGGAACTCGCGGCCATCGAGGATCAGCCGGTCCCCCGCGTCCATCTGCACGACCAGCGGCGCATCGCCGTTGGCCGCCAGCGTGGCCGAGGTCAGCGTCAGCGTGTTGGCCGCGCCGTTGTCCATCCACACCTGGGCCAGGCCCTTCACACCGCCGGAGAAGGCGCCGAAGTCGAGGTTCGCGTCGCCCGAGACGTACAGCGCGTCATGGCCCAGCAGGCCGTCGATGCGGCTCACCTCGCGCTCGCCGGAGTAGGTCAGCACGTCGTTCCCGGCGGTGCCCAGCAGCGACTGCACGGCCGGCGTGGCGGTGCCGTCCTTGTCGAGGTAGACGAGGAACTCGTTGTACATGGCCTGCTGGTAGTAGTTGCTGTCGACGCCGTTGGCATATCGCCCGTGCCAGGCGAGTTTCCATTGGCTGGTGCTCGTGAACTGATCGGCCAGTGTCCCGTCGGAGGTGACGCGGATGCCGTTCTCATGGATCACCTGCTTGCCGTCGGTGTAGTTGAGCGCGGCCGTTCCCGCGCCGGTGTGGCCGGCGTGGGCCTCGAAGACCACGTCGTTGGCCTTCCCGGTCAGGTCCCCCGAGCTGCCGAGCGGCCGGGACAGCCGACCCACGTCCCGATAGTCGTTGACGTCGAAGACGTAGCCCTCCCGCGACTCCGGGTAATGGCTGCTGATGCGGTCCAGGTTGGCGCCGCCCAGATTGAACAGTGAGCCGTTGTGGTTGCCCTCGGACTGGACCTTCGCGTAGACCGCCATGCTCTTCCAGTCGTTGGCCGCGACGCCGTTGGCCACCATGTAATCGTTGTTGGCGCCGTTGCGCCCGTGGTTGAAGCTGATCGCGACGGAACCGTCGGAACGCGTGACGACGTTGCCGGCGTCGACGATGACACCTTGTTTGGTCAGGTCCGTCTGCGTCATGTCACGCCCGTTGCCGGACTGGTCGTACCACTGCGTCACGAAGCCCTTGTCCGAGGCGTTGCGGCCGACGAAGTCGAGCAGCGCGGTGCGGTCGAGCTCGCCATTGAGGTCGAAGCCGATGTCCTGCTCGGCGTTGTCGGAACTGCGCCGCACCCGGATCGCGAAGTCGTTCTGGTGCGGGTTCAGATCGCGCAGGCCGTAGGCCGCCTGCAGCCGGTTGACGTCGATCTCGTTGATGTTGCCGATGCCCAGGCCGTCGGCGATGCGTCCCGCCGTCGCGTCCTCCAATCGGACGACGACCTTCTCGTTCACCTCGCGGTAGTGGTCGCCGTTGACCGTGAAGCGGACCAGCTTGCTGGTCTCGCCCGCGGCGAAGCTGAGCAGGCCGGTGCTGGCGCCGCTGAAGTCGGCGGCCGAGGCGAGCGTGGCGCCGCTCGATCCGGCCGAGCTGGCGCCGCGGTCCACGGCGAAACGGACGCTGCCCGCCTCGCTCAGGTCGCCGTCGCGGGTGACCATGAACACCATCTCGCGGCTGCCGTCGGTGCCTTCGATCACATGCGAGTCGGAGATGCTGTACGTGGCGCCCGCGGTCACGCTGTCGGCGGTCTTCACCGTCACGTTGCCCGCCAGGTCGGCCGACGTGACCCGCACGTGCACCGGATCCCCGGCGTCGAAGCGGTGGCGTTCGCCCGCCACCGGCGTGGCCGTGGCGGTGTCCACGCGCCACTGGCCGGCGGCGTCGGAATGGGTCACGTAGCGCAGCTCGTAGCCGTTGGCGATGTTGTCGTCGGTGTCGATCTCGACGGTCACCTCGACCCGCGCGTCCGTCGTGCCGGACAGCACCGGACGAGGCTGGACGGTGTCGCCGATGGCCACCACGCTGGCCGGCGGATGCGTGTCGACGGTGAGCTCGAGCGCGCCGGAAGTCAGGCCATCGGCCACGGCGCCGAAGCGGTACACGCCGTCCTCGAGCCCGGTGCCGGCGAGCTGCAATTCCCACCGGCCGTTCCCGTCCGCCACGACCGTGCCCAGGACTTCGTTGCCGGCCATCACGCCGTCGCCGTCGGCATCGAGGAAGACCGTGACCGTCGCTCCCGCCGCGGCGTAGCCCTTGAGGATCAGCGGCGACGCGGCGGAGCCGTTGGCCGAGGTGACGCCGTCGTACGGCGACAGGCCGGAGTCGCTGTCGCGGCTGAGCAGGATGGCGGGCGTGCCGGCGGGCCGCACCTCCAGCGTCACCTGCGAGGCCACGGCGCTGACGTTGCCCGCCAGGTCGGTGGCGGTGATCTCGACATGGCGGTTGCCCACCACGGCGCCCGCGCCCGCGCTGTAGGCCAGCTGCTCCAGCAGCGCGCGCGTCATGTCCGCGGTGAGCGTCATCGACGGGACGACGGTGAACAACACCGTGCCGTCCGGCGAGCGCTCGCAGGTGATGCCGTAGCGCAGTCCGGGCGTCGAGGTGGTGGCCTCGACGGACGAGGCGGTCCCCATGCTCAGCATGCCGGCGGTCTGTTCGGGGTTGGCGCGGTCATACAGGCCGAAGCGCTCCAGGCGGTCGGCGTTGGCAGGGTCGGCCGCATCGGTCGCGACGAAGGCGCCGTCCACCTCGCTGCTGAAGCGGAACTGGAGGCGGACGATGCCGTGGGCCTCGGTGATCTCGGTCTTGGACGGCATCGCGAGCGGGAAGGCGATCGGCAGGCCCGGTGACACCGTCACCGTCCGGTCGAGGCCGGCTGCGGGACCGTTGAGGTCGATGACCGGGGCGGTGCGGTCGACGATGAACAGGCTCGTGGCCGTGCCGGTCCGGCCGAGGTGGTCGGTGACGGTGATCTGGTACGAGCGGGGGCCTTCCAGCGCGAGCGGCGAGGTGTCGATCAGCCGCAGGGAGTCCAGCAGGGCCTGCGTCTGCGCCAGGCTGGCGGCCGAGCCGTCGGCCAGCATGAACTGGTAGCGATCGGCCAGTGCCATCGCGCGCCACTGGACGCCGGCCACGGTGATCGTGAGGTCGACCTGGCCCAGCTGGGTGATCACGCCGCCGTCCAGACAGCCGAGATGGTCGTCCGGGCTGACGCTCTCGCCGCTGATGTCGATCGTCACCTGCTGGAACGTCGCGTCCGGATTGGTGTGGGACAGCGTGCCGCCCGGCGCCAGCAGCGGCTGCGGCGTGGCGAGGTCGTGGATCACGGTCTCGGTGTCGACGCCGGCCAGCGGGCCGTTGAGGTCCAGCGAGGGCACGTGGTTGTCCATCACCACCGACACCTGCGACTCGGCGCTGACGTTGCCGGCGAGGTCGACCACGGACAGCGCGATCACGCGCTCGCCTTCGCGCGGGCGGCCCATGGTGTTGCTCAGGCGGATCGCGTTGGACAGCGCCGCGGCGTCGGAGCCGGTCAGCGCGGTGCCGTCGGAGCGCCAGATCGACAGGCTGGCGGTGTCGGCGTCGTAGCGGTAGGAGAGGCCGGACAGGCCGCCGATCTCGATGTTGTCCACGGCCGTGCTGACGTCCAGGTCCAGGGCCTGGTCCAGCTGGAGCTTGTCGTTGATCGGGTCGAATCCGACGCCGGTGATCCGCACGCGCAGCGCGCTGAGATCCTGCGCGGTCAACGCGTCCTGCGTCGCGGTGAGCGCGACGCCCGGCGCCAGCTGGAAGCGGTCGACGACGCTGGTGACCGTCGTCTGGAGCCCTGCGGCCGGGGACAGGTCGAGATCGTCCGCGCGCGTCTGGAGGACGAATCGCAGTGTGGTGATCTCGCTGGCCCCATGGGCATCGATCTGTCGCGCCAGAACGGTCTGCGTGCCGTCCTGCGTGAACTGCGAGGCGGGAATGGTGTCGTCCTGGCCGTCTTGCCAGGTCTGGCCCAGGTCCAGGCTGAACTGCCAGGTCGCCTTGTCCGCGAGGCCGGAGATCCTCACGCGCGCGTCGTTGGTGTGGAGGTCGGTGGCGGACAGGCCGGAATCGAGAACCAGCGCGAGACGGGGTGCGTCCGGGGGCGGGACCGGATCGACCGGATCGACCGGATCAACCGGATCAACCGGGTCAACCGGGTCAACCGGATCGACCGGATCAACCGGATCGACTGGATCAACCGGATCAACCGGATCAACCGGATCAACCGGATCAACCGGATCAACCGGATCAACCGGATCAACCGGATCAACCGGGTCAACCGGATCGACCGGGACAACCGGATCGACCGGATCGACCGGGTCAACCGGATCGACCGGGACAACCGGATCGACCGGATCGACCGGGACAACCGGATCGACCGGGTCGACGGGGTGAATCGGATCAACCGGGTGATCAGGGTCGGTGGGAACAACGGGATCCACCGGTTGCTCGGGTCTGACGGGGTCCACCGGTGGCATCGGATCGGAGGGAGGCTCCGGGTCGGCCGGATGGACCGGCTGTTCGGGCTCGACCGGGACGACCGGGTCGCCCGGCGGCCGGGGGACGTCGGGCGGACCCGGGTCGACGGGAGGCTGAGGATCGGAGGGACGCGGCGGGTGACCGTCACCGGCACCGCCGTGGGTGCCGCCACCGCCGCCGCCACCGCTCGCGGCCGCCGCGATGCTGGCGCCCATCAGCGCGACACCGGGCCAGACCCAGCCGCCCTCGGCTGGGCCGGCGGACGCCGCCGCGACGGACCGCGGCGTGTCCGCTTGCGCGCCGCCGCAGTCGGCGGTGTTCGATGCGGCGCTCTCCGGCGACGTGGCTTGGGGGAGGCACTCGGCCGGCGCCGGCGCGTCGCTTGCGGCAGCGGCCTCGTCGCTGGCGGACGCTGCAGTCGCGGTCTCGGCCTCAGCGGCGGGCGTCGATTCGTCGTCGGCCTCGCGTCTCGGGCGCGGCAACGGGCGGTTTTTCTCCGGGGTGGACGACGGCGGGAAGGCGCGCGGATCCGGCGCGGAGGCCGGGGAGGAGGGGATGGTGGAGGAGGTGGAGGAGGTGGTAGCCGGTTCGGGCTGGCTGGGCGAGGGGGTCGGAGCGGCGTTCATGGCGACTAGCACGGAGGGATGGAATGCCGGCAGTCTCCGAGGTCCGATCCTGAGGGGCGATGGCTGAAACGGGTGTGATTCCTGTAGCTGAATAGCAGGTTCATGTCAGTCATGTGGCCCCGCCATGACTTGAAGAGGTGGGTCTGCGCCGATTGCTGGCGCCGAGCGCTAGCCTGATGAAGTCAATCGTCAGGCGTTTATGCTTCCGCCTTCCCCGGACGGGGCGGCTTCGGACGGAATGGACATGGCGATCGGCGAGCGGGGCGAGGGCGGCGGCAAGGGCAGGGGCGGACGGACGCGTCCCGCGGGCGCGCGGCGCGGCGGGGGCGCCGTCACCCGGACGGCGCTGTCGCCGCAGGCGCGTTGGGAGCGGCTGGTGATGCGCCGCCCCGGGCTGGCCCTGCCGCGGCTCCAGCGCCTGATCGCGCGCGAGGACGAACCACCCTTCCAGGCGCTGCTGGGCGCCTTCTTCATCCTCGAGCGCTGGGGCCGCGGGCCTGAACTGCAGGCCGAGCTGGAGCGCGCCCTGGCGCGCGCGCTGCAGCACCGCCTGCTGGAAGAGGCCGCCGAGCTCAGCGAGGCGCTGGGCCGCATGCATTACCAGCGCGGCGACTACGTCCAGGCCTGCAACGCCTGGAGCCAGACCCTGGAGCTGGCCGACGACGAGACCCGCTGGGCCTGCCTGGCCCGCATCGGCCTGGCGCACCTGTGCTTCGCGCTGGGCGACTGGGCGCGCGGCGGTCGCGTGCTGGACCAGGCCGAGCTGCACTACCCGCAGCTGGGCGACGACCCCTACATGCGCTCCAAGATCGCGCTGAACCGCGCGGTGTCGCTGCGCGCGACGCAGGGCCCGCAGGCCGCGCTGCCGCGCCTGGACGAGGCCCGCGCCGACGCGCGCGCCGTCGGGCACCGCGACTACGAGGCCGAGGCCATGTGGCATCACGCGCGCTGCGCCCGCGACAGCGGCGCCCTCGACCACGCGCTGGCGCTGGCGCTCCAGGCCGAGGATCTCTCGCGCCGTAGCCGCTATCGCTGGCTGCAGGCGCAGACGCTCCTGCTCGTCAGCGAGCTGCGCCGCGGTGCCGAGGCGGTGGCGGCCGCGCAGCAGGCGCTCGCGCTGGGCGAGGCGATCCAGTCGCGCTCGCTGCAGGCGGCGGCGCATGGCCGGCTCGGGCAGTTGATGGCCGAGCAGGAGCAGCTCGGGCCGAGCTGGTACCACCAGCAGCAGCGGCAACGCCTGGAGGCGACGCTGGGCCAGACGGAGTTGCCCGCGCGCCTGGAGCAACTGGCGCGCTTCGACACGGACCCGCATGGCGCGGAGGGGCTGCTGCTCGCGCTTGGCCGGTCCGCCGCCGTGGTGGCCTCCACCGCCGAGGTCGAGGCGCAGTGGCAGCAGGCGCGGCCCCGCCTGATGGAGGCGCTGGCGCTGACCGGACTGGAACTGCGATGGACGCCGGGTGGCCTGGCCGGCGGGCGGATCGAGCGCAACGATCGCTCGTCGCAGCTGCTGACCTTGCGCGACGCGAGCGGCGGGGCGGTCGGCGCGCTGGTGCTCGAACGCGCCACTGGCGCCGTGTGGTCGCGCGCCGATCGCAGCCGCGCCGAGCGGCTTGCCGGATGGCTGCAGCGGCTGATCGCGCAGCTGCCGCTGCCGGGCGCGACCGCCGCCGCCATCGAGACGGTCGAGCCCGCCGAGCAGGCCCGGGCGCTCGTGGCGACCCTGGAGCGCCTGTCCGGCGAGACCGACGCCGAGGTCCTGGCGGCCGGGTTGCCACAGGCGCTGGCGCTCGCGCGGCGGCTCGCCGCGCGGCTCGGCTGAGGCGCTTCGTCACGACCGCGGCGGGGGCGACCGCGCCGCGGCCGCGGCGCGCGCTTCAGACCACCGCCTGGCCCGCAGTCACGAGGTGGAGCGGGTCGCTCGCCCACAGCACGGCCGGCGTGATCATCCGGCCGTCGTCGCCGATGCCGCCGTCATCACCGATGCCGCCGTCGTCCATCCCACCGACCCGCAGCTCGGTCAGCGGCTCGGCCTGCGCGCGTGACGTGACGCCACGGAGGACGCGTGCCTCGACGCCTTGCAGCCGGTCCAGGTCGACCACCGAGAGGCTGCCGATGCCCAGGCCGTCGTCGATCCGACCGTGGATCGGTGCCTCGAGCCGGATCCCGACCTCCTCGACCACCCCCCGCTCGCCTTGGACGGTGAAGCGGATCGTCTTGCCGGTCTCGCCGGCAGCGAAGCTCAGCAGGCCGGCGCTCGGGCCGGAGAAGTCGGTGCCACCGGCCAGTTCGTCGGCGGACTGGCTGGCGGTCGTGGACGCGCGGTCCACCGCGAAGCGCACGCTGCCCGCCTCGCCCAGGTCACCGCTGCGCGTCACCGTGAACACCAGCTGGGTGGTGCCGTCCGCTCCGTCGAGAAGCTGCCCGTCCGAGAGGCTGTACACCGTGTCCGCGGCGACGGCGCTCGCGGTCCGGGTCGTGACGTTGCCCGCGCGGTCGGTTGCCAGCACGCGCAGGTGGACCGTGTCGCCGCCGTCGAATCGACGCGCCGCTCCCGCGACCGGTGTCGCGGTGGCCGTGTCCAGCTGCCACTGCCCGTCGGCGTCCGCGCGCGTGAGGTAGCGCACTTCGTAGCCGTTGTCGAGGTGGCCGTCGGTGTCGAGCTCGACGGTGACGCTCACATTCGCCTCGGTCCTGCCGCCCAGCACCGGGCGGGGACGCACCGTGCTGCCGACGTCGATGACGCTGTCCGGCGCGCTGGCGTCGACGGTGACCGCCAGGAGCGCCGATGTGAAGCCGCTCGCGACCGCGCCGAAGCGATGCGTGCCGTCCGCGAGCGCGGCGCCGGTGAGCGCGTATTGCCAGCGGCCGGCGCTGTCCGCCACCACCGTGCCCAGCGCCTCGCCCGCCTCGAGCAGGCCGTTGTCGTCGGCATCGCGGAACAGCGTCACCGTCGCGGCGGCCGCGGCGAAGCCGGAGAGTGTCAGCGGCGAGGCCGCGCTGCCGTTGGCGAAGGTGAGTTCGTCATGGGCCGACGCGCCGGTGTCGCTGCCGCGGCCGAGCTGCACGACCGGCGTGCCGATCGGCTTCACGTCCAGCGTCGCCAGCGTGGGGACGATGCTGACGTTGCCGGCGCGGTCCGTCGCGGTGATCTCCACCTGGCGCACGCCCGGCACCTGGCCGATGCCGCATTTGTAGGCCAGACGCTCGAGCAGCACCTGCGTGACGTTCTCGGTCAGCGTCATGTTCGGCGTGATGGTCACGACCACCGAGCCGTCGCCGGGACGCGTGTAGACCATGTCCATCAGCAGGCCCGGGAACCAGCCCACCGCCGAGTAGCTGAATGGCTGCCCCAGGTTGTCCATGAAGACGAGCTGGTCCGGCTTGTCCAGGTCGTAGAAGCCGAAGATCTCCGTGTCGTTGCGCAGGTTCGGCGGGTAGTTGTTGGTGGGCGCGAGCGCGCCGGCGACCGCGCTGGTGAACTTGAGCTGCAGCTGGACGACGCCGCTGCTCTCGGTGACCTGGCTCCGGGTCGGCTGGCCGAGCGTAACGCCGATGGGCACGCCCGACACGGCCGTCAGGCTGGCATCGAGCCCCGGCGCCGCGCCGTTGAGGTCGAAGACCGGCGGGGTGGTGTCCAGCAACAGGACGCTGGTGGCCGAGCCGGTCCGGCCGAGGTGATCGGTGACCGTGACCTGGAACCGTCGGGGGCCTTCCTGCGGTTGCGCGGCGACGCTGCCCAGCGTCAGCGATTCGAGCAGCGCCTGCGTCTGGGCCGCGCTGGCCCAACTGCCGTCCTCGAGGCGGAACACGAAGCGGTCGGCCGCGCGGCTCGCGTGCCACGCGGTGCCGGCCACGGTGAAGGTGTTGGCGGCCTGATCCAGCGCGGTCACCGCGCCGCCATCCCGGCTGCCCAGGACGTCGTCCCGGCTCGCGCCGGCGCCGCTGGCGTCGATCGTCACCTGCTGGAAGCGCGCGTCGGGATTGGCGTGTCGCAGGCCGGCGCCGTCCGGCAGCAGGGCACGCGGCGCGGTCAGCGTGCGGAAGGCGATGTCGGCGTCCAGGCCGGGCCGGGCGCCATTGAAGTCCAGCGTGGGGACGCGGGTGTCCACCATCACCGACACCTGCGCGTCGGCGCTGACGTTGTCCGCCACGTCGAGCAGGCTCAGGGTGACGGTCCGTTCGCCGTCGCGCGGCCGGGTCTGGAGGTTGTTCAGGCGGATCGCGTTGGTCAGCGCGGCGGCGTCGGAGCCGGTCAGCGCGCTGCCGTCGGCGCGCCAGATCGCGAGCGACGCGGTGGCCGCGTCGTAGCGGTAGGCCAGGCCCTCCAGGCCGCCGATGCGCACGCCCTGCGCCTGGCCGTCGCGGCTCAGGTCCAGGTCGCGGTCCAGGCGCAGGCGGTCGTTGAGCGGATCGAAACCATCGCCGCCCAGGCGCAGGCGCAGTTCATGGAGGTCTTGCGGGGTCAGGGCGGCTTCGGTGGCGGTGAGCGTGACACCGGCGGCGATCGTGGCGCGGTCGACGATGCGGTGCAGCGCCGACTGCGGGCCGGGCTGCGACGAGAGGTCCAGGTCGTCGGCGTGGGTGTAAAGGGCCAGGCGCAGCGCGCTGAGGCCGCTGCTGCCGTGGGCATTGGCCTGCCGCGCCAGCACTGTGTGCAGGCCGTCGCGGGTGAACAGCGCCGCGTCCACGCTGTTGCCCTGCCCGTCGTGCCAGGTCTGGCCGAGGTCCAGGCTGAACTGCCAGTGCGCGTCGGGCGCCAGCCCGGACACGAGCACCCGCGCGTCGCGGGTGCGGTGGTCCACGGCGGACATCCCGGAGTCCTGCGCCAGCGCGAGCCGAAGCAGCCCCGGGCGCAGGGCGGGATCCGGCTCGAACGGGTCGACGGGCGGCGTCGGATCCCCGCCGGGCTGAGCGGGCTCGGAGGGGACTCCGGGGCGGGTGGGATCCTCCGGCAGCGGCGGCTCCGCCGGGCGAGACGGGTCCTCGGGGTGGCCCGTGTCCCCCGGACGAGTGGGGTTCCCGGGCTGCGAAGGATCCTCCGGATGGGAGGGATCCCCCGGCGGCGAGGGGTTCGTCGGGTCGGTGGGATCCGTAGGCCGGGCCGGGTCCGTCGGGCCAGCGGGATCGGCCGGATTGCCAGCATTGCCGGAGTTGCCGGAGTTGCCGGAGCTGCCGGAGCTGCCGGAGTCGCTGGAGTTGCCAGAGCCGCCGGAGTTGCTGGAGTTGCCGGAGCCGCCAGAGCCGCCAGAGCCGCCAGAGCCGCCGGGTTCGGAGGGGTTGGCGGGCGATGCGGGCTCCCCCGGCGTCACGGGCCGGCCCGGCCCGATGGCATGCGCCGGAGCGAAGGGGGCGTCATCGCGAGTACCGCGCAGGCCGCCGGCCATCACCCCGAACGCCCAAGGTGTGATCAGCCCCGCGCCGGGCCAGATCCAGCCGATGACGGGGCCGCGGTCGTCGTCGGTCGCCGCGCCGGGTGTCATTTCGGACCTCGTTCCGCAAGTGACGGCGGTGTTCTGGGCGTCGATGTTGGCGTTGGCCGGCGTCGGCGCGTCGGAGGCGGGGCAGTCGGGGATCGTCGTGTCGGCCGCCTGGGCCGTTACAGAAGAGGCCGACGACTGCTGTTCATCGCTGTTGGCCGAGGGGTCCACCCCCTCATCCGCCGGACGTCCGGCGCGAGCGGCCCTCGACGTGGGGGCGCCTCGAGTTGGCGGCAAGGTCGCGGTCGGAGACGGCGACGGCGACGGCGACGGGGGGAGGGGCGAGGCGGTCATCGCGGCCGAAGCGGCCGGCAGGGAGCGGGGATCGGACATGGGCAAAGGGGGTTCACCAAGGAAGCCCGCAGTGTTCCGGGCCGAAACCGCCCGATCGATGACCGGAAACGACGTGAGATTGGCGGTCCTTAGCAAAACCGAGTCGGTCGAGGCCCGCAGAAACACTGCTCCGGAAGGGCGAGGCGGTGAACCGGCGCGCGCGAGCGCCTCACCCGGGCGCACCGGACGAGGGCGTCGGCGCGCAGGGTCAGAGGATCTCGTCGACCAACGCCTTGCCCGCGACGGCGCCCGCCGCGAGGTAGGCGCCGACGCTGCTGCCGAACTCACCGGCCTCCTTCATCACGGTGCTCGCGCCGCTGGCGACCGCGTCCTTGACCTCGCCCGCCAGTTCCGCCACCTCGGACACGCCGCTCGAGACCGCGTGGCCCACCGCCTTGGCGCCGTCCTCCAGCGCCTGCAGGCCTTCCTCGCTCCAATGGACGACGCTGCTCACCGCGTTCTCGCCGCCCTGCCAGGCGGCCTGCGCCAGGCCGATCGCGCCGGCGGCGACGCTGCCGTACTCGCGGGCATTGATCTCGAAGCTGCCGCTCGGCCGGTTGACGAGCTGGCGCGACGCGACCGGCGCGGCGCCGGTGCCGTTGATCTGGGAAACCGTGGTCATGACCCCTCCAGGGTGTGTGCTTGGTGAGCCCATTCTTCCGGCGGCCGGCACGGCGGATGCCCGCATGAGCGACCAGGGCCGACGGCTCTACAAACTTTCTATATTTCCTGCCGCACATCTGCCGACGCCCTTGTGCCGCGCTTGTGAACAAGCGTTGCGGGCTTCGGCGTCGCTCATGTCGGAAACCGCGATGCGCCCGTTGTTGTCGACTGTTTGTCCCGCTCGTCGGCGTCCATGTCAGCCGCATGCCAGGCCTGGCACGCGCCGGTCGCGCCATGACGCTGGGATATGCTTGCCCGCTATGAGCGAAGTGCCTCTCGCCCCTGCCGCGATGCCGTCGGCCGCCGCAGACACCGATACCGACGCCGATGCGTCCGCGCGCCCCTACAAGATTCCCGAGTCGGTGCTGGTCGTGATCCACACCCCGGCGCTGGACGTGCTGATGCTGGAACGCGCCGACCGGCCCGGTTTCTGGCAGTGCGTGACCGGCTCCAAGGACCGCCTCGACGAGCCGCTGGTCGAGACCGCGGGCCGCGAGGTGCTCGAGGAAACCGGCATCCGCGTGCAAGACCTGGCCCCGGGCGCGCTCGACGACTGGGGCCTGGTCAATGTCTACGAGATCTATCCGGTCTGGCGTCACCGCTATGCGCCGGGCGTGAGCCGCAACACCGAACATGTCTTCGGCCTGACGGTGCCGGCCGGCACCGCGGTGACGCTGGCGCCGCGCGAGCACCTGCGCTACCGCTGGCTGCCCTGGCGCGAGGCCGCCGACCTGTGCTTCTCGCCCTCCAACGCCGAGGCCGTGCTGCAGCTGCCCGCGCAGCGCGCCCGCCGGGCCGGGAGCGCCGCATGATCCGCCGCACCCCGCGCCACGCGGCCGTGGCCAATTCCGCGACCACCGACACCTCGCCGGCGGACAGCGTCGGCCGGCTGCGGGTGGCGACCTACAACATCCACAAGGGCGTGCGCGGCATGGGGCCGGGCAAGCGGCTGGAGATCCACAACCTGGGCATGGGCGTGCAGGCGCTGGATGCGGACCTGGTGTTCCTGCAGGAGGTGCGGCTCTTCCACCACCGCGAGGCGCGCCAGTTCGAGCGCACCTGGTTCGGCTGGCCGGAGCAGGGCCAGGCGGAGTTCCTCGCGCCCGAGGGCTACGAGGTGGCCTACCGCACCAACGCGGTGACGCGCCATGGCGAGCATGGCAACGCGCTGCTGTCGCGCTACCCGATCGGGGATGTCGGCCACCATGACGTGTCGGACCACCGCTTCGAGCAGCGCGGCCTGCTGCACGTGCCGGTGCAGTGGCAGGGCACGGAGGTGCACGCGGTGGTGGCGCACCTGGGGCTGATCCACGGCAGCCGGGTGCGGCAGGTGCAGCGGCTGGGCGCGTTCATCGAGGACCATGTGCCCAAGGGCGCGCCGCTGGTGGTGGCCGGCGACTTCAACGACTGGGGCGAGCGGCTGGACGAGCCGATGCGCGCCGGCGGCCTGAGCCGCGCGGTGCTGCCGGGCGCGCGGCGCTCGCTGCCGACCTTCCCGTCGCGGGTGCCGGTGTTCTCGCTGGACCGCATCTACACGCGCGGGCTGCGCTGCGTCGACATGAAGGTGCCGCGCGGTCCGGCCTGGGCGCGCATGTCCGACCACCTGCCGCTGCTGGCTGAACTCGTCCTGGAATCTTGAAGCGGCCGCAGGAACCCCTCTTCCCCTGGACCCTCGGGTCGCAGCCCAGCTTCTCGGGCGGCAACGCGGTGGGGCTGCTGTGCGGGGGCGATGCGCTGTTCCCGGCGCAGATCGCGGCGATCGACCGGGCCGAGCACGAGGTCTGGCTCGCGACCTACATCTTTCATGACGACGAGGCCGGCGCCGCGACGCTGGGCGCCTTGCGGCGCGCGGCGCTGCGCGGCGTGCGGGTGCGGGTGGTCGTGGACGGCTTCGGCTCCAAGGCCAGCCTGGGCTGGCTGCGCGAGCAACTGGACGGCGCGCCGGTGGCGCTGGCGGTGTTCCGGCCGATCGACCGCTGGTGGAACTGGCTGCATCCCGGTCAGCTGCGGCGGCTGCACCAGAAGCTGTGCGTGGTGGACGGGCGGGTCGGTTTCGTCGGCGGCATCAACGTGATCGACGACCGCGTCGACCTGCATCACGGCCGCACCGAGGCGCCGCGGCTGGACTTCGCGGTGAGCGTCAGCGGCCCGGCGGTGCGGGCGATCGAGCAGGCCGCGCGCGCCGTCTGGACGCGGGCCTGGCTGGGGCACGACTTCGGCGACGAGATGCGCGCGATGATCCGCAGTGCCTCGCCGGCGCGCCGTGCCAAGCGCCTGATGCACCGCATCCGGATGCCGCGCGGCGAGCATCGCCGGCGCGATCCCGAGCGCCTGGCGCCGGTGCGCGTGGCCTTCGTGCTGCGCGACAACCTGCGCCAGCGCCGCACGATCGAACGCGCCTATGTCGAGGCGATCCGCGGCGCGACCGCGCGGGTGGACCTGATCACGCCCTACTTCTATCCGGGGCAGCGCTTCCGGCGCGCGCTGAAGGACGCGGCCCGGCGCGGCGTCCAGGTCAGGCTGCTGCTGCAGGGCAAGGTCGATTACAAGATCGCGGCGATGGCGGCGCATGCGCTCTACGACGAGCTGCTCGGCCACGGCGTGCAGATCTACGAGTACACGCCGGCCTTCCTGCATGCCAAGGTCTGCGTCGTCGACAACGACTGGGCGACGGTGGGCAGCTCCAACATCGATCCGCTGTCGCTGCTGCTCAACCTGGAGGCGAACATCGTGGTGCGCGACGCGCCGTTCGCCGGGGACGTGGCGCGCGAGTTCGACGCGGCGGTCGCCCGCTCGCGGCGCGTCGAACATCCCGAAGGCCGCGGCCTGCGCGGCGTGCTCGGGCGCGCGCTGGTGGCGTGGGTGGCCTATGTCTACCTGCGCGTGGCGGGGCTGACCGGGCGGTATTGAGCGTTCGTGCGGGAGGCCAAGCGCGGGCTCTCCACGATGCAGGGGGCATCGCGTCCGCGAACCCCCAGCATCATGCCGGCCCCACTCGCAGTCGTGGGACACGACGATCCTCGAACCGAGGACTGAGTCAATAGGTGCCTTGGCCCTTGGGCATCGGAGGACGGACCTCGACAGGGAACGGATCCCGCTGCTGACGATTGCCGTCGCGCGGCTTGGCGTTGAACTGCCGGTCGACGAAGCGCAGCATCGGCTCCACACGCGCCGCCCAACTCGCTTCATCATGCGTTGCGCCCTCCGCCTCGAGGTAGGCGATGTCTCCGCTGGCCCAGCCGCGCCCGTACAGCACGCCACGCAGCTTGCGCAATTGCCGGATCGCCTCGGCCCCTTCGCCAGTCCCCATGTCCAGCCACAGCTTCGGACGCGGCACCGACATCGGCAGCGGTGTCTTCTGCGCATCCCGAATCGGGAATTCGTTGTCCCACCACAGCGAGGGCGACACCACCAGCGCCGTGCCGAACACGTCGCCGTGATGCACCGCCAGCCACAGGCTCATGATCCCGCCCAGCGACGATCCGCCCACCGCCGTGTGCGCCGCGTCCGGCAGCGTGCGGTAGCGCGCGTCGATCGCGGGCTTGAGCTGCTCGATCAGGTAGCGCGCGTAGGCCGCCGCCTGGCCGCCCTGCGTGTGGCCGTCCCGGCTCATCGCGGTGGCGGTGTACTCGTCGATGCGGCGCGCGGTGTTGTTGACCGCCACGATGATCATCGGCTGGATCTGCCCGTCCACCGTTAGCCGCTGCGCCGTTTCGTCGACCTGCCATTCGGCGCCGGCCGCCGCCGCGTCGAAGACGTTCTGCCCGTCGTGCAGGTAGAGCACCGGATAACGACGCTGCGTGTCGCGCTCGTAGTTCGGCGGAAGCCAGACCTGCACGCCGCGCGCGCCGACGAAGCGCTCCGGCAGCGGCTCCAGGCGTTCGATGGTGCCGGCGCGGCTCAGCGAGATCGGCGCGCCCGGCGCGTTGAACGCACGCGTGACGCGCACCTCGTCCGACACCAGCTCGATCGCGCGGTTGCCGCCGGTCTCCCAGCCCGCGTCGCCTTCGCCCTGGCCGGGGCGCTCGATGCGGAACTTGTAGGGCACGGTGCCGCCCGGCGGCACGCGCTCGAAGCTCGTGGTGACGCTGTACCAGCCGTCGCGCCCCAGTCCGGCGGCCGGCGCGATCAGCGAGCGCGTCCAGCTCAGCGGCGCGGCGCCGCCACGCACGCCCACCATGTCGCGGGCCGGATCGAAGCGGCCGGCGGCGATCTCCTCGCGCAGGTCGATGTCGAAGACCACCCGGGTCGCAGCGAAGGCGCGCGGTGCGACCAGCATCGCCGCCATCAGCAGCAACAGCGCGGCAACGAAGCGGACAAGCGCGGGCGAGGGGCGAGCCGGCGCGCGGCCGGCGGAAACGACAACGGCGCGCGGGAGGCGCGCCGTGGAGGCGGTGTGAGGCATGTGGAACCCACCAGGTGAGCCGGACGGTCGGGCCGCCGTCCGGCGGGTCGGCGGCGGGCCGGGCCCGCCGAGGCCCCCGGATGTTAGTCCAGCACGACCAGCTCGGTGCGCGCGCGCAGCAGCGCCGCGGGACCGCGCGGGCCATCGTCGTTGACCAGCGCGAAGGCACGCTCGATGTCCGGCGCCAGGTAGTGGTCGGAGGGCATCGCGGGGCAGCGCTCGCGCAGCAGGGCGTGCATGTCCTCCAGCGGCGCCGAGCTGCGCAGTGGGCGCAGGAACTCGATGCCCTGCGCCGCGGCCAGCAGCTCGATCGCGACGATGTGCGCCGTGTTGTCGAGCATCGGGCCCAGGCGGCGCGCGCCGAAGGTCGCCATCGAGACGTGGTCCTCCTGGTTGGCCGAGGTCGGCAGGCTGTCGACGCTGGCCGGATGCGCGAGCGACTTGTTCTCGCTGGCCAGCGCCGCCGCGGTGACGTGGGCGATCATGAAGCCGGAGTTGAGGCCCGCGTTCTCGGTCAGGAAGGGCGGCAGGCGCGAGACGCCGGTGTCGATGAGCATGGCGATGCGGCGCTCGGCGATGGCGCCGACCTCCGCGATCGCGCAGGCCAGCGCGTCCGCCGCCAGCGCGACCGGCTCCGCGTGGAAGTTGCCGCCCGAGATCATCGCGGCCGGGCCGTCGGCCGGCGCGAACACCAGCGGGTTGTCGGTGACCGCGTTGGCCTCGCGCAGCAGCACGTCGCGGACGTAGCGCGACTGGTCCAGGCAGGCGCCCATGACCTGCGGCTGGCAGCGCAGGCAGTAGGGGTCCTGCACCCGGTCGTCGCCATCGCGATGCGACTGGCGGATCGGGCTGCCGGCCAGCAGCGCGCGGTAGGCCGCGGCCGTCTCGATCTGGCCGGGCTGGCCGCGCACCTCATGGATGCGGGGATCGAAGGGGCCGTCGCTGCCGCGCGCGGCGTCCAGGCTCAGCGCGCCGCTGACGACGGCGGCGGCATAGACGGTCTCGAAACGCAGCAGGCCCTCCAGCGCCAGCGCGGTCGAGGTCTGCGTGCCGTTGATCAGCGCCAGGCCCTCCTTGGCCTCCAGCACCAGCGGCTTCAGGCCGGCGCGCTCCAGCACCGCGAGCGCGGGCTGGCGCTGGCCGTCGACCAGCATCTCGCCTTCGCCCATCAGCGCCAGCGTCATGTGCGACAGCGGGGCGAGGTCGCCGGAGGCGCCCACCGATCCCTGCGCCGGCACGTAGGGGACGAGGCCTGCGTTGAAGGCGTCCAGGATGCTCTGCACGACGGACTCGCGCACGCCGGAGAAGCCGCGCGCCAGCGAGGCCGCCTTGGTCGCCAGCATCAGCCGCACGACCGGCGGCGCCAGCGGCGCGCCCACGCCCACGCAGTGCGAGCGGATCAGGTTGCGCTGCAGCGCGGCCAGCTCGTCCTTGTCGATGCGCTTGGAGGCCAGCTTGCCGAAGCCGGTGTTGACGCCGTAGACCGGATCGTCGCCGGCCGCGGCGGCCTGCACGACGGCGGCGCCGCGGCGGATCGCCGGCCAGGCATCGGCGTGCAGCGTCAGCGTCACGCCGCCGGCGCGGATGCGGCGCAGCTGGTCCAGCGTCAGCCGGCCGGGGATGAGTTCAAGGGAAGTCGTCATGGGAACTCGGTTCGAGAACGGATTCGTGGATCGGGGATCGTGGATCGACCAGGGCAGCGGCCTCAGCGGCCGAGCATCGGCAGCTTCAGGCCGCGCTCCTGCGCGGTCTGCTGCGCGATCTCGTAGCCCGCGTCGGCATGGCGCATGACGCCGGTGCCGGGGTCGTTCCACAGCACGCGGGCCAGGCGCTTGTCGGCGGCTTCGGTGCCGTCGCAGACGATCACCACGCCGCTGTGCTGCGAGTAGCCCATGCCCACGCCGCCGCCGTGGTGCAGCGACACCCAGGTCGCGCCGCCGGCGGTGTTGAGCATCGCGTTGAGCAGCGGCCAGTCGGAGACCGCGTCGGAGCCGTCCTTCATCGACTCGGTCTCGCGGTTGGGGCTGGACACCGAGCCGGAATCCAGGTGGTCGCGGCCGATGACGATGGGCGCCTTGAGCTCGCCGGTGCGGACCATCTCGTTGAAGGCCAGGCCCGCCTTGTGGCGCTCGCCCAGGCCCAGCCAGCAGATGCGCGCCGGCAGGCCCTGGAAGGCGATGCGCTCGCGCGCCATGTCCAGCCAGCGGTGCACGCCGGCGTGGTGGGGGAACAGCTCCTTGATCTTGGCGTCGGTCTTGTAGATGTCCTCCGGATCGCCGGACAGCGCGACCCAGCGGAACGGGCCGCGGCCCTCGCAGAACTGCGGGCGCACGTAGGCGGGCACGAAGCCGGGGAAGTCGAAGGCGTTCTTCACGCCCTGGTCGAAGGCGACCTGACGGATGTTGTTGCCGTAGTCGACGGTGGGAATGCCCATCGCCTGGAAGTCCAGCATCGCCTGCACATGCACCGCACAGCCGCGCGCGGCGGCGGCCTTCAGGTCGGCGTGCTTGGCGGGATCGGCGGCGGCGGCCTTCCACTGCTCGACGGTCCAGCCCACCGGCAGGTAGCCGTTGATCAGGTCGTGCGCGGAGGTCTGGTCGGTGACCAGGTCCGGCTTGATCGCGCTGCCGGCCTTCACCCGGGCCGCCAGCGCCGGCAGCACTTCCGCCGCGTTGCCCAGCAGCGCGATGGAGACGGCCTTCTTCTCGGCCGTGTACCTGGCGATGCGGGCCAGCGCGTCATCCAGGTCGGCGGCCTGCTCGTCGACGTAGCGGGTCTTGAGGCGGAAGTCGATGCGCGACTGCTGGCACTCGATGGTCAGCGAGCAGGCGCCGGCGAAGGTCGCCGCCAGCGGCTGCGCGCCGCCCATGCCGCCCAGGCCGGCGGTCAGCACCCAGCGTCCGACCATGTCGCCGCCGAAGTGCTGGCGGCCGGCCTCGGCGAAGGTCTCATACGTGCCCTGCACGATGCCCTGCGAGCCGATGTAGATCCACGAGCCGGCCGTCATCTGGCCGTACATCATCAGGCCCTTGCGGTCCAGCTCGTTGAAGTGTTCCCAGTTGGCCCAGGCCGGCACCAGGTTGGAGTTGGCCAGCAGCACGCGCGGCGCGTCCACGTGCGAGGGGAAGACGCCCACCGGCTTGCCCGACTGGATCAGCAGCGTCTCGTCCTCGTTGAGGTTCTTCAGCGAGGTCAGGATCTGCTCGAAGCAGTCCCAGTTGCGCGCCGCCTTGCCAATGCCGCCGTAGACCACCAGCGCATCGGGGTTCTCGGCCACGACCGGATCCAGGTTGTTCTGGATCATCCGGTAGGCGGCCTCGATCAGCCAGTTCTTGCAGGTGAGCTGCGTGCCGATCGGGGCACGGACGGGACGGGGTTGGGCGTGGTGCGCGTGGCTCATGGCGGTTCCTTCTCGGGAGGCTCGGGATCGTGTGGCGTGAGGGGGCGTGGGGTCAGTGGCGGCCGGGGGCCGTCTCGCCGTCGGGATAGATCATGGTGGCGGGCACGCGCATCGTGCGGCGCGCCAGCGGGTAATAGACCAGCGAGGTCAGCACCAGGCTGACGATCCAGGAGATGTCGGCGCCGCCCAGCCAGTCGGCGATCGGGCCGCGGTACAGCTTCTGGTTGAGGAAGGGGATCTGCACGATCACGCCCAGCAGGTAGCAGCCCAGCGCCATCGCGTTCCAGGCGCCGTAGCGGCCCTGCGGGTCGTAGAGCGCGGGGATGTCGACCTTCTCGCGCGAGACCAGGTAGTAGTCCACCAGGTTGATCGCGCTCCAGGGCACGAAGACCGCGAGCAGCAGCAGCACGAAGTTCTTGAAGTGGTTCAGGAAGTCGGCGCTGGCCAGCACCGCGATCGCCATCGAGGCCAGCACGAAGCCCAGGATGGTCGCCGCGCGGGCCGCCGCGCCGATGCGCAGCGACGGCCGGAAGGCGCCCAGCGTGGTCAGCAGCGTCATGCAGCCGCCGTAGGCGTTCAGGCAGTTGACGGTCAGCTTGCCGGCGACGATCACCGCGTAGATCGCCGCGGCCACGGCCGGCCCGGCGAGCTCGCCCATGAAGCCGACCTGGTTCTTCAGGAAACCGCCGCCGGCGGCTGCCACCAGCACGCCGAAGGTCATCGCCAGCTGCGCGCCCAGCACCGTGCCGGCGAAGGTGGTCCAGAAGGTGCGCGCGGTCGAGGTGCCGGAGGGCAGGTAGCGCGAGTAGTCGGCCACGTAGGGCGCGAAGGTCAGCTGCCAGCCGGCCGACAGCGCCATCGTCAGCAGCAGCGAGGCCATGGTGAAAGGCTTCTGGCCAAAGACGGCGGCCACGTCCTGCTGCTGGAACAGCCGCAGCGCCAGGTACCCGAAACCCAGGATCCCCAGCACCGTGGCGATGCGGCCGACGACGTGGATCAGCCGGTAGCCCACGGTGGCGATCAGCGCGGTCAGGCCGCCGAAGATCGCGATGCCCACCAGCGGCGACTCCGCGCCCAGCAGCAGGTTGATCGCCTGGCCCGACAGCACCGTGCCGGTCGCGGCGAAGCCCAGGTACATCACCAGCGTCAGCAGCAGCGGCAGGGCCGCGCCCTTGACGCCGAACTGCACCCGGCTGGAGATCATCTGCGGCAGGCCCAGCCGCGGTCCCTGCGCCGAATGCAGCGCCATCACCGCGCCGCCCAGCAGGTTGCCCAGCAGCAGGCCGACGATCGCCGTCAGCGCCTCCGCGCCGAACACGATGGCCAGGGCGCCGTCCACCACCGCGGTGATCTGCAGGTTGGCCGCCATCCAGAGGCTGAACTGGCTGCCCGGGCTGCCGTGGCGCTCGCGTTCGGGCACGCGGTCGATGGTGCGCGTCTCCAGCAGCCGGTCCGGCGGGGCGGACGCGCCGTCGCGCGACGCGGCGGAAGTCGATACGGTCATGGATGTCTCCTGGGCGCCGTCGTGCGTGTCGCATCTGCTGGCGGGATGCGGCGGACTCTAGTTGTCTATACAAGTACAGTCAAGTAGGATGCGACCCCATGGCGACGAAGTCCTCGAGCTCCCTTCCGGCCTCCGCGTTGAGCGGTGCGGGCGGCCCCGCGCCGCAGTACCTGAAGGTCAAGACGCACCTGCGCGAAGGCATCGCGGGCGGGCGCTGGCGGCCGGGCGAGCGCCTGCCGTCGGAGGCGGACCTGACCGAGACCTTCGGCGTCAGCCGCATGACGGTCAATCGCGCGCTGCGCGAGCTGCACCAGGAAGGCCTGGTCGAGCGGGTGCAGGGTGTGGGCAGCTTCGTGGCGCAGCTGCACCGGATCGCCTCGACGCTGACGGTGCGCGACGTGCATGAGGAGATCGCCGCGCGCAATCACCGGCACGAGGCCAGCGTCCATGTCCTGGAGACGATCAAGGCCAGTGCCGAACAGGCCGGCCTGCTTGGCGTGCGTACCGGCGCGACGCTGTTCCACAGCGTCATCGTGCATCGCGAGAACGGCGTGGCGATCCAGTGCGAGGACCGGCTCGTGAATCCGGCCTGCGCGCCGGCCTACATGGACCAGGACTTCACGCGCGTCACGCCCACCCATTACCTGCTGGAAGTCGCGCCGCTGTCGGAAGCGCGCTACACCATCGAGGCCGCCATGCCGGTGGCGCTCGAGGCCCGGCTGCTGGGCATGCCGCGCGGCGAACCCTGCCTGGTCGTGAAACGTGTCACATCCAGCCAGGGCCGCGCGGTGACGGCGGTGCGATTGGTGCATCCGGCCAGCCGCTACCTGCTAGAGGGGAGCTTCCAGGCGTGACCCCCGGGTTGACGTTTGGTGACGTGTCCTCATGAGCGAGTCTTCGAGAATCCCGCCCTTCAGCAATAGCCCTGTGCAGTTGGATGACATGAGCTGGATGAGGATCACCGCCGACGAGGTTGCCCCGACCCCGTGGCGCAATGGGGGAGGCCGGACCCGCGAGCTGCTCGCGTGGCCGCACGTCGCGGACTGGAAGGTGCGCATCAGCGTCGCGGACATCGACCGTGACGGGCCGTTCTCGGCCTACCCCGGCGTGGACCGCTGGTTCGGCGTGCTGTCGGGAGAAGGCGTGATCATGCGTGGTCGTGCGCTCAAGCCCAACGAGGGCATGGTCCGGTTTCCCGGCGAGGACGCGCCCGACTGCACGCTGATCGACGGACCGACGCAGGACTTCAACGTGATGCACCGGCGCGATGCCGGCGTGTTCCGGCTGCAGCCGGCCGACCGGCCGCTGATCCCGCACGGCGCGCGCTGGCTGGGCCTGTTCACGCAGGAAGGCGGCTTGCTGATCCACGGTCACCGCTCGGTGCCGCTGGCGCCCCACACGCTGGCCTGGTGTGAATCGCCGGCCGCGCACAGCTGCGTCTTCGACGACGGCGATCAACATGGGCCGGCCTGGTGGCTGGTCTGGAGCGACACATGACGATGACCTCGACCGCCGCGCCACGCCGCGCCCTGTGGACCCACGCGACACTGGCGACCTTCGCCGGCGAGCGCGACTGGGGCCTGGTGCACGATGGCGCGCTGCTGGTCGAGGACGAACAACTGCGCTGGGTCGGCCCCGCGGCGGAGCTGCCGGCCGACCTGCGCCACGGCGTCGCCGACACGCACGACCTGGGCGGTGCGCTGGTGACGCCCGGGCTGATCGACTGCCACACGCACCTGGTCTACGGCGGCGAGCGATCGGCGGAATTCGAGTTGCGCCTGCAAGGTGCGACCTATGAGGAGATCGCCCGCGCCGGCGGCGGCATCCGCTCCACCGTCGCCGCGACGCGCGCCGCCGGCGAGCAGGCGCTGTGGACGCTGGCGGTGGCGCGCGCCCGCGCGCTGATGGCCGAGGGGCTGACCACGCTGGAGGTGAAGTCCGGCTACGGCCTGTCGCTGGCGGACGAGGCGAAGTGCCTGCGGGTGGCGCGCCAGCTCGCCGGGCTGGGCCTGACGGTGCGCACCACCTGCCTGGGCGCGCATGCGCTGCCGCCGGAATTCGAAGGCCGCCAGGACGAGTACGTCGACGCCGTCTGCGCCTGGCTGCCGCAACTCCAGCGCGAGGGCCTGGTCGACGCGGTCGACGTGTTCTGCGAGCGCATCGCCTTCACGCCGGCGCAGACCCGCCGCGTCTTCGAAGCCGCGCGCGCGCTCGGGCTGCCGGTCAAGCTGCATGCGGAACAGCTCAGCGACCAGGGCGGCGCCGCGCTGGCGGCCGAATTCGGCGCGCTGTCCTGCGACCACCTCGAATGGCTGAGCGAGGACGGCATCGCCGCGATGGCGCGGGCCGGCACCGTCGCGGTGCTGCTGCCCGGCGCGTTCTACTTCCTGCGCGAGACCAGGCTGCCGCCGGTCCAGGCGCTGCGCGACGCCGGCGTGCCGATCGCCCTGGCGACCGACCACAACCCCGGCAGCTCGCCCGGCCTGTCGCTGCTGCTGATGCTGAACATGGCCTGCACCTTCTTCCGCATGACGCCGGAGGAGGCGCTGCGCGGCCTGACGGTGAATGCGGCGCGGGCGCTCGGCTTGCCCGATCGCGGGCGGCTGGTCGCCGGCCAGCGCGCCGATTTCTGCGTCTGGGAGGCCGCGCATCCGCGCGAGCTGGCCTACTGGTTCGGACGCAACCCGCTGCGCCAGGTGGTGGTCGGCGGCCAGGCGCGAGCGTGAGACAAGCGGCGGACGATCGCGAGACGATGTGATTGCGGCCGCGGCGCGGCGGCCTGTTGCCGTCGCGCGGAGACAAGAGGAACGAGCGATGAAGCACGACGTCTTTGAACTGCGGCGCGGCCGCACTCCGCTGCTGATCAGCATGCCGCACGTGGGCCGCGAGATCCCGGCCGACCAGCATCACCGTTATGTCCCGCGCGCGCTGGGCAGCGAGGACACCGACTGGCACCTGGAGCCGCTGTACGCGCCGATCGCCGAGCAGCTCGGCGCCGGGATGCTGGTGCCGCGTTTCTCGCGCTACCTGATCGACCTGAACCGCCCGCCCGAGGACACGCCGATGTATCCCGGCGCCTCCAACACCGAGCTCTGCCCGACGCGCTTCTTCACCGGCGAGCCGCTCTACCAGGACGGCCTGGCGCCGGACGCGGCCGAGAAGCAGCGCCGCATCGAGCAGTACTGGGCGCCCTACCACCAGGCGCTGCAGGGCGAGCTGCAGCGGCTGCGGCAGGAGCACGGCTTCGCGCTGCTGTTCGAGGCCCACAGCATCCGCTCGGAGCTGCCCTGGCTCTTCGAGGGCCGCCTGCCCGACCTCAACATCGGCACCGTCGAGGGCAAGTCCTGCAAGCAGATCACGCGCCAGGCGATCGAGATCGTGCTGCAGGCGCAGGACGATTTCAGCTGGGTGGTCGACGGCCGCTTCAAGGGCGGCTACATCACGCGCCAGTACGGCCGGCCCGAGCTGGGCCAGCAGGCGGTGCAGCTGGAGATGTGCTACCGCTGCTACATGGTCGAGAACGACATGGGCTTCACCGGCTACGAGCTCGACGCGGGCTGCGTCGAGCGGGTGCGGCCGGTGCTGACGATGCTGCTGCAGGCCTACCTGATGGCCAACCCGTCGGCCAACCCGTCGGCCAACCCGTCGGCCAACCCACCGACCCACCCGCCGCGGAGCGCCGCATGAGCGCCGCCCTCGCGACGCCGACGGCCTTCCACGCGCCGCTGGCCTGGCTGGACGGGCGCTGGCAGGCTGACGTGCTGATGCGCGTGGGCGCCGACGGGCACTGGACCGCGCTGAGCGCCGGCGTGCCGGCGCCGGCCGATGCGCTGCGCCTGGGCGGGCCGGTGCTGCCGACGCTGGTCGATGCCCACAGCCATGCGTTCCAGCGCGCCTTCGCCGGCTTGGCCGAGCAGCGCGACAGCGACAGCGACGATTTCTGGTCCTGGCGCGACCGCATGTACGGCGTCGCCCTGCGCGTGACGCCGGCGCAGCTGAAGGACATCGCCGCGCAGCTCTACACCGAGCTGCTGGCCGGCGGCTACACGCAGGTCTGCGAGTTCCACTACCTGCATCACCGCGAGGACGGAACGCCCTACGAGGACGAGCACGCGATGGCCCTGGCGCTGGCCGAGGCCGCGCAGGAGGTGGGCATCGGGCTGACGCTGCTGCCGGTGTTGTACGCGCACGCCGGCTTCGCGCACCCGGGGTTGCGCGAGACGCAGCGGCGTTTCCGCACCGATGCCGACTGGGTCTGGCGGGCCTGCCGCCGCATCAACGCCGCCGGGCTGCCACTGGTGCGCGCCGGCGTGGCGGTGCACTCGCTGCGCGCGGCCCATGAGGCCGACGTGCGGGCGCTGCAGGTGCTGGTCGGTGACGCGGACATTCCCATCCACGTGCACGTCGCCGAGCAGATGCAGGAGGTCAATGACTGCCTCGCGGCGACCGGCCAACGGCCGATCGATTTCCTGGCCGACCACGGCCTGGATCCGCGCTGGCAGCTGGTGCACGCCACCCACAGCACGCCCGAGGAGATCGCGCGCATCGCCGCCAGCGGCGCGGGCGTGGTGATCTGCCCGGGCACCGAAGGCAACCTCGGCGATGGGCTGGCGGACCTGCCGGGCTGGCTGGCGGCCGGCGTGCCGCTGACGGTGGGCTCGGACAGCCAGGTCACGCGCGGCTGGGTCGAGGAACTGCGCTGGCTGGAGTACGGCCAGCGCCTGGGCCTGCAGCGGCGCAACGTGGCGGCGCGGCCGGGGCACCAGCCCTCGACGGCGGCGCGGCTGTTCGATGCCTGCGTCGCGGGCAGCGCGCGGGCGGCCGGGCTGCCGTCCTGGGGCTTGCAGACCGGGGCGCGGGCCGACTTCCTGGTGCTGGACACGACGGCCAGCGGGCTGGCGGGCCTGCCGGATGCCGCGCTGCTGGACGGCCTGATCTTCGCCAGCCAGGGCCCCGCCTGGCGCGAGGTCTATGTCGCCGGCCAGCCGCGTCCGATCGACGATGCCGGCCGCCGCGAGCGCTTCCAGGCGACCATGGCCGCGCTCTGGCGCTGACGCGCGCGGGCCCCCCGTTTCCACAGGGTTCCGGGCCGGCACGCCGGCTGCTAGGCTGTTTCCGTTCGGCAACTTCGTCGGGAGCAGCCATGCGGACCCTGCGCAACTTCACCATCCGGACGCGCCTCATGGCGCTGGGACTCCTGTCGGTCCTCGCGATGCTGCTGATCGGCGGCGACGGCCTCTGGGCGATGGCCCGCACCAAGCAGGACTTCCAGCATTACGTGCGGCAGGACGTCGAGTCGCTGGTGCAGCTCTCGGAAGTGCGCGCCGGTGTCGGCAACCTGCGCCGCTACGAGAAGGACATGCTGATCAACATTGGCGACGACGCCGCGGTGAAGCGTTATCACGAGGAGTGGCGCAAGACCTTCGAGGGCGTCCTGCGCAGCCTGGACGTGATCGGCGGGCTGGACATCCTGCCCGAGATCAAGGCGATGCCGCCGGCGATGAAGGCCTCGCTGGGCAACTACCGGAACGGCCTGGACGGCATCGTGGCGCGCATCCTGAAGCAGGAGTTCGTCGACTCGGCCGAGGCCAACCGGCAGACGGAGCCGATCAAGGGGCCGGTCCGGGAGATGGACAAGCAGCTCGGCGAGATGACGCAGGCCATCATGGCCCGCGGCAACCAGGAGGTGCAGCGCATCGACGTCGAGGAGACCCGCGTGCGCATGGCGCTGGGCGGCGTGATGCTGCTGGGCGTCGTGGTCATCGGCACCTTCACCTTCTTCAACATCGCGTCCATCCTGATGCCGCTGGCGCAGGCGGTGAGCTCCACCGAGCGCATCGCCCGCCAGGACCTGAGCGAGCGCGTGGACGTGCACGGCACCGACGAGACCGCCGCGATGATGCGCGGCGTGCAGGGCATGCAGCACTCGATCCGCCACGTGGTGAGCGGAGTGCGCAGCGCCACGGACAGCATCGCGACGGCGTCGCGCGAGGTCGCGGCCGGCGCGCACGACCTCAGCCATCGCACCGAGCAGGCGGCCTCCAACCTGCAGGAGACCGCGTCGGCGATGGAGGAGCTGACGGCCAGCGTGCAGCACAACGCCGACTCGGCCCGGCAGGCCAACCAGCTGGCCGAGGAAGCCGCCGGCGCGGCCGGCCGCGGCGTCAGCGTGGTGGGCGAGGTGGTGGCGACGATGGGCCGGATCAGCGCCTCGTCGGCGCGCATCGGCGACATCATCGGCACCATCGACGGCATCGCCTTCCAGACCAACATCCTGGCGCTGAACGCGGCGGTGGAGGCCGCGCGCGCCGGCGAGCAGGGCCGCGGCTTCGCCGTCGTGGCCGGGGAGGTCCGCACGCTGGCCCAGCGCAGCGCCGAGGCGGCCAAGGAGATCAAGCAGCTGATCACCGCCAGCGGCGAAAGCGTCGCCAGCGGCTCAGCCCTGGTGGAGCGCGCCGGGCAGACGATGAACGAGATCTCCGAGTCGATCACGCGGGTGTCGCGCATCGTGGCCGAGATCAGCCACGCGACCGTCGAGCAGAGCGGCGGGATCAATCAGATCGGCACCGCGATCTCGCAGCTGGACCAGATGACGCAGCAGAACGCGGCGCTGGTCGAGGAATCCGCCGCGGCGGCGCAGAGCCTGCAGCACCAGGCGGATGCGTTGTCGCAGTCGGTGGCGGTGTTCAAGCTCTCCTGAGGAGCGTGACTTCCGTCCGGGAGGAGTGCACGCTCCACCCGGTTTAGAGCGCCGCGTCGCCCGGCGCCGGCATGCGGGCTGCTAGGCTTTTCGCTTCGATCCAATCGTCGGGAAAACATGCAGTCTCTGCGCAATTACACGATCCGGACCCGCCTGCTGGGACTGGGCCTCCTGTCGGTCCTGGCGCTCCTGCTGATCGGGGGCGCCGGCCTCTGGGCCATGGGCAGCACGCGGTCCGAGTTCCAGCAGTACGTCGCCCAGGACGTGGGCTCGCTCACCCAGCTCTCCGAGGTGCGCGCCGGCATCGGCAACCTGCGCCGCTTCGAGAAGGACATGCTGATCAACATCGGCGACGACGGCACCGTCAAGCAGGCCCAGGCCGACTGGCAGAAGACCTATGCCGGCGTGATCCGCAGCCTGGACGCGCTGGCGGCGATGGAGACCGGCGCCGAGACCGCCGCCATGCCGCCGAAGCTGAAGCAGGCGCTGCAGGCCTACAAGGCCGGCGTGGACGACATCGCCAAGCGCATCCTGAACGCCGATTTCGTCGATGCCGCCGAGGCCAACCGCTCCACCGACGTCATCAAGGCGCCGGTGCAGGCGATGGACAGCGGCGTGGCCGAGATGACCCGGGCCATCCTGCAGCACGGCGAGGATGAAGTGGCGCGCCTGAGCACGCGCGAACGCGCGGTGCGCGGCGCGCTCGGCGTGGTGCTGGTGATCGGCGTGGTGCTGATCGGCCTGCTGACCGTGCTGAACATCCGTTCCATCCTGGCGCCGCTCGCGCAGGCGGTGGACACCACCGAACGCATCGCCCGCAAGGACCTGAGCGAGCCGGTGACCGTGCAGGGCGCCGACGAGACGACCGCGATGGCGCGCGGCGTGCAGGGCATGCAGGACGCGCTGCGCGAGGTCGTCGGCGGCGTGCGCAGCGCCACGGACAGCATCGCGACGGCGTCGCGCGAGGTCGCGGCCGGCGCGCACGACCTGAGCCAGCGCACCGAGCAGGCGGCCTCCAACCTGCAGGCGACGGCCTCCGCGATGGGGCAGTTGACCGCCAGCGTGCAGCACAACGCGGCCTCGGCCGGCGAGGCCAAGGCGCTGGCCGAGCAGGCCGCCGACGTCGCCGGCCGCGGCGTCAGCGTGGTCGGCGAGGTGGTGCAGACGATGGGGCGCATCAGCGCCTCGTCGGCGCGCATCGGCGACATCATCGGCACCATCGACGGCATCGCCTTCCAGACCAACATCCTGGCCTTGAACGCCGCGGTGGAAGCCGCGCGCGCGGGCGAGCAGGGCCGCGGCTTCGCGGTGGTGGCGAGCGAGGTGCGCTCGCTGGCGCAGCGCAGCGCCGAGGCCGCCAAGGAGATCAAGCAGCTGATCACCGCCAGCGGCGAGAGCGTCGCCAGCGGCGCGGCGCTGGTCGAGCGCGCGGGCGAGACGATCAACGAGATCTCCGACTCCATCACCCGCGTGTCGCGCATCGTGGCCGAGATCAGCCATGCGACCGCCGAGCAGAGCGGCGGCATCAACCAGATCGGCTCGGCCATCGCGCAGCTGGACCAGATGACGCAGCAGAACGCCGCGCTGGTCGAGGAATCCGCCGCCGCGGCGCAGAGCCTGCAGCACCAGGCGGATGCGCTGTCGCAGTCGGTGGCCGTCTTCAAGCTGGGCTGACAGGCCCCGCGCCGCCCCGCCGGCTCAGACCCCCATCACCTGCACGCGATTGCGGCCGGCGTGCTTGGCCGCGTACAGCGCCTGGTCGGCGGTCTCCACCAGCATCGCCGCCTTCGCGGGCGGCTCTCCGGCCGCCAGGCCGATGGACACCGTGACGCGCAGGTCCGGCGCGAGCTCGCCCCACGCGTGGTGGGCGATCGCGCCGCGCAGGCGCTCGCAGATCTCCTGGCCGCGCTCGGCCGGGACGCCGACGAAGACCAGCATGAACTCCTCGCCGCCGACCCGCGCCAGCAGGTCGGCGCTGCGCAGCTGCCGCCGCAGCACCTGCGCCACCTTCTGCAGCGCCTGGTCGCCGACGCCGTGCCCGAAGGCATCGTTGACCTGCTTGAAGTGGTCGATGTCCAGCAGCCCCAGCGCGATCGGCTTGTGCTCCTGTCGCGCCCGCTCGAGCAGCAGCGGCAGCGCGAATTCGGCATGACGCCGGTTGTTGAGGCCGGTCAGCGCATCTTCATGGGCCATGCGGCCGAGCTCCGCGGCCTCGCGTCGCAGGCGCTGCTGCTCCTGCTCGGCCAGCTCGGCCCGCTCGCGCTCGCGACGCGCGTCCTGCATCGCATGCTCGGCCCGCGCCTGGGCCTGCTCGAATTCCTGCCGGATCAGCATCGCCTCGGTCTGCAGCGCCATCGCGCTGCGCGCCGTCTGGCGCTCCAGCGACGACAGCAATTCGTGCGCCGCCAGCGCCCGCGCTGCATCGCCGCGGAGCTTGCAGGCCCGATAGATCGCCAGCGCGAGCTGCCGCCGCAGGCGCGTGGGCAATGACTGCGGCGCCTGTTGGCCGACCAGGTCCTGCAGCGTCGCCAGCGCCGGCAGCGCGTCGGTCGCGCCGGCGCCGTCGTCGCGCTTGAGCTGCAACAGCGCCCGCTGCGCGCGCGCCTGCAACACCATGCCGGCGTAGCCGTGGCGCTGCGCCAGCCGCTCGTATTCGTCGGCGATGAGCAGCGCGTCGTCGATCGCGCCAGTGCCCAGCTGCAGCTCGACCAGGTTGGACAGCGACACCACGACCAGGAAGGGATTGCCTTCTTCCCGCACCAGGTCGGCGGCGCGCACCGCGTAGGGCTCGGCCTGGGCCAGCGCCTCGGCGGCCGAGCGCCGGTCCTCGTCGCGGATCGCCTCCGCGTGCGCCTGCAGCCAGAAATGCGCCAGGTTGTTGAGGCAGGAGAGCAGCAGTTCGCGCTCGCCGGCGGCCTGCTGCTGGGCGATCTCCAGCGCCTGCAGCGTGTGCTGGCAGGCCTGCTCGACCTGGTCGGTCACCGCGAAGGCCACCGCCAGCCGGTTCAGCGCCCAGGCTTCGCGCGCCGGATCCTGCGCGCGCCGCGCGGCGGCCAGGCCTTGCCAGCCGGCCTGCATCGCGTCCCGCCCCATCTGGAACTGCGCGTAGACGTAGCAGAGCTCGGTCAGCGCCTCGGCGGTCCATTCGTCCTGGTCGGGGCCGTCGATCAGCCGCACCAGCGCCACCGCCTCGCTGGCGCGCCGCAGCGCCGCCGGCAGGTCGCCCTGGCGAGGCAGGTTGTGGGCGATCAGGATCAGCGCCCGTGCGCGCTCCCGCACCGAATCGGCCGCCACCAGCGCCAGTTCCAGCGCATCGGTCGCGTCGCGGTAGGCGCCGCGGCGGCTCAGGTGCAGGGCTCGGGCCAGTTCGCGCTGGAACAAGGCGACTCCTCCTTCGGCGATGCGGACGACCGGAAGACCTCAGCATTGGTCGGCGCACATCGCACGTCAATCGCGGCTGGCCCCAGTGGACGATGGATACAGTCGCGGGCATGCCAAAAGTCTCGAAAGCGCCGGTCCCCGCCGCCGCGCCAAGCCCGCCCGACGCTGCGTCCGCATCGATGGTTGCGGTACCGGTCGCGCGCGTGCTGGTCGGCGTGGACTTCAGCAGCGCGCCGACGGCCCGCAAGCCGATCCGGCTGGCCTTCGGACAGCGGCGCGGCGCGGTCGTGAAGCTGGAGCGGCAGGAGGCGCTCCCGTCGCTGGACGCCTTCGCGGCCTGGCTGGCCGCGCCGGGGGCGTGGCTGGGCGGCTTCGACCTGCCGTTCGGCCTGCCGCGCGAGCTGGTCGAGACGCTGGGTTGGCCCACCGAGTGGGCCCCGCTGATCGCGCATTACGCGAGCCTGTCGCGCGCGGAGATCCGCGACACCTTCGCTGCCTTCTGCGATGCCCGTCCGGCGGGCCGCAAGTTCGCGCACCGCGCCTGCGACGGGCCGGCCGGCTCGTCCCCGAGCATGAAGTGGGTGAATCCACCGGTGGCCTACATGCTGCACGCGGGCGTGCCCCGGCTGGTGGCCGCGGGCGTGCATCTGCCGGGGCTGCATGCGGGCGACCCGTCGCGCGTGGCGCTGGAGGCCTATCCCGGGTTGCTCGCACGCGAGCTGATCGGCCAGCGCAGCTACAAGAGCGACGACCGCGCCAAGCACACGCCCGAGCGCCTGATCGCGCGCAAGGACCTGATCGAGGCGCTGGAGCAGGGGCGCACGCGGCTGGGCCTGCGGCTCAAGCTCAGCCACGCGCAGCGCGACGAGCTCGCCGATGACGGCAGCGGCGACAAGCTCGACGCGGTGCTGTGCCTGATGCAGGCGGCCTGGGCCGATGCGCGGGCGGACTACGGCCAGCCCGCCGGCATGGACCCGCTCGAAGGCTGGATCGTCTGTGCTTGAATCGGGATCGCCCGGCGAGGCGCCCGGCTCCCCCACGCGATGACAAGGAAGATCCCATGACGCCAGTCGATGTTCCCGAGGCGCAAGCGCCGCTGCAAACACCGCCGCAGGTGCCGTTGCAGGTCGCCGTGATGGGCGCCGGCGCGGTGGGCTGCTTCTTCGGCGGCATGCTGGCGCGCGCCGGCCATGACGTGACGCTGATCGGCCGGCCGGCCCACGTGGCGGCGGTCCGCGATCACGGCTTGCGCATGGAGACGCGGATGTTCGACGAGCAGGTCCGCCTGCGCGCCGACACCGAGCCCGCCGCCGCCCGCGGCGCGCAGCTGGTGCTGTTCTGCGTGAAGTCGACCGACACGGTGTCGGCGGCGCAGGCGCTGGCGCCGCACCTCGGCGCGGACACGCTGCTGCTGTCGATGCAGAACGGTGTCGACAACGCGGAGCGGCTGCGCGAGACCGTGCCGCAGCCGGTGTCCGCGGCGGTGGTGTACGTCGCGACGGAGATGGCCGGGCCCGGCCACGTGAAGCACCACGGCCGTGGCGAGCTGGTCATCGAGCCCGCGCCCGGCGCCGAGCGCGCCGCGCAGGCGCTGGTGGCGGCCGGCGTGCCGGTCGACATCTCGGACAACGTGCGCGGCGCGCTGTGGTCCAAGCTGCTGATCAACTGCGCCTACAACGCGCTGTCCGCGCTGACGCAGCAGCCTTACGGCGAGCTGGTGAAGGGGGAGGGCGTCTGGACGGTGATGGACCAGCTCGTCGACGAGGGCTTGGCGGTGGCCGCGGCCGACGGCGTCACCCTGCTGGGGGACGTCCGTCAGGCGGTGCGCAAGATCGCGGAGACGATGCCGGGCCAGTTCTCCTCGACCGCCCAGGACCTGGCCCGCGGCAAGCCGACCGAGATCGATCACCTGAACGGCTTCCTGGTCCGGCGTGGGGAGGCGCTGGGCGTGCCCACGCCGGCCAACCGCGTGCTGCACACGCTGGTCCATCTGGCGGAGCTCAGCCGCGCCTGACTGGCGGCCGACCCCAGGCCGCGGTGGAAGCCGTCCCCACCGTCACGAAGCCGGGACGAGCCCGGCTTCGTGACGGTGGCCGCGCGCGGCCTGGCCCTCAAGGGACGGTGCCCGGGGCGCGCTTCACTTGCGCATCAGCGTCGACTTGCCGAACAGTGACTCGACCAGGTCCACCGCCACCAGGGCGGTCTTGTTGCGCACGTCCAGCGCCGGGTTGAGCTCCATGATGTCCAGCGACGCCAGCCGGCCGGTGTCCGCGATCATCTCCATGCAGAGCTGGGCCTCGCGATAGGTCGGTCCCCCCGGGATGGTGGTGCCGACGCCGGGCGCGACGTCCGGGTCGAGGAAGTCCACGTCGAAGCTGACATGCAGGTGGGTGTTGGCGTCCATCGTGGCCAGCGCCAGCTCCATCGTGTGGCGCATGCCCATCTCGTCGATGTAGCGCATGTCGAAGACTTCCAGGCCGACCTCGTGGACGAAGCGCTTCTCGCCGGGGTCGACGCTGCGGATGCCGATCTGGCGGATCCACTTCGGATCGATCGCCGGGACCTTGCCGCCGATCTGGATCAGTTCCTGCGGGCCGTAGCCGCACAGGCAGGCGACCGGCATGCCGTGGATGTTGCCGCTGGGCGTGAGCTGGCTGGTGTTGAAGTCGGCATGGGCGTCTAGCCACAGCACGCGCAGCTTCTTGCCGGTGTCGCGGCAGTGGTGCGCCACCGCCGCGATCGAGCCCAGTCCCAGGCAGTGGTCGCCGCCGAGCAGGATGGGCATGCGGCCGCCGGTCAGCTCGGCATGGACCGCGTCGTGCACCGCCTGGTTCCAGGCGGTGACCTCGTCCAGGTGGCGGTAGCCGGCGGTCGGCGGCTGCCAGGGGTTGGACGGGCCGGTGAGGTTGCCGCAGTCCTTGACCTCGACGCCATGCGCCCGCAGCGCCTCGGCCAGGCCGGCCACCCGCAGGGCCTCCGGCCCCATGCTGGCGCCTCGGGCGCCGGCCCCCACGTCGGTGGGGGCGCCGATCAGGCTCACGTGTCGTGCTGCGGTCATGGTCCAACCTCTCTTGCTTTGGGATGCCCCCGGAAGGGCGGATCAGGTGCCGTCGCCCCCGCTGCCGTTGCCGTTCGCGGGCGAGCCGATGTCGTATTCCTTCATCAGCAGCGCCCAGGCCTCGTCGGCGGTCTCGACGTAGTGGAAGAGCTGCTCGTCGCCCGGGCTGATCATGCCGGTGTCGATCAGCAGCTCGAAGTCGATCAGGCGCGACCAGAAGTCGCGTCCGAACAGCAGGATGGGGCGACGGCGGCACTTGCCGGTCTGGATCAGCGTCAGCGTCTCGAAGAGCTCGTCCAGCGTGCCGTAGCCGCCGGGGAAGGCCGCCAGCGCCACCGACCGGATCAGGAAGTGCATCTTGCGCAGCCCGAAGTAGTGGAAGCGGAAGCAGAGCTCCGGCGTGATGTACTGGTTGGGCCGCTGCTCGTGCGGCAGCACGATGTTCAGGCCGATGCTGCGGCCGCCGGCCTCGTGCGCGCCGCGGTTGCCGGCTTCCATGATGCCGGGACCGCCGCCGGTGACGACGTACAGCGGATGCGCGAAGTCCTTGGTGTGCTCGGTGATCAGGCGCGCGAACCTGCGCGCTTCCTCGTAGTAGCCGCTCATCACCAGGCGACGCTCGGCGCGCTGCAGCGCGGCCTCGTCCTTGGCGGCGCGCGCGGCCTCGACCGCCGCCTGCGCCGACTCGCGGTCGGCGATGCGCGCGCTGCCGAAGATCACCACCGTCGACTGGATGTCCAGCTCCTGCTGGATCAGCTCCGGTTTCAGCAGCTCGAGCTGCATGCGCACCGGGCGCAGCTCGGGGCGGAGCAGGAAGTCGGTGTCGGTGAAGGCCAGCTGGTAGGCGCTGGGGGGATTGGCGTCGAACGCGGCGTCGAAGGCCGCTTGTTGCGCGGCCTCCTCCTGCGCGGAGGGGAAGTTGCGGGCGGTGAGTTTGTCGCTTCTGATCATGATTCGATGGCCCGGGAGCTTACGGGCGTTGCCACTTAATTTCTGTTCGTCTCGCGCGGCGACGCAGCGGCGTGGACGACGGTTTGTTGCGCGCGCTCAGCGGTCGCCGCAGCATGGGCAGCGCGGGTCGCGCGCGACCTGCAGGTCGGTCCATTCCATCCGCCGCGCATCCAGCATCAGCAGCCGGCCCGGCAGCGCCGAGCCCATGCCGGTGAGCAGCTTGAGCGCCTCGGCCGCCTGCATGCTGCCGATGATCCCGACCAGCGGCGCGAAGACGCCCATCACCGCGCAGCGCTGCTCTTCCGGCGGCTGGTCCGCCGGGAACAGGCAGGCGTAGCAGGGGAAGCGCCGTTCGCGGCTGTCGTAGACGCTCAGCTGCGCGTCGAAGCCCAGCGCGGCGCCCGAGACCAGCGGCTTGCCGTGCTTGACGCAGGCCGCGTTGACGAGGTGGCGGGTGGGGAAGTTGTCGGTGCAGTCCAGCACGACGTCGGCCTGCGGCACGAGCGTGTCCAGCAGCGCGGCGTCGGCGCGCTCGGTGATGGCGCGCACGCGCGGCTCGGGGTTGATGGCGGCGATGCCGGCCGCGGCCGATTCGGCCTTGGGCTGGTCGACCCGCGCCAGGCTGTGCGCGATCTGGCGCTGCAGGTTGGTCACGTCGACGCGGTCATGGTCGACCAGCGTGATGCGCCCGACGCCCGCCGTGCCCAGGAACAGCGCCGCCGGCGAGCCCAGGCCGCCGGCGCCGATCACCAGCGCATGCGCGTCCAGCAGGCGCTGCTGGCCCTCGACGCCGATGTCGTCCAGCAGGATGTGGCGCGAGTAGCGCAGCAGTTGGTCGTCATCCATGGTTCATTCCGGCGGGGTCTCGTCGCTGGTCTGCGGCTGGCGCAGGCCCACCTGCAGCGGCAGCTTGAGCAGCTCCTTGCCGCGCTGCACCGCGATCACCGTCTGGCTCTCGGGCCGCAGCGCCGCCACCACGTTGACCAGTTCCCGCGGCGAGCGCACCGCCTGGCCGCCGACCTCGGTGACGACGTCGCCCGCCTCCAGGCCGGCCTTCGCGGCGGGGCTGGCCTTGAAGACCTCCTTGACCAGCACGCCGTGATCGACGGCCAGCTTGAGCGTGTCGACGACCTCCGGGTTGACGTCGCCGGTGATGACGCCGAGCCAGCCGCGCGAGACCTTGCCGTCCTTCACCAGCGCCTCCAGCACCTGGTAGGCGGAGTCCACCGGGATCGCGAAGCCGATGCCCAGGCTGCCGCCGCCGGTGCGCGAGTAGATCGCGGTGTTGATGCCCACCAGCCGGCCCTGCACGTCCACCAGCGCGCCGCCGGAGTTGCCGGGGTTGATGGCGGCGTCGGTCTGGATGAAGTTCTCGAAGGTGCTCAGGCCCAGTTGCGTGCGGCCCAGCGCGCTGACGATGCCGGAGGTGACCGTCTGGCCGACGTTGAAGGGATTGCCGATCGCCAGCACCACGTCGCCGACCTGCAGCTCGCCGGCCTTGCCGGGATGGATCACCGGCAGCGGCGGCGGCAGCGTGATGCGCAGGACGGCCAGGTCGGTCTCGGGATCGGTGCCGACCAGGCGCGCCGCGGTGTCGCGGCCATCGGCCAGCTGGACCCGGATCTCGGTGGCGCCGGAGACGACATGGTTGTTGGTCAGCACGTAGCCGTCCGGCGAGACGATCACGCCCGAGCCCAGGCCGGTCTGCGGCCGCTGCTGCTGCGGCAGCCGCTTGCCGAAATGGAAGCGCAGCCAGGGGTCGGCGTCGATCTCGCGCTGGCTGGGCGCGGGCTTGTTGGCGAGCACCGCGACGACCGCCGGCGAGGCCGCCTGCGCCGCGGCCGCGAAGCTGAACTGGACCGCCGCGCGCGGCGGGGCGCCGGCGGCGGCCGGCAGCGTGGGCACGACCTTGGGCGCCTCGTGCAGCCATTCCGGCTTGAGCGTCGACACGACGAAGTAGCCGGCCAGCGCCACCGTGGTGGCCTGGGAGAAAATCAGCCAGGTTTGACGCAAGAGAGATCCTGTCATGGCACATCGCACGGAGCTGGAGCGGCTGCTCGCCGCCACGCTGGAGCCCACGCGGTTCAAGGATTATGGGCCGAACGGTCTGCAGGTCGAGGGCCGCGACCAGATCCGGCAACTGGTGTGCGGGGTCACCGCCAGCCTCGCGCTGATCGACGCCGCCATCGAGGCCGGCGCCGATGCGATCCTGGTCCACCACGGCCTGTTCTGGCGCGGCCAGGACGGCCGCGTCACCGGCTGGATGAAGCAGCGGCTGGCCCGGCTGCTGACGCATGAGATCAACCTGTTCGCCTACCACCTGCCGCTGGATGCGCATCCGGAACTCGGCAACAACGCGCAACTGGCGAAACACCTGGGCTGGGCCGCCGACGGCCGTTTCGGCGAGCAGGACCTGGGCTGCGTCGGCGCGCTGCCGGCGGCGCTGGACACGCTCGATGCGCTGACCGCCCACGTCGGCGAGCGACTGGGCCACGCCACCGTGCAGGCGGCCGGCGACGGTCGCGCGCTGCGGCGCGTGGCCTGGTGCACCGGCGGCGCGCAAGGCTACTTCGAGGCCGCCATCGCCGCCGGCGCCGATGTCTTCATCACCGGCGAGATCTCCGAGCCGCAGGCTCATTACGCCGCCGAGACCGGCGTGGCCTTCATCGCCGCCGGCCACCATGCGACCGAGCGCTACGGCGTGCAGGCCCTGGGGCGGCAGGTGTCGGAGCAGCTCGGCCTGCACTACCGCTTCATCGACATCCCCAATCCCGCATGAACCGGCCGTCCACTTCCCCCCCGAGCCCGAGCCCGCGCCCGCTGCTGCTGACGATGGGCGACGCCTGCGGCATCGGGCCCGAGATCGCCGTCGCCGCCTGGGCCCGCGACCGCGGCGCGGACCTGCGCCTGGTGGGTGACGTCGCGGTCTTCCGGCGGGCCGTCGGCATCCTGGGCCTGGACCTGCCGGTGGCGGTGCTCGAGCAGGCCGACGATCCCGCCCCGCCCGATTGCCTGCCGGTCTGGCAGCCGCCGGGCCTGCCCGCGGACCTGGTCGACCAGCCACTGGGCCGCGTCAGCGCGGCGGCGGGCGCGGCGGCGGCGCGCTGCATCGTCGCGGCCGTGCATGAGCAGCAGGCCGGCCGCTCGCGCGCGCTGGTCACGGCGCCCATCCACAAGGAAGCGCTGCATGCCGGCGGCATCCACCATCCCGGCCACACCGAGCTGCTGCAGGCGCTCTGCGCCGATGCGCAAGGGCAGCTGCCGCCGGTGCGCATGATGCTGGCCAACGACGAGCTGCGGGTGGTGCTGGTGACCATCCATGTGGCCCTGCGCCAGGCGGTCGACCAGATCACGACGGGGCGGGTGCTGCAGACCCTGCGCATCACCGACGCCGCACTGCGCCGCGCCGGCCTGGACGCGCCGCGCATCGCCGTGGCGGGCCTGAATCCGCACGCCGGCGAGGGCGGCCTGTTCGGCACCGAGGAGATCGAGCACATCGCGCCGGCGATCGCGCAGGCGCGGACGCTGGGCATCGATGCCCACGGACCGTTCGCGCCGGACACGGTGTTCATGCGCGCGCGCCACGCGCCGCCGCGGCACGTCGGCGAGTTCGATGCGGTCGTGGCGATGACCCACGACCAGGGGCTGATTCCGGTGAAGTACCTGGGCGTGGAGGAGGGCGTCAACGTGACCCTGGGCCTGCCGCTGGTGCGGACCAGCCCGGATCACGGCACCGCCTTCGACATCGCCGGCACCGGCCGCGCGGACCCGTCCAGCATGGCCGCGGCGATCCGCATGGCGCGTGCGATGTCGGCCTGAGCAGCGTCGAGGCTTCGTCGCTCCGTGGTCCCGCTCCCCCTCAGGAGGGAGCGGGCGACGGTGGAACTGCCTTCGGGCCGCGCCCATAATTCCCGCCATCCAAATCGACAGGGGGAGCCAGATGGAGATCGGAAAGACGAGGCGGTGGCAGTGGCTGGTCGCGCTGGCGCTGGCCGGCGTGATGCAGTTCGGCGCGCTGGGCACGGCGGCGGCGCAGGAGGTCAATCAGGCGCTGAATGTCTGGTTCGACGTGCTGTTCGACGAGAACGGCCAGGTCAAGGAGATCACGCCGGTCGACGAGGCGTCGCAGTCGCCCGGGTTCTGGAAGCAGATGACGGCCCGGCTGCAGAAGGCCAAGATCCCGCCGCGCCAGGAGGAGGGCCGCAACGCCACCTTCCGCACTGGCGTCGTGCTCTATCTGGCCGTAGACAAGGAGAAGTCGACGGTCGGCATCCGTTCGATGCAGCTGATGCCCATCCCCACCAAGCTCTACTACGCGGCCTACCCGGACGACGCGGCGGCACTGGCGGGCTGGGAAGGCGAGATCCGGATGGTGTGCCGCGTCGGTGTCGACGGGACCTGCGTGGAGTCGACGGTCGAGATGCCCGCGGGCATGCCGCAGTCGCTGAAGCGATATGGCCGGACCTCGATGGCGCAGTGGCGCTTCAAGCCGCAGGAAGTGAACGGCAAGCCGGTCGAGGGCGAGTATGTGGCGCCGTTGAGATTCCGGACCGAGGACAACATGCCGGTCGATTTCCGCGACCCGCGCAAGCTGTGAGTTGAGGGGGCGGCCGGGCCGACCCGCGGTCGGTCCTGCGCCTCAGGTCGTCTTGGCGCCCAGCGCTGCGAGCTGCTGGCGCGCGCGCGCCGTGGCGCGCTCCAGCAGGTAGGCATGCTCGAAGGCGCGCAGCCGCTCCGCCTCGCAGAGCTTGCGCAGCATCCGCGCCGTCATCGTCAGCGTTTCCTGGTGCTTGCTGCCGTGGGTGAAGATGAAGAAGCTGCGGGTCGCGCTGATGTGGGCGAGCCGTACCTTGATCCAATCGCCGTCGCGGTGCATCCGGTAGGCCGTGCCGATCTGCAGGTGGTCGATCAGCAGCTCACCGGCCGGGGGCGACGGGTCTTCCTCGGCCGCGGGCAGGCCATCGATGCTGATGTCCACCGCCTGCAGCGGTTGCTGTTCGTCGGCGCCCAGGTCCAGGTCGATGTCGACCTGGCCGTCCCAGTCGACGTGCTCCTCCTGCACAAGGCCGAGCCGCTCGGCTTCCTCCTCGGACAGCTTCTCGCTCAGGTCCAGGTCCAGCGGTGCCGCGCTGGGGGCGGGCAGGTCCTGCTCGCGCGGCGGGGCCATGCCGAACACGGCCTCCAGCTGCTTGGCCAGCAGGTTGTACTCGAGCGGGCTGAGCGCCTGACCCTTGAGCGAATCGGCGTGCGCCGGCAGCAGTTCGGCGAAGAACTTCTTGCGCTCGGGTTCAGGCCAGCGGATCAGGTCCAGGCCTTCGTTGAGCGTGCGCATCAGCACCGGCAGCGAGGCCAGGAAAGCCTGGCGCTGCTGCGGCGTGGTCTTGGGCTGCACCGACAGCACCAGGTCGCGGCCCATCTGGCGCAGCCGGTCGACCAGGGCGGCGTCCAGGTCCGGGTGCCGCGACGCATGCACCAGCACCTCGCTCCAGGTCTGGGTGAGGAAGTCGCGCAGGAAGTCCCGCATGTCGACGTTCGCCATCGCCTGCTGCAGCTGCTGCATGTAGCGGCGCTGCAGGCGCAGCTCGGTCTCCTTGCGCTCGAGCAGCGCGGCCGCGTCGCCCTGGGCCTTGAGGGCCTCGGAGGTCTGGTCCTCGATGAACTGCTCGAGCTGGACCAGCTTGGACTCGTAGAGGTCCATGCGGTCGAAGTCGCCGCTGACGACGTCCTGGACCAGTTCGCGCACCAGCGCGAGGAAGGACTTGCCGGGGTCGTCGGTGAAATCGTCGTAGGCGGCCGCCAGGGTCGCGATGCGGTTGACCAGGCGGCGCACCGGATGCCGGCGCGAGGAGAAGAAGGAGCGGTCGCCCAGCGCTGCGCGCAGCACCGGCAGCTGCAGCCGGGCGATCTGCTGCGCCATCAGCGGCGGCAACTTGGCGTCGGACAGGATCTGGTCGAACAGGCCGGCCACGACGTCGATCACCATGTGGTCGAGCGAGCCGTTGGCCGCCTGCCGCAGTTCGTCGCGATGCAGATGGATCAGGTTGGGCGGCAGCACCAGCGGCGCGCCCTCGACATAGGCGCCGGCGTCGCCCTCCCAGCCTTGCCACTGGCTGTTGCTCGGCAGGCTGCCGCCGGTGGTCGGACCGCCGAGGCCGGCCGAGGGCGTCTGCGCCAGCCGGCGCAGCAGTTCCATCAGTTGGGGATCCACGCCCCCGCCGAAACCGCCGCCGAAGCCGCCGGCATGGGCGCCGCTGCCGCTGGCCGGATAACCGCCATGGCCGCTGCCCTGGAAACCGCCGGCCATGCTGTGCAGGCCGCCGGCGCGACTGCCTTGCAAGGGGTGAAGCGCGCCGGGCATCGTCGCGTAGCGGCTGTCGTGCAGCGGCACGCCCGAGGTGGTGGCGCCCTGCATCGAATGGCCGCTGCGCACGGCGCCCGCCGTCGCCCGCACGCGCAGGTCCTGCGGGCGCAGGCCGCGGCTGCGGAACAGGCCCGCGATGTCCGCGTAGCAGGCGCGCATCTCCAGCGAGAGCGCGCGGGTGAGTTCGTCGGTCAGCACCTGGCGGGTGTCGGCGTCGTCGGTGACAGCGTTGACCCCTTCGATCAACGCCTGCGCGATCGCCTGCGGGCGCAGCGGGTGACGGTCCTCGGCCACGCCGGGAATGTCACCCATGTAGGAATTGACCTCGCGCAGCTCCCACTCGCTCTGGTGGCCGAGGGCCAGGCCGATCCGGTCGGTGGCGACCATGGTGTTGACCTGGTCGTCGTCCATCAGCGAGAGCTCGTCCCACTGCGTCACCTTGGGCGCGGCACGCGACGTGCCCGCCGCGGCGCCGCCCGGCGACGGTGTATCGGCGGCCTGCTGCCGCATGGACTGGTCGAAGCGCTGCGAGAACAGCGCCTGATGCTTGCGGAAGATGAATTGCGCGGACAGCAGCGCGTCCCGCCGCTTTGCCTGCCCGGAGGACAGTGCGGCGAGACCCATACCTTCGGCGCCGCGCTCGGCGGCTTGTTCCGCCGCCAAGCGCACGCGCTGCAGCGCCGCGTCGACGTGGGGGTTCAGACGGTTCATCGAAGCTTCAGGCACATTGTGGTGACCACACCACATGACAAGTATCGGCGATGGCCATCCCACCTCCGGGTGGGGCTCACCCGGCTTGTGCGCAAAAGGTGACGATTGATGAAAGCTTTACGCTTTGTCACGTCTCAGCGCGTCGCGGATCTCGCGAAGCAGCTGGATGTCTTCCGGCGGCGCTGCCGGCTCGGCCGGGGCGGCGGGGGTGTCGCGCTTCAGGCGGTTCACCTGCTTCACCATCACGAAGATGATGAAGGCCAGGATGATGAAGTTCAGCAGCACCGTCAGGAAGTTGCCGTAGGCGAAGAGCGGGACGCCGGCCTTGGTGAGCGCCTCGTAGGTCATGGGGCCGGTGTAGTTGGCGGGCGGGTCCGACAGGAGGATGAAGTAGCTGCTGAAGTCCAGCCCGCCGACCGCCTTGCCGATGATCGGCATGATCAGGTCCTTGACCACGGAGTCCACGATCTTGCCGAAGGCGGCGCCAATGATCACGCCGACGGCGAGGTCCATGACGTTGCCCTTGACGGCGAACTCACGGAATTCGGTCAAAAAACCCATCGCTTGCTCCTTGTGCTCCACGTGTGCGAAGGCGCCCACTACCAAGCGCTTTCCCGGGTGGCCCTCCGCCTCCGGGCAAGCATCCTAACGGCGTTTGCGCCACGACCGATGTCAACGTGGTGCACCGATGCACATCGGTAGAGCGCCTAGGGGCGGCCCGGAACTTTCTTACCTAGAATCGTTGGTTGCCCCTGATCAGAAGTTCCCTGTAAGGACCCTCATGAGTGACCCACAAGTGGACCAAGGCAAGCGCACCTGGCTGATCGCCACCGGCTGCGCGGGAGCAGTAGGCGGCGTGGCCACCGCCGTCCCGTTCGTCAGTACCTTCGCTCCCAGCGAGCGGGCGAAGGCGGCCGGCGCCGCCGTTGAAGTGGACATCGGCGGACTCGCCCCCGGTCAGAAGCTGACCGTCGAATGGCGCGGCAAGCCGGTGTGGATCGTCCACCGGACCAAGGAGCAGCTGGACGCGCTCAAGTCCAACGACCCGGACCTCGCCGATCCGCAGTCGGACCGCAAGGCCTTCCCCATCCCCGAGTACGCCAAGAACGAGTGGCGCTCGCGCAAGCCCGAGTATCTGGTCGTCGTCGGCATCTGCAGCCACCTGGGCTGCTCGCCCAGCGACAAGTTCCAGTCGGGGCCGCAGCCCTCGCTCCCGGACAACTGGCACGGCGGCTTCCTCTGCCCCTGCCACGGCTCGACCTTCGACATGGCCGGCCGCGTCTTCAAGAACAAGCCTGCGCCCGACAACCTCGAGGTGCCCCCCTACACATTCCTGTCGGACACCAAGCTGTTGATCGGTGAAGACAAGCAGGCCTAACCCGGAGCGAGATTCACGACATGGCTGAATTCAAGGAAGCACCCGCCGGCGCTCCGATGGGCGTCCGGCTCATGACCTGGGTGGACAACCGGTTCCCGGCGTCCAAGCTCTACAAGGAGCACATGTCGGAGTACTACGCTCCGAAGAACTTCAACTGGTGGTACATCTTCGGCTCGCTGGCGCTGCTGGTGCTGGTGATCCAGATCGTCACCGGGATCTTCCTGGTGATGCACTACAAGCCCGACTCGGCGCTGGCCTTCGCGTCGGTCGAGTACATCATGCGGGACGTCCCCTGGGGCTGGCTGATCCGCTACATGCACTCGACGGGCGCCTCGGCGTTCTTCGTCGTGGTCTACCTGCACATGTTCCGCGGGCTGCTGTACGGCTCGTACAGAAAGCCGCGCGAGCTGGTCTGGATCTTCGGCTGCGCGATCTTCCTGTGCCTGATGGCCGAGGCCTTCATGGGCTACCTGCTCCCCTGGGGGCAGATGTCCTACTGGGGCGCGCAGGTGATCGTGAACCTGTTCGCGGCCGTGCCCTTCGTCGGCAACGACCTGGCGCTGCTGATCCGCGGCGACTACGTCGTCGGCGATGCCACGCTGAACCGCTTCTTCAGCTTCCACGTGATCGCCGTGCCGCTGGTGCTGCTGGGCCTGGTGGTGGCGCACATCATCGCGTTGCACGAGGTGGGCTCGAACAATCCGGACGGCGTGGAGATCAAGGCCAAGAAGGGGCCGGACGGCCGCCCGCTCGACGGCATCCCGTTCCATCCGTACTACACGGTGCATGACATCTTCGGCGTCGGCCTCTTCCTGATGGCCTTCTCCGCGGTGATCTTCTTCGCGCCGGAACTGGGCGGCTACTTCCTCGAGTACAACAACTTCATCCCCGCCGACCCGCTGAAGACGCCGCCGCACATCGCGCCGGTCTGGTACTTCACGCCGTTCTACTCGATGCTGCGCGCCACCACCGACGTGATGGTCCAGGTGCTGTGCGGCGTGATCGGGATCTCCGCGGTCATCACGCTGCTGCGCGGTGGCCTGTCGACCCTGGGCAAGGGGATCGTGGTCGTGGGCGCGGTCGTGGGCATCGCGCTGCTGCTGACCTTCGACGCCAAGTTCTGGGGCGTCGTCGTGATGGGCGGCGCGGTCATCATCCTGTTCTTCCTGCCCTGGCTGGACCACAGCCCGGTCAAGTCGATCCGCTACCGGCCCGACTGGCACAAGTATCTCTATGGGATCTTCGTGCTGCTGTTCCTCGTGCTGGGCTACCTGGGCGTGAAGCCGCCGTCGGATGCGGGAACGATCGTGTCGCAGATCGGCACGCTGTACTACTTCGGCTTCTTCCTGCTGATGCCGTGGTGGAGCAAGGCCGGCCAGTTCAAGCCGGTGCCCGATCGCGTCACGTATCACCCGCACTGAACCGCCAACGTCACGGAGTCGAACGAATGAAGAAAATCATCGCCACGCTGCTGACGTCGCTGTGCCTGGGCGCGGGCCTGACGTCGACGGCGCTCGCGTCGGAGGGCGGGATCGAGTGGGACCGCTTCCCGACGCAGAAGATGAACGACCTGGCCGCGCTGCAGAACGGCGCCAAGCTCTTTGTCAACTACTGTCTGAACTGCCATAGCGCGAACTTCATGCGCTACAACCGGCTCAAGGACATCGGCCTGACCGACGAGCAGATCAAGGGCAACCTGCTGTTCGCCGGGGAGAAGGTAGGCGAGACGATGAAGGTCTCGCTGGACCCGAAGCAGGCCAAGGACTGGTTCGGCGCGACGCCGCCCGACCTGACCGTGATCGCCCGATCGAGGGCCGACGGTGCCAAGGGAACGGGGGCGGATTACCTGTATACCTACCTCAGAAAGTACTACCGGGACGAAACCAAGGCCACGGGATGGAATAATCTCGCTTTCCCCAGCGTGGCGATGCCGCACGTGCTGTGGGAACTCCAGGGCGTCCGCACCGCCAGGTTCGAAGAGGAAAAGGACCCGCACGATCACGGCAAGGTCGTGCATGTCTTCAAGGGCTTCGAACAGGTCACGCCCGGGACGATGACACCGCAGCAGTACGACGAGTCCGTCGCCGACCTGGTCGCCTACCTCCAATGGATGGGCGAACCGGCGCAGGGACTGCGTTTCCGGCTCGGCATCATCGTGGTGCTGTTCCTGCTGGGGTTCACCGTGTTCGCCTGGCGCTTGAACGCTTCCTTCTGGAAGGACGTCAAGTAAGTCCCGATGGCTCGGCCGCTGGCCGGGCCCTCAAGCGCAGTGGGGCGCCGAAGAGGCTCCCACTGCGTTGTCGTTTGTTTGTTTGGTCTTTGACCACGCCGGCCCTTGGCTGGTGTTGTTGTTAGAAAACGAGGACGCCGAGAGGCGTCGATCAGGAGTCCACTGCCATGATGGTGCTTTATTCCGGAACCACTTGCCCCTACTCGCACCGTTGCCGGTTCGTGCTGTTCGAGAAGGGCATGGACTTCGAGATCCGTGATGTCGACCTCTTCGCCAAGCCCGAGGACATCGCGCTGATGAACCCGTACAACGAGGTGCCCATCCTCGTCGAACGCGACCTCATCCTGTACGAGTCGCACATCATCAACGAGTACATCGACGAGCGCTTCCCGCATCCGCAGCTGATGCCTGGCGACCCGGTGGCCCGCGCCCGCGTGCGCCTGTTCCTGTTCAACTTCGAGAAGGAGCTGTTCGCCCACGTCAACGTGCTGGAGAACCGCGGCCAGTCGGTCAAGCCGACCGAGAAGCAGCTGGAGAAGGCCCGTTCGCAGATCCGCGACCGCCTGACGCAGCTGGCGCCGATCTTCCTGAAGAACAAGTACATGCTGGGCGACGACTTCTCGATGCTGGACGTCGCGATCGCGCCGCTGCTGTGGCGCCTGGACTACTACGGCATCGACATGTCGAAGAACGCGGTGCCGCTGCTGAAGTATGCGGAGCGGATCTTCTCGCGTCCGGCCTACATCGAGGCGCTGACGCCGTCCGAGAAGGTGATGCGCAAGTAATACACTGCCTCCCCATGGATGACAGCAAGGATGGCGGCGGGCTCGCCGCCAGTTCGACGCGGCCGTATCTGATCCGCGCCCTGCACGAGTGGTGCACCGACAACGGGTTCACGCCCTACATCGCGGTCCACGTGGACCGCATGGTGCAGGTGCCGCTCGAGTACGTGAGCAACAACGAGATCGTGCTCAACGTGGGTTTCGACGCGACCAGCAACCTGGACCTCGGCAATGAACTGATCCAGTTCAAGGCCCGGTTCGGTGGCGTGGCGCGCGAGATCATCGTGCCGGTCGATCATGTGGTGGCGATCTACGCGCGGGAGAACGGGCAGGGCATGGCCTTCCCGCCGCCGAGCCCGGAAGAAGCCAGCGCCGCCGCGCGGGCTCCGGCTGGGAGCGCTCCCCGAGGGCTGCGCCTGGCCTCCGAGGGCGACGGCCAGGGCCAGAGCGAGACCAAGCCCGAACCCGTCGCCGCCCCGGCGCCGGTCGTTGCGCCCGCACCGGACGACGACGATCCGGGCGCGGGTCCGTCGGGCGGTCGCCCGGCGCTCAAGCGCATCAAGTGATCGTCCAGATGAGGGGATGAGCGAGCTGTTTTCGTTCATCGGCCCTCATCGCTGCGTCTAGAATGCAGCCCGCGTCGCAGTGGCTGCGACGCACCCGTTTTCCGTGTGCCGGCTTAGCTCAGTTGGTAGAGCAACCGCCTTGTAAGCGGTAGGTCATCAGTTCGAATCCGATAGCCGGCACCATCAAACACGCAGAAGCCCCCGTTCGTCGCACGACGAACCGGGGCTTCGGTCATTTCGCGACCGTCATCGGTCCGCTGCCGGGGCGGGCGCGGCGGGTCGAGCCGGGCCCGGCGGGGCGTCTTCGGCAAGCCGCGCCAGGTCGGCGCTCACGCGCTGCGCCATGTCCGAACCCGGCTCTAGCAGCCCCTGCAGCCTCGTCCAATGCCGACGCGCCAGCGCCAAGTCGCCTTGGCGCACCGCGGCCGCGCCGGCCAGGGCCAGCGCCTTCGGCTGGTCGGGATCGAGCGCGAGCGCCGCCTCGATCGCCGCCAGCGCCGGGCCGCCCAGGTCGCCTTGCTGCTGCGAGCCCAAGGTGTCGGCCAGGTCGGCCTGCAGCTTCGCCCGCAACAGGGTCTGGTCGGGTGCCGTCGCCAGGGCGATCGCGCGGCGATAGGCCGTCGCCGCCTCGGCATAACGTTCCTGCACCTCGCGCGACCGGGCCAGGACCATCCAGCCTTGCAGATCCTCGGGCGAGGCCTGCAGGCGCGCCGCCAGCCCTTCGACCATCGCCTCGACGTCCACCCCCTGCGTCGCATGCGTGGCGCCGCCCTCGGTGTTCGCTTCGGCTGCCGCGCGCGGATCGCCGACCTCCAGGTACACCGCCAGCGCCGCCACGGGTAGCGTGAGGCTCAAGACCGCCGCAGTTCCCTGCCGCCACCCGGCGCCACGAGCGCGGCGGGTCCACCCCGCCGGCACGGCGACCTCGGTCGCGAAGGCCTCGTCCGGCGCATCGGAGGACCGCTCGTCGCCCTGCAGCAGCGGCCGCAGCAGCACCGCGAGCACCGCCAGCAGCAACAGCAGCGCGCTGGCCCAGAGCGAAAACATCGCGTTCATGCGGGCCGTCCTTCCTCGAATTCATCGTTGTCGGGATCGAAGGGCGCCTCGTCCGCGAGCGCATCGAGCGCCGCGCCCTGTGCGAAAGCGCCGCGCCGGTGCAGCGCCGCGGCCAGCGCGGCCAGGCCGGCGCCCAGCAGCAGGAAGGGGCCGGTCCACAGCAGCCAGGTCGATGGTTGCCACGGCGGCGAGTAACGGACGAAGGCGCCATAACGCGCCTCGAAGAAGGCGACGACTTCGGCGTCGCTGCGACCGTCGCGCAGTTGCTCGCGGATGGCCTGGCGCATGTCGGCGGCCAGCGGCGCGTTGGATTCGGCCAGCGTCTGGTTCTGGCAGACGACGCAGCGCAGCTGATGGGCGAGGCGCGATTCGCGCGCCTCGAGCTCCGCGATCGCGGCGGCCGGCGCTGCGGCCGAGACCGCCGCGGTGCCGCTCTCCGATGCGCCTGAGGTGCCGGACGACGCGGTCAAGGCGATCAGCGCGCCCAGCGCCACCGGCGCCAGACGTCTCGCGGCAAGACGCAGGCGCGCGCTCATCGCGCCGCCTTCAGCGCGGGCAGCAGCTTGTCGCGCCAGACCTCGGCGGTCACCGGTCCCTGGTGGCGATAGCGCACGCGCCCGCGGGCGTCGATGACGAAGGTCTCCGGCACGCCCTGCACGCCGAAGTCCAGGCCGACCCGGCCATCGGCGTCGATCGCCGACGCCCGGTACGGGTTGCCCACGGCGCCCAGCAGCGCGCGGGCCGCGTCGTCCCGGTCCTTGTAGTTGAGGCCGTACAGCGGCACGCCGTCGCGCGCCGACAGCTGGCGCAGCGCCGGCAGCTCCTGCCGGCAGGGCTCGCACCAGGACGCCCAGACGTTGAGCATCCACGGCTGCCCGCGCAGGGCGGCGCTTCCCAGTTGCTGGCCGGGGTCCTCGAGCACCGGACGCTCGAACACCGGGACCGGGCGATCCAGCAGCGCCGAGGGCAGCGCGCGTGGATCGCGTTCCAGCCCCAGGGCCAGCATCAGCGCCAGGCCCAGGAACAGCAGCAGCGGCAGCAGGTAGCGCATCAGGCGGTTTCCTCCCGGGTGAGAGCCGGACCGCCGGGCAAGGCGACGCCGGTGGGCGCCGCGCCCGGCGAGCGCGCGCGGCCGGGCGCCGCCGGATGGGACGACACGGGATCGCGCTCATGCCGGGGCATGCGCAGCCGTCGGTCCGCCATCGCCAGCAGCCCGCCGATCGTCATCAAGGCCACGCCGGCCCAGATCCAGGCCATGAACGGCTTGACGTGCAGCCGCACATGCCAGCGGCCGTCCCCCACTGGATCGGCCAGCACGACGAACAGGTCGCGCCGCCAGCCGACGTCGATGGCGGGCTGGCTCAGCGCCGTGCCGTCGGCGCGGAACACGCGCTTCTCCGGATGCAGCGTCGCCGCGCCGGCGCGGAAGGTCGCCCGCACGCTGTCGTGGTTGGGACCGGCCACCGGATCCAGCGACTCGAACTGGAAGCGCACGCCATCGAGCACCACGGCCTCGCCGACCGCGAGCGCCGCCTCCTGGCGGTGCTCGAAACCGGTGGCCAGCGTTGCGCCGAGCACGAACACCCCCAGGCCCGCATGCGCGGCCAGCATGCCCCACCAGCCGGCCGGCTGGCGCCGCGCGCGGCGTCCGAGTCCGCTCTCGCCGGCGGTGCGCAGCCGGTCGTGGGCGTGGGACAGCGCCGAGCCGATGCACCAGGCCGCCAGCACCACGCCGAAGCCGGCCAGCGGCGTCCAGCCGGACAGGCGGCCGCCGGTGAGCGCGAGCAGCGCCAGCGCGCAGGCGCCGCTGGCGAGGAGCGCGCCCCGCAGCTGGCGGCGCAGCTCCGGCACCGGCGCCCGCTTCCAGCGCGCCAGCGGACCGACGCCCATCAGCACCAGCGCCGGCACCAGCATCGGCATGAAGACGGCTTCGAAGTAGGGCGGGCCGACGGAGATCTTCTCGCCGCGCAGCAGGTCCAGCGCCAGCGGATAGAGCGTGCCCAGCAGCACGGCCAGCGCGGCCACGCCGAGCAGCACGTTGTTGAGCAGCAGCAGGGTCTCGCGCGACAGCGCCGCGAAGCGGCCGCCCAGCCCGACCTGCGGCGCGCGCCAGGCGAAGAGCAGCAGCGAGCCGCCGACCACCGCGATCATCATCGACAGGATGTAGAGGCCGCGGCCCGGGTCGACCGCGAAGGCATGCACCGAGGTGAGCACGCCCGAGCGCACGAGGAAGGTGCCCAGCAGGCTCAGCGAGAACGCCGCGATGGCGAGCAGCACGGTCCAGCTGCGGAAGGCGCCGCGGCGGTCGGTGACGACCAGCGAGTGGATCAGCGCCGTGCCCACCAGCCACGGCATCAGCGACGCGTTCTCGACCGGGTCCCAGAACCACCAGCCGCCCCAGCCCAGCACGCCGTAGGCCCAGGCGCTGCCCAGCAGGATGCCCAGCGTGAGGAAGCTCCAGGCGGCCAGCGTCCAGGGCCGCGACCAGCGCGCCCAGGCGGCGTCCAGCCGTCCCGACAGCAGCGCGGCCAGTCCGAAGGCGAAGGCCACCGAGAAACCGACGTAGCCCATGTAGAGGAAGGGCGGATGCGCGACCATGCCGGGGTCCTGCAGCAGCGGGTTGAGGTCGCGGCCCTCGGGCGCGGCCGGCGACAGCCGCGCGAAGGGGTTGGACAGCCACAGCAGGAACACCAGCATGCCGATGCTGAGGGCGCCCAGCACCGCGAGCACGCGCGCGACGTAGTCGCGCGGCAGGCGGCCGCTGAGCAGCGCCACCGCCGCCCCCCAGGCGCTCAGCAGCGTCTGCCAGAGCAGCATCGAGCCCTCGTGGCCGCCCCAGACCGCGGTGAAGCGGTAGATCGCGGGCAGCGTCGAATGCGAGTTCGCCGCGACGTACAGCACCGAGAAGTCGCCCCTCAGGAAGCAGGCGGCCAGCACGCCGAAGGCCAGCAGGCACAGCGCGCATTGCAGCAGCGCGGCGGGCCGGGCCACGCGCATCCATGGCGCCACGCCGCAGTGCGCGCCGACCAGCGGCAGCACCGCCTGCACGACGGCCACCAGCAGGGCGAGCACCAGCGCGAACAGGCCGATCTCCGGGATCATGGCGCGGCTCCCGGGACCAGCGCGGGCGCGTCCGCCGCGACACCGCCGGTGTGGCCGGCGCCGCCGTTGACGCCGGCCCGCCTGGCGTGGTCGAGCGCCGCGGCCGCTTCCGGCGGCATGTAGTTCTCGTCATGCTTGGCCAGGACCTGCGTGGCGACGAAGGCGCCGTCCTCGCGCAGGCGGCCGGCCACGACAACGCCCTTGCCCTCCTTGAACAGGTCGGGCAGCACGCCGCGATAGCGCACCGGCACGCGATGGACCTGGTCGGTGACGACGAAGCGGACGGTGAGGCTGTCGCCGGCGTCGCGATACAGCGAGGCGGGCTCCACCAGCCCGCCGAGGCGGAAGGCGGCGTCGCGCGGCGCCTGCGCCGCGGCGATCTGGGTCGGGCTGAAGAAGAACATGACGTTGTCGCCCAGCGCGCGCAGCACCAGCGCCGTCGCGGGCCCGAGGGCTCCGAGGCCGAGCAGCACGGCCAGCAGGCGGCGTTGACGGGCTTTCAAGCGGACTCCTCCTCGCCGGCCGGTTCAGGGAGCGGAGACGAGCGGCGGGCACGGCGCCACAGCGCCAGGACTTCCACCAGCAGCAGCAGGCCCGCGCCCCAGCCGATGGCGAGGTAGAACGCGTGGCTCATGGCAGTGCCTCCAGGTGGCGTTCGCGCAGCAGGCAGCGGGCGCGCGCCAGCGAGACCGCGATCGCGTAGGCCCAGCAGGCCAGCGCCATCAGCAGCATGCCGGCGAGCATCGAGCTGGCCATGGACGGGGCGGCGTCGAAGCGGATCGACGCGCCTTGATGCAGCGTGTTCCACCACTTCACCGAGAAGTAGATGACCGGCACGTTGACGACACCGACCAGCAGCAGCAAGGCCCCGGCGCGGTCGGCGCGGCGGACGTCGTCGATGGCCGAGACCAGGGCCAGGTAGCCGAGGTAGAGGAACAGCAGCAGCAGCTCCGAGGTCAGCCGCGCGTCCCAGACCCACCAGGTGCCCCAGGTCGGCTTGCCCCAGGCGGCGCCGGTCCACAGCGCGATGGCGGTGAAGACGGCGCCGGTGGGCACCAGCGCGCGCGCCATCACCGGCGACAGCCGCGTGCGGTAGATCAGCCCCAGCGCCGCATGCAGCGCCGCCACCAGGTACAGGAACATCGACATCCAGGCCGCCGGGACATGGAGGTAGATCAGGCGATAGACCTCGCCTTGCTGGTGGTCGGTGGGCGCGACGACGAAGCCGATCCACAGGCCCGCGGCGCCCAGCAGCGCGGCGGCGCCGGCGAACCACGGGACGACGCGGGCGGCCCAGCGGTCGAAGACGACGGGCGAGGCGAGCGCGCGCCAGCGGCGTGGGCGAGCGAGTGGCTGATCGAGTGGGGGATCGAGTGGGTGATCGAGCAGGTGGGCACGCGGGCGAGCAGCCTGGCGTGCGTGGGACGCGGGTGCGTCGGCCAGATCGCCGGAACGACCGTGAGGCGCGCCGCTGCGCGTCATGTCGCCGACGGCGTCGGTCGACGTCGTGGCGAGCGGGGCGATGCCGGTCATCGACATGGCGGGGACCTCCTCATTCGACGGCCAGGCGCAGCGCGGCGGCCGTGGCCCAGGGCAGGGTGACCAGCGAGACCAGCAGCGCCGCGCCGAGCAGCGACAGCTGCGGGCCGGCGGCCAGGCCCTGCTGGGCTGCGGTGGTGGCGCCGCTGCCGAAGATCAGCGTCGGCACGCACAGCGGCAGCACGATCAGCGCGAGCAGCACATGCCCCCGCAGGCCCAGCGTCAGCGCCGCGCCGAAGGCGCCGAGCAGCGACAGGGCCGGCGTGCCGATCAGCAGCGCCAGCGCCAGCACGCCGGTGGCCGTCGGCGCCAGGTCGTACTGCAGGGCCAGCAGCGGCGCGGCCACCACCAGCGGCGCGCCGGTCGACAGCCAGTGCGTCAGCGTCTTCGCGGCCACGACGGCCAGCGCGCCGCCGGGCGCCAGCACCGCCTGTTCCAGGCTGCCGTCGGCCAGGTCCGCTTCGAACAGCCGGTATTGGGAGAGCAGCATTGCCAGCAGCGCCGCCACCCAGATCACGCCCGGGCCGAGCACCGCCAGCAAGGCCGGATCGGGGCCGATCGCCAGCGGGAACAGGCAGGCGACAAGCGCAAAGAACACCAGCGGCCCGAGCGCATCGGCCGGTCGGCGCGCCGCCAGCAGCAGGTCGCGATGCAGCAGCGCCAGCATCACGGCGCGAACTCCATGGGGCTGGCAGCCGGCGCCGGGGCGATGCCCGGATCGGGCCGGGAGGATGCGGGACCCAGCGTCAGCGCGATGCAGCGGGGCAGCGGCAAGGCGAGCGCTTGATGGGTGGCGACGACGGCGAGGCCACCGGCCTCCAGGTGAGCCGTCAGCAGCCGGGCGAAGACCTGCTCGCCGTCGCCATCGAGCGCGGCGGTCGGCTCGTCGAGCAACCACAGCGGGCGCGCGCTGGCCCGCACCCGCGCCAGCGCAAGCCGGCGGCGCTGGCCTTGCGACAGCCGCCGCGCCGGCGTCGCCGCCGCCTGCCGCAGGCCGACCTCTTCGAGCGCGGCCTCCAGCGCCGCAGGCGACAGGTCGCGGCCACCGATGCGCGTGGCCAGCGCGAGGTTCTCGCGCGCGCTCAGGTCCAGGCTCAGGCCGTTCTGATGCGCCAGGTAGGCCAGGTCCGCCGGGGCGGCGCCTTCGACCACGCCGTGCTCCCGCGGCAGCAGGCCGGCGAGCTGACGCAGCAGGCTGCTCTTGCCGCTGCCGTTGGGGCCGCGCAGCGCCAGCGCCTGCCCGGCGTGAAGCTCGAAACTCAGGTCGCGGAAGAGCCAGCGGCCGCCGCGCGCGCAGCCCAGGCGTTCGACGCGCAGCGCGCGGCGCGGCGCATCAGGCGCATCGGGGGCGTCGGTGGCGGCGCGACCGTCGAGGTCGCCGCGCTCACGATGCGCCATCGCCCGGACGGCCCTGGGGGGCCGCGCCCGTTCTGGCCGCGTCGTCGCCCTTGGGCACATGCTGGCCCGGGCTGTCGGACGGGCCCTCGCCCGGCGGGATGTGCGGCAACCGGTGCGCGATGCCCTTGTGGCAGTCGATGCAGGTCTTCTCCTTGTTGGCGAGGTAGGTCGAGTGCATCGCCTGCGCCCGCGCGCTCTGCCGCGTGAAGTCCATCGACTCGTAGTTGTGGCAGTTGCGGCACTCCAGCGAGTCGTTGGCCTTGAAGCGCGCCCACTCGTGCTTGGCCAGCTCGAGCCGCTTGTCGTGGAATTTCTCCGGCGTGCTGATGGTCCCGAAGATCTTGCCCCAGACCTCCTTCGACGCCTGCATCTTGCGGGCGATCTTGTCGGTCCAGTTGTGCGGCACGTGGCAGTTGGAGCAGATCGCCCGCACGCCCGAGCGGTTGGTGTAGTGGATGGTGCTCTTGAGCTCCGCGTAGACGTTCTCGCGCATCTCGTGGCAGCCGGTGCAGAAGGCCTCGGTGTTGGTCGCTTCCATCGCGGTGTTGAACGCGCCCCAGAAGACGACGCCGCCGATGAAGCCGCCCAGCGTCAGGAAGCCGAGGCTGAAATGGACGCTGGGCCGTCGCAGGACGGTCCAGTAGCGCGTCAGGAGCCGGATCGTGGCTTGCAGCATGGTCCGCTCCCGGGTCTCACTTGCGGCCCGCGGGCGCCGGGGCGGCCTTGCGGGTCTGCGGGTTCAGGGTGTCGCGCCGGATCAGCGTGTCGATGTCGACGAAGGTGTTGGGCACCACCAGGGGCGCGGCGTCCTGCGGCACGTGGCATTGCACGCAGAAGTAGCGCCGCGTCGAGACCTGCCCGAGCATGTGCCCCTCGCGGTCCATGTAGTGGGTGATGCTCACCGGCACCGCCTGCGACACGGATGTCTTCGCCCGCGCGTGGCAGTCCAGACACTTGTTGAAGTTCTTGTCCAGCTGGTAGCCGTCGATCCGGTGCGGGATCGTCGGCGGCTGCATCGCGTAGTTGCGGGTGCGGCGCAGGTCGTCGTTGATCTGGTTGCCCAGCAGCGGCGGCTTGGTGGTCTCGGTGATCGGCGTGGGGCCGCGCGCCGCGTCGATGAAGGGCTGGCCTGGCTTCGGGCCGGCGGGCTGCGCCGCGGCCAGGCCGGCGGCCAGCAGCGCGGCGCCCGCGATGCCGGCTGCGTGAGCGGCCGCATGACGGACCGCATGGGCGACGATCGCCAGGAGCCGGCGCGGGAGAGTGTGCATCGGGGTCATCGCGCGTTCTCCTTCAGGCGACCTTGGTGATCTTGACCGCGCACTTCTTGTAATCCGTCTGCAGCGAGATCGGATCGGTCGCGTCCAGGGTCACCTTGTTGATCAGCTCGCTCGCGTCGAACCAGGGCACGAACACCAGGCCCTGCGGCGGCCGGTTGCGGCCGCGGGTCTCGACCCGGGTCTGCATCTTCCCCCGCCGCGACGAGATCTCCACCAGCGAGCCGCGCCGCACGCCCAGCGCCTTGGCGTCGTCCGGATGCATGTAGCAGTAGGCGTTGGGCACCGCGCGATGCAGTTCCGGCACGCGGCGCGTCATCGAGCCCGAATGCCAGTGCTCCAGCACCCGCCCGGTCGAGAGCCAGAACGGATAGTCCTTGTCCGGGGACTCGGGCGGCGGCTCGTAGGGCAGGGCGAAGATGTTGGCCTTGCCATCGGGGTTGCCGTAGAACTGCCAGCCGGTGCCGGCCTTGACGTAGGGATCCTCGCCCTCGCGGTAACGCCAGCGCGTTTCCTTGCCGTTGACCACCGGCCAGCGGATGCCGCGCGCCTTGTGGTAATCGTCGAACGGGGCCAGGTCGTGCCCATGGCCGCGGCCGAAGCTGGCGTATTCCTCGAAGAGGCCTTTCTGCAGGTAGAAGCCGAAGGCCTGCGCCTCGTCGTTGGCGTAGGCCTTGTCGACGTCCGCCAGCGGGAACTTGTCGACATGGCCGTTGCGGTAGAGCACGTCATACAGCGTCTTGCCGCGCAGGCCGGGTTTCTGGTCGATCAGTTCCTGCGGCCAGACCTCCTCGACTTTGAAGCGCTTGGAGAACTCCACCAGCTGCCAGAGGTCGGAGCGCGCATCGCCCGGCGCCTTCACCAGCTGGTGCCAGAAGTGGGTGCGGCGCTCGGCGTTGCCGTAGGCGCCTTCCTTCTCGACCCACATCGCGCTGGGCAGGATCAGGTCGGCGGCGACGGCGGTCACCGTCGGGTAGACGTCGGAGACGACGATGAAGTTCTCCGGATTGCGGTAGCCCGGGTAGGTCTCCTGCATCAGGTTGGCGCCGGCCTGCATGTTGTTGTTGACCATCACCCAGTAGGCGTTGAGCGCGCCGTCCTTGAGCTTGCGGTTCTGCTCGACCGCGTGATAGCCGGGCTTGGCCGGGATCGTGCCCTCGGGCAGGCGCCAGATCTCCTCGGCATGGGCGCGGTGCTTGGGGTTGGTCACCACCATGTCCGCCGGCAGCCGGTGGGCGAAGGTGCCGACCTCGCGCGCGGTGCCGCAGGCCGAGGGCTGCCCCGTCAGCGAGAACGGACTGTTGCCCGGCGTCGAGATCTTGCCGGTCAGCAGATGGATGTTGTAGATGAGGTTGTTGGCCCAGGTGCCGCGCGTGTGCTGGTTGAAGCCCATGGTCCAGAACGAGGTGACCTTGGTCTTGGGGTCCGCGTACAGCTCGGCCAGCGCCTTGAGCCGGTTCTTCGGCACGCCGGTCAGTTCGGCGGTGTAGTCGAGGTCGTACTTGCTGACGAACTTCGCGTACTCGTCGAAGGTGATGGGCTTGGCGCCATTGGGGTCGCCGGCATTCTTCGCGGCCTTCTGCAGCGGATGCTCCGGCCGCAGGCCGTAGCCGATGTCCGGATTGCCCAGCTTGAAGTTGGCGTGCTTCTCGACGAACTCCTTGTTGACGCGGTTGGTCGAGATGATGTGGTGGGCGATGTAGTTCAGGATCGCCAGGTCGGTCTGCGGCTTGAAGATCAGCTCGATGTCGGCCAGCTCGCAGGAGCGGTGCTCGAAGGTCGACAGTACCGCGACCTTCACGTCCGGGCCGCTGAGCCGCCGGTCGGTGACGCGGGTCCACAGCACCGGATGCATCTCGGCCATGTTGGAGCCCCACAGCACGAAGACGGTGGCGTTCTCGATGTCGTCGTAGCAGCCCATCGGCTCGTCCATGCCGAAGGTCCGCATGAAGCCGGTCACCGCCGAGGCCATGCAGTGGCGTGCGTTGGGATCGAGGTTGTTGCTGCGGAAGCCCGCCTTCATCAGCTTGGACGCGGCGTAGCCCTCCCAGACCGTCCACTGGCCCGAGCCGAACATGCCCACCGCCGTCGGTCCCTTGGCCTTGAGCGTCTTCTTGAACTGCTCGGCCATCACGTCGAAGGCGCGGTCCCAGCTCACGGGCTGGAACTCGCCGTCCTTGGCGTACTGGCCGTCCTTCATCCGCAGCAGCGGCGTGGTGAGCCGGTCCGCGCCGTACATGATCTTGGACAGGAAGTAGCCCTTGACGCAGTTCAGGCCGCGGTTGACCTCCGCTTCGGGATCGCCCTGGGTCGCGACGACGCGGTTGTCCTTGACCGCCACCTGCACGTGGCAGCCGGTGCCGCAGAAACGGCACGGCGCCTTGGACCAGGTCAGCTTCGAGGCCTGCGCGTAGGCGTTGCCGTCCTGGGCCAGGACCTCGATGGGAACGCCGGCCACAGCGCCGGCGGCGACGGCGGCGGAATGTCGGACGAAGTCGCGGCGAGTGCTCATGGTCGGGGTTCCTCTTGAAGGCAAGGCTCGGGTTCGGGTTCGATGTGCTGGTAGACCAGCGCGACGTTGACCACGCCGGGCAGGCCTTGCAGCTCGCCGACCTGGTCCAGGATCTCGCCGGCGGTGTTGCCGTCCAGCGTCACGACCAGCTTGCCGCTGGCCGAGCGACCGTGGAGTCGCGCCGACGGCATCCGGTCGACCGCGGCGGCGGCGGCGTCGAGCAGGCGTGGCAACACCTGCACCACCACGCTGGCGATGTGCATCTCTGCGGGCATGGCATGCCTCGGAAGGGGTTCAGGGCCGCGATCGGCGGCGTGTGGCCGGACGGATCGCGTGGAGACGCCGCGACGGCGGCGGTGGGGGGAGCTCGCTACCCGCCGGGCGGGCCGGCGAACATCTGGTAGACCCAGACGGCGAATCCATAACCCGCGACGGTGACGACGGCCAGCACGGGCGCCATCACGACAGCGAGGAACAGGAAGCTGCGCAGCTCTTCGGTGCGCGTCGACGGCGAGGCGTCGGTCGGAGGGAACAATGGCATGACGGCTTCTCCCTGGCGGTCGGCCCCTTGAACCTGGCGGTTTCTGTTTTGTGCGCGGGGCGACCAACCGGTTATAGCGGCGGCCTCCTCGGACTGTCAACGAGAACCCGCGTGTAACCGGCCCAAGGCCCCGATCAGAGGGACATCGCGCGCAGGTCGTCCCGACGGGGGCAGGTGTTGCGGGGAACATGGGCGGCGATTCTTCGCCGTGGCCTCATGCCGCGTGTTGACGACTGTCAACGCAGGGGCCGGACGCCGTCAAAGGCCCGGCGCGTCGCTTCAGGACTGGCGCACGCGGATGCGCAGTTCGCCCTCGAGCAGCAGGCCTTCCTCGCGCAGCAGCCGCAGCAGCGTCGGCTGCAGGTGCCGCAGCTTCGCGGCGATGGCGGCGTTGTCGGCGACCAGGGTCCAGCCCTGCTCGTCCAGCGTGCCGGCCTGGACGAAGCGCTTCATCGCGCCGGGCAGCGCCACGCTCACCGCGGCCAGGTGCCGCTGCGACAGCGCCAGTTGCTGCCCCAGCCGCGCCAGCACGCCGTGCTGCGACATCGCCCGGCCGAAGTCCAGCGGATCGGGCGCTTCGGGCTTGACGCGGGGTGGCAGGTAGCGGGGCGGCATGGGTCGGCAGTGTAGTCCCGGCACTGGAAAACCCGCATCCGGACCGGCACGGCGCGCGCCTGGGCCGGCCCGGGCGCGCGAGGGGCGGGTGCTAAACTCCACCGGTTTTTTTCCGCGCTGGCGCTTGCAGGCCGGGGTTTGCGTCCCCAACTGCACCGGTCGCGCGGAACTGCCCTCGGAGGCCGCCCACGAGGCGATCCGGCGGGCGTCCGAGCCCGGTCGACCGGGCCCCACAAAAGAACTTCACGAAGCCGCATGTTGCCCAAGCTTTTGACCCAGATTTTCGGCAGTCGGAACGAGCGCCTGCTCAAGACCTACCGCAAGGTCGTCCAGCAGATCAACGCGCTGGAACCGCAGTTCGAAGGCCTGAGCGACGACCAGTTGCGCGCCAAGACCGAGGAGTTCAAGCAGCGCATCGCCAAGGGCGAGACCGTCGACGACATCCTGCCCGAGGCCTTCGCCGTCTGCCGCGAGGGCAGCAAGCGGGTGCTGAAGATGCGCCACTTCGACGTGCAGCTGATCGGCGGCATGGTCCTGAACGCCGGCAAGATCGCTGAAATGCGCACCGGCGAAGGCAAGACCCTGATGGCCACGCTGCCGGTCTACCTGAATGCGCTGACCGGCAAGGGGGTGCACGTCGTGACGGTCAACGACTACCTCGCGCGTCGTGACGCCGAGTGGATGGGCCGCCTGTACCGCTTCCTCGGTCTGACCGTGGGCATCAACTACTCGGGCCTGCCGCGCGACGAGAAGCAGGCCGCGTACAACGCCGACGTCACCTACGGCACCAACAACGAATACGGCTTCGACCACCTGCGCGACAACATGGTCTACGAGGTCCGCGACCGCGTGCAGCGCGGCCTGGCCTACGCGATCGTCGACGAGGTGGACTCGATCCTGATCGACGAGGCGCGCACCCCGCTGATCATCTCCGGCCAGGCCGAGGACCACACCCAGCTCTACGTCGCGATCAACGCGGTGGCGCCGCAGCTCAAGCGCCAGATCGGCGAGCTGGACCCGCGCACCGGCGAGGGCGTGATCGAGCCGGGCGACTTCACCGTCGACGAGAAGTCGCACCAGATCTACCTGACGGAAGACGGCCACGAGAACGCCGAGCGGCTGCTGTCGCAGGCCGGGCTGCTGAGCGAGGGCGCGTCGCTGTACGACGCCGCCAACATCACGCTGATGCACCACCTGTACGCCTCGCTGCGGGCGCACCACGTGTATCACCGCGACACGCATTACGTCGTGCAGAACGGCGAGGTCGTGATCGTCGACGAGTTCACCGGCCGCCTGATGACGGGCCGCCGCTGGAGCGATGGCCTGCACCAGGCCGTCGAGGCCAAGGAAGGCGTGCAGATCCAGGCCGAGAACCAGACGCTGGCCTCGGTGACCTTCCAGAACTACTTCCGCATGTACGGCAAGCTGTCCGGCATGACCGGCACGGCCGACACCGAGGCCTACGAGTTCCAGGAGATCTACGGCCTGGAGACCGTGGTGATCCCGCCGAACCGCCCGACGGTGCGCCGCGACGAGCTGGACCTGGTCTACAAGACGACCAAGGAAAAGTACGACGCCGTCACGCAGGACATCCGCGACTGCCACGAGCGCGGCCAGCCGGTGCTGGTGGGCACGACGTCGATCGAGAACTCGGAGAAGGTGTCCGAGCTGCTGACCAAGGCCAAGCTCCCGCACCAGGTGCTGAACGCCAAGCAGCATGCGCGCGAGGCGGACATCATCACCCAGGCCGGCCGTCCGGGCGTGATCACGATCGCGACCAACATGGCGGGCCGTGGCACCGACATCGTGCTGGGCGGCAGCATCGAGAAGGACGTGGTTGCGATCGAGAACGACGAGGCGCTGTCCGAGTCCGACAAGCAGGCCAGGATCGCTGCGCTCAAGGCCGAGTGGCAGAAGCTGCACGAGCAGGTGAAGGCCGCCGGCGGCCTGCGCGTGATCTCCACCGAGCGCCACGAGAGCCGCCGCATCGACAACCAGCTGCGCGGCCGTTCGGGCCGCCAGGGCGACCCGGGCTCGTCGCGCTTCTACCTGTCGCTGGACGACCAGCTGATGCGCATCTTCGCGGGCGACCGCGTGCGCGCCATCATGGACCGCCTGAAGATGCCCGAGGGCGAGGCGATCGAGGCCGGCATCGTGACGCGCTCGATCGAGAGCGCGCAGCGCAAAGTCGAGGCCCGCAACTTCGACATCCGCAAGCAGCTGCTCGAGTACGACGACGTGTCGAACGATCAGCGCAAGGTCATCTACCAGCAGCGCAACGAGATCCTCGAGGCCGAGGACCTGCTGGCGCAGATCTCGCATCTGCGCACCGGCACGCTGACGGACGTCGTGCGCGGCTTCGTGCCGGAGGAATCGCTCGAGGAGCAGTGGGACCTGGTGGCGCTGGAGCGCGTGCTGCGCGACGAGTGGAAGCTCGAGGTGCCGCTGGGCGAGATGCTCAAGAAGAGCGAGACGCTGACCGACGAGGATGTGCTGAACGCCGTGCTCAAGGCCGGCGACGCCGCCTTCCAGGACAAGCTGGACCGCGTCGGCCTGGAGCAGTTCACGCCCTTCATGCGCATGGTGCTGCTGCAGAGCATCGACCAGCACTGGCGCGAGCACCTCGCATCGCTGGACTACCTGCGCCAGGGCATCCACCTGCGCGGCTACGCGCAGAAGAACCCCAAGCAGGAATACAAGCGCGAGGCCTTCGAGCTGTTCTCGCAACTGCTGGACGCGGTGAAGCTGGAAGTGACGCGCGTGCTGCTGAACGTGCGCATCCAGTCGCAGGAGGAGGCCACCGCCGCCGCCGACGCGATCGAGCAGCGCGCCGAGAACGTCAGCAACGTGACCTATACCCATCCGAACGAGGATGGCTCGGTATCGCAGGACGCGGCGCCGGTGGCGGGCGGCACGCAGGCCGTGCCCAGCGAGTGGGGCCATGTCGGCCGCAACGATCCCTGCCCGTGCGGCAGCGGCAAGAAGTTCAAGAGCTGCCACGGCAAGCTGGCCTGATCCGGTCCGGCTCCCGCTGATGAACGGCGCCCCTTGCGGGCGCCGTTTGTTTTGGCCCGCTCCTCGCGGTTCCGCAAAGAAACTCCCTCGCCCCGCTTGCGGGGAGAGGGCGGGGGTGAGGGGCCGAGCCTCCTACAATCCCGCGCGCGGGCGCCGACGCTCGCGCTCGCACCGGACCGCCGCGTCCGGACGCCGACCCTCAACGACCGTCCACCATGCCCGTCAACCTGACCGCTCCCGATCCGCAAACCCTGCTGCCCGTGCCCGGCGTGCGCCTGGGCGTCACGATGGCCGGCGTGCGCAAGGCCAACCGCCGCGACCTCACGGTGATCGCGCTCGACGAGGGCGCCAGCGTCGCCGGCGTCTTCACCGCCAACCGCTTCTGCGCCGCGCCGGTGCAGGTCTGCCGCGAGCACCTCGCGTCGGGCGCGGCGATCCGCGCGATCGTCATCAACACCGGCAATGCCAACGCCGGCACCGGCGCCGACGGCCTGGCGCGCGCGCGCCAGACCTGTGACGCGCTCGCCGCCGAGTTGAAGCTCGACGCGAAGCAGGTGCTGCCGTTCTCGACCGGCGTGATCATGGAAACGCTGCCGGTGGACCGCATCGTGGCGGGCCTGCCGGCCGCGATCGCCGCGCTGAAGCCGGACCACTGGGCCGAGGCCGCCGCCGGCATCATGACCACGGACACGCTGCCCAAGGCCTGCTCGCGCCAGCTCACCATCGGCGGCCGGACGGTCACCATCTCCGGCGTGTCCAAGGGCGCCGGCATGATCCGCCCGAACATGGCGACGATGCTGGGCTTCGTCGCCACCGACGCGGTGCTCGCGCCGGAGCTGCTGCAGCCGCTGGTCAAGGAAGCGGCCGACCTGTCCTTCAACCGCATCACCATCGATGGCGACACCTCGACGAACGATTCCTTCGTGCTGATCGCCACGCACCAGGCCGGCCACGATCGCATCACCTCGCTGACCAGCGCCGAAGGCCGCGCGCTGCGCGATGCGGTGGTGGCGGTCTCGCAGCAGCTGGCGCAGGCCATCGTGCGCGACGGCGAGGGCGCGACCAAGTTCATCTCGGTGGTGGTGCAGGGCGGCAAGACCGAAGAGGAATGCCGCAAGGCGGCCTACGCGATCGCGCACTCGCCGCTGGTGAAGACCGCGTTCTTCGCCAGCGACCCCAACCTGGGCCGCATCCTGGCGGCGGTCGGTTATGCCGGCATCGACGACCTCGACCAGGGCCTGATCGACCTGTTCCTCGACGACGTGCATGTCGTGACCAAGGGCGGCCGCCGCCCCGAGTACAAGGAAGAGGACGGCCAGCGCGTGATGAAGCAGAGCGAGATCACGGTGCGGGTCCACCTGAACCGCGGGCCGGCCGAGACGACGGTCTGGACCTGCGACTTCAGCCACGAGTACGTGACGATCAACGCGGACTACCGCTCCTGATCGAGGCCGCCGACGGCGGTGCATGAAGCGCGAACGGCGGCCCGAGGGCCGCCGTTGTCGTTCGCCGCGTCAGAAATCGACGGCGCGCGTGCCGCGCATGCCACGCGCCAGCAGCGTCGCGTTGATGAGCTGCGCTTCCTCGCGGCTGCCGAAGGGCCAGACGGCCGCGCGCCAGCCGTCCTTGGTCTGGAAGACCTCGCCGTTGGGCACGGCGTTGCCGCCCAGCGTCTGGCCGATCATCTCGCGCATGCGCGCCAGCTGGGCCTCGGCGTCGGCCTTGTTCTTCTGCGGCTGACCGACCAGCGCCACCAGCTTGCCGCCGGGCGCGGCGTCGCGCTTCATCAGGTTGCCCAGGCCGGCGTCGTCCACGCTCACCCGGCGCTCGGCCTCCGGCGACGAGGCGGCCGGCTTGCCGGTGTCCGGTGCCGGGCTCTCCTTCGCGGTGGCGGCGGCCGCCTGCTCGCGCTGGGCCCGCTCCACGCCGCTTTGCAGCGTCGGGCGGATGCTCGGGATCGCGGGTGCGCTCGGCGCCGTGACGGCGGTCGCGGCGCTTGCGGGGGCCGAAGACGCCGCAGCGGCGGAAGTGGCTGAGGCGGCCGAAGCGTCGGCCGAGGGAGCGACTTGCGAGGCAGCGGCGCTCGCGGCCGTCCGTGCCTCGGACGCCGCGGCAGCCGGCGCCGATGCCGATGCCGATGCCGATGCGGCGGAAGCCGCCTGCGTCGCCAGGGCCGCGGACGCCGCCGACGCGGCTTCGGCCGCCGCCTGCGCGGCGCGCTCTTCCTCCGACGGCTTGGACGGCCACAGCGCCCAGACCGCGGCGATGAGCACGAGCGCGGCAACGCTGCTGGCCACGCCCAGCCGCGCCGGATCCAGCGCGCGTCGACCCAGCACCCGGTCGCGCCGGCCGACGAGCACCCGCCGTCGCGCCGGCCCCGCATCGAAGGCGGCGCTCAGCAGCACCAATTCCATCGGCCATGCACCAGCCTGGTTCGCGTCGGCGGCCAGCGCGCGTTCATCGATCTCGACGCGCCGCAGCGGCAATTCCTCCGGCGCGGCGGTGAAGCCGTGGTCCAGCGCCATCGCGGCCACCGCCGAGGTCTTCAGCCCCGGGATGAATTCATCGACCCACGCCGGCCGAGGCCCGTTCGCGGCGGCCTTGCGCTGCCACGGCAGGCGTCGCTTCGCCGGCGCGGGGGCGGCGCTCTGGGGCGGCGCAGTGGCGGCCTCGAGGCTCGGTTCCTTGGGCAGCGCCTGCGCCATGAAGGGCAGGGCGACGGCACCGACGGTGTGCACGTCCGCGATGCCGATTCGACGCGCCAGCGGATGTTTGTTGTGCCAGTTCACCAGCAGCCAGGCGACGACGTCCGGCGACGGTCCTTCCCACGGCGCGGCCGGCGCGGCGGGGGCGGGCGTGGCGGCGGGCGCGACCGCGCCGCCGTCGGGCGGCGGGGCGGTCGGGTCGACGTCGGGCGAGGCGGGGGTATCGTCCATGGCGCCGGCCATTGTGCGTCAGCCCCTGCGGGCCGATCGCCGCGCGACCGGGGCGAAGGCCCTGGAATTCGAGGCTTCGGCCCGGTCCCGTCCCCTTGAGAAGCGGGCATGGGATTTGTATGGTGGAACGCATGCCGTCCCTGCCGCTCCCGCCACCCCGACCTCCCCAGCCGCGCGCCGACATGCCGCCCGCCCGCACCGAAGAGGCCGTCGATGCCAGCGCTTCCGGGACGGGAACCGGATCTCCTGGCCCCTCGGGCATGGGCGATGGCACAGGCGCTGGCACTGGCGCCGACGCCCGCATCCGCCTGCTGGTCGTGCAGGCGCTGAGCGTGCAGCCGCTGGCCGCCGTGCTGGAGGAGAGCGGCTACGAGCTGCTCCGCGCCGCGGACGCGATCGCGGCGGTCGACGGCCTGGGCGCGCGGCCCTCGCTGGTGATCATGGATATGACCCTGCCCGACCTGCCGGGCGACGGCCCGCTGGCGCTGCTGCGGCGGCTGGCCGCGGGCCCGGCGCCGGTGCTGACGCTGAGCCGGCCGCAGGACCCGCCGCGCATCGGCGCGCTGCTGGCCGCCGGGGCGGCCGAGTGCCTGATCAAGCCGGTGCGGATGAGCGAGCTGCTGATGCGGATCGAGCGCCTGCTGCGCCCGGCGCGCGGCACGGGCACGGCGGCGCCGCGACGGCCGACGGCCAGCATGACGGTGCGCGAGCGCGACGGCCACTGCGCCTGGCAGACGCCGCAGGCGCGGGCCTTGATGGGCGCCTACTTCCCGCCGCCGTGGTCGGACCATGCGCGCCTGCCGCCGGAGGTGCTGGCCTGGCTGCACCGCGAGGCGCTGCGTCGGCGCGCCGGCGCGCCGCCGTCCTCGCTGACCGTGGCGCCGCCCTCCGGCGCGCCGCGCCAGCGCCTGAGCTTCGCGCTGATGGCCGCCGACCCCGAGGTCATCGGCGACGGCCACTGGCTGCTGGTGCTGCGCGAGGCCGACGAGGCCGCCAGCATCGCGATGCTGGCCAAGGCGCTGGACCTGCCGCAGGCCGACGCCGAACTGCTCTTCGGGCTGCTGGGCCGCCCGCGCCCGGAGCAGCAGGCCGAGGCCCTGGGCCTGAGCGAGGCGGCCTACGGGACGCGGGTCGACGCGCTGTGCCGCCGCCTGGCGGTGAGCGACCTGATGCAGGCGCTCGAGCGCGCCCGCCAGGTCCTGGACCGGCCGGCCTGAGCCGGACAGGGGACAATCCGGCCCCATGTCCGCCGGAAATCCCCTGTTCAGCTCCCCTGTTCCCGCCACGCCTGCGCCCGACGAGCGCCAGCGCTTCCTGCGCCTGCTGCGCACCGCGCTGGCCGAGCGCCGCTTCCAGCGCCTGCTGCTGGGCCGCCATGAGGGCGAGGACGCCTCGATCGAGCGCCTGACGGTGCGCGACATCGAACTGCGCGGCGAGCGCGCGCTCAGCTTCCTGTGGCGGCACAAGACCAAGGACGTGACCAAGAACCATCCGCTGGAGGAAGGCCTGGCGCTGCTGGAGCAGCTGCTGGGCCGCGATTTCCAGCAGGCCCACCTGGACACGCTCGGCGAGGAGGTTCAGCTGCGCTTCAGCCGCAAGGGCAAGCCGCTGCTGCAGGTGGGGAAGAAGGCCGCGGCGCAGGCGGGCGGCCCGGCCGGCCCCGATAGCCCGGCCGGCGAGGGCGCTTCGATCGCGCCCGGCGGCCATGACCGCGCCAAGCCGCGCGAGCTGTCGATGGCGCAGCCCTTCTGGCGCGACCTGGGCGTCACCCACGAGCTCAAGGGCCAGGCCGCGCTGGTGCCGGCGATGGCGCGCAAGTGGAAGCAGATCAACAAGTTCATCGAGATCTTCGGCGCCGCGGTCCGCAAGGCGGGCCTGGACGCGCCGGGCGGCGCGGACCGCCCGGTGCGGGTGGCCGACTTCGGTTCCGGCAAGGGCTACCTGACCTTCGCGATGCACGACTGGCTGCGCGCGCAGGGCCTGGCGTCGCAGGTGCAGGGCGTGGAGCTCAAGCAGGACATGGTGGCGCTGGGCAACGCGGCCGCGGCCCGGAACGGGCTGGTGGGACTGAGCTTCGAGCATGGCGACGTGCGCGAGCGCGGCGACCAGCCGCTGGACGTCATGGTCGCGCTGCATGCCTGCGACATCGCGACCGACCACGCGATGCACTTCGGCCTGCGCAGCGGCGCGCGGATCATCATGTGCGCGCCCTGCTGCCACAAGGAGATCCGGCCGCAGATGAACACGCCGGCCGCGCTGCGGCCGCTGCTGCAGCACGGCATCCACCTGGGCCAGGAGGCCGAGATGGTCACCGACTCGCTGCGCGCGCTGCTGCTGGAGCTGATGGGCTACGACACGCAGGTCATCGAGTTCATCGCGCTGGAGCACACCAGCAAGAACAAGATGGTGCTGGCGGTGAAGCGGCCGCAAGACCCGTCCCCGGCGCGGCGCGCGGAGCTGCTGTCGCAGCTCGACGAGATCAAGCGTTTCTACGGCCTGCGCAGCCAGGCGCTGGAGACGCTGCTGCGCGTCGAAGGGCGGCTTGAGGTCGACGGCGGCGTGAACCGGGCGTGAAGCTCCCCGGAAGGCCGCTGCGCCGAGGGTGCTGCCTGAAATTGAGGCAGCGCAAGAAAGGTCCTGGCGGATCAAGGGCTTGAAGGCGCCGGCCTCAGCTTTTCCCACGACTTGTCCACAGCGGGCGTGGGCAATCGGCATGTCGATTGCCGTTCCGGCGACATGTCGAATGTCCTCGCCCCCATTCCCGCCCCGGTGCCCTGGCTCGCCCGCGTCCTCGGCGTGGTGCTGCTGATCCTCGGATTCGTCATGCTGGCCGCGGGCGGCCTGCTGGCTTCGCTGGGCGGCAGCTGGTTCTATGCGCTGTCGGGCCTGGCCTGGGCCCTCATCGGCGCGCTGATGTGGGGCCGGTTGCGCGAGGCGGTGCTCGGCTACGCGCTCTACTTCCTCGCCACGCTGGCATGGAGCCTCTGGGAGGCCGGCCTGGACTGGTGGCCGCTGGGCGCGCGGCTGGGCGTGCCCTTCGTCCTCGGCGCGGTGCTGCTGGCGCTGGTGCCGACGATGCGCCGCCACCTGCCGGTGGACGATCCGCGGCGCGTCGCGTGGCGCAGTCCGCCGGCGCTGGTGCTGGCCGCGGCGCTGGGCGCCTTCGTGGTCGTGGCCGTCGTGTCCTGGACGCGGGACCTGCACGCGCTGGAGGGCACGATGCCGGCCAACGGTGCGGCGCGCCCGCCGGGCGTGGCGGCATCGGGCGCCGCGGCCGTGCCCGATGGCGAATGGCACGCCTACGGCCGCACCGGCTTCGGCCAGCGCTGGTCGCCGCTGGCGCAGATCACGCCGGCCAACGTCGGCGACCTCAAGCTCGCCTGGGAGTTCCGCACCGGCGATGTCCGGGGCCGGCCCGGCGATCCGAAGGAGACCACCTTCGAGGTCACCCCGCTCAAGGTCGGCGAGCGGCTGTTCCTCTGCACCCCGCACCAGACGGTGCTGGCGCTGGACGCGACGACGGGCCGCGAGCTCTGGCGCTTCGATCCGCAGGTGCGCGGTGAACTCGCGCTGCAGCACCTGACCTGCCGGGGCCTGTCCTACCAGCCGCCGCCCGATCCGATGGCCGCCGCCGGCGCGCAAGCGCCGGCCTGCGCGGCCAAGCTCTTCATGCCGACGGCCGACGCGCGCCTGATCGCGCTGGATCCCGCCTCCGGCAAGCCTTGCCCCGGCTTCGGCCGGCAGGGCGCGGTCGACCTGTGGGCCGGCATGCCCAACGCCAAGCCGGGCGCGTACTACTCGACCTCGCCGGTGGTCGTCACGCGGCGGCTGGTGATCGTCGGCGGCACGGTGCTGGACAACGCGTCGGTCAAGGAACAGTCCGGTGTGATCCGCGCCTACGACATCGAGACCGGCGCGCTGGTCTGGAACTGGGACTCGGCCAACCCGGATGCGACCGCGCCGCTGCCGGCCGGACAGACCTACACGGCCAACTCGCCCAACAGCTGGTCGGTGGCCAGCGTGGACGAGGACCTCGGCCTGGTCTACCTGCCGATGGGCAACCAGCCGCCCGACCAGTGGGGCGGCAAGCGCTCCGCGGCGGTGGAGCGGCATTCGTCCTCGGTGGTGGCGCTCGACCTGGCGACCGGCAAACTGCGCTGGGTCTTCCAGACGGTCCACCACGACCTGTGGGATTACGACGTGCCCGCGCAGCCGGTGCTGGTGGACCTGACGGTGCGCGGCGCCCGGGTGCCGGCGCTGGTGCAGCCGACCAAGCAGGGCGAGCTGTTCGTGCTTGATCGCCGCGACGGCCGGCCGGTGTTCCCGGTGACCGAGACGCCGGCGCCGCAGGGCGCCGCGGCGGGCGACTTCACCGCGCCGACGCAGCCGGTTTCGGCGATCTCCTTCAACCCGCCGGTGCTGCGCGAGCGCGACCTGTGGGGCGTGACCATGTTCGACCAGCTCTGGTGCCGCATCGCCTTCCACCGCCTGCGTTATGAGGGCCGCTTCACGCCGCCGTCGACGCAGGGCTCGCTGATCAACCCCGGCAACTTCGGCGTCTTCAACTGGGGCAGCATCGCCGTCGATCCGGTACGCGGCATCGCCTTCACGACGCCGGCGGTGCTGGCCTTCACCTCGCAGCTGGTGCCGCGCCGCGATGACAGCTCGCAGCTGGTGCAGGACGAGGGACCGCCCAGCGGCTCGCTGCCGGCGCTGAACGAGAACTTCGGCGCGCCCTTCGCCTCGCGGATGAAGCCCTTCACCTCGCCGCTGGGCGTGCCGTGCCAGGCGCCGCCGTGGGGCACGGTGGCCGGCGTCGACCTGAACGAGGGCCGCATCGTCTGGCGCCACCGCAACGGCACGGTGCGCGACCTCTCGCCGCTGCCCCTGCCGCTGCGCCTGGGCGTGCCCAGCCTGGGCGGACCGCTGATGACCGCCGGCGGCCTGGCCTTCCTGTCGGGCAGCATGGACGACTACGTCCGCGCCTACGACGTCAACGACGGCCGCGTGGTGTGGGAAAGCCGGCTGCCCGCAGGCGGCCAGGCCACGCCGATGACCTATCTCGGCGCGGACGGGCGACAGTACCTGCTGGTGGTCGCCGGTGGGCATGGGTCCACGGGCACCAAGCCTGGCGACCACGTGCGCGCCTACGCGCTGGAAAAGCGCTGAGCGCCGCAAGAAAAGAAGCCCGGCCCCTCGTGAGAAGGGCCGGGCAAGAGCGCTGGGACGCCGCCTGGACACCCTGACTGCGAGGGCGTGGCGCTGCGGCGTGGCGATTCGGAAGCGCGTGCGCGCCGGCCATGAGGCGACCCGCGAGGGGCCGCGGCCTGGGCGCGTGGATCGGGGAGGACGTCAGTCGCGTCGCGACCGCGCCGGGGCGGGCCTGGCCGGGCAGGGATGCGAGCAGGGACGCGGGAGCGTGGTCTGCGGGCAGGCGGGCGTGCGGCGTGTCTTCATGCTTCGCATCATCGCCGCCGGGCGCGCCGGCGAGCCGCGAAGAACAGGCCCCAAATCCGGCCAAACAACTGGCCGGATTTCACCGCCATTTCCGCTGGCGGGGCGCCGTGGCGCGCGCACCGGCGCCGATCGGGACGCGGAGGTCCTCAGCTCACTTGACGTCCATGCCGAAGGTGTTGGCGATGAAGGCCAGGATGTCCGCGCGCTCCTCGATGATCTTGGAGGTCGGCTTGCCGGCGCCATGGCCGGCCTGCGTCTCGATGCGGATCAGCTTGGGCGCGGGGCCGGTCTCGGCGGCCTGCAGCGTCGCGGTGTACTTGAAGCTGTGGGCCGGCACGACGCGGTCGTCATGGTCGCCGGTGGTGACCAGGATCGCGGGGTAGCGCACGCCGGGACCGCTCTTGATCGTGTGCAGCGGCGAATAGGCCAGCAGCGCCTTGAACTCGTCCGCGTTCTCCGAGCTGCCGTAGTCCGAGGTCCATGCCCAGCCGATGGTGAACTTGTGGAAGCGCAGCATGTCCATCACGCCGACCTGCGGCACCGCCGCGCCGAACAGCTCCGGACGCTGGTTCACGACCGCGCCCACCAGCAGGCCGCCGTTGGAGCCGCCATTGATGGCGAGTTTGGCCGGCTGGGTGTACTTGTTGGCGACCAGGTACTCGCCGGCGGCGATGAAGTCGTCGAAGACGTTCTGCTTCTTGAGCTTGGTGCCGGCCTCGTGCCAGCCGGCGCCGTACTCGCCGCCGCCGCGCAGCACGGCCAGCACGTAGACGCCGCCCATCTTCATCCAGGTCGCGGCGGTGACGCCGTAGCCGGGCGTCATCGGCACGTTGAAGCCGCCGTAGCCGTAGAGCAGCGTCGGGTTGCTGCCGTCCAGCTTCAGGCCCTTGCGATGCGCGATGAAGATCGGCAGCTTCGTGCCGTCCTTGCTGGTGACGAAGACGCGCTTGCTCTCGAACTGGCTGGCGTCGAACGCGGTCTGGGTGCGCTTGAAGAGCTCGGCGCGGCCGGTCTTCGCGTCCAGGCGCCAGATCTCGCCCGGCGTGGTCAGGCTGGTGTAGCTGAAGAAGGTCTCGGGATCGTTCCACTTGCCGCCGAAGCCGGCGGCGGTGCCGACGCCCGGCAGCTGCAGGTCGCGGACGTGCTTGCCGCTGGGCGCATGCACGCGCACCAGCGTCGAGGCATCCTGCAGGTAGCTCAGCACCAGGTGGCCGCCGACGCCGCTGGCGGCGGTCAGCGCGTCCTGGGTCTCGGGCACCAGCGTGGTCCAGGTCTTGGGATCCTTGGCGGTCCAGTCCTTGTCGAGGTCGATCGCGATCAGGCGGCCGCGCGGCGCGTCCTTGTCGGTCTTGACGATCAGGCGCTGGCCGTCGAGCACGACGGGGCTGTACTCCGCATCGAAGCTCAGCGTCAGCGGGACCGGCTTGGCGCCGGCGTAGCCGCCCTGGCCGTCCAGCGGCAGCAGCATCAGGCCGTTCTTGCGGGCCGAGCCCTTCCAGACGTTGATGAGCGCGAGGCGGCCGTCGTCGGTGACCTCGACGTTGAAGCCCCATTCCTTCTCGGCCGGGTTCTCGGCGACCAGCACGTCGGCGGACTGGGCCGTGCCCAGGCGGTGGTAGTAGACCTTCTGGAAGTAGTTGGCGCCGGTGAGGGCCGCGCCGGCCTTGGGCGCGTCGTAGCGCGAGTAGAAGAAGCCCTTGCCGTCGGGCGTCCAGGACGCGCCGGAGAACTTGACCCATTCGATGGTGTCGGGCAGGTCCTTGCCGGTGTCGAGGTCGCGGACCTTCCAGGTCTGCCAGTCGGAGCCGGCGCCGGCGGTGCCGTAGGCCATCAGCTTGCCGTCGCGCGACACGGCGCCGCCGGTCAGGGCGACGGTGCCGTCCTTGGACAGCGTGTTGGGATCGAGCGCGACCTGCGGCGTGTCCTTCAGGCTGCGCGCGGTGTAGAGCACCGCCTGCTGCTGCAGGCCGTCGTTGCGGGTCCAGAAGTAGCGGCCGCCTTCCTTGTAGGGGACGCCGAACTTCTCGAAGTTGTAGAGGTCGGTGTAGAGCTTGCGCGCGGGCAGGCGCTGCGGCATCGCGGCGAGGAACTTGTCGGTGACCGCGTTCTCGGCCTGGACCCAGGCCTTGGTGTCGGCGCTGTTGTCGTCCTCGAGCCAGCGGTACGGATCGGCCACGGTGGTGCCGTGGTAGTTGTCGGTCTGCTCGACCTTGCGGGTGACCGGGTAGCTCAGGCCCTGCGAGGCGGTGGCGGAGGCAGCGGCGGGCGCGGGGGCTTGCGCGGTGGCGGCCGCGCTGGCGCCGAGTCCGACCACCAGCGCGGCGGTCAGCGTGAGACGGGAATGCATGCGGTGTGCTCCTGAGAGTCGGGGAGCCGCCCCGCGTGGCTCGTGGCCGGGCGGGGCGGTGGGCCGGCATTGTGCCCGGCCCACCCGGGGGTGCCTTTGGTCAGGGCGGGGAAACACCGAGGGGCTCGGAGGGCGTCGGCGAGCGGCGACCGCGCCGGGCTGTGGCGTGAGGGGCTGGCTCAAAGTGGTCGACTTTCGGTGAGCGCTGACCGGTCCCAGTCGTTTTGGCGGCTGGCTGAATCCGGGCTGTCGCCAGCGCGCTCAGACTGCTCTTCTCCTCCTTGTTGGAAAGTGCAGGTGCAGAATGAACGCCCTCCTGGATCCCCTCCATTTCAGTCCGCCGATGTCCGAGCGCGAGACTGCCACCTTGACCATCCGCATCGATGCGGCGTTGAAGCGCAAGCTCGAAGCAGGCGCCGTGGAATCAAACCTCACGCTGGACGAACACGTGTCCTGGTTGATTGAGGAAGCCGTCTTCGTCAACAGCCCCGAGTTCTTTGACCCGGACAACTGGGAGGCCCACGAGTACCGGCTCGTTCAGGAAGCACGTCGGTCCAGTGCGCTCGGACATGATCTGCCTCTCGAGCAGGTTGAAAGGGAGATCGAGGAGCAATTCGGAGCGGTGGGTTCATCTGACCTTCCGAACAAAAGTTGAGCGCCGCCATCACGCACGCGGCGCACCGGGATCTCGTCGAGATCCTCAGCCGCATCGGGAGCGACAACCCCTTTGCCGCCAGGAAGATGGCAAAGGAGTTCTTTCGCAAGTTCAGGCTGCTTGCCCTTCAGCCTGGTATCGGCTCGCGCACGCGCTTCAACGACACACGGGTATTGGCGGTCAGGCGCAATTACCGTGTGCTCTACGCGTCGCCGCCGCCGCGCCTGATCATTCAGCGCGTGATCCATGCGGCGCGGGACTGGCCCGATGCCGAGTTGCCAGAGGGATTGACCTAGTAATCCCACCTCGCTTCCACCTGGAAGGTCCGTCCCGGATACGGATGGAAGTTCCAGTAGCGGTAGTTGTTGAGGTTGTCGACGCCGGCGGCCAGCGTCCACTGGCGGTCGATCTTCCACTGGGCCCGCGTATCGACAGTGAAGTACTTGCTCGCCGCCATGTAGGCGAAGCCGTTGACGTCGCTGTTGTCCAGGGTGCTGAACTGCTTGCCGCTGTAGCGCGCCCCCAGGCTCAGGCTCAGGTCGTCCCGCGCCTGCCATTGCGCCAGCAGCGTCGCCCGCCAGCGCGGCACGCGCGGCTGCCATTTGCCGATCGTGTCGCCGGGCACCGCCGCGTAGCCGCTGTTGGCCAGGATGATCGAGTCCGCGAACGTGAGACTGCCTGTCAGCGAGACCCGCTGGGGCAGCGTCGCCGTGCCGCTGAACTCCACCCCGCGCGTGCGCACGTGATCGATGTTCTGCACGGTGCTGGTCGAGGTGCTCACCCCCGGATTGATCTGTGAATAGAGCGCATCCCGGCTGTCCTCGTGGAACAGCGTGATCCTCAGGCTGTCGCGTCCTCTGCCCGTCCATTCGGCGCTGAGCTCGCTGGTCCAGCTGCGCTCGGGCTTCAGCAGCGGATTGCTGTTGATGAAGTTGCCGGCCGGGTCGAAGCCGCCCTGGAACAGCTCGCTCACCGTGGGAAAGCGCACCGCGCGTCCGGTGCTGGCCTTCAGCACCCAGTGCTCGGAGAGGCCATAGGACAGCGCCGCCTTCGGCGACCACGCAGTGCGGGCGCGATCGTCGTGCCGATGCGGCGTGGCATCGGCAGCGGCCTGCGTGAGACCGTCGAAGGCCTGCCAGCGCTCGCCGCGCAGGCCCAGCACCGCGGTCCAGTCCGGCGCGAAGCTCCAGGCGTCCTGCGCGAAGACGGCCCGCACGCGCGTGTCGCCTTCGAAGCGCGAGGTCTGCGCACCCGCCGCCCCCCAGCGCCAGTCGCTGAGCGCGGACACCCGCGTGCGCAGCTGGTAGCTCTCCTGCGAGAGGCCGGCATCGATCGCGTGATCGCTGCCCGCCGGCGTCCAGGTCAGCTTGGCGGACAGCGTGTTCCACCCGGTGCCGGCCTGGTCGGTGAGGCGGCCACCGTCGCTGGCCTTCTGCGTCGGCGCATAGGCGCGCGAGCGATCGGCGAGGTAGTCGTAGACGCTGCCCGACAGCTCCCAGCCGAGCCCGTCGCTGACGCGCCGCTTCAGCGACAACGCATGCATGCGGTGTTCGAGCTCATCCCGCGTCTGCGGGAAGTCGCTCGCGGCCAGCGTGTAGCCCTGGCCGTCGATGTTGACCGGCTGCGTGAGGCCGCCACCGTAGCGGTGGTCGACCGGCTGGCCGCTGGCGTCGGTCAGGAAGCTCCGCGAGCGGCCATCCGAGCGGTTGCTCCACAGCCCGAAGACATAGAGCGCCCGCAGGCCCGGCGCCAACTCGTAGGCCAGCTTCAGCTTCGCCTGATCCTGGACGGTGTCGTACTGCGTGCCGCTGCCGAGCAGCAGCCACGGCTGATTGGTGCGGTTCAGCCCTGGCACTGCGCCTGTCACCGTTGGGGCGGCCGGATTGGCGGCCGCGCTGCTTACGGGCCGGTTCGCGAAAGTCTGCGGCTGGCCCTCGCTGTCGGTGCGACCGGCGTGCAGCCACCACGCAAACACGCCCTCGGCGCTACCGATCGAGGCACTGGCCTGCTTCGCGTCGTAGCTCTGCCGCGCGCCGTACAGGCCATCGGGCTGATGGCTGTAGCCAACCCGCGCGTGCGCTTCGAAGCGCGTGGGCATGCGGGTCTGGTAGTCGACCACCGCGCCCACCGCGTTGCCCGGATACGCCGCCGAGAACGGCCCGTACATCACGTCGACGCGGCTGATTTCCTCGGGCGACACCAACCCCCAGCGCGGCGCGAAGGTGGCGCCATTGCCGAGCAGGTTGGACAGCAGGATGCCGTCCGCATAGACCAGCGATCGCGCGCTGTTGCCCGTGCCGGAGGCGCGCGTGGACAGCACCGCGTGGTTGTAGTCGCCGATGTAGCGCTTGCGCACCAGCAGGCTGGGCAGGTACTTGAGCGCGTCCTCAGCATCGGTCGCGTTGATGTCGCGGGCGATGTCCTCGCCCGAAACGCCCTCCATCGTCGTAGGGATACGGCTGGGGAGGGAGGTCGGCGCGGCGCCATCGACCCGGACGACGCCGAGGGACGCGGCACGCAGCCCGGTGTCGTCGACTCGGGCTACACCGAGGGACCTGGCCCTCGGTTCGGTGTCGTCGACTCGGTCGGTGCTGGGGGCCGCGGTGCGACGCACAGTGTCGTCTGCCGCGGCGGTGGCGGCGCAGGCGCCCGCAAGCAGGGCAAGCACGCCGACTTGCAGGCGGCGCGCACGGAAATGTCTTTGCATGAAGGGACTCCAACGGAATGAAGGAGCACCGGAAAAGCTGTTACCTGCACAGCCCCACGGACGGGGCCTCTCCCTCAGCTCCCCGTTTTTCACCCTCTCCCGCAGGGCGGGAGAGGGAGGGGTGAGGGTGGGAGCTCCCGCACGTCGCGGTGCCCCTTGCTGCAGAACCTCACCGATGCAGCGGCCTCAAACCACCGAAGGCGGCGCCCTCGCCGGCGCCCTCCGCCACACATGCGCAGTCACCGCCGCGCTGAAGAACCGCTCCGGCAAACCCTCACGCAACTCAACCCGCAGCGCCAACACACCCGGTACCGGCGGCAGCGGCAACGCATCCTGATGCAAATGACAGAACGCACAGTGCTGGAACAGCACGTGATCCTGATCTTTCACACCACTGCCCGCCAAACCCTCACGCAACTCGGCAGCCCGCGGACCCACCACGCTGGATCGGCAAATCTGCGTCCATGGCGCCAACTCTCCGCTCAACGCCTGCGCCGCCATCGAGCCTGCAGGCAATACCGCCGCCAACCAGAAGACCAAGACGGCCATCCAGCGGACAGAAGCAGAGGGAAATCGGAGACGCATGACGCGGGGGATTCTAGGACCGAGCGCGCGAGCATGGCGGGGGCCGGCGGCGAAGCCGAGCGGACGCGCCAACTCGCTCTGCTCACCTTCGGCTCGCGTCGCTCACACAGACGGCGCTCCAGTCAGATGGAACGCTCGGCTTCGCCGCCGGCCCCCGCCATGCACGCTTCAACCACTGCGGCGTGCGGTGAGGGGCCTGGGAGGGCGGCGGTCAGCGCTTCTGGAGCAGGTCCAGCAAGGTGCGGGCAACCACCTTCGTCGCACGACGAAGATCCGACAGCTCGACCCGCTCGTCCGCACGCTTGGCATGCGACTCCAGCACCGTGCGCGGACCCGCACCATAGATCGCCGCAGGGACGCCGTGCTCACCATACAGACGGACATCGGTGTACAGCGGCGTGCCAGAGGTGGGAATCGGCTCGCCGAAGATCAACTCGCCGTGACGCTGCAAGGCCTCGACCAGCGGACGGTTGGACGGCAACGGCTTCAGCGAGCGCGCCAGCAACAGGCGCTTCACGTCCACCTCGATGCCGGGGTACGACGCCGCCGCCGTCGCGATCGTCTCGCGGATCTCGGCCTCGACCACCACCGGGTCCTCCTCCGGAATCATCCGGCGGTCCAGCTTCAAGGTCACCTTGCCCGGCACGACATTCGTATTGGTGCCGCCTTCGATACGGCCCACATTCAAATACGGATGCTTGATGCCCTCGACCTGCGACGTGGTGCGCCTGTACTCGGCATTGCGCGCATACAGCGCATTGAGGATCACGACCGCGCCCTGCAACGCATCGATGCCGGTGTCCGGAATCGCGGCATGCGCCATCTTGCCGTGCACCGTCACCTCCATCTGCAGGCAGCCGTTGTGCGCGGTCACCACCTGGTAGCTGAAACCAGCCGCCAGCAGGTAGTCCGGCTTCGTCAGCCCCTGTCGGAGCAACCAGCCCGGGCCCAGTTCGCCGCCGAATTCCTCGTCGTAGGTGAAGTGCAGTTCGACGCCGCCCTGCAGCGGTGCGCCCAGCGCCTCGAGCGCCCGCAGCGCGAAGGTGTAGGTCGCGAAGTCGCTCTTGCTGACCGCCGACGCGCGCCCGTACAGCCGGCCATCGATGACCTCGGCGCCATACGGGTCCCGCGTCCAGCCCTCTCCGGGCGGCACGACGTCCCCATGCGCGTTCAGCGCGATCACCGGCCCTCCGTCCGCGAAGCGGCGTCGCACGATGAGGTTGGTCAGCGATTCCAGGCCGTACTCACGGACCTGCGCCTGTGGCACGGGATGCCGCTCGGCGACATAGCCCATCTCGGCCAGCAGCTCGGCCGTGCGCTCCGCATGTGGCGCGTTGTTGCCCGGCGGCGTGTCGGTAGGCACGCGCACCAGCGCTTGCAGGAAGCGCACTTCGTCGTCGAAGTGGGCGTCGATCCACGCGTCGAGCGCGTCATGCAGGGAGGGCGGGGAAGCGGTCATGGGGAGGCAATCCTGAAGCGCGGAGCGATGACGGAAGGTGATGCGGCCTGGAGGGTGTGGCGGCGGACGATCGGACGGGGCGAGCTGGCGCGGCGACCTGACGGGAATCAGAGGTCGTCGAGCAGCGCCTGGAAGGCGCGCACGCAGAGCTCGGTGTCGTCGTTGCTGATCGCCTCCAGCGGGTTGTGGCTGATGCCCAGGTTCAGGCCGCGCTGGAACAGCATGGCCTGCGGCATCGCCTGGTGGAGCTTCATCGCGTCGTGGCCCGCGCCCGACGGCATCCGGTGGACCGGCAGGCCGAGGGCGTTCACGGCCCGCTCCCAGCGCGACTGCCAATGCGCGTCGCTCGGGGCGGCGGCGGCGGCTTCGGTGCGTTCGAGCGTGAAGCTCAGGCCGCGCCGCTCGCCGATCTGCGCCAGGCGCGCACGCACGTCGGCATCGAGCGCATCGCGCGCGGCGTCGGTGGTGGCTCGCAGGTCGAGGCTGAATCGGCAGCGGCCGGGGATGACGTTGATCGAGCCATTCGGCACCTGCAGTTGGCCGACGGTGCCAACGACCTCGGGCACCGCGCCGGCGCGTTCCTCGACATACAGGATGAGCTCCGCGACCGCCGCGGCGGCATCGCGGCGCCGGTCCATCGGCGTGGTGCCGGCGTGCGAGGCCAGGCCGCGCACCTCGCCGACGTAGCGGATGCTGCCGTTGATCGAGGTGACGATGCCCAGCGGCAGGTCGAGCTCGTTGAGCACCGGGCCCTGCTCGATGTGGACCTCGACGAAACCGAGGTAGCGCGCCGGATCGCGCCGCAGCGCCTCGATGGCGTCCATCGTCGCGGGCAGGCCGGCGTCGCGCATGAGGTCGCGCAGCACGACGCCATCGGCGTCGGCCTGGTCCAGCCAGGCCGGATCGAAGCGGCCGACCAACGCGCTGGAGCCGAGGAAGGTCGCCTTGTAGCGCTGGCCTTCCTCCTCCGAGAACCCGACCACCTCGATGCCGTGCTTGAGCCGACGGCCCGCGCGATGCAGCTCGCGCACGCAGGCCATGGGCACGAGGATGCCAAGCCGGCCGTCGTACTTGCCGCCGTTGCGCACCGTGTCGTAATGGCTGCCGGTGAGCAGGCGCGGCGCTTCGCCGGGCTGCCCGTGGTCCTGTCCGTGGTAGACGCCGACGACATTGCCGACGGCATCGATGCCGACCTCATCGAAGCCGCATTCGCGCATCCAGTCGGCGAGCTGCGCCGCGACCGCCCGGTGGGCCTGCGTCAGGTAGAACACCGTGAGCTGGCCGTTCTCCGCGAAGCCTGGATCGGAGAAACGCGCCAGCGATTCCGCCCAGTCCCAGACCTGGTTGCCGAGCTGGGGCACGACGCCGAACTTGTCGTTGAGCCGGATCTCCGCGATGCGGTGGATGTTGCGCAGGCACTCGGCGCGCTCGATGTCCGGATGCGCGTTCAGGCGCCGCGCGAAGGTGTCGATGATCTGCTGGCGCGACAGGCCGTCGCCGCGCGGGCCGCGCACCGCCAGGATGAAGGGCCAGCCGAAGCGCGCGTTGTAGTCGGCGTTCAGCTGCTGCAGGCGCGCGAACTCCTCGGGCGTGCAGGCGGTGAGGCCGGCGGTGCGCTGCTCGTGGGTGGACTCGGCGGTCAGCGACTTCGCGACCATCGCCTTGCCGGCGAGTTCCGGGTGCGCGCGGATGAGGCCGAGCTGCTCGTCGAGCGCGGCCTCGCGAACCACGGTGGCCAGCGCATGCTTGAGCGCGGCGAGGCTCGCGAAGCCCCCGGCGGGCCGTGTGGCGAAGGCCCGTCGCGCGATCCAGGGCGAATGCTCGTAGACGCCGTCCAGCAGCGCGACGAAGGCGTCCTCGCCCGCCGCGTTCAGCGCGGGCAGGGACAGGGTGGGGGTGGGCGGAACGGCGGTGGGGCTCATCGGCGGCTCGGAAGACTCGAAGGATCCGGGGGCTCAGCCCCAGACGAAGGCCTTGTCCGCATCGAACGGATGCGTCGCGCGCCAGTGGCGGGCGATGTCGACGCGGCGGGCGATCCAGACGCGGTCATGCTTCTCGACGTGATCGAGGAAGCGCTGCAGCGCGCGCATGCGACCCGGCCGGCCGAGCAGCCGGCAATGCATGCCGATGCTCATCATCTTCGGCGCCTCGGCGCCCTCGGCGTAGAGCACGTCGAAGCTGTCGCGCAGGTACTCGAAGAACTCGTCGCCGTGGCTGAAGCCCTGCGGCAGCGCGAAGCGCATGTCGTTGCAGTCCAGCGTGTAGGGCACGACCAGCTGCGGCGCCAGCGTGCCATCGGTCTTGCGCACGTTGAGCCAGAAGGGCAGGTCATCGCCGTAGTAGTCGCTGTCGTACTCGAAGCCGCCGAAGTCGGCGACCAGGCGCCGCGTGTGCGGGCTGTCGCGACCGGTGTACCAGCCCGACGGCCGCTCGCCGGTCAGGCGCTGGATGATGTCCATGCCGATGTCCATGTGCTGGCGCTCGGTGGCCTCGTCGACCTGCTGGTAATGGATCCAGCGCCAGCCGTGGCAGGCGATCTCGTGATTCAACTCGACGAAGGCCCGTGTCAGCTCCGGGTGCCGCTCCAGCGCCATCGACACGCCGAAGACGGTCAGCGGCATCGCGCGTTTCTCGAATTCGCGCAGCAGCCGCCAGACGCCGGCGCGCGAGCCGTATTCGTAGATGCCCTCCATGCTCAGGTGGCGCGCCGGGAAGGCGGGCGGATTGAACATCTCGGACAGGAACTGCTCGCTGCCGGCGTCGCCGTGCAGCACCGAGTTCTCGCCGCCTTCCTCGTAGTTGAGGACGAACTGGACCGCGATGCGCGCCTGGCCGGGCCATTGCGCATGCGGCGGGTGTTCGCCGTAGCCGACGAGGTCGCGGGGATAACCAGGGGAGACGACGGGCTTCATGGATGGGGCGGGGTCAGGGTTGGAGGACCGACTTCAGGTCCTGCACGCGCGGATCGAGCCGCAGGTTGGCCTCGACATTGCCGAGATGCGCCTCGAGCAGCTTCAGCGCCGCGCGCTTGTCGCGGGCCTCGAGCGCGTCGACGATGGCTTCGTGCTCGGACTGCGATTCGGCGGCGGAATGGGAGCTCTGGTACATCAGCGCGATCAGCGAGCTGCGCGAGAGCAGGTCGGTCAGCAACTGCGCGAGCACCTCGTTGCCTTGCATGCGGGCCAGCACGACATGGAAGTCCGCCAGTAGCCGCGTGCGGCCCGGCACGTCGGTGCGGCCGATGGCGTCGCGTTCCTGCTTCAGGTGGGCGCGCAGCTGCTTGATCTGCGCCGGGGTGATGCGCTGGCAGAGGTGGGTCAGCATCGCCGCCTCCAGCATCTTGCGCACCTCGAAGACCTGGCGCGCCTCCTCGACGCTGGGCTGCGCGACGAAGGCGCCGCGGGCGGGCTCCAGCTTCACCAGCCGGTCGCGGCTGAGCTGGTTCAGCGCCTGGCGCACCAGCGTGCGCGAGCAGTCGAAGATATCCGCCAGCTGCTGCTCGACCAGCTTGGTGCCCGGCATCAGGCGGCGCTCGACGATGGCCTGCGTGATGGCGGCGGTGATGCGCTCGGTGACGGAAGCGCTGGCGTCGAGGTCGCGGGCGTTCATGATGGGGTGGCGGTGTGTCCCGGAGTGTATACACTTTGCGCTTTCATTCCTCCCATTCATCGAAGGCGCCGATGGGCAAGCTCACCACACATGTCCTGGACACGATGCACGGCCGGCCGGCGGCCGGCATGGCGGTGCGGCTGTACCGGCTGGAAGCGGGCGGGCCGCAACTGCTGCAGGCGCTGACGCTCAATGCCGACGGCCGCGCGGACGCGCCGCTGCTGGCGGACGAGGCGCTGCGCGCGGGCCGCTACCGGCTGGTGTTCGAAGTTGCCGCCTATTTCCGCGGCCAGCGCGTCGAGCTGCCCGAGCCCGCGTTCCTCGACGAGGTCCCGCTGGACTTCGGCATCGCCGACCCGGCGGCGCACTACCACGTGCCGTTGCTGACCAGCCCCTGGTCGTACTCGACCTACCGGGGCAGTTGAGGCGACCGATGCGGCCCTGGCAGACCTTGGCCCTGAAGCTCGCGCGCGAGCCGGCGGTGCTGGTGCGCGTCGAGACGCTGCAGGGCAGCGGGCCGCGGGAGGTCGGGGCCTGGATGGCGGTGACCGCGTCGGAGGTGGTGAACACGATCGGCGGCGGCCAACTGGAATTCGATGCGATCGCCAAGGCGCGCGCCGCGCTTGCGGCGGGCCGGGTGATGGAGGCGCGCCAGCGCTTCGCGCTCGGGCCGTCGCTGGGCCAGTGCTGCGGCGGCGTCGTGTGGCTGGGCTTCGAGTGGCTGGACGCCCGGTCGATCGCGGGCCTTGCCGAGCGCCTGGGCGACCAGAGCGGCTGGCGGCCGATCGCGCTGTTCGGTGGCGGCCACGTGGGTCGCGCGATCGTGGACCTGCTGGCCCGGCTGCCGGTGCGGGTCCACTGGATCGACAGCCGCGAGGGCGTCTTCCCCGAGACGCTGCCCGACAACGTCCGCGCCGAGCAGTCCGAGCCGGTGCAGGGCGCGGTGCCGACGCTGGCGGCCGGCTCGCAGGTGCTGATCATGAGCTTCAGCCATGCCGAGGACCTGGACATCGTGGCCGCGTGCCTGAAGCGCCAGCGCGAGGCCCGCGACCTGCCCGCCATCGGCCTGATCGGCAGCAAGAGCAAGTGGGCGACCTTCCGGCACCGGCTGGAGGCACGGGGCTTCAGCCCGGCCGAACTCGCCCACGTGACCTGCCCGATCGGCATTCCGGGCATCGTGGGCAAGCAGCCGGAGATCGTGGCGCTCTCGGTCGTCGCCCAGGCGATGCAGACGCCCACCGAACCCCGCTGAGCCGCGCTGAGCTCTCCTCCGTCTTACCCCCTCTCCCGCTTGCGGGAGAGGGCAGGGGTGAGGGCCAGCAGCCGCTCGCAGCGCACCAAACTGTATACACTCCGCTCCTCAACGTCGCCGCGGCGCCCAGTTTTTCTCAGCGCGACGCTTGCCGGTTCACAGCGCCCGCAGTGGTGGTCCGGAACTTGCTCAACGTTCGTTGATGGACAGCTACCTGCTTGACTGGGCCAATCTGCTGCTGCGCTGGCTGCACGTGATCGTGGCCATCGCCTGGATCGGCGCCTCGTTCTATTTCGTCTGGCTGGACAACCACCTGCTCAAGCCGCAGGCCGAGGACCTGAAGGCCAAGGGCGTGGATGGCGAGCTCTGGGCGGTGCACGGCGGTGGCTTCTACAACCCGCAGAAGTACATGGTGGCGCCCGCCAACCTGCCGCGGGAGCTGCACTGGTTCTACTGGGAAAGCTACTGGACCTGGATGAGCGGCTTCGCGCTGTTCGCGCTGCTCTACCTGTTCAACGCCGACACCTACCTGATCGACAAGCGCGTCCATGACTGGAGCGCCGGCGCGGCGGTGGCTGCGGCGCTGGGCTTCCTGGCCGGCGGCTGGATCATCTACGACCAGATCTGCCGACGCTTCGGTCGCAAGGCCGACGGTTCGATCGGCAACGACGGCGTGGTGCTCGGGCTGGTCGCCGTGGCCATCGTCGCCGCGGCCTGGGGCGCGAGCCAGCTCTTCGCCGGGCGTGCGGCCTTCCTGATCACCGGCGCGATGATCGCCACGATGATGAGCGCGAACGTCTTCTTCTGGATCATTCCCGGCCAGAAGCAGGTGATCGCCGACATGCGGGCCGGTCGGCCGGTGGACCCGGTCCACGGCCAGCGCGGCAAGCAACGCAGCGTGCACAACACCTACTTCACGCTGCCGGTGCTGATCGCGATGCTGTCCAACCACTACGGCATGCTCTACAGCCATCCGCAGAACTGGCTGGTGCTGGTGCTGCTGATGCTGGTGGGCGCGCTGGTGCGGACCTGGTTCGTGAAGCGCCACAAGGGCGTCGATGCCTGGCCGCTGCTGGTGGCCGTGGCCATGCTGCTGGCGGGACTGATCGCGTGGCTCGCACCGCAACCGGCGATGGTGCCCGTGACCGCGGCCCCCGCGCTGAGCGCCCCGGCCACGCCCGGCGCCGCCTCGACGGGGGCAACCGCGACGGCGGCCGACGGCAAGGTGTCCTTCGAGACGGTGAAGGCCATCGTCGATGCGCGCTGCCTGGCCTGCCACAACGCGGCGCTGGCGCCCAAGCGCATCCAGTTCCACGAGCCGCAGCTGATCGAGCAGCACGCGGCCGAGATCTACCAGCAGGTGGTCGTGCAGAAGAGCATGCCGCTCAACAACGCGACCGGCATCACCGACGAGGAGCGGGCGACGCTCGGACGCTGGTTCAAGGAGCGCTGACGCCGGCGCGCGCCCCCGGGTCGGAGCCACTCGCTCAGACCAGATCGCCCATGACCTCGATCGGAATGATCGCGCCGGGATGCTGGATCACCCGCGCCGCGACGCGATTGCCGAAGACCGCCGCGCTCACCGCATCCGCGCCGGCCAGGCGCCGCGCCAGGTAGCCGCCCGCGAAGGCATCGCCCGCGGCGGTCGTGTCGACGACGCGCGCCACTTCCTCCGTCGGCGCCTCGGCCCAGTGCCCGGGCGCCCGCGCGCTGTGCACCAGCGTGGGCGATGCGCCGCGCTTGATCAGCACCTCCGGCGTCGGCAGCGACTGTGCCTGCGCGATCGCAGCCTCCAAAGAGTCGAGGCCCGTCAGCGCCTGATGGTCGTCCGCGGTCACCAGCGCGATCGTGGCCAGCGAGAACGCGCGCTCGAAGGTGTCGCGTGCCGCGGCGCGGTCGGGCCACAGGCGCGGGCGGAAATTGTTGTCGAACACGACGTGAGCGCCGCGCGCGCGCATGCGCTCCATCAGCGCGAACAGCCGCTCCCGCCCCGCGGGCGGCAGGACGGCCAGCGTGATGCCGCTGAGGTAAAGCGCGTCGAAGTCCTCGGCATGGTGCTCGAGCGGGCTGACGGCCTCATCGAAATAGGCCTTCGCCGCGGCGGTGTCGCGCCAGTAGTGGAAGCTGCGCTCGCCGGCGGGATCGACCTCGATCAGGTACAGCCCGGGCATGCGTCCGGGGATCCGCCGCACCAGCCGGGTGTCGATGCCCTGGTCGCGCCAGCGCTCCAGCAGGCCGGTGCTCATGCCGTCGTCGCCGAGGGCGGTCGCATAGGCCACCTGCACGCCGGCCGCATCGCCGCAGCGCTTGAGGTACACGGCGGTGTTGAAGGTGTCGCCGCCATAGCCCTGGGTCATGGGCCCGAAGGCCTGGCCCTTGAGTTCCAGCATGCATTCGCCGATCACGGCGACGCGTCGAGTCATCGGAGATCTCCCATCCATGGCTGATTCGCTCAGCGCAGCCAACGCTGAAGTTCCGGCATCGCGACGGGCAACTGCCCGGCGACCATCGCCGAGAACACCTGCGCGCCCTTGGCGCCCAGGTGGGTGCGATCGAACACCGGATTGGCCGCGCCGGCGCGTTCGGGCGAGGAGGCGCCCTGCGCGGGCGCATCGATCGGCTTGGGCGCCATCGCGAGCGTGTCGGCCTCCGCTTCTCCCATCGCCTGCACCGCGGCATGGCTGATCGCGTTCAGGTCGATCACCGGCACGCGATGCTCGGTGGCGACGCGGATCATCGCCTCGGCCCAGGGACGCAGCGCGTTGTCGAGCCGCCCCTGTGCGTCGAAGCTGCGTCGCGTCAGCGGCGTCAGCATCACCAGGCGCGCGCCGGTCGGCGCCACGTCGTCGATGTAGCGGGCGAGATTGGCGGGGAACTCGGTCTGGAGGTCGGTCGAGCGGCCCGGCTTGCCGGGCTGGTCGTTGTGGCCGAACTGCATCAGCACCACATCGGTCTGCCCTGCCGGCCGGGCGCGCAGCAGCGCCATCACCTGGTCCCACAGGCCTTCGGCACGGAAGCTCTTCGTGCTGCGCCCGCCTTTGGCGAGGTTGAGGCAGCTCACCTCGGGCTGGAAGCGCGCGCACAACGCGTCGCCGTAGCCGCTCTTCGTGGCCATCGTCGAATCGCCGACGAGGATCACGCGGAGCGACGTCGGCGGCGTCTCCTGCGCTTGAACCGCGCCGGCCAGGAGCGCCAGCGCGAGCAACCATGCCTGTTTCATGCGCGCATTAGAACTTGTAGCTCGCGCCCAGCAGGAACTCACGGCCGGTGACGTGATAGACCACCGGGCTGTTGCGGGCCCGCGAGATGAACTGGTCGTTTGCCTCGTTGGTCAGGTTGACGCCCTCCAGCGTGACCGTGAGCCGGTCGTTGATCTTGTAGGAGATCGACGCGTCCACGTTGAGCGTGGCGTTCTTCCCTTCGACGTCGTTGTTGTTCTGCCCCGGCACCCGCGTCAGGAAGGACGAGCGCTTGGAGGCCGAAACCCGGGCGCTGAAGGTGTCGTCGTCGTAGTACAGCGTGGCGTTCCACGACTTCGGCGACATGTTGAGCAGGTCGTCGGTGATGGTGGCGTTGCTGGTCGGCGAGACCAGGTAGGTGATCTTCGACTTCACGTAGGTGTAGTTGAGGACCGTGCCGAAGTTGCGCCCCCACGACGGCAGGAAGGTGAACGGCTGCTGGTAGTTCAGCTCGATGCCGCGCAGCTTGCCCCCCGGGGTGTTGATCGGCGTGGTGAGCTGGAAGACCTCTTCGCCGGTGAAGTTGGACGGCAGCAGCGACAGCGGCAGGCCGGTCTGGTTGTACGGCGCGTTGGTGCGCAGGCTCTGGATGTAGGTGTCGATGTTCTTCTGGAACACGCCCACGCCGATGAAGGCGTTGCGGCCGAAGTACCACTCCAGGCTGCCGTCGAAGGTCTTGGCGCGGAAGGGCTTGAGATACGGATTGCCCGTCGTGATCGACAGCGTGCCCGTGGTGCTGATGGTGCCGCCCGGATTGAGGTTGCCCAGCTGCGGACGCGCCATCACCTTCGCGGCCGCGAAGCGCGCGATCAGGTCCTTGGTCAGGTTGGCCGAGACATTGAGCGCCGGCAGCCAGTCCTTGTACTTCTGGCCGATGACGACCTCGGTGCCGCCGCCGCTGGCCAGGTAGCCGGTCGCGTCCTGCTCGGTGACGACGTAGCGCACGCCGACATTGCCCTGCACGCGCAGGCCCGCGACGCGGCCTTCGAAATCGGCCTGCAGGAAGCCGCCGCGGTCCTTCTCGACCACCGCGCGGTTGTTGCCGCGCGCGTTGCCGTTGGTGGTCGAGGACAGCGTGAAGTCGCCCGGCCCGCCGGCCGGTCCGCTCTTGATGCAGTTGCAGTAGATGTCGTACGCCGAGGCAATCGCGTTGAGGTCGGGAATGACCCACGAGGTCGGCGTGCCGTCCGGCAAGCTCAGCCCGCGGCCGAAGCCGGTCAGCATCTTCGTCAGCACGCCCGCGCCCGCGGCGGGCGAGAAGATCGTGTCGTTCTGGTTGACGCGCCGGAACTCGTAGGTGTCGAACGCGTATTTCTTGTAGTCGTAGCCCGCCTTCAGCGTCAGCCGGTCTGGCACCACCTCCCAGGCGAGGTCCAGGTGTGCGATGTCGTTGCGGTTGTTGGCGCCCTGCGGCCGGATGCGGATCTCGCTGGTCGTCGTATTGGCGACCGTCGTGGGCTGCGTGCCCGTGGCCACCTGCGGCACGCCGACGATCTGCAGCGCGCCGTTCTGCGCCGCCGGATCGAAGGGGTACTTGATGACCGGCAGGCGGTCACTGTTGCGGAAGTCCAGCGTGTAGCCGTTGACGTTCAGCGCGTCCAGCGTGACCGTCGTCTGCACCGGATTGCGGAACTGCGAATCGGCGCGGCCGATCTTCGCGTTCAGCTTCAGGTGATCGGTCAGGTCCTGTTCCAGCGTCAGGCTGGGCTGGCGGAAGGTCGTGGACAGCTCGTCGTAGCGCGACTCGGAACGCACGTCGACGCCGTTGTAGACCCCGTACT
>Ga0209370_1000137_pt1 | contig 158483 bp, 116 predicted proteins | sample AgamicAtPrz_FD_187164 | JGI IMG/M metagenome (GOLD analysis project Ga0209370, IMG submission 187164) | Agave microbial communities from Guanajuato, Mexico - At.P.rz (SPAdes) (version 2) | ecosystem: Host-associated > Plants > Phyllosphere > Phylloplane/Leaf | place: Guanajuato, Mexico...
GAATGACTGGCGTCTCATCTGCCTTTCCAAAACAGCACCGTCGGGCCCACCGTTCCAGAGCGGATGACTCATTCTCTTCAGCGCTTTTGCTAAGCGTATAGGCAGTCAACGCCAGCACTACAGCGAGGCCTACGGGTCCCCATACAGTGGAACTTAATGCTGTTCCAGCGACGGCAATGGCGCTGGCCCCGTAAAAACCTGCAGCCAACCAGTATCGTATCGCTGCTGCACCATCTCCTGCTGCCGATGCACGTTTAGCAGCAGAAACTGCCTGTGCTGCCTCAACAAACCCGACGACAGCGCCTACTACAGCACCGATCTTTATCAAGGTCTCGCCTGTGGCAGTAGCACCTTTGGCCCATGGCATACCCTTATAGGCACTTTCCCGCAACATGAGCCCAACCAGTTCGATATGCCCTCCCAACACTCCCAAGTACGATCCTTGCAACGCCAACTTGGCCTCATACGCCTTCGGCCCAATCTCCGTTTCCGCCTTTTCCTGATTCCTGCCCAGGCTGTCCTGCTGCAAATACAACCCGCCTATCGCCAGCAGAACCTCCCAGCTGCCAGCAATCCCGCGCAACCCGGAAAAACCGGTTCTAACCAATCGGGCTGCCTGCTGCGTTGTGATCTTCATCCCGTGCAACAACCTGCGCGCATCGGTTTCCAGAGTCCCCGCTGCCACCGAGATATCCACCAGGGCAAGCTGTGCCGCGCTGCTCGCCTGGGTTACCCCCATGCTGGCCTCCTTGAACAACCGGCCATGCACTTCCTCGGCCTTGCCCTCGACCCACACCGTCACGCTGATCATCGTATTGGTGAACCGCGGGTCGAGCACGGCCAGGCTCATCAGCCCGTGCTGGATGATCGGCCGCACCTTGCGCATGGCCTTCATCGAGCCAAACTCGAAGTCATCGATATTGCGGCGCATCCGGTCCCGTGCCTCGGCGATCGACGCGTTGGCCTTGTGCTGCAACTCCCGGAGGTGGGCGCTCTGCAAGGCGTAGTACTCGCCCAGCTTCATCTGCACTTCCAGCTCGATCAGGTGGACGCCGTTGTAGAGAAACTGCGTGGCGCTGTTCAGATGCCGCACGGCCTTCTGAATGCCAGGCGACAGACATGGCGCCAGCCGCTGACTGGCCGCATTGAGTGCGCCCTGTGTTTCAGCAATGGCCTGCTTGAGGGTATTGCGCATGCGCAGGCCGGCGTCATCGCTGGCGATGATCTTGCTCAGCATGCCGTAGAGCTTGTCGCTGTCGTTCCAGTTGATCGCTTCCGTGGCGGAGAAACTGGGCAGCAGTCCGGCCAGCAGAGAGCGATCCCGCATCAACAACGCGCGGTAGGGCGGGCTGTCCGGATCCTGCAGCCATTTCAACCAGAGCAGTTCGCTGGTGCCGGAAGCGGGAACATGCGGTTCAAGGCGGGGGACGACAGCTTCCGTAACGCCACCGCCCAGGCACAGGGCCATGGTCTTGGCGTAGGCCACCCCGGACTCACGATCGTTACCGTCGTAGTCGTACGCCTCGGCCACCTTGAACATGGGCGTATCGAACAAGGCAACGTACGCCCTTGTGTCCTTGTCGATGTAACGCTGAAACTCGCGTTCCTGCTGCTCGTATTCAGCCTGGAACGCGGCCCGCTGCGGTTCGTGGTAGCGCTCATAAAGCCGCTCGTCACTCTCCTGCTGTGCAAGCTCGACCAACAGCTGCCGCTCGATTGCCGGGTCGGTGAACACCGGCGGGGCATCGCCCGTCATCGATTCCAGCGACGGCACCTTCTGCGCCGCCCATTCCCTGTGCGTGGCACGAATGATCTGCAGGATCTGCGAGGTCTGCAGCTGATAGGCGCGCATCGGTTCTTCACGCCAGGCCTGACGCTTCAGTACCCAGTTCAGACGCTGATGGTTGTACTCCTGAATCAGCCCGACGGTGTCGTCGAGCACTACTGCCAGCACGCCGTTTTCCAGCTGGTGCCGGTTGATCGCATTGACCAGATAGCCGCGTAGGGCGAACCGGCGCAACCAGCGGCTGTGGAAGCCGTGCGCACTGTCGAAGGGGGCGCAGCCATGCTGGGCATACTCGAACACCTGCTGGTCGACCCCAAGCTTATCGGGCGTCATGGCGATGCCCAGCAGTTCGGGATTGTTGCGTGCCTGAATCAGGTCCAGGCCCTCGAAGCGATGCGCAGGCGACGCGCCGCTCTTGTAGGCATTCAGCACGCTCACCGGCCAAGGATCGCTGGAGAAGGCCAGCCAGGCGCTGGCGTACCTGCTGGTATCGATGTTGAGAAAGGCCGAAGGAATGTCGTGGTCTGCGTTCACGCATTTTTCGGGCAGCGGCGAAGGCGGGCCGTCTGGCGGCTCATAAGGATTGAAGCGGCGCAGATGACCTTGCTCGCTGACGGCATAGGCATGCCAGACCTGCTGGTCGAGCAGGACATACAGGTAGCCCATGCGCAAGGTGCGCAAGCCGATCTTTGTCGAGATATGCCGGTTATCCGCCACGGTGGAGACGCACTCGGGGCGGGTATCCGGCACCAGGGCGCGACGCAGCGGCAGGATAGGCAGGCCCTGGCGCTCGCAGGACATGCACTGGTCGTGTGGCAGCCCGGCTTCGGCGATCGCGAGGGCAATACGTTGGCTGATGGTCATAAGGGGCTCTCGGATTTCGGCAGGCATTCGATCAGTTGGCGCCATTGCGCCTCGGAGTAGCGGGCGAACAATGCGGCAAGAGGCGCCTGACCTCTGGCCGCTCCGTCGATCATTTCGCCCACCGCAGGTACGGTATGCAGCCTGGGGTGAATGCACAGGTGATGGAGAGCGAAGGCCACGATGTCCTCCATCTCGCTCAGGCCCAACCTGCGTGCATCATCGACATGGTTCGAAGCACGCACCGCAGCAAACGGTGGAATCTGACACTGATTGATGTGCTGCGAACCCGCTCGCAACACTCTCCAGGTAGCCAGCACACGTTCGATCAGCCCCACGTCATCCTGAATTCGCCGCGCAGGGGTCGGTAAAGGGTGTCGCTGCCCGCTCTGCCCTTTCAGGCTTGCCAACCTCCCACCGCTACTCAGGAACAACCAATCACTGATCGGCCACCATGGGCCTTGTTCAAGCCGCCCGAACGTCGCCGCAAGCAACTCCAGACGGACGGGTTCATAGACCGGGTAGCAGCCAAATTCCCGATTGGAATCGGGCAACCGACACAAGGCCGTGAGATGGGACGCGACAGCGGCCGAAGGCGCCTCACTGAACAGCCAGCCACACAGGTAACGCCGTTGCTGAAACAACGCCCTCTGCGCTGCCCGGGCGGTCAGTTCCAGCAGACGGCGACTGGGAACCGTGCCGGGCGAAGCCAGGCAGACCAGTACGGGATGCAGTTGGGGGGCATGGGCCAGGTCGGCCCGGTGCACACGGGTCAATGCCTGCTCACCCAGGGCATTGCGCAGCGGGGCAAGCACGGCGTGGTCGCCATCGTGAGCAGTCGCAAGCGGATCTATCAGCACATGGCAGTACAAGTGCGCCCCATGATGGCTTTCGATGAGCCTGGCCAGGTTATCGGTGCGCATCAGACCTTCGCTTCGCACTTTTTGCTGGCGTCAGGCGTAAGCGAGAGTGGCTGGCTGTTTCCCGCCCCTGACGCAGCCGCGCTGGTTTGCCCCAGCAGGTCGAGTTTCAGCCCGTTGATGGTGATGCCCTGCCCGTCCAGCACAATGCTGCCGCCCGCGGTTCTGAACTCGATGCGCTCACTGGCGCGCAGCTGATAGATCGTCGTATGTTGCTCCATGCCCTGCCCGACGGTGACCTTTTGCGCACCTTTGACGACAAGCTCGGCGTCCTTTCCGACAAAGGCCTGGTGATTGGCCCCTGTTGATTCGCTACGGTCGTTGCCTACTTTCTCGAACAGGTCATGCTTGATATCTACACGGCAGTCTTGCCCAATGAGCTGGGTATGGTCGCCCCCGGTTTCCTGGCGGAAGTCATGGCCGATATTCAAGTGCTCATCATTGCCGACCTGCTCGACACGATTACGCCCCACACGCGTGGTCTCGTCATTGCCGACTACATTGTTCTGGTCCCGCTGGGCATGGATGAACACTTCTTCCTTGCCGAGTTCGTCCTCGAAGCGCAGTTCATTGAAGCCATTGCCCTTGTGGGTCTGGCTCTTGATGGTCATGCGGGTCTTGTGTTCGGGCAGGTCGTACGGCGGCAGCTGGTCACCGCAATAGGTACGCCCGGTGATCATCGGCTGGTCGGGGTCGGCGTTGACGTACTGGACGATCACGTCCTGGCCGATGCGCGGGATGGCCATCGAGCCCCAGCTGCCACCTGCCCAGCCTTGTGACACGCGTACCCAGCAGGAGCTGAACTCGTTGTTTTCGCTCTCCCGGTCCCAGGGGAAGCTCACCTTGACCCGGCCCCACTCGTCGCAGTAGATCTCTTCCCCGGGCGGCCCGACGACCGTGGCCATGTGCGGGCCGTCGATGCGTGGCTTGGGCAGTGGCGCCGGACGCCATTCGATCCGGCCGGGCACAAGGACGGCTTCCTGCGAGTAGCGTGTCCCTTGTTCGGCCCCGGCAGCTTCTTCTTGCAGGCTGGTGAACTGGCTGCCCTCGTGATGTACACGCATCACACGCCAATGGGCGTTGAGGTCTTTGCGCGGGTGTTCGATGAGGGTGAAGCTCAGCCCCGGTTGCAGGCGTACATCGTCACCCTCGACTTCGGCAATACGGGCGTCATGGCGCAGGGCCGTCAGGCGGGTAGCAGTAAAGGGTACACCGACCGCATCGCGCTTGTAGCGGCCGGGGTAATCGAAGCGCTCATAGTCCCGGGACTGATGGGTGATGCTACTGTCACCTGCGCGGTGTTCCTGCCGGTACTGCGGGTTGGTGAAGGTGTAGTCCCGCTGCACCTGGCGTGCAGTGCGCACCTGTTCGCTGTAACGCAGGCGGCGCAGGCAAGGCCTGGCCTGGTCGCCACCGCTGTTGGCGCGGTACAGCACCTGGTCGGGACCGATGTCGTCTTCGTCGAAGAAGTCCTCATCCTCGTCGTCGGCCTTGAGCGCGCTTCGGCTGATCTGCCCCAGCGCCAGCAGTCGGTCGGTGATGACCAACAGATGGTGTTTCGGCGTGTGCTCGAAGCGATAGACGAAACCCTCTTCACCCGCCAGGCGGGCGATGAAGTCGAGGTCCGTTTCACCGGCCTGTACACAGAACTCGCGCACCTGATGCTCGCCCATGCTCTTGATTTCGAAACGGGCAATACCCTGGCGCTTGAGCATCAATTCGAGAATCTGCGGCACGGTCTTCTGCTGGAAGATGCGCCAGTTCGAACGCAAGCCGGCACGGGCCAGCACGGGCTCGACCAGGGCGCGGTAACGGGTGCGATAGAACCCCGTCTCACCCTGGCTGAAACTGCTGACCAGGCCGTGCACATAGCGCAAGGGGCGCTCACCGCGCCAGATCGTGAACAGCGCCGGTTTGTCGAGCAACTGGCCGAAGTCGACCTCGTCTTCAAAACTGATCAGTTCCAGTTTCAGCTGGAACGGTGAGCTGATCATTTCGTCGAGTTCGAACGAAACCACTTCGAAGTCAATCTGGCCAGCCAGCGGCTGGAAGGTGAAGCGCAAGTCGGATTGGCTAGGCATGCGGATCCCCCTGCTACTGCTGCAAGATGCCGTTGAGCGATTCCAGCACCTCGGCGGTGATCAGGCTCAGGCGGTAGCTGTAGTAGCAGTAGGCGCAGACCATGGCGATGGCGGAGATCACCAACGGGCTCCACCAGGGCCATTCCCGGCGCAGCCTGCGGTGGGGGCGATGGACCACGTTGGTATACGGGTCGCCCACGAATTCCGGCGTGGGGCCGCGCAGTTCACGAATGACCTTGTGCATCCGCGAAATCAGGGCGTTGATGATTTCATCGCACTTCGGGTCCAGGGCGTACTTGCCCTTCAGGCCCAGGCAAAAGCAGAAGTACAGGAACTCCAGCACATCCTGGAACTCCTTGGGCGACTGCATCAACCGCTCCAGCAACACGAAGATCTTCTCGCCACCCTGGGTTTCGTCATGAAAGATGCTGAGCAGCGGTTCGTGGCTCCAGCACGAATTGTTCCCCCAGGGGCGGCTCATCACGGCCTCGTCCAGGTAAAGGCACAAGGCATAGGAATAGACTTCGAGGTGTACGGCGGAATAACCGTGCTGCTGTATTTCCTCGCGGATGGCGCTGACCTGGGTCTGCAGGGCCTTGTGCACCTGTTCGATGTTGGGCAGGTCATCCAGCGTACGCAGGCGTATGACCAGACCGAAAAGCGGGTTGGCCGCGTCGAGCATCAGGTTGGCGAAGCCGCCGCGTAGCCGGAAGTCCGGGTCGGCCGGATAACCCTGATGATCTGCGCGCCTGCCCTGGCCGGGTGGATAGGGTGAATCGGTGCCCCCCGGGACATCGAGCATGGCATGCAGGCTGCTTTCGGTTACGTCATGGGCAGCGTTGGCGGCCTGGGATTTTCCAGGACGAACAGCAGATGGGCCGGGCATGAAGAGGTCCTTGTCTTCCAGTAGGCTGAAGACATGAACACTATCGGGGAATCAATTCTTCGAGGAGCGTAGGGCTTCCCAAAACGCTGTAGGAATTTTCGCCTCTTGGCTTGTCTGGACGCTGCAATGCTGGAATTCCGGGGCCGCTCTGCGGCCCTTTCGCGACACAAGGCCGCTCCTGCAACGACTGCGCCAGCCCTTGTGTGGGCGGCGCAGCGCCGCAACCGATCAATCAGCCAAACAACCTGGCCAGGCAACCCAGCTTCTTCTTGTACGAACGCCGAGCCTCCAGTGCGTCCTCCAGGCTGACTTTCAGGAACCGCGCCTGCTGGTTGGGCTGCATCTGCCCGATCAGGTCCAGGTCAGCGCTGATCACCGTGCCGATCATGGCGTAGCCGCCGCCCGACACCGCATCACGGTGCAGAATGATCGGCTCCAGCCCCGCAGGTACCTGGATCGAACCGATCGGGTAGCAGCTGTCAACGATGTTCGATGGATCCGAGCCGGCCCCGAACGGCTGCTCCCGTGGCTGGAAGCTCAAGGCACTGCCGCCCTTGTAGCGGTAGCCGATACGGTCTGCCTCGGAGCCTACCGTCCAGGCTTCGGTGAAAAAGCTTTGCGCCGCAGCCTTGGTCAGGCGATGAAAATACAGCCCCGGCACCACCCGAAGCACCACCTCGCCACCCAAGGCCTGGCGCAAGGCCATTGGCAGGCTCGCACCGGCGCGGGTCTTGCCGCTGGGTACGCCGACCGGCAACAGGTCACCCGCCATCAGCTTGCGCCCATGGAAGCCACCCAATGCACCCAACGCATAGGTGGAGCGGCTGCCGAGCACCTCGGGTACATCGATACCGCCGGCCACCGCCAGGTAGGCCCGGGCGCCTGCGGTAGGGAAGCCGAAACGCAACACCTGCCCGGCACGTACGGAAAACGCCGTGTCCGGGCGTTGCTCGCGGCCATCGAGCAAGGCCGGCATCTGCGCACCACAAACCGCCACCAGGGCATCCAGCTGGAACTCCAGCTCCGGCCCCACCAGCGCACACTCCAGGCCCGCGGCGCCGGCCGGGTTGCCCACCAGGTGGTTGGCCGCCCTCAGGGCGTACTGATCGAGGGCGCCGGACGGCGGGATGCCCAGGTGGTAGTAGCCTTCGCGGCCCAGGTCCTGCACCGAGGTAGCCAGCCCGGGTTTGAGTACCTTGATCATGCCAGCACCTCCTGCAGGGTCCGTGGATAGCCGACCGGGTCGGCGAGGAACGCGTCCAGGGAGAATTCCACCGGGCGAATGCGCAGGTCGAAGCGGCCTTCTTCGACATCCGCCACCGCCTGGTCGTAGGTGCGGCGGTCGATGGGCTTGAACTGCACGATGTCTCCCGGGCGGAAGAACACCATGTGCTCCTTCAGGTAGTTCAGTGTCTGCTGCGGGTCATAGATCGGCGCCGGGGTGACGCCAAACATCTGGTAGCCGCCTGCCCCGCGCACCGAATAGATGCAGCCGAAGCAGCCGCCATGGCCAAGGGTGAGTTTGGGGGTGTCCGTACGCGGGCGCAGGTACTTGGGCACCTGCAGTTGCCGCTCGCGCTCGACCATCTGGAACATGAACGGCAGGCCGGCAACGAACCCGACCATCGACACGAACCACGGCGCGCCGCTGTGCGCGGCAATGAACGCCTCGACATCGGCCAGGCCGTTGATCCGCGCGGCGTACTCCAGGTCCGTGCTGCCCGGGTCCTGGTGGCGGTCACGAAAACGCATCAGCGTTTCATGGGTCCAAGGGTCGTTGTACAGCACTGGAATCTCGATGATCCGCGTCTGCAACGAGCGCTCGGCCACCGCCTGCGCTTCGGCACCGCGCACCGCCTCCAGCAGTGCCTGCGGCGCGATACGGTCCGGGTCGAAGCGGATCTGGAACGAGGCGTTGGCCAGGCACACATCCAGCACGCCATCCAGGGCCAGCCGCTCCACCGCACGGGTGACGGCCATGCCCTTGAAAAAAGCTTCCAGCGACATGCTCTCGCTCACTTCGGCAAACAGGTGCTCGTCGGCGCCAAAGCTGTAGCGGATCGGGGTTGTAGCAAGCGGTTCGGCCATGACTGTTCCTTTTCTTGGAATCTTTATAGAAAGGCAGGCGAAAGCAAATTGCACGGGCTCCGGCGTATACCTGCCGGATGCCCCACGGATTCAGCGTGGCGCGCGCACCACGATACCGGCAACGTCCAGCGCCTGGCGCGTGGCCTCGACCAGGTCGAGCGCACCCGGGGTGTCACTGTGCAAGCAGATGGAATCGAATTCGATGGCCAGGTCCTGCCCCTCGACCGTGCGCACCACGCCTTGCTGACAAGCCCGCAACACCCGTTCGGCGACCGCCCCGGGCTCATGGCCCCGCACGTTGCGGGTGAACACGATCGACCCGCTCAGGTCGTACTCGCGGTCGGCGTAGAACTCGCGAATTACCGGCTGGCCAAGCTCCTGGGCAATGCGGCAGATCACCGAACCCGGCATGCAGTACAGAAGCAGCTCCGGCTCGATCACCCGCAGGTTTTCCACCAGCAGCCGTGCAGCTTCTTCGTCACGTGCCAGATGCATGTACAGCGCACCGTGCGGCTTGATGTGCTGCAGGCGCACGCCCTGGGCGCGGGCAATTTCACGCAAGGCGCCGAGCTGGTAGAGCATGTCGTCGACCAGTTCCTGGGCCGGGGCATTGATGTGTCGGCGGCCGAAGCCGACCAGGTCGCGGAACCCAGGGTGCGCCCCCACTGCGACGCCCAGGGCCTTGGCCCGCTCGACAGTACGGCGCATGGTGCCGGGGTCACCGGCATGGAAGCCGGTGGCGATGTTGGCCGTGCTGATGTAGCCCATCAGCTCGTTGTCGACGCCGTCGCCAATGGTCCACGGGCCAAAGCCCTCACCCATGTCCGAGTTGAAATCCACCACCTGCATGACTGTCTCTCCTGGCGCTTGTGACTGCATGCAAGCCACGTTAGATTCTCCGCACCCCCTTGGGAAGATCTATAAACAGATAGGGTGTCTTCTGAAAATCAGATACCCCGGGAGCCTACCGTGTCACTGACCCTGCGCCAGGTCCGCTACTTCGTCGCCACCGCCGAGATCGGCCAGATTTCCCAGGCGGCAATCCACCTGAACATCTCCCAGTCTGCAGTGACCACGGCGATCAAGGAGCTGGAGGCGATGCTTGGCGTGCTGCTGTTCCAGCGCTCGGCCCAAGGCATGAGCCTGACCGAGGCCGGACGGCACTTCCTGAACCGCGCCTACGTGATCCTGCGCAGCGTGGACGATGCGCTGAACAGCCCGCTGCCGGACGTGCGCGCCAGCGGCCTGCTGCGCCTGGCGGCAAGTTATACGGTGATTGGCTACTTCCTGCCGCATCACCTGCAGCGGCTGGAACACTGGCACCCGGACGTGACCCTGGAGCTGTACGAACAGGAGCGCAGCGCCATCGAGCAAGGTTTGCTGGGGGGGCGTTTCGACATGGCAGTGGTGCTCACCGCCAACCTCACCCACCCGGACATCGTCTCGGAAACCCTGTTCAACTCCGAACGCCGCCTGTGGCTGCCCGGCCACCATCCGCTGTGCGAGCGCTCGGCGGTAAGCCTGGCCGATGTGGCCTGCGAGCCGTTCATCCTGCTGACCGTGGATGAGGCCGAGCAAAGCGCCATGCGCTATTGGGAACAGGCCGGGCAGCGGCCGCAAGTGCGGGTGCGGACCAGTTCGGTGGAGGCCGTGCGCAGCATGGTCGCCAATGGCAGCGGTGTGGCGATCCTGTCGGACCTGGTGCACCGGCCCTGGTCGCTGGAGGGCAAGCGAATCGAGACGGTGACCATCAGCGACCCGGTGACACCGATGAGCGTCGGGTTAGCCTGGCACCGGGAACGGGCGTTCAGCCCGGCGATGCAGGCTGTGCGCAATTACTTCCATGATGCATTCCTGGCGCCGCAGCAGTTGTCGGCACGGCGCTGACCGTTCCCTGCAGGCCCGACTCTTCACGGGTAAATCCGCACACAGCGTCTGCATTCGGAATCAACGCCACTCGCTATAGGGCTCCAGCGGCGTCACCGGCAGCGCCAGGTTGCCCCGCCACGGCTCGAACAGGTAACGCAGGTAGAGCATGCCATGGCTGGGCGCATAGTCATCGCTGTGCTGCCAGTCGAAGCCGCCGCCCAACACCCACTGGTCGCTCAGGCGCCGCTCGAACAGCCCGCGCAGTCGGTAGCCCAGCCCGCTGCTGTCGCTGGCGTCGTTCATGGCGTCGATGTTGGAGCCAACGTCATACTGTGCCAGCACCTTGCGGTTGACGTGCGCGTCCGGGTACAGGCGGCTGCGACCGCTGTGGGCCTGGGACCAACTGACAGAGCCTTCCAGCAGCACCGACCAGTCGTAGTTACGCCAGGCATAACTGACCGGTACGCCAACCGATGTGTAGCGCTGCGGGCTGTAGTAGCCGCCCTGCCCCAGGCTGTAGCCGCCCAGGTCCTTGTCGTGACGCCAGTGCATCAGCGTAAGGCCCACGCGCACACGCTCATCGGCTTTTTCCACCACGCGGTGGTACCAGCCGGCCATGGCCCGGGTGCGCTGGTTGTCGGCGACGTTTTCGCCATACAGCCAGTGGTGCCCGAGGCTGGCCCAGACGCCGTTGTCACCGCCCTGGTCCCAGCTCAGGCCGAGCGTGGCGCCATTGGCCGTGACCCCACCCCAGCGCAAGCCGGTCCGCGGGTCACGTGCCCCGGCAAACGATAACAGCGAGTTGCTCATCGGCCGCCGCGAAGCGGTCAGCGACCAGCCAAGCTGGCCAAGGTCACCGTTGACCGTGGCGCCACCCAACCAGTTGTTGATCGCGTAGCCCTGGGTAGTGCCCAGGTCGAAGGCCCAGCGGCTGCCCTGCCAGCCCAGCGCCAGCACGCTGCCGTCCGCCGTTTGCGAACCGCCGTCACACGCGGGGAGCGACCTCCCGTCAGCGGTGCTGCCAACAAACTGGCAACTGCCGAAATCCGGGGTATAGCGCCCCTGGTCGTTCTGCTCGAACGACCCCGCATCCATGCCGATGCGCTCCAGCCGCGCAAAGGCGGTGCCGTCCTGCCAAGGGGTATCGACATGCAGCAAGGTCGACTGGGTACTCAGTTCGGACGTGCCCGGCGTACCGTCGTCCTCGCGCCAACCGTAGTCGTGCATCAACGTCACATGGGTATTGCGCTGGCGATACAGCGCATCGACGTCGCTGCGCAGGCTGCGTGCCAGCCAGTCGTCGTCATCCTGCTCACGGCTGGCCAGCGTCAGTGCACGGTCGTCCCGTGGCGACACGGCAGCACGCTCGAGCAACTGCGCATCGGCCATCGCTGCGGCGTAAAGGTCCAGCGCCCGTTGCGGGTCATCCTGCGCCACCAGGCGGGCAGCGTCGCGCCGCAACAAGGGGTCGGGGCGAGGCTGCTGCGCTGCGATCTGGTCGAGCATTCTGGCCGCCTGGTCGTGTTCGCCCAAGGCGACCCAGACAGCCGCCAGGCGCCGCTGGGCGTTGCTGTCATCGGCAGCCAGTTGCGGTACCTGCACAGCCAGCATGTGCCGGGCCTGTGCCAGGTTGCCTTCGGCCACCGCGCTTTCGATCACGCCAAGGCGCGCCTGGGGTTGCCCAGGCTGCACGGCAAGCACGCGCTGGTAATAACCGCGCGCCTTGCCAGGCTCACCATTGGCCGCCGCCCAGTCAGCCAGCAGCATCAGGTCGTCGGTGCTGCCTTCGCCACGCGCCAGGCTGGCCTCGAGCAGGCGGGTCGCTTCAGCCGTGCGGCCTTGCGCCTGCAGCTGCTGCGCCGAGGCCAGGGTCATGCGGCGGCGGATACGCTGCTCCAGTGCATGCATGTCCGCGCTCCAGGCCCCCTGCGGCACCGCGCCCAGGCTGTCCAGGGCCAGCGCATCGCGTTCGCTGGACTCCAGGAACAGGCCATGGGCATAGCGGGTAGATGGGTCGCCCGGCTGGCGCTGCACGATGCTGGCGAATGCCGCGTCGGCTTCGGCGGTGCGCCCCAGGTGGCGCAGGCTGCTGGCCAGCTGGTAGACCAGCCAGGGCTCATCGGGGGCCAAGGCCGTGGCCTGGCCCAGCGCCTGGCTGGCCGCCGCCCAGTCCTCACGCTGCATGGCCTGCTCACCTTGCTGGCGCAGGCGTGCGAGCTCCAGGCTGCGGCGCAGGCTGGCGAACTGCGCTTGCTGCCGAGGCGACAGGCTGTCGAGGTACGCCCGCGCCTTGTCGGGCGATTGCGCCTGGTACACACGCACCAGGCCGCGCACGGCACTTTCGTTATCCGCTGCCATGCGCCGAACCTGCAGGAATTGCCGCTCGGCTGCGGCTGTATCGCCCTCGGCCAGCGAGACATCCGCCAGGCCCAGCAAGGCGTATTCCTCCTTCGGGCGCTGCTGGCGTGCCTGCTGGTAGAAGGCACGGGCAGCGCGCAGGTCTTTCGCCCGCAGTGCCCGCTCGCCTTTGCTGAGCAGGGCCCAATACTGGCTGGACGACTCCAGGTCTTTCCACTGGCTGATCCAGTAGGTGTCCTGCTCCTTGGCGCTCGCCGCCCGGAACGCCGCATTGGCGTCTTCGTAGCGGCTCTGGCGCATCAGTGCATAGCCCAGTGCACCCTGCAGGCTGGCATCATCCGGATACTGGCGCAGCGCCCGGCGCAGTTGTGCTTCGGCTTCAGCGTTGCGGCCCTTGTCGAGCAATGCCAAGCCCCGTCGGCCAGCCTGCCAGGACGGGTCGGCCAGCAGTTTGCGCTGCTGTTGCAGGGTCTCGCTGGCCTGCGCCTGCAACGGTGAGGCCGGGTAACGCTGGAGAAACGCTTGCCAGGCCGCCGCGCTGGCGGCGCTCACCGCTTGCCCGGACAGGTAGTCGAACTCACGCTGGGCAGCGGCATCCCGTGCGCCAGAGTCGCGCGACAGCTGGTCGAGCAAGGCCAAGGCTTCGCGGTCGCGATTTTCGGCGAACAGCCAACCGGCCAAGGTCTGGCGCAGCCCGGCACTGCCCGGGTACTGCTGGTCCAGTTGCTGCAGCTGCCTGATCGCTTCTGGGCGCTGGCCTGGGAGGTTGCCGCGCACGCGCCAGTAGTCCAGGGCCAATTCCAGGCTTGGCGGTTCACCAGCGAACAACTGTTCATAGGCCGCCAGCGCCTCTTCATTGCGCCCGGTGACCGCCAGCAGGCGGGCCTGCTGCAATTGCCGCACGCGCTCCGGCTGCTGCAGCTCGAGCAGCCGCCTGGCCTGCCGTGCCTGCAAGCTGCCAGGCGCGATGGCACTGATCCGCGCACTCAACTGCTCGGCCTCGGTGCTGTTCTTTTCGCGCAATGCCAGGCTCAGGGCCGCCAGCAACACATCCGGGTTGCGCGGCTCGAGCAATTGCAGCCGCCCCAGTGCATCGCGCACCAGGTCGTCACGATGCAGCGCCTCGCCGCGACGCACCTGGTCCAGCAGCCATTGGCGCTGTTCGCCGGCATCCTTGGGTTGTGCCGTGGCCTGGCAGGTCACTGCCGCCAGCATCAGCACGCCGATCATTCGCTGCATGGCGCGCTCCAGGCCGGCAACAGGCGGCCGTGCGGGTCAAAACGGTAACGGCCTTGGTCCCAGCCCTGGCCAAACAGCGCCAGCACCTGGCTGTAATAGGCCTTGGCTTCGACTGGCTGCTCGCGCAGGCGCTGACGCTGGGCCGCCAGGCCCGCGACGTGCTCCGGCGATGCTGCCAGCAACGGCAGCAACGCCGCAGAGAAACCCGCCGGGCCATGGCCACTGGCAACACCGCTGTGCGCATCCACATGCTCTGGCGGCAACCCCTGGCGCGTGGTCAATGCCGCCATCGGGGCATAGTGGGCCACCAGTTCGGCACGCTGCGCCGCGTCCTTGGCCAGCATGCCGACCCACAGGTAGACGCGGATGGCGTCGTAGTCACCTTCACTGCCATGTTGCGGGTCCGCTGCCAGTTCACCGGCTGGCGTCCACAGCAGCCAGTCCGGGGCAAAGCCCTTTGGCGACGAAGCCAGCCACAAACGCCGCGTGTTGGCCGCCAGCTCGCCCCACAACGGGTCGACCAGGCTGAAGCGATCGAACAACTGCAGCGGCAAATAGCTGGGGTTCAAGCGGGCGCCGCGGGCATCCTCGAAGCCGTAGTCCCCCGGCAGCAGCATCACCCCCAGGCGCGGCAGCTTGCGCACGGTCTGCGCGGCGATACGCCACAGCAGGCGCTGCCCCAACTGCGTGTAGGCCGGCTCGTCCCACAGCCGCCCGGCTTCCAGCAGGCTGTAGGCAATCCACAGGTCGGCATCGCTGGCGTTGTTGGCATCCAGCACCTGCCACTGCGCCTGGCCGTTACGGCCCCACAGCCAGGCGGGCAGATGCCGGGCCAGGTCGCCCTCCGCCAGGTTGTTGCCGGTCCAGCGCAGCAACTGCGCGAAGGCTTGCCGGTCATTGCCCACCAGGGCGAAGAACAGCGCGTAGCTCTGCCCTTCCGAGGTGGTGATCAGGCGCTCGTCGCTCGGGTCGATGACCCGACCGTCGACACTCACCAGTTCGGCCTTGAAGCGGTCCCAGGCCGGCCATTTGCAAGCCGGTGCGGCACTCGTGACGACGGGCAGGCCCAAGGCGACCAGCCCCACCAGCAACTGACGCATCATCACCCCGCCTCACCCAGGCGGCGCTTGCCTGCCCAGCGCAGTGCCCGCCACAACAGGAAGGCAAACAGCACCACGCAAATGGCCGCGATCGCCGCCAGCAGCACCGGGTGTTCGGACAGGTGGAACCACAGCAGCAGCCACCACGGCAGCGCGCCAACGAAGTAGTGCTCGCCGACGAACTGGCTGGTGACGCCGCTGCTGCGCACCAGCGTCACCGAACCGGCCACCGCATCGAGCTTGCCCACATCGCCGAGCACATCGCGCAGCAACGCTTGGTCGCTATCGCTGTTGGCCAGCAGGGCGACGACACTGCGCTGCTCATGGAAGGGCGACTTCAGCCCGGTGATGGCCGCAATCGGCGCCTGCGCGCTGACTGCCACTCGGCTGCTCGCGGCCACCGGCGCGGTATCGAAGCGCTGGCTGCCCGGCAGCCCTGTGTTACGGCCCTGCAGCAGCCAGTCCCGCTGGGCACTGAGCAGCAGGCCAAGGTTGGGCGCATCCCCCAGCGCCTCAGGCAGGCTGCCGAGCAGCAGCAAGTCGGCATCGGCCGCTGCGGCCTGCTTCCAGTCATCGACCAGCCGCAGGCCAAGCGCCGGGTAGCCGATCTGCCCGGCCAACCCGCCGACCGCATCGAGCAAGGTGCCCACCTGCATCGCCGTGGGCTTGGCCGGCATGACGACCAGCGTTTCGGAAAGGTCGGCCATGCGGCTGAACGGGAAGCCGCTGCGGGCGAATGCGCGCAGGTCGGGCATGGCGATGTAGTGGTGGTAACCGGACAGGTCGATGGTCGAGTTGTCGTCGATCGCCGCGCGCACATCCACCGGCAACGAGGTCTGGCAACGGTCGCGCTGGCCGCTGCCCAGGGTGCTGGCAAAGCTGAAATCGAAGCGCAAGCGGTTGCGGTCACCGATCTTCAACGCCGGTACCAGCGACTTCTCGGTCAACGCGCTGTTGTCACCGGACAGCACCGCCAGGCGCATTTCCTCGAGCGTACCACCGCGCCGGTCATTGCCCACCAGCGGCATGCTGGTGATGTACTGATCGTTGACGCTGATGCTCAGGCGCGATTCGTCGGTCACTGCCGGGGCCGTGTAGCGGTACAGCGTACGCAGCGGAATGCCCTGGTTGCGCCAGACGAACAGGTCAGGCGGCAGGTTCAGCTCCAGCGTCACCGGCCGCGGTTGCAGGCCACTGACCTGCAGCTGCTCGGGGTAATCGAGCAGCTCGGCGAAACGTACAGGGCGGTCGGTGCGTGTCCAGTTCGGCGCATCGTAAGGCTGGCGCGGCTGCAGTGCCGTCATCTGCTCGACCTTCACCCGGGCACCGCGGAACAGGTTGTTGCCAACCGCCAGCGCCGAGGCGGCCTTGACCAGGTCATCGTCGTTGCGGCCCAGCACCAGCAGCACCTTGCTGAAGCGGTCGTCCGGGTGGTCGATCATCTGCAGTACCGGGCCGTCTACCGGCGGAAATTGCTGCAGGTCGGCAAGGAAGGCCGGGCGACGGTCGTTGCTGGCAAACACGATGCTCGGCGTAGGTTGGTCGCCACGCGCCGGCAGGCTGCCGTACAGCACCGGGAACGTCGCCTTGCGCCAACCGGCCTGGCTGCCGAAGTAGGACGCCAGGATCGCCGCCGCACGCTGCTCGCCCAGGCTCGGCACGCCGCTGAACACCACCGGCAGCGTTACCTTGCCGGTATCGCGCACATCAAAGAACGGCAGCGGGAAGTACGCCAGGTCGTTGTCCAGGGCCAGGGCCTGTTCGTGCAGCTGCACCTGGCTCTTGCGGTTCAGGTTCAGCCACAGGCCGCTGTGCGCAGGGTCTTCGCAGATGTCGGTGTAATGCCCGACGAACTCCAGGCGTACCCGGTTGAAATCGCTGAGCAGCTTCGGGTCCAGCGGCAGCTGACGGCGCACGCGCTGGCCAAGCTGATCCTTTTCCACCGGCACCACGCCCATCAGTTCGTCATTCAGGTACACGCGCAGGTGCGACAGGTTCGGCAACAGCGCGGGCGATGGCGTGTAGTCCAGCTGCAGGCTGGCGTCGGTGGCCAGGCGGTCGCGCCGCAGGCCGAATTCGATATGCTCGCTGTTGCGCACCCCCAGCAGCAGGCTGTCGGAGGCATGCCCGAGCTGCTCGAAGGTTTTCGCAACCGCCCAGTTCGGTACCGTGGGTACGGCTGGCTCGGCAAGCGGGGCTACGGAGGCGGCAGCGGCGCTTTGCGACAAGGCAGCAAGCAGCGCCATCGCCAGGCCCCAGGTACGCGCGGGATAACCAGTCATCATGCGTCTCGATCAACAGGGTTCAATGAAGGGACAGGCTGCGGTGTGCGGGGCCTGTAGCTGGCCAGCCAGTTCGCCAGCGCGTGCAGTGGGCGCAGCCACGCCCGCACCCATGGCGGCAAGTGTTCGACCAGCCGCAGGTAACCGACACCGCCCAGCTTCAGCACGTCGACCAGGCTGCGCAGCGGGCGATCGACCTCGTGCTGCTCGTTCCAGCCAAGCCAGGCATCGGCGCGGGCAAAGGTGCAGTGGACCAGGTCGATACGCTGTTGCTGGCCGAGGTCATGGAACACCAGGCCCACGTGTTGCCCGACGGTACGGGTGACACAGGCCTGGAAGGCGAACTCGCGCTGGCCGCGGTTGAGCAGCAGGCGCACCCGCTCCCCCGCTTGCAACTCGAGGCCCCGGTGCAATTGCAGGCCGACACCGCCGTCGGAGTAGTCGACCAGGGTACAGGGGTAGGCGTGACCGCTGGCCAGCACCAGCCCCGCCGGCAAGCGCATCTGCACCCGGTGGGCGCGACGCACCTGGCGCACTTCGGCAGCCACGGCGACAGCGGCGCCGATGATCAGCAGGTTGTAGATCACCCACAGCGAGCTGACGATCACCGTGCCGATTTCTGCCGTCGGGCCGGTGAACAGGCGCCACACGGCGAAGCCCAGGCCGGCCACATTGAGCGCCGCCAGCCACAGGTAGGGTTGGGCGATGCGCCAGTCGAACTGCTCCTGCTCCATCAGGCCGCCCTTGGCGGTGACGTTGAACTTGCCCTTCTTCGGCGCGAACAACGCGACCGTGGTCGGGCGGGCGATGTACCACGCCAGCACGGTCTCGTAGACCTCGCCCCAGAAGGTCTGCCGGTACTTGCCCTGCATGCGCGAGTTGGTCAGGCTGGCGTGGATCATGTGCGGCAGCACGTACAGCAGGATCATCAACGCCGGGGCGTAGATGATGTAGGCATGCAGCAGCAGGAACGCCAGCGGCGCGGTCAGGAACACCAGCCGTGGCAGGCCGGCCAGGAAGTGCAGCATGGCGTTGGCATAGCACACCCGCTGGAACAGGCTCAGCCCACGGCCGAACAGCGGGTTGTCGGTACGGAAGATCTGCACCATGCCCCGGGCCCAGCGAATGCGCTGGCCGATGTGCGCCGACAGGCTCTCGGTGGCCAGGCCGGCCGCCTGCGGAATGCTCAGGTAGGCCGATGACCAACCCTGGCGGTGCATGCGCAAGGCGGTATGGGCATCTTCGGTCACGGTTTCGACGGCGAAACCGCCGATGCTCTCCAGCGCGGTACGGCGCAGCACGGCACACGAGCCGCAGAAGAACGCAGCGTTCCACATGTCATTGCCATCCTGGATCAGGCCGTAGAACAGCTCGCCTTCATTGGGGCGACGGCGGAACGAGCCCAGGTTGCGCTCGAACGGGTCGGGCGAGAAGAAATGGTGCGGCGTCTGCACCAGCGCCAGCTTCGGGTCCTTGAGGAACCAGCCGACTGTCATTTGCAGGAAGGAGCGCACCGGCACGTGGTCGCAGTCGAAAATGGCGATCAGCTCGCTGTCGGTCACGCCCAGCGCATGGTTGAGGTTGCCGGCCTTGGCGTGCTTGTTGTCCGGCCGCACGATGTAGCCCACCCCCACTTCGTCGGCGAACGCACGGAACGCCTCGCGCCGGCCGTCGTCGAGGATATAGATGCGCAGGCACTCGCGCGGCCAGTCCAGGCCCAGGGCGGCCAGCACCGTGGTGCGCACCACCGACAAGTCTTCGTTGTAGGTGGGGATCATCAGGTCGACGGTCGGCCAGTGCGCCGGATTTGCCGGCAGGTTCGCCGGCTTGCGCTGCAACGGCCAGCAGGTCTGGATGTAGCCCAGGATCAGCACGAACCACGAATAGGTTTCTGCCGCCAGCAGGATCACCCCGCACACAAGGCCCGTGGTGTCGTTCCAGTTCAGGGTCGAGGTGTAGCGCCACCACAGGTAGCGGCAGGAGATGAGCGTCGACAGCACGATCAGCATCAGGGTCGGGAAGCGGCCCGGCATGTGCCGCACCAGCAGGGCAATGCCCAGCAGCAGGCAGATGAACACCAGCTGCGCCAGGTAGCCGAACGGTTCGGTCACGCACAGCACGGCCAGGCCGATGGCGCCCAGGGTCAGCACGCTGTAGAAAACCCACCGGGCGAAAACGCTCAAGCCGCGCAGGCGTGCCGAGGCTTGCTGCTTGAAAGCGCTGGCGCGGTAGCGCGCAGGCAGCTGCTGCAGGCGGTCGATCAGCAGGCCATGGTAACGGCGCAGCACCTGGCGCATACCGCGCAGCTGCGCACGCACTGCCCCCCAGGCACGCCGGGCAAACCCCGGTTCGCGAGGCAGCGGTTGACGCCGGACCAGCAGCCACAGGCTCTGGATCAGCAGGCGCAGCGGGTCGCCCAGGCTTGGGCGCTTGCCCGCCAGTTGCGGGTACAGCCGCTGCCGCTCGGCCAACAGGGCTTGCCAGGCAGGCGACTCCAGGCGCAGGAACAGGAAGGCCAGCCACACGCCAAGGGTAAACAGCCAGGCGACCGGCTGCCGCGCGCCACGTGTGCGGAACCAGGCGTAGGCCGACAGAGGGGTCAGGGTCACGACTGGCGCCTCGTCAGGCAGCGCACCGCCAGGCTCTGCACGTCCCGGCAAGCCAGGCTCTGCGGCGCATAGTGGCCAAGCGGTGCCTTGCACGCCAGGGCCTCGAGGAAGGCCTCGTCGCGGTGCACCACCTGGATCGGCAGGCGATCACGGAACAGGTCGCGCCACACCATCAGCAGGTCGCTCTGCAAGCGGCTGGCGGGGTCGTAGCGGTTGACCAGCAACAGGTCGTAGTGCTCGACCTGCCGGCGCCCGAGCAGCAGGTGGCTGGCCATTTCGGCCTCGGCCACCAACACCCGCACGTCAGTCTCGACGCTTTGGCCAGCGGCATCGGCCGGCAGTTGCGGCAGGTCGAACAGCAACCAGTCGAAGTGTTCGGCCAGCTCGGCCTGGCGCGCGCGCCATGCTTCAGCGTCGGGCAACGGCGGCCGCGTGCCGGTAGGCAGATTGCCGAACGGCATCAGGCACAGGCCATCGAGCACCTCGTACATGGCATCGCTGTATGGCCGCCCTTCCCGCTCGGCAAGCGCCCAGCCCTCGTGCGTGTCGAGGGGCAGATTGAAGTGCAGGCCGAGCAGGTTGCTTGGGCACAGGTCGACCAGCAGCACCCGCTCACCTACGCCCTGCAACGCATGCCCCAGCGCGGCCAGCAAGGCACTGCGCCCCAGGCCACCGCGAACGCCGTGCAACGCCAGGCTGGTCATGGCGACAGCACCTGGCGCCGCGGCGCCGCCGTGTACAAGGTGCCCTGGGCGCTGCTCCGGCAGCTTTCACCCAGCAGTGGCCAGCGCTGCAAGGCCTGCTGGACACCCACCAGCAATGAGATGTCCTGGTAGTTCAGGTCCGGCATGTCCAGGTGCTGGCGCAACTGGGCGATATCGTCGCTGCGGTCGGCAGGGTCTGCCTTGCCAGTGATCATGGGCGCTCCTTCGGGACAGGCTGCCAGTCGGGCTGGCCTTGCAGGCGCATGTAGGCGCGCCCCTGGTAGTTCAGTACTTGTGCACCTGCGGTTTCCGCGACCTGTTCGGTGGTCGGCAGGTCGCTCAGCAGGCTGGGCACATCCAGCACCTGCTGCTGGCCCAGGCCCGCATACACGCGCGAGATCAGCTCGGACAGCGCCAGGTAGCTGGTGGGTGCCGAGACATGCAGCGGCTCGCTGCGGGCAGGCTGGCCCATGCCGATGAACTTCAGGCCGACCGGCACATGGGTAATCGATGGGGTGGGGATTTCACGCATGCCCGACAGCTGCATGCGGTCGCCATGCAGCGCGGCGCCATGTTCCGGGACAATGGCCACGACCACGCGGCGGCCGCTGCGCTCCAGTTCATCGAGGAAGCTGCCAAGCTCGCCGAACAGCCGGGTGGCGCGGGTGGCGTAATCGGCCACGCGGGTACCGCCGTCGGCGGTGACGATACGGTTGCCGTCATGCAGGCTGATGCTGTTGTAGAACAGCGACACATGCTCGGCCGGCGCGCCTTTGCGCTGCCCCCACCAGCGGCGCAGCACCTCCAGGTCGCTGGCGATCGGCGAGCCGTCGAAGCCGACCAGTGCCCGCGGGAAGTCGGTGTTGCGCAGGCCGGGTTGCGGCATGTGCTGCTGGGTGATATCGCCGATGAAGTTGTCGAAGCGGCCGCTGTGGTTGAGCAAGGTGTTGCTCTGGAAGCCAAGCCTGGCCAGGTTCTGGAACAACAGGCACTGCTCCGGGGCGGGCTGATACAGCCCGGCGTGGGACGACTGCCCGCAGCTGGCACGCAGCACGCGGATGGCGGCCGGCCCGCTGTAGGACGTGGCCGAGTTGAACTGGTCAAAGATCACGTCCAGGCGCGAGAACAGCGGGTTGTCACGCAGTCCAACGGCAGACAGGTCATCCCAGGCCAGCGAGCAGATGTTGATCACCAGCAGGTCGAACGGCTGCTCATCGGCCTTCATGGCCGGGAATGCTGTTACCCGTTCACGCTCACTGGCGAAGAACCGATCGAGCCAGCTGTCGAGCGTGGCATTGTCGGCAACTGCGGTGGCCTGCGCCTGCTCGGTGGGGCTGACAGCCGCGGCGCCAGGCGCCTGGCCCGCATTGAACCCCAGCGCTGGCAGGCCGCCGACCGCCAGCCACGCCAGCCCCAGCAGGCTCAAGGTACTCAGCCGCAGCCAATGGCGCAGGTACAGGTAACCCACCAGCAACAGCGCCAGCGCGCCCAGCAGGTTCCAGTTGATGAAGCGACCGAGCAGTTCGAGCAGGTAGTCCCACGAGAAATCGAACACCCCCGGCTGCGCCAGCAGGCGGCTGAAGGGCGGCAACCAGGTGTCCTGGTAGAACAACGCGATGCCGACCGGTACGGCCACCAGCTGCCGCGCGATTCGCAGCCACTTGCCCGGCAACGGCAGCAGCAGAAACGCAGCGAACAACAGGTTCGGCAGCGCCTGGAAGTCGAGCATGCCAAGGGCTACCAGCAGGAACTTGGCCAGGAAGTAAAGGTTCCACCCTCCCAGTCCAGGCCAGCGGGCCGGTACCGGGAGGGTGGCGGATGTATTAGTCATTACGGGGTTCCTGGCGTGCAGCGCGGTGGCGCACGCCCAGCGGTTTCAGGTAACGGGGTGGAAGGCGGCGGCGCAACCAGCCGCGCAGCGTGGCGCGCAGGCGCAACAGCAGCAGGGCCAGCGCCAAGGTGACCAGCGCCGTGATGCCGACCACTTGCAGCAGTTGCACGAAGTTCATGCCGTACCCCGCTTGCCCAGGGCCACCCGGCGCGGTGCCAGGGCCGGCCTGGCCTGAGCGGGCAGCTGCGCCGCCGCGTCGAGCCGGGGTGGCTGTGGCACGCTGTCGTCGAGGAAAGCCGGGGTGGCCAGGCTGTCGACACCGGCAAGCACCTCCTGGCTGATGAACAACTCTTTCCACGACAACTGGAAGATGTGGTCAAGGGCTTGCTCGACGCCTTCGGAGCGACAGGCGAACAGGAACAGGAACAGCACATCGCCCACCACGCAGGCGATATCGCCGTCGCGGCGGAACACCGTGCGCGAACAGGCTTGCAGCGGGGTCAGCCCTGGGGCCGGGCGCAACACCAGCAACTGGTGGGCGATTTCGCCGTTGCGCACCCCGTGCCACATGGTCTGCACCGCTTCGGCGAACGCGCGCGGCGCCACCAGCCCGCAGATGGCCAGCGGCCGCAGGCGTGCGAGCAAGGCATCGAAATCGCTTGGCAGGCGCCGGCGCCAGAGGTAACCCTGGATGCTCTCGACCATGGTCAGGAAGCGCGACAGGCTGGCACCGAACGGCACGATCTGGCTGGCCCCGCAGGCCAGCAGCAGTTGTTCGTCCTGGTAGCGCAGGGTCGGTGCCATCTCGCGTACCACCAGCTTCAGGGCACTGCCACGCAACTGGCGCAAGCGGTGCAACTGGCGCGCCAGGCTATCCAGGCGCTGCCCGCCGTCCATGGCAAAGATGACCGTGGCGGAAACCGCCCTGCCAGCTTTGGCACCCAGTTCATCGAGGCTCTCGCAGACCTGCCAGTGCTCGGAGAAGGCTGGAGCACCTTCCAGTACCGGGCGCTGGGCCAGGCACAACAGCTCGTCGCCACCGGTGTCGCTGGGGGCCTGCGGCGCCCCGGCGGCGGCGAAGCCTGCTTCAAGCCGCGCCAGTTCCACATCGCGCGTACCGGTCTTGCCGAGCGGGTTGCTCCAGAAATGCTGCAGGTAGCGCACCCCGCCTTTGCCGCGGTACACCTGGGCCAGGCCATCGACGCCCTGGTTGAACGCCCGCAGGCGCTCTACCAGCCCGGCACTCTGGCCGCTGCTGATGACCAGCAATAGCGTGGCCTCGGCCAACAGGACCGGGCGCAGCGCGTTGCACCAGCTTTCGACGTTGCCGGCACCCCAGACGTCGGCGGGCGCCAACAGCACCAGCACCCGCCCGGCGGCGTCGATACGCGGCAGGTCATCGACCAGGTGCCGGGCGGCTTGCAGGTCGGCTTCGTACAGCGCCAGTTCGGCGGGGCCCTGCGCGGCATCGAGCGCACCCAGCACATCACCGATGGCTTGCGCATCGGCGACCAGGGCTGCGCGAACGTGCTCGGGCAGCCCCCCGACCACCTGGCGGCATAGCACGGTGGCGTCTTCTGCGTTGTCACAGGCCAACCAATACAGTCCTTGTACATGAAGCTGGCTGCTTTCGGCGCCTAAGCCGGAAATAGCCAACCACGGCATTCCATTCGTCAAAACACTGGCTCTGAAAAGTAGATTGAAACGGCTCTGAGAGGTGGCTGCGGGCACATGCGCCGCTGAGGCTCGATGATGAGCGTCAAAAAAACAACGAAATTACTAGCTAACAACCGAACCCGTCAATTCTACAGCAGGGAGGCAAAATGAAATCAAGCAGAAATGTAATGAATTGCAAAAAATTGTTAGCAGCAGGTGCAGGTCTGGAAATGTTTGGCGCCAGTGAGATCGTGCGCCGTCCACGCGGCGCTTCGCAGCACAAGGCTGCCTCAGGTACAACATGAGCCCGAAGTCTGCGCCGGACCTGTGGGAGCGGGCATGCCCGCGAAGCAGGCGACGCGGTGGATGGCACCGGCTGCGCCGGTGTTCGCGGCTAAAGCCGCTCCCACAGGTACAGCGTGAGCCTGAAGCCTGCGCCGTACCTGTGGGAGCGGGTTTACCCGCGAAGCAGGCGACGCGGTGGATGGCACCGGCTACGCCGGTGTTCGCGGCCACGGCCGCTCCCACAGGTACAGCGTGAGCCCGAAACCTGCGCCGGACCTGTGGGAGTGGGCATGCCCGCGAAGCAGGCGACGCGGTGGATGGCACCGGCTCTATCGGTGTTCGCGGCCACGGCCGCTCCCACAGGTACAGCGTGAACCCGAAGCCCGCGCAGTGCCTGTGGGAGCGGGCAAGCCCGCGAAGCAGGCGACGCGGTGGATGGCACCGGCTACGCCGGTGTTCGCGGCCACGGCCGCTCCCACAGGTACAGCGTGAGCCCGAAGCCCGTGCAGTGCCTGTGGGAGCGGGCAAGCCCGCGAAGCAGGCGACGCGGTGGATGGCACCGGCTACGCCGGTGTTCGCGGCCACGGCCGCTCCTACAGGTACAGCGTGAGCCCGAAGCCCGCGCCGTACCTGTGGGAGCGGGCATGCCCGCGAAGCAGGCGACGCGGTGGATGGCACCGGCTGCGCCGGTGTTCGCGGCCACGGCCGCTCCCACAGGTACAGCGTGAGCCCGAAGCCCGCGCAGTACCTGTGGGAGCGGGCATGCCCGCGAAGCAGGCGACGCGGTGGATGGCACCGGCTACGCCGGTGTTCGCGGCCACGGCCGCTCCCACAGGTACAGCGTGAGCCTGAAGCCTGCGCCGTACCTGTGGGAGCGGGTTCACCCGCGAAGCAGGCGACGCGGTGGATGGCACCGGCTCTGCCGGTGTTCGCGGCCTCGGCCGCTCCCACTGGTACAGCGTGAACCCGAAGCCCGCGCAGTACCTGTGGGAGCGGGCATGCCCGCGAAGCAGGCGACGCGGTGGATGGCACCGGCTACGCCGGTGTTCGCGGCCACGGCCGCTCCCACAGGTACAGCGTGAGCCCGAAAGCCTGCGCCGTCCCTGTGGGAGCGGGCATGCCCGCGAAGCAGGCGACGCGGTGGATGGCATCGGCTCTGCCGGTGTTCGCGGCCACGGCCGCTCCCACTGGTACAGCGTGAGCGCGAAGCCTGCGCCGGACGTGTGGAAGCGGGCATGCCCGCGAAGCAGGCGACGCGGTGGACCGTGCTGGAAGCGCTGGACAGCGGCAAGCCGGTCAGCGAGTGCCAGAACGACACTGCACGAACCCCCGCACGCCTGAGTGATCTGTATGGTTAGCGCCAGGCAAAAGCTGATTTTCGGAGACAAGCATGCTGCGTATTTTTGAACGATGGCTCGACCCCTTCCCCCCTGACGAGATACCACCGCCACCGGTTGGCCTGTTGCGCTTCATGTGGGCCTGCACCCGGGGCGCGCGCGGCTACATCCTGGCGCTTGCGCTGCTCAGTGCCGGGGTATCGATCTACGAAGCCTGGCTGTTCGCCTTCCTCGGCCAGGTCGTGGACCTGCTTTCGGCCTGGCAGGCCGGCGGGGCCGTCGGCCCCGAAGAAACCCGGGTGCTGTGGGGCATCGGTATCGTCCTGCTGGTCAGCATCGGGTTGGTGGCGCTGCGCACCATGCTTCAGCACCAGGTACTGGCGATCAATTTGCCGCTGCGCCTGCGTTGGGACTTTCACCGGCTGATGCTGCGCCAGAGCCTGTCGTTCTTTTCTGACGAGTTTTCCGGCCGGGTCACCACCAAGGTGATGCAGACGGCGCTGGCGGTACGCGATGTGTTGTTCACCCTCATCGAGATCCTGCCCGGGATCGGTGTGTACTTCATCGCGATCATTGCCCTGGCCGGTGGCTTTGCCCTGAAACTGATGCTGCCCTTCATTGCCTGGGTCGTGCTGTTCGGCCTGGCCATGCTGTATTTCGTGCCACGCCTGGGCAAGGTCGGCCAGGAGCAGGCCAACGCCCGATCATCGATGACCGGGCGGGTTTCTGACGCCTACACCAACATCACCACGGTGAAACTGTTCTCGCACGCCAACCGCGAAGCGCACTTCGCGCGCGCAGCCATGGAGGACTTCAAGCAGACCGGTTTTCGCCAGATGCGTCTGGTCAGCCAGTTCGAAATCGTCAACCAGGCGCTGGTGGTGGGCTTGATCATTGCTGCCGGTGGCTATGCGCTGTGGCTGTGGCACCAGGGCCAGGTCGGCACCGGCGCGGTGGCGGCGATCACCGCCATGGCCTTGCGTATCAACGGCATGTCGCACTGGATCATGTGGGAGATAACCTCGCTGTTCGAAAACATCGGCACCGTGCAGGACGGCATGGCCACCCTCACCCGCGGCCCCAAGGTAACGGATGCGCCCGGCGCTGCCGAGCTGGTAACCAAGGGGGGCGCGGTGAGTTTCGACAAGGTTGGCTTCAACTACAACGGCGAGCGTCAGGTGCTCGACGACCTGAGCCTGCACATCCGCCCGGGCGAAAAGGTCGGCCTGGTCGGCCGCTCCGGCGCTGGCAAGTCGACCTTGATCAACCTGCTGCTGCGCTTCTACGACGTGGACCGTGGGGAAATCCGCATCGACGGGCAGAACGTGGCCAAGGTCACCCAGGACAGCCTGCGCAGCGCCATCGGCATGGTCACCCAGGACACCTCTCTGCTGCACCGCTCGATTCGCGACAACATCGCCTATGGCCGCCCAGATGCCACCGAAGCGCAGATCCGCGCCGCTGCGGCCAATGCCCAGGCCGATGGTTTCATCAGCCAGCTCAGCGACCGCCAGGGCAACACCGGTTACGACACTTTGGTGGGGGAGCGCGGCATCAAGCTGTCTGGTGGCCAGCGCCAGCGCATCGCCATTGCCCGGGTGATGCTGAAGAACGCGCCGATCCTGCTGCTGGACGAAGCCACCAGTGCGCTGGACTCGGAAGTGGAAGTGGCCATTCAGGAAAGCCTGGATGAAATGATGAAAGGCAAGACCGTCATCGCCATCGCCCACCGGTTGTCGACGATTGCCGCCATGGACCGGCTGATCGTGATGGATGAAGGGCGCATCATCGAGCAAGGCACCCATGCGCAACTGCTGGCGAAGAATGGTACTTATGCACGGTTGTGGCAGCACCAGAGCGGCGGGTTCCTGGGTGAGGACCAGGGCGTGGCCGAGGCGATGGAGTAGGCAGGAGGTGGGATCAGGTACCGCGTCGCCTGCTCCCACACGGTACGCGGACCGCTTGCGTACTGAGTTCTCCGGGCCTGCAGCTCAACCAAACACATGCGAAGGCCGGCGCAGCACCGGGTCGAACGGGTTGACCCGCTCGCCAATCGCCGCCGCCTCGCGCTTGAGCAGCGCCACCACGGTTGGCATGCGGTTGGGCCCCAGGCGGTCGCTGATGGTCGCCACGCTCAGGGCCGCCACCGCATGGCCGTTACGATCGAGGATCGGCACCGCCAGGCCGGCCATGCCATCGAGCACTCCGGTATTGCGCCCGGCATAGCCGAGGCTGCGCACATTGTCGATTTCGGCGCGCAGCATGACTTCGTCGTAATGGTGGAAATCCTTCAGCCGCGGCAGGTTGTAGCGGATCACCTCGTCACGCTCCTCCTCCGGCAGGAAGGCCAGGATTGCCAGGCTGCCCTGCCCCACCCCCAAGGCCACACGGCCGCCAATATCGCCGGTGAAGGTACGGATCGGGTATGGCCCTTCGCTGCGGTCCAGGCACACCGCATCGAACCCCGAGCGCGCCAGCAGGAACAGCGAATCGCCCAGCGAGGCCGACAACCGCAGCAGGCTGGGGCGCACCACATCGCGCAGGTTGCCGGCTTGCCCGGCCTTGGCCGCCAGGGCAAAAAAATCCAGGCTCAGCCGGTAGCGCTTGCTGGTCGCGCACTGATCGACCATGCCTTCTTCAATCAGGCTGCGCAGCAGGCGGTGGGTTGTGGGTTGCGCCAGGCCAACCCGCTGCGCCAGCTGGCTGACCTTCTCGCCCTCGCCGCCGCATTCTCCCAGCGCACGCAACACGGCGAACAAACGCGACACCGCACTGACACCTACTTCCTTGGCCTGCTCATTTCGTTTATCGGAATCCATTTTTCGTCAAACCCTTAAAAATTCCATTCAGTGGAATAATTTCAAAATAGCTGTCACCCAGTGAAATTACCCTTTGTCGCCATCCTAATCATTGCCCTACTCTCCGGTCCATAGGGCGATATCACAACATCGGCCGCCGCCACAGAAGCGAGCGCCAACGTCCGTAAAAGCATTGCTTTTCGCCGCTGGCGCTCTGCCCACCCTGAAACTGCCGGTTGACCCCGGTTCCGTTTGCGATGGAGCACAGCCATGACCTTTCTGTTGATCGACAAGCTTTGCAAGCGCTATGGCGCCACGGAGGCAGTGGCCAGCTCGTCACTGGCCATCGAGAAAGGCGAGTTCGTCTCCCTGCTTGGCCCTTCGGGCTGCGGCAAGACCACCACCCTGCAAATGATTGCCGGCTTCGTCGAGGTCACCAGCGGCCGCATTGTCCTCGACGGCCGCGACATCACCCACGCCAAGCCGGCCAGCCGAGGCCTGGGCGTGGTGTTCCAGAGCTACGCGCTGTTCCCGCACATGACCGTGCGCGACAACGTCGCCTTTGGCCTGCGCATGCGCAAGGTGGCCAACGCCGACATCGCCCGCCGGGTCGACCAGGCCCTGGCGCTGGTGCGCCTGGACAAGCATGCCGAGCGCTACCCGCGCGAACTCTCCGGCGGCCAGCGTCAGCGGGTGGCCCTGGCCCGCGCACTGGTGATCGAACCGCCGGTACTGCTACTGGACGAACCGCTGTCCAACCTGGACGCCCACCTGCGTGAAGAAATGCAGTTCGAGATCTGTCGCATCCAGAACGAGGTCGGCATTACCACCTTGATGGTCACCCACGACCAGGCCGAGGCCTTGTCGATCAGCGACCGGGTGGTGGTGATGGAGGCCGGGCGCATTACCCAGGTAGATGACCCCTACCGCCTCTACGAACACCCGGGTACGCCCTTCATTTCCGACTTTGTCGGCAAGGCCAACCGCCTGCGCGGCGTAACCGGCCCCGGCGGGCAACCGCAGGCGAATGCCCAGGGCCCGCTGACCCTCAGCCTGCGCCCGGAAAAAATCAGCCTCGGCCCGGCCGGTAGCGGCAAGCTCGCAGGCCGCATCAGCTGCCGCTACTTCCTCGGCAGCCAGTGGCTGTATCGGGTCGACACCGCTCTGGGCAACCTGGCCGTGGTGCGTGCCAACGACGGCAACACACCGCTGGATGAAGGCACGCAGGTCGGTCTGGACTGGAACGATGCCCTGCTGCGGGTACTGAACGCTGGCGAGGTGGCGGCATGAGCGTGGCAAAGCTGCGCAGCAGCGCCTGGGGCTACGGCCTCAGCAGCCCGGCGCTGCTGTTGTTCCTGGCCTTGCTGGTGGTGCCACTGGGGCTGACCGTGCTGCTGTCGTTCAACGCGTTCGACTACAGCAGCGGCATCCAGGCCGGCCAGTACACCCTCGGCCATTACCTGAGCCTGGTGACCGACACCTACTACTACGAGATCTTCTTCCGCACCTTCTGGATCAGCGCCCTGGTCACCCTGCTTTGCGTGCTGATCGGCATCCCCGAGGCCTTGGTGCTCAGCCGCATGGGCGCGCCGTGGCGCTCGATCTTCCTGATCCTGGTGCTGACCCCGCTGCTGATTTCGGTGGTAGTGCGGGCCTTCGGCTGGAGCCTGCTGCTGGGCGCCGACGGCCTGGTCAACCAGGGCATCACTGCCCTCGGCGGGCAGCCGGTGAAGCTGCTGTATACGCCCTTTGCGGTGATCATCGGCCTGGTCCACGTGATGCTGCCGTTCATGATCATCCCGGTGTGGACCTCGCTGCAGAAGCTCGACCCGGCTGCCGAGCAAGCCGCGCTGTCACTGGGTGCCAGCCAGTGGACGGTGTTCCGCCGCATCGTGCTGCCACAGATCATGCCCGGCGTGCTGTCGGGCACGCTGATCGTGTTCGGCCTGGCCGCCAGTTCGTTCGCCATCCCCGGCCTGCTGGGCGGGCGCCGGCTGAAGATGGTCGCCACCATGATCTACGACCAGTACCTGGCCGAACTGAACTGGCCGATGGGTGCCACCATCGCCGTGGCCCTGCTGCTGATCAACCTGCTGGTGATGCTCAGTTGGAACCGGCTGGTCGAACGCCGCTACAAACGCGCACTTGGAGTCTGAACCGATGACCCGTAACGGCCCGCTGGCCCTTTCCTTTCACGCCCTGGTGATGCTGTTCATGCTCGCCCCGCTGGTGGTGGTGTGCCTGGTGGCATTCACCCCGGAAAACACCCTGAGCCTGCCCACCGCCGGCTTCTCGCTGCGCTGGTTCAGCGCCGTGTTCGAGCGTGCCGATTTCCTCGATGCGTTTTACAACAGCCTGAAACTCGCGGCCCTGGCTGCCTCGCTGGCCACTTTGATCGCCGTGCCGGCGGGCCTGGCGATCACCCGCTACAGCTTCCCCGGCCAAGGCTTTCTCAACGGCCTGCTGCTGTCGCCGATCATCATCCCGCACCTGGTGCTGGGTGTGGCCTTGCTGCGGCTGTTCGCCTTGCTGGGGGTCAATGGCAGCTTCGCCTGGCTGGTGTTCGCCCATGTCGTGGTGATCACCCCTTACGTGCTGCGCCTGGTACTGGCTGCAGCCATCGGTATCGATCGCAGCGCCGAGCAGGCCGCGCAAAGCCTGGGTGCTGGCCGGGTCACGCTGTTCTGCAAGGTCACCCTGCCGATGATCCTGCCCGGTGTGGCCGGCGGCTGGCTGCTGGCGTTCATCAACAGCTTCGACGAAGTGACCCTGTCGATCTTCGTCACCTCGCCTGCCACCCAGACCCTGCCAGTGCGCATGTACGTATACGCCACCGAATCCATCGACCCGATGATGGCGGCCGTCTCGGCGCTGGTGATCGCCGTCACCGCCCTGACCATGGTCGCCCTGGACCGCGTATATGGCCTGGACCGCGTGCTGGTGGGCAAGCAATGACAAGGAATGCCCCCATGCCTCTGTTCAAGCGCGTGGCCGAACACGACCGCGAGCCTGTGCCCTTCCTGCTCGACGGCCAACCGGCCAGAGGCATGAGCGGCGATACCCTGCTGACTGCCATCCTGACCAATGCCGGGCACCTGCGCGGCAGCGACTTCAGCGCCGAACCACGCGCCGGCTTCTGCCTGATGGGCGCCTGCCAGGACTGCTGGGTACGCCTGCAGGATGGCCGCCGGGTACGCGCCTGCTCGACCTTTCTGGAACCGGGCCAGTGCGTGACCCGCGACCCGGGGCGTCAGCCATGAGTGCGATCGTGATCATCGGTGCCGGCCCGGCCGGCATCCGCGCCGCGCAAACCCTGGTAGCCCACGGCCTGCGCCCGGTGCTGCTGGACGAAGCCAGCCGCGGCGGCGGGCAGATCTACCGCCAGCAGCCGGCCAACTTTCGCCGCTCGGCCAAAGCGTTGTACGGCTTCGAGGCAGGAAAGGCGCAAGCCGTGCACGCCACCCTCGAGCAACTGCGCGGGCAGGTCGACTACCGCCCGGACACCCTGGTATGGAACGCCGAGCAGCAAGTGCTGGACACCTTGCAACAGGGCCAACTGGCCGACCGCCTGGCGTTCGACCGGGTGATCGTCGCCACCGGTGCCACCGACCGGGTGTTGCCGATACCCGGCTGGACCCTTCCTGGGGTCTATACCTTGGGCGCTGCGCAAATCGCCCTGAAGTTCCAGGGCTGCGCGATCGGTGAACGGGTGGTGCTGGCCGGCAGCGGGCCGCTGCTGTACCTGGTGGCCTACCAGTACGCCAAGGCCGGTGCCACGGTCAGCGCGGTGCTCGACACCTCACCGTTCAGCGCCCAGGTGCGTGCCCTGCCACGCCTGCTTCTGCAACCGGGCACCTTTGCCAAGGGCCTGTACTACCGAGCCTGGCTGGCCCGCAAGGGTGTGCCGGTGCACCAGGGCGTGACCCTGCTGGGTATCGACGGCGAGCAACGCGCCAGCGGTGTGCGCTGGCTGCACAATGGCCAGCAACACGACCTGCCGTGCGACGCCGTGGCATTCGCCCACGCCCTGCGCAGTGAAACCCAACTGGCCGACCTGCTGGGTTGCCAGTTCGCCTGGAGCGCGCTCAACCGCGCCTGGCTACCGGTACGTGACGCCCAGGGCCGGGCCACAAGCCCCGGCGTGTACCTGGCAGGCGACGGTGCCGGCATCCTCGGTGCCGACGGTGCCGAGATGAGCGGTGAACTGGCCGCCCTGACACTGCTGGCCGACCTCGGCAAGCCCGGCAACCCGCAGCGCCAGCAGCAACTGGAAAGGCGCCTGGCCACCTTGCAGCGCTTCCGCCAAGGGCTGGAGCAGGCCTTTCCATTTCCCGAGCAGTGGGCCCGCCAAGCCCCGGACCATCTCACCGTGTGCCGCTGCGAACAGATCAGCGCCGGGGAAATCCGCGCCACCGTGCGTGCCGGGCACTGGGAAATCAACCGGGTCAAGGCCATGTGCCGAGTCGGCATGGGCCGCTGCCAGGGCCGAGTGTGCGGTGCCGCTGCCGCCGAGTTGATCGCCTGCGAAAGCGGTCGGGCCATTGACCAGGTAGGGCGCCTGCGTGGCCAGGCACCGGTCAAGCCCCTGCCCTTTGGCCTGGAGATAAAACCATGAAGTTGATCGAAGTGGACGCCATCATCGTCGGCGGCGGCATCATCGGCAGCAGCGCGGCCTTGACCCTGGCCCGCGCTGGTCGGCAAGTGGCATTGCTGGAACGCGACTTCTGCGGCTCGCACTCCAGCGGGGTGAACTACGGCGGTGTGCGCCGCCAGGGCCGCTCGTTGGCCCAGCTGCCGTTGTCGATGCGCGCCCATGCCATCTGGGGGAATCTGCGCGATTGGATCGGCATCGATGGCGAATACGCCCGCAGCGGCCACCTGAAGCTGGCCCGCAGCGAAACCGACTTCGATGCCTTGAAGGCCTATGCCCGGCGCACCCAGGCTTTTGACCTTCGCCTGCAACTGCTTGAACGACGCGAACTGCGCCAGCGCTTCCCCTGGGTGGGCGATATCGCTGTCGGCGCCTCGTACTGCCCCGAGGACGGCCATGCCAACCCACGGCTGGTGTCACCGGCCTTCGCCCAGGCGGCCAGACGCAGCGGCGCCCAGGTGCATGAGCAGTGCAAGGTGCTGGAGGTGGGGCACGACGGCCACCGTTTCAGCGTAAGCACCAGCAGCGGCCAAGGCTTCAAGGCGCCCTGGCTGTTGAATTGCGCCGGCGCCTGGTCGGCGCAACTGGCCGAGCAGTTCGGCGAGCCGGTGCCGCTGACCGCGGCCCACCCCGCCATGCTGGTGACCGAGCCGCTGCCGCTGTTCATGACCGCCAGCACCGGGGTCGAAGGCGGCGGCATCTACGCCCGCCAGGTGGCGCGTGGCAACTGCGTGCTGGGCGGCGGGCGCGGTTTTGCCCTTACCCCGACCACCGCACGCCCGGGCCAGGCCGCAGTGCTCGACATCCTGCGCAACGCCACCGAGCTGTACCCGGCACTGGCCGGCGCCCAGGCCATTCGCACCTGGAGCGGCACCGAAGGCTACCTGCCCGATGACGAACCGGTGCTCGGCCCCAGCCTGCACCAGCCCGGCCTGCTGCATGGTTTCGGCTTTGCCGGTGCCGGCTTCCAGATAGGCCCGGCTGCCGGTGAAGCGTTGGCGCAATGCATCCTTCACGGCGCGCCGGCACTCAGCCTGGCGGCTTTTTCCATCAACCGCTTTCAGCCCAACCACCACAAGGAAAACCTGTCATGACGCACAAGCAACGTTTGCTCGCCCTGTTCTGCACCGTGCCCGGCCTGTTCGCCTGCCTGCCCGCCATGGCCCAACCCACGCTTTACCTGGGCATGAACGGCGGCACCATGGAACGGCTGTTCAGCGACAATATCCTGCCAAAGTTCGAGCAGGCCAACGGCGTGAAGGTGGTGATTGTCCCCGGCACCTCGGCGGACATCCTGGCCAAGGTCCAGGCCACGCCGAACAAACCGTCGATCCATGTGATGGTGCTGGATGACGGCATCATGTACCGCGCCATCGGCATGGGCCTGTGCAGCACGCTCAAACCCAACCCGACCTTGGCCCAGTTGCCGGAAAAGGCCCTGATCAAGGACAAGGCCGCCGCAGTCAGCCTGGGCGTGACCGGGCTTGCCTACAACAGCCGCCTGTTCAAGGCCAATGGCTGGGCAGCGCCCACCTCCTGGAACGACCTGGCCGACCCGCGCTTCAAGGACAAGGTGGTGTTCCAGTCGATGGCATCGTCCACCTTCGGCCTGCATGGTTTCCTGATGTACAACCGCCTGCACGGCGGCAGCGATACCGATGTCAACCCGGGCTTCACGGCCTGGCAGAAGAACGTGGGCCCGAACGTGCTGGAGTACATCCCCAATTCGGCCAAGCTCTCGGAAATGGTGCAAACCGACGAAGCCGCGCTGTTCCCGCTCACCCCCACCCAGGTGACGGCGCTGAAGCTCAAAGGCATCCCGGTGGAGTACGCCGCGCCCAAGGAAGGTGCCGTGGTGCTCAACCAGGCCGAATGCGTCACGGCCAACAACGACCAGCCGGAGCTTGCGCAGAAGCTCGCCGAGTTCCTGCTCAGCCCCGAGGCGCAGTCGCCGGCCCTGGAGCTGGGTGACCAGATCCCGTCCAACCCCAACACACCTACCAGTGACAAGACCCGTGGCCAGGTCGAAGCCATGCAGACCTACCTGCAGACTGCCGTGACCATCGACTGGGACCAGGTCAACACCCAGCGCCCCGAATGGAACGCGCGCTGGAACCGCCAGATCGAGCGATAAGCCGAGGGCCTGGGCCGCTCCCGCCCCTTTGGGCTGCGCTGTCGGTCCGCGTACCCTGTGGGAGCGGCTTTAGCCGCGAAGAATCCAGCGCGGTGCATGGCACCGGCTGCGCCGGTGTTCGCGGCTGAAGCCGCTCCCACAGGGTCCCGGCTAGCTCAATGAATCATGTTCAGTTCTATGAGATCGAGTTTCCCGCGAAGATGGCAACACACCTCCAAACCCTGACACCTCAATCCAGCACCGGCCGCAACAACGCCTGGGCCTCGTACAGGGTCGGCAGATACCGCAAGCGTATTTCATCCACACTCAACCGCGAAGCATGGGTGGTGATGGTCAACGTCGCTTTCAGCCGGCCAGCCCGGTCCAGCAGTGGCACACCCAGCACGCGCATGCCGATTTCATACTCCTGGTCCACGATACAGAATCCCTGCTCCTTCACCCGCAGCAACTCCGCCTCCAGCTGTAACCGGTCCGTCTGCGTATAAGGCGTCAACCCTCGCAGCGGGTTACGCGCAAAGTAGGCATCCCGCTCCCCCTCATCCAGCCAGGCCAGCCAGACGCGCCCGCCGGCGGTGCAATACATCGGCACCCGCGAACCCGGCCGGATCGACAACGAGGCCACATGGCTGTAGCGGCTGCGCACCAGGTGGATGATCTCGTCACCATCACGGGTACCTACCGACACATGCTCCTGGGTCTGCCGCGCCACCTGCTCGACGATCGGCCGCAGCATGCGCGGCAGTTGCGCCGAGTCCACATACGCCTGGCCAAGGCGCAGCGCCTTGGGCGTAAGCCAGTACTCACGGCTGTCGGTTTCGGCAAACCCTTCGTGCACCAAGGTCAACAGAAAACGCCGCGCGGCACTGGGGGTAAGGCCGGACAACCTGGCCGCCTGGGGCACGCTAAGGCGCGGCTGCTCGGCGCTGAACAGCTGCATGAGCGCCAGGCCCTTCTGCAAGCCGGCGATCAGGTCACGGGGGTGGATAGCGGGGGTGTTCATCTATTCGACTCGCAAGCAGGGCAAATACAGCCGATTACCGCGATAACCGGATCAATGATGCGATTATCGCATCAAACGCCCGATCAGCGCATTGTTGCCCACGCCCCCTTGCCTCACCCTTGGCCTGCATAACAACGCCAATAAGGAGGTCAGCATGATTCGTGGTTCCACTGAACTGGTCGCCATCGTCGGTTCGCCCATTGCCCAGGTGAAGTCCCCCGAAAACTTCAACACCTGGTTCGCCAACAACAACTGCAACCTCGCCATGCTGCCCATCGACCTGCATGAGGCCGCGCTGGATACCTTCGCCGGCACCCTGCGCGGCTGGCAGAACCTGCGCGGTTGCGTGGTCACCGTGCCGTACAAGCAGGCCCTGGCCAACCGCCTGGACGGCCTGAGCGAGCGTGCAGCCGCGCTGGGCTCGGTCAATGTCGTGCGCCGTGAGCGTGACGGTCGCCTGCTGGGCGACAACGTGGACGGCGCCGGCTTCCTCGGTGCTGCGCGCAAACATGGCTTCGAGCCGGCGGGCAAGCGTGCGTTGGTGATCGGTTGTGGCGGGGTCGGCAGTGCCATTGCCTATGCGCTGGGCGAGGCCGGCATCGCCAGCATCACCCTCAGCGACCCCAGCACCGCGCGCATGGGCGCTGTGTGCGAGCTGCTCGGCAATGCCTTCCCCGCGGTCGAACTCGCCACCCGGGTCGACGGGCTGGAAGGCTTCGACCTGCTGGTCAACGCCTCCCCTGTCGGCATGGGCGGCAGCACGGAACTGCCGCTGCCTGCCGCCCTGCTCGCCACCTTGCAAGCCGAAACCCTGGTCGCCGACGTGGTCACCTCGCCCGAGATCACCCCGTTGCTGAACCGGGCACGCCAGGTTGGCTGCGCGGTCCAGACCGGCCCGGAAATGGCCTTCGCCCAGCTCGGCCACCTGGGCGCCTTCATGGGCGTCACGCCGCTGGAGATCTGAAGCCATGCCGACGCATGAACACGCGCAACACAACTTTGACCTGGTCGTGCTGGGCAGCGGCGCCGGTGGTTTTACCGCTGCCGCCACGGCCGCGCGCCATGGGCTGAAAGTGCTGGTGGTGGAAAAGGCCGAACACTTTGGCGGCACCTCGGCGATTTCCGGCGGGGCGGTGTGGCTCTACGGTACCGATCAAGCCCGCGCCGCCGGTGCGGTAGACTCCCCCGAGGCCATTCGCACCTACCTCAGGCAGGTCATCGGCGACGGCTACGACCCCGCCCTGGTCGACGCCTTCATCGAGCATGGCCACCAGGCGCTGCGCTGGCTGGAGCAGAACACCGAACTGCGCTACGCCCTGCGCCCGCACTCGCCGGACTACTACCCGGATGCCCCCGGTGCCACCCAGTTTGGCCGGGCGCTGGAGATGGTCGAGTACGATGGCAAGCAGCTCGGCCCGTACTTCAAGGACCTGCAGATGCCGCCGCCCGGCATGTTGCTGTTCGGCGGCATGATGGTCAACCGCGTGGATATCCAGCATTTTCTCAGTATCCGCCGCTCGCCCCGGTCGCTGTGGCATTGCTTCAAGCTGATGGCGCGTTATGCGCGGGACCGCCTGCATCACCCGCGCGGCACGCGGCTTACCACCGGCAACGCCTTGATCGCCCGCCTGGCCAGCAGCGCCTTCGCCCATGGCACGCAGCTGTGGTTACGCAGCGAAGCCCTGGAGCTGATCGTCGAACGCGGCGTGGTCACCGGCGTGGTGGTGCAACGCGAAGGGCGCCGTGAACGGGTGCTGGCCCGGGGCGGTGTGGTGTGCGCCATGGGCGGGTTCGCTGCAGGCGCGCTGGCCGACAGCTACCGGCCGGCCCGGCAAGCGCCGCACCTGACCATGTCACCGCCCAGCAATGACGGCGCTGCCCTGCGCCTTGGCCAGGCCGTGGCCGCAGCTCAGGGTGAGGGCCTGGTGGCCAACTTCTTCTGGGCACCGGTTTCTGAACTGCGCCATGCCAGTGGCGAGCATGAGCGCTTCCCGCACCTGGTCACCGACCGCGCCAAGCCGGGCGTGATCGCGGTGAGCCAGGACGGGCGACGCTTCGTCAACGAGTCCGATTCCTACCACCACTTCGTGCAGACCATGTTCGCCAAAGGCATTGCCAGCTGCTGGCTGGTCTGCGATGCCGAGGCGATGAACCGCTACGGCCTGGGCCTGGCGCGGCCAAAGCCGGTGGACAACCAGGCATTGATCGACGCCGGCTACCTGCACCGCGCCGCAACAGCGCAGGCCCTGGCCGAGGCCATTGGCGTCGACCCACAGGTATTCATGCAGACCCTGGAGCAGTTCAACGCCGACGCCCGCAACGGCATCGACCGCGCGTTCGGCAAAGGCGGCAACAGCTACAACCGCTACATGGGCGACCCGCAACACACGCCCAACCCATGCCTGGCGCCGCTGACCAGCGGCCCGTTCTACGCCATCCGCATCCACACCGGCGACCTCGGCTCGGCCCGCGGCCTGGTGACCGACGCCCAGGCCAACGTGCTGAACCGCGATGGCCAGCCGATTGCCGGGCTGTATGCAGTCGGCAACGACATGAACTCGCTGATGAAAGGCACCTACCCCGGCCCCGGTATCACCCTGGGCCCTGCCCTCACCTTCGGCTGGCTTGCTGCCAACCACATCGCCGCGCGCCTGCAGGCGCCAACCACCCACATGGAGAATCCAGCATGTACTACGAACTGAGAACCTACACCCTCGACCCACTGAAAATGGCCGACTGGCTGAGCCTGTACCAAAGCCACGCGCTGGAGGTGCAAAGCGAGCATCTCGGTAACCTGGTCGGCTTTTTCACCAGCGAGTTCGGCGAGGTCAACCAAGTGGTGCATATCTGGGGCTATGCCAGCCTCGACGAGCGCATGGCACGCCGCGCAGCCATGGCAGCGGACCCGCGTTGGGCCGAGTTCTCACGGCGCAACCGCGAGCTGGGCGCGGTGCTGCACTTGCAGTCGCGAATGCTGCGGCCCACCGGTTTTTCGCCGCTGCAGTAAAACCTTCCTCCAACGCCTGAGCGGAACCCCACCATGCAACCCCTCGAATGTGACGTACTCGTCATCGGCTCCGGTGCCTCTGGCCTGGCTGCCGCCGTTACTGCCGCCCATCACGGCCTGCAGGTGATCGTCGCGGAAAAAGCCAGCCAACTGGGCGGCACCAGCGCCTGGTCGGGGGGCTGGCTGTGGATACCGCGCAACCCGCTGGCCATTGCCGAAGGCATCGTCGAGACCGACGATGCCCCGGAGCGCTACCTGCGCGGCCAAACCCATGTCAGCGAACTGGACACGCGCCAGCGCGCCTTCCTGCACCATGGCCCGGAGATGGTGGCGTTCTTCCAGCAACACACTGCCGTACAGTTCCAGTGCGGCAGCCGCATGCCCGACATGCGCGAAGGCGACGGCAGCGCGCGCGGTGGCCGTTCGCTGTGCGCGCTGCCATACGACGGGCGCCTGCTCGGGCCCTGGCTGCACAAGCTGCGCCCACCGCTGGACATCGTCAGCCTGGCCGGCATGGGCATTGCCGGCGGCGCCGACATGGCCGCCTTCTTCAACGCCACGCGCTCGCCCACGGCCGCGCTGCATGTGGGCAAGCGCCTGCTGCGCCATGGCCGCGACCTGCTGCTGCACCGGCGCGGCCTGCAACTGGTCAATGGCAACGCCCTGGTGGCACGGCTGCTGCGCAGCGCCCTGAACCTTGGCGTGACGCTGCTGACCGACAAGCCGGCCAATCGCCTGCTGGGCGAAGGCCGGGTCAGCGGCGCACAGTTTGCCGACGGCCAGCTGATCCATGCCCGCCGCGGTGTGGTTTTGGCCTGCGGTGGCTTTGCGCATGATCGCCAGCGCATCGCGCAACTGATGCCGCATGCGCCGGACGGTGACCAGCACTACTCCGCCGCGCCATGGGAAAACAGCGGCGACGGCCTGCGCCTGGGCGAACAGGCCGGTGGCCTGGTCCAGACGACTGCGACCCATGCGGGGGCCTGGGCACCTGTGTCGCGGGTGCCGCGCAGCGATGGCAGTTTCGGCCATTTCCCGCACTTGATCGATCGCGCCAAGCCCGGTTTCATCGCCGTGCGCCGCGATGGCCGGCGCTTCGTCAACGAGGCCGATTGCTACCACGACTTCATGAACGCGCTGTTCGCCGCCACGCCGCAGGGTGAAGCGCCGGAAGCCTGGTTGATCTGCGACCATGCTGCGCAACGGCGCTATGGAATCGGCTGGGCCAAGCCCTTCCCTTTCCCCACCCGCCACTATCAACGCTGCGGTTACCTGCACAGCGGTCGCACGCTGGCGCAACTGGCACAGCGCTGCGGGATCGACGCCGCGCAGTTGCAGCGCACGGTGCACGACTTCAACCGCCATGCAGCGCAGGGTGAAGATCCGCTTTTCCGGCGCGGTGTATCGGCCTACAACCGGGCGCAGGGCGAGCCGTTGCAGGCCCCCAATCCGTCGCTGCGGCCACTGCTGCACGGGCCATTCCACGCAGTGAAACTGTTGCCGGGCAGCCTGGGTACGTTCGCCGGCCTGGGCACGGATGCCTCGGCCCGGGTACTGGACCGCGAGGCGCGGCCGATCCCCGGGTTGTATGCGGTGGGTAACGACATGGACAGTGTGATGGGCGGGTATTACCCGAGTGGCGGTATTACCCTGGGGCCGGGGATGACATTCGGTTATCTGGCCGGTAGAGCGTTGAGTACCTTGACCTCCTGAACTACGCTGCCCTTGGCTGCGCCCAAGGGCCCGACGCAACCGTTCGGTAACCGAACACTAGCCCTTCCCTTCAATTGACGCTGCCGCCTTCACTGCTCACCATGCACCGGCCTTGCGTGCCCCCCTGCCTGGGAACCGGTCACGTACTCGTAGCACCGCAGCTGAATACAATTTCAAGAATCGAGCAGTTTATGAACCACTCCAAGATCACCCCCGCCGCCCCCCGGATGCCCCAGGGTTCGATCGGCGACAAGCTTCGCGGCGCCTTCGGCGTCGGCAAGACCCGTTGGGGCATGCTCGCCCTGGTGTTCTTCGCCACCACCCTGAACTACATCGACCGTGCTGCGCTCGGCATCATGCAGCCCGTCCTGGCCAAGGAAATGAGCTGGACGGCGATGGACTACGCCAACATCAACTTCTGGTTCCAGGTCGGCTATGCGGTCGGCTTCCTGCTGCAGGGCCGGCTGATCGACAAGGTCGGGGTAAAACGCGCGTTCTTCTTCGCCGTGCTGCTGTGGAGCCTGGCTACCGGCGCTCACGGCCTGGCCACCTCGGCCGCCGGCTTCATGGTCTGCCGCTTCATCCTCGGCCTGACCGAGGCCGCCAACTACCCGGCCTGCGTGAAGACCGTGCGCCTGTGGTTCCCGGCTGGCGAACGGGCCATCGCCACCGGCCTGTTCAACGCCGGCACCAACGTCGGCGCCATGGTCACGCCGGCCCTGCTGCCGCTGATTCTGGCCGTGTGGGGCTGGCAGGCCGCGTTCATCGCCATGGGCAGCCTGGGCCTGGTGTGGGTGGTGCTGTGGGTGCTGAAGTACTACAACCCTGAAGATCACCCGCGCGTGCGCCAGAGCGAAGTGGAGTACATCCAGCAGGATGACGAGCCCGAGCCGACCCGCGTGCCGTTCAGCCGCATCCTGCGCCTGCGTGGCACCTGGGCGTTCGCGGTGGCCTACGCGATTACCGCACCGGTGTTCTGGTTCTACCTGTACTGGCTGCCACCGTTCCTCAACCAGCAATACAGCCTGGGCATCAACGTGACCCAGATGGGTATCCCGCTGATCATCATCTGGCTGACGGCAGACTTCGGCAGCATCGGCGGCGGCATCCTGTCTTCCTGGCTGATCGGCCGTGGCGTGCGCGCTACCACGGCGCGGCTGGTGTCGATGCTGATCTTCGCCTGCACCATGGTCAGCGTCATCTTTGCCGCCAACGCCAGTGGCCTGTGGGTCGCGGTGGCGGCCATCTCGCTGGCGGTGGGCGCACACCAGGCGTGGACGGCGAATATCTGGAGCCTGGTGATGGACTACACGCCCAAGCACCTGGTGAGCACGGTGTTCGGTTTCGGCAGCATGTGCGCTGCGATCGGCGGGATGTTCATGACGCAGATCGTCGGTAGCGTGCTGACCGCTACCAATAACAACTATGCCGTGTTGTTCACCATGATCCCGGCGATGTACTTCCTGGCGCTGGTGTGGATGTACTTCATGGCGCCACGCAAGATCGAGAGCGCCTGAACGCGCTAGCCACTTACCTCTACGGGGCCCTTGCGGGCCCTTTTTTTGGCCAGTCAGCAATCAGTAATTTGCCTGCCCGGCCTCATCGCCGGCAAGCCAGCTCCCACAGGTACAGCGTTGCTCTCGAGGTTGTCGCTGTACCTGTGTGCGGCCTTGTGTCGCGAAAGGGCTGCAAAGCAGCCCCAGCAATTTCAACTGTTGCGCATCAATCCAGGGGCCGCGTTGCGGCCCTTTCGCGACACAAGGCCGCTCCCACAGGGATCGCGCCACCTTTTGAAATTTGAGCAAAACAGTTGCTCCCAGGTGGCGCCATGTTCCAGGCTTGCGCAGTACGTGTGGGAGCGGGCGTGCCCGCGAACACGGGCGATAGCCCGTGCCATGCGCCGCGTTCTATCAATCAGATTCTGGCCAGTACTGCCATGGCCTTCTCCAGGGCCATGCGCGCACGCTGTTCGCCGCTTATGCCCTGTTCCAGCAACTGCCGCGTGGGGATCTCCAGGCTCAACGGCACACTTGGCGGCAAGCCGCGCAGCAGGCCGACCAGATCGGCATCGCCCTCGCCCGGGAAGCGCCGCTCGTTGCGAGCCTGGCGCAGGATCTCGTCCATGTCGGCCGGCACCGGGCCGGCAACGTCGCACAGCTGGGCATAACGCATGCGCTGCGGCGCCAGTTGTGCCAGATCGTCCAGCGAAGAGCCGGAGCGGTTGAAGTGGAAGGCATCCACCAGCACACAGCCATTGGCGCGGTCAGCATTGGCCACCACCCGCATGGCCTGGCGCAGGTCACGCACATCAGTCCAAGGCATGAACTCCAGATGCGGATGAATGCCATACCCCGCCGCCAGGTCACACAACGCAGCAAAGCGCTCGGTCAGCCGCGCTTCATCCGGGTCGTTGCCAGCCACCAGCAGCTCAGTACCGCCCAGCTCGGCGCCCACCGTCAGGATCGGCTCGAAATCGGCTACACAGGTTTCCGGCTTCAGCCTCAGGATCTCCAGGTCGAGCACCTTGATGCCCGTGTCGCGCAGGCGCGCCTGGGTCTGCCGGCGCAGGTCGGCGTCGGCCACCAGCGGGAAATGCTGTTCCTGCTCGGTGGCGGGCACCAGGCGCAGGCCAACGTGGCTGTAACCGGCGCGGGCTGCTGCCTCGACCATGTCCGGCGGGGACAGCTCGAGTACCGTCAGGGCCGCCAGGGAGAAAATTCGTTCAGTCATTATCGTCACCAGACAAGTCAAGCAATGTGCTCGGGCGCACAGGCCCGGCCAGTTTCCGCTGCCTGGCGGATCGCCTCGATCAGCGCCAGGGTACGGCCACCATCGGCGGCATCGATCAGCGGCGCCTGTTCACCCCGGGCAACCCGCACGAAGTGTTGCAGCTGCAGGGTCAATGCCTCGCCGGCGGGGATGCTTTCCTCGCTCTGCAACAACGGCGTGTGCCAGCCCGACCCGACCTCGGCGTAGTGCCAGCGCTTGAGTTGCGGAATGCTCAGCGCTCCCTGGGTGCCGGCCAGCAGGTAGCACGGCTGGCCATCCTGGCGCGGGTAGATCGGGCTTTCGCCGGAGTCCAGCTCCCAGCTCCACGGCGCAGCCACCGCGTCGGAGCCAGTCAGGCTGCCCAATGCACCATTGGCGAACTGCAGTAGCACCGCGGCGCTGTCTTCGTTGGCAAAACCGCGCACATCGTTGCGGGTGAATGCCTGCACCTGTACCACCTCGCCGCACAGGTGGCGCAGCAGGTCGAGGTCATGGATCAGGTTGGTCAGCAAGAAGCCAGCGCCCGGCTCGCGGCGCCAGGGGGTTTCGAAATAGCTGTCGGGCTTTTGCAACTGCCACAGTGCGGTGACGTTGATCAGCCGGCCCAGTTTGCCGTCGGCAATCACCTGGTGAGCCTTGGCGATCAGCGGGTTGTGCCGGCGGTGATGGCCGACCAGCACAGGCACATTGTGGCGGCGCGAGGCTTCCACCAGCGCGCGGACTTCATCCAGGTGCACGCCCACCGGTTTTTCGACCAGCACCGGTATACCGGCCTCGACGCAGTCCAGTGCGGTGGCGACATGCAGGCTGTTCGGGTTGGCGACGATCACTGCCTCGGGGCGTGCGTGCTCCAGCATCTGGCGGTGGTCGGCAAAACAGGGCACGCCGCATTCGGCGGCAAAGGCCTCGGCCTGCGGGCCCGGGTCGGCCACCGCGCACAGCTGGGCCTGCGGCACATTTAGCAAATGCTGGTAATGCTGGCGGCCCATGCTGCCGGCGCCGATCAAGGCAATACGAAGGGGTGCGTTCAACAGCCTGTCCTCTTGTCATTGTTGTCATGCAGATTCCGGAATCTTATTCCACAATCCACATTCAACAATTTAGAACCAGGTTCAGCTTTTCAGAAGAAGCTGTAGAACAGAGTGTGCGGTAATCGACCGGAAATGCACCTTCAGGCGAACAACTCACTGGCCCGGCTGGCCGCCGACAGTTCCTCCGCCGCCGCCAGCAACAGCGGCGCCAGTTCTACCAGGCGGCTTTGTGCCAGGCGCGCACTGGGCCCGGCGATGCTCAGTACACCGATCACCTCGTCACTTTGCGGGCGGCGCACCACCGCAGCCAGGGCCGAGGTGCCAATGGCCGAGGTTTCCTCGACCCAGGCATAACCGCGCTCGCGGGCGCGGCGCAGGTAGGTGAGCAACTCGTCGGTGGAGCGCGGCGCATTCGGGCCGAACTGCGCCGGGTCGGCAATACCCTGGCGCAACACCATCTGCAGCGCCTGCTCATCGTCCAGGCTGGCCAGCCAGGCATGCCCGGACGCGGTATAGAACAGCGGTGCGTCGCGGCCCATGTCCGGGTCGTAGCGCAGCCCGGAGCGGGCGCCCTGGGACTTGGCGATCCAGGTCTGGCGGGCACCGTCGATCACGCCAAGGCGCACCAGTTCGCCGCTGTCCTGGGCCAGGCGGTCGAGAATCGGCTGAATGATGTCGGCACCACTGCTGGCCAGGTAACGGAAGCCCAGCGCCACCAGCTTGGCCGACAGCTGATAGCGGCTGTTGTCCCGGTTCTGCCGCACATAGCCCAGCCGCACCAGCTCGGTGAGCATGCGATGGGTGGCGCTCTTGGGGATGTCCAGGCGCTCGGCCAGGGTTTGCAACGGCAGCCCTTGCGGTTCACCGGTAAGGCTTTCTACAAGACTGAAGGCGCGTTCGATCTGACTACCAGCCATGACACAGGTCCCTGAAATTTTTGCGAATTCTAGAAGATGATTCCATACCGCCGATAGCCGCTGCAGCCAGGGCGGCACGAACTGTCCGGTTATCGCCCATTACTTGCCCGGCAGGGCCGCCACACCCTTGCAGGCCGATTCGCTGCCAATAAGAATGTGGAACCTTGTTCCAATAACAATACAGGAATTCCGCAATGCCTTCCGCTCCCTACGAAACCGAATGCGATGTACTGGTCATAGGTTCTGGTGCCGCCGGGCTGGCTGCGGCCGTGACGGCTGCCTGGCACGGGCAGAAGGTGATCGTGGTGGAAAAGGAGCCAGTGTTCGGCGGCGCCACCGCCTGGTCCGGCGGCTGGGCCTGGGTGCCGCGCAACCCGCTGGCACGCCGGGCCGGTATCGAGGAAGACATCGAGCAGCCGCGTACCTACCTGCGCAATGAACTGGGGGCGTATTACAACGCCGAACGCGTCGACGCCTTCCTCGAAGCCTGCCCGCACATGGTGGCGTTTTTCGAAAAGCACACGGCGCTGCAGTTTGCCGACGGCAACGGCATCCCCGACATGCATGGCGACACACCGGGCGCGGCCCAGGGCGGGCACCAGGTGATTGCCGCGCCCTATGACGCCCGCGAGGTCGGTGCGCTGCTGCCACGCCTGCGCAAGACCATGCGCGAAACTTCGTTCATGGGCATGCCGATAATGGCGGGGGCCGACCTTGCCGCGTTCCTCAACATGACCAGCTCGCCCAAGGCCTTGCTGCATGTGTGCAAACGCTTTGGCCGCCACCTGTACCACCTGGCCCGGTATGGCCGGGCGATGCACCTGGTCAACGGCGTGGCGCTGGTGGCCCGCCTGGCCAGGTCGGCGCAGGACCTGGGCGTGCGCCTGCAGGAGTCGGCACCGGCCAAACGCCTGCTGGTCGAGGATGGCCAGGTGCGGGGGGCGCTCGTGGCTACACCGCAGGGCGAGCAACTGATCCGTGCCAAGGCCGTGGTGCTCGCGGCGGGTGGTTTCCCCAACGACAACGCCCGCCGCCGGCAACTGTTCCCGCGCGATGCCAGCGGCCACGACAACCTGGCCCTGCCCCCCAAGGGTTGTTCGGGCGACGGCCTGCGCCTGGGCGAATCGGCCGGCGGTGTGGTCGCCACCGACCTGAAGTCGCCGGTCGCCTGGGCGCCGGTTTCGCGAGTGCCGCACCGCGACGGCAGTGTCGGCCACTTCCCGCACATCATCGAACGCGGCAAACCGGGCATCATCGGCGTGCTGGCCGACGGCAAGCGTTTCGTCAACGAAGCGCATGGCTATTACGACTATGTGTCAGCGATGGTCGCGGCGGTGCCGCAGGGCGAAGAGGTGTGTTCGTGGCTGGTTTGCGACCACCGCTTCCTGCGTCGCTACGGCCTGGGCCACGCCCGCCCGGCGCCACTGCCGGTGTGGCCGCACGTGCGCAGCGGCTATCTCAAGCAGGGTGCCACCCTCGAGCAGCTGGCCGAGGCCTGCGGCATCGACCCGGTAGGGCTGCGCGCCACGGTCAGCGATTTCAACAACCATGCCCGCAACGGCCAGGACCCGGCGTTCGGCCGTGGTTCCACACCGTTCAACCGCAAGCAGGGTGACCCGCGGCACAAGGGGCCAAACCCTTGCGTGGCGCCCATCGAGCATGGGCCGTTCTATGCGGTGAAGGTGCAGCCCGGCTGCTTTGGCACCTTTGCCGGGCTGCGCACCGACGGCAATGCCCGGGTGCTGGATGAGGCTGGGCAGCCGATTGCTGGCCTGTATGCGGCGGGTACCGACATGGCCAGCGTGTTTGGCGGCTGGTATCCGTCGGGTGGCATCAACCTGGGGCCGGCGTTGACCTTTGGCTATGTGGCCGGGCGGCATATTGCCGGGGCGCAGGAGTATGAATGAGGTGAGCGATCACTGATGGCCGTGCCCTGTTCCTCATGGACGGCGCGATTCCTGTAGGAGCGGCCTTGTGTCGCGAAAGGGCCGCAAAGCGGCCCCGGCGTTTTTGCGGTGATGCACAGATCGTTGGGGGCGCTTCGCACCCCTTTCGCGACACAAGGCCGCTCCTACAGGAAACCGCGCCTGCCTGCGATACCTCAGTGCGTCATGCCCAGCTCGGCATCATCCATCAGCGCCTTGGCCATCGCGCTCAGGTAATGGGCGGCCCAGATCATCATCGGTTTCTCATCCATCAGGCCGGTAATGGTCAGTTCGCGGACATAGCCCATCAATTCCGAGGACTGCTCGCGGGCATCGCGGCAGGGGATGCCGGGCTCGATGCGGAACAGTGGATGGGTGCCGTTTTCACCTTGGTAGAAGGTGGTCTTGCCGACGGTGAATTGGGTGTCTTCTGTGGTCATTGGTGGATCCCCTGAAATTTCTTGACTGCTTGCACTGGCCCTTTCGCGGGCACGCCCGCTCCCACAGGTACTGTGCAACTATTGAGTACGGTGAAAATCCTGTGGGAGCGGGCGTGCCCGCGAAGAGGCCAGAGCAGGCAACACATTACTTCTGCCCTGGTGCAAAGTGCTGCGCCCTTTGGGCGTCTGCACCTGGATCAAGGTGTCTTCGAAGGAATCGGGGAATGTGGAGTGGATCGGGGACAACTTTCAGCATGCTTTGGTATCCATTTGTTGGGCCACCACCGGCCTGCTGTCAAACAGGTAGGTGGCAGCTGTACATAGGTTGACAGACCGGCGGATACCAGAACCGGCGCACGCGAACGTGCCCCATGCACAGCCACCATGAAGGGCAAAGCCATGCGAAGTATCTCGTCGCGGCCTGTCAAAGCCGATCGCTGATGTGCAGCGACCCGCCGAGACTAGAGCGCTGCCAATGCGGCCGCAACGGGAAACAGGCGGCGTGAGTATCTTTGGGAAATGGCCTACAAGGAAGGGGCTAAATCTGATTTTTCGTTCAGGCTGGACAACGCATCTGCCCCAACCAGTACGCCACATCCACCTCGTCGATCTGCTCGGTGCGCAGGAACCGCTCGGCATACTGGCGGTACACCCCGCTGCTGAGGAACAGCTCCAGCAACTGGCCGTCGATGTGCCCGCCGCGGGCCATGCCCACCAGGATCTTCACCGACTCGGACAAGGTCTTCGGCGCCTTGTAAGGCCGGTCGGCCGCGGTCAGCGCCTCGAAGATGTCGGCAATCGCCATCACCCGCTCGGCAATGCCCAGGTCCTGCTCGCCCAGCCGACGCGGGTAGCCGCTGCCGTCCATTTTCTCGTGGTGGTTGCCGGCGATGTCCGGCACCCGCTTGAGCTGGCGGGGGAACGGCAAGGAACTGAGCATGATGATGGTCTGCACGATGTGTTCGTTGATCTTGAAGCGTTCCTCATCATTCAGCGTGCCGCGGCGGATCGCCAGGTTGTACAACTCGCCATGATTGCTGGCGTAGGCCGGCAAGCGCATGTCGAAGCCCCAGCGGTTGCGCGGGTCGCCCTTGGCCACCGGGGGCTTGCGGGGGCCCCAGGGCACGCAATGCTCGGGGCGGTCGGCCAGCAGTGGTTCGTCAACCGGTAGCGCAGGCGCAGGCACGTCGGCAAAGCGCTCCACCTCATCACGGGAGATGCCCAGGCGGTTGTCGAAATGGCGCTGCCAGCGGCGCTGGCCAATCTGCTGCAGGCGCTCGATGTCGGCGTCCTGCATGAACTCGCCGCCGATGTTGGCCTGGGCGACGAAGGCGAAGTCGTCCTGCAGCTGCGCCTGGCTGCGCGCCAGGGTGGCTTGCAGCGCCTGCTGGTCGCCACCGCTGGCCAGGCCTTGCCAATAGGCCAGCTCGGCATCCCGCCAGAGCACCTCGAAACGCATGCGTACCTCGTGGATACGGTTGTACAAGGTTTCCAGCTTGGTCGCCTTGTCCACCACATACTCGGGGCTGGTGACCTTGCCGCAGTCGTGCAGCCAGGCCGCCACGTGGAATTCGTAGCGTTCAGCCGTGGTCATGCTGAAGCTGGCATACGGGCCGGTTTCGGCCGCCACCGCCTGGTCCAGCAGCATCTGCGCCAGTTGTGGCACCCGCTCGCAATGGCCGCCGGTATAGGGGCTCTTGGCATCGATGGCATCGGCCAGCAGCTTGATCATGGCATCCAGCAGGCGTTGCTGGGCTTCGACCAGCTGGCGTGTCTCGATGGCCACCGCCACCACCCCGGACAATTCGGCAACAAAGCTGCGAAACGGCTGGCCTGTCTGCTCGTGTACAGACCCATCGCCCAGTTGCAGGACCAGGATGCCCAGCAACGCCTGGCTACGGTCATTCAACACCAAGGCCATGCTGCCCTCATGCAGGCCGAGGGCCTGGGTCACCGCCGTGGCCAGGTGCTGCTGGGCAGTCTCATCCACGGCCAGCTCGCCAGGGTACTGCTCGCCACGGCAGGCGGCGGCCAGGCGCAGCAAGGCATGTTCGGCATCGAACAGGTACACCACGCCGGCATTGACCCCGGCGGCTTCCACCAGATGGGTCAACACACCGTCGAGCATGCGCTCCAGGTCGCGCTCGCGGCTGAGCGTGAGGGTAATCGCCTGGAAGCTGCGGATGGTGCCGGACATGCGGCTGAGCACGCGGCTCAGTTCACGCACCTCGGACACCCGCGAGCGCACCCCGACTTCGCGGCTGAAATCAAAACCCGCCACGCCTTGCAGCTGTTCGGCCAGCAACCGCAACGGGCGGCCGATGCGCCGGCCGAGCACACCACCGAGCACCAGCAGCACGGTTATCAGGGCGGCGGTCCAGAGCAACTGTTCGAGCAGTACCTTGCGCGCACCGGCCAGCAACTCATGGCCTGGCACGGCAATCAGCACCTGCAGGTCCTGCCCGGCCAGGTTGGTCAGTTGCACGCGCATGCCATACCAGGTCTGGCCGTCCACCTGATAAGGCTGCGGGCGGGTGCCTTGCGGCAGGTCGGCGTAAAGGTGCTCCAGGCTGGGGATGCCCAGTTCGCCGATGCGCGACAAGCGCACGGCCTGCCCTTCGTGCACGATTACCCGCTGCAGGTCCGGGTAGGCCACCACGCTGCCCTGGTCGTCGACCACGACGATCTCGGTGCCGGGGGTCATGCGCAGGCCTTGGGTCTCGCTGGCCAGGTCGTCGACCGAAACGTCCATGCCGATCACCGCCCCGCCGTCGACGCTGCGCTGGGCCATGGTCAGGCCGATCTCGCGGGTGGTGAAGAACACATAGGGGTGGGTCAGCACGGTGGTGGGTTGGGCGCTGGCTTCGACAAACCACGGGCGCGTGCGCGGGTCGTAGCGGTATTCGGGCTTGGCCTGGGCCTGCAGCAGGTTCAGCGCGTGGTCGTAGAAGCGCCACTCACCCTGCACCGCCCCGCCCTCACGGCTGACACTCTGTACCAGGAACACGGTACCCGGCGGCGCGGCGAAACGCTGCAGCAACTGCGGGTCGCGCAAGCGGCGCACCAGCAGGAACTCACCACTGGGGTAACCCATGTAGGCAGCACTGAGCATGCGGTTGGCGTCCAGCGTCTCGACCAGTTGCGGCAAGCGTTCCAGGCGCTGTGCCGGGGTTAGCGCGGCCGGGTTGTGGGCGAGCAGGCGGATACTGCTGTGCACCGGGTCGATCAGGCGCCGGGCGCGCTCGTCGATGGTCTTGCCTATTTGCTGGGCAGAATCACCTGCTGCGGCCACCAAGGTCTGGCGAATGCCGTGATAGCCCTGCCAGGCCAGGGCGGCGCCGAGCAGCAACATGCCCAGCACGATGGCGAGTGCCACCAGCCACTGCAGTGAAATGCCACGTCCGGCGTTGCCAGCAGCACGACCATTCGACACGCAGCCCATCTCAGGTACTCCATGTATGGCACATTGCCTTGGCTGATACCCGCAGCAGTGTAGAGGGCGGACGGGCTTTTTGCCGGGCTAGAGAAGAAATTTAGTCTTGCATGGCCCCTCTAGCCAGCACCGGCCGCTCCTACAGGTCCTGGGTATGCCTTCAGGGATCAGGCGCGCAACTGGTACCAGGTGGTCTTGAGCTGCGAATACTTGTCGAACGAATGCAACGACAGGTCGCGGCCAAACCCGGACTGCCTGCCGCCGCCGAACGGCACCGTCACGTCCAGCGCATCGACCGTGTTCACCGACACGGTGCCGGCCTTCAACGCCCGCGCCACGCGGTGCACCTGGTTGAAGTCATCGCTCCACACCGACGCCGCCAGCCCATAAATGCTGTCGTTGGCCAGGCGCACGGCCTGCTCTTCACTGTCGAAGGCACTGACCGCCAGCACCGGCCCGAATACCTCTTCCCGCGCCAGGCTCATACGGCCATCGACACCGGCAAAAATGGTCGGCTCGATGTAATTGTCCGAGCCGTCGATGGTCAGGCGCCGGCCACCACACACCAACCGCGCCCCGTCCTGCCCGGCACGGGCGATGGCGGTTTCGATCCGGCCGGTCTGCCCGGCATCGACAATCGCACCGGCACGGCTCGCCGGGTCCAGCGGGTTGCCTGGCAGCCACTGGCGGGCCTTGGCCTGCAGGCGCTCGATGAAATCGTCATGGATGGAGCGCTGCACGTACAGCCGCGAGTTGGCCGAGCACACCTCACCCTGGTTGAAGAAGATACCGAATGCCGCCTTTTCTGCAGCCAGGTCCAGGTCCTGGCAGTTTTCGAACACCAGGTTGGGGCTCTTGCCGCCGCACTCCAGCCATACCTGCTTGAGGTTGGACTGTGCCGAGTACTGCATGAAGTACTTGCCCACCTGGGTGGAGCCGGTAAACACCAGGCAATCCACGTCCGGGTGCAGACCCAGCGCCCGCCCGGCCTGCTCGCCCAGGCCCGGCACCACGTTCAGCACGCCTTCCGGCACACCGGCCTGCAGCGCCAGCTGGGCCAGGCGCAGGGCCGAGAATGGTGATTGCTCGGCGGGCTTGAGCACCACGCTGTTACCGGCAGCCAGCGCCGGGGCGAGCTTCCAGGCGGCCATGTCGAGCGGGAAGTTCCACGGCACCACGGCGGCGACCACGCCGAGGGCTTCGCGGGTGATGGTGGCCAGCGCGTTGGGCGCGGTGGGTGCCACCTGGTCGTACAGCTTGTCCAGCGCCTCGCCGTACCAGGCAAACACCTGCGCCGAGCCCGGCACATCGATGTTGTAGGCGTCCATGACCGGCTTGCCCATGTTCAGCGAGTCCAGCAGGGCCAGTTCTTCGCGATGGGCCATGATCAGCTCGGCCAGGCGCAGCAGCACTTTCTTGCGCTCGCCCGGGGCCATGCGCGGCCATGGGCCTTGTTCGAAAGCCCTGCGGGCGCTGGCGACGGCCAGGTCGACCTCGGCCTGGCCGCAGGCGGTGACCTGGGCCAGCACCTTGTTGGTAGCGGGGTTGACGGCAGCGAAGGTGGCGCCGTCCTGTGCGCTGACGGGCTTGCCGTCGATCAGTGCATTGGCCGGGAGGTAGAGGTCCGAGGCACGTTGTTGCCAGAATTCGAGGGTGTACATTTGTACTCCTGGTAGCTGTTGTAGCAATTTTCCTAGGGGCTACGCGGTTCCTGTGGGAGCGGGCGTGCCCGCGAACACCGGCGTAGCCGGTGCCATACACCGCGTTGGGCCCTTCGCGGGCACGCCCGCTCCCACAAGGGAAGGTGACACGCTCTCGAACATTGTTCCCTGTGCGACAGCGCAGCCCCAAGGGCTGGGCGATCTCCCACAGGGATCAGCGGTCTAGAGCTTGCCGACCAGGCGCGCCGTGCGGTCCACGGCAATGCGGGTCTTCTCCACCAGCTCATCCAGCTCGCTGTGGTTGGCGATCAGCGCCGGCGCCATGATCATCCGGCCCAGGGTGGAGCGAATGATCACCCCTTCCTCGAAACCGAAGGTGCGGCACTGCCAGGCCAGGTCATTCTCGTTGGCGAAGCGCTTGCGCGTCGGCTTGTGCTCGGCGAACTGCAGCGCCGCCACCAACCCGACGCCCTGCACCTGGCCGATCAACGGGTGGTCGGCAAACACCTCGCGCAGGATGCGCTGCAGGTACGGCCCGGTGTCGTCCTTCACCTGGCGCACGATGCCTTCGTCACGCAGCGCCTTCAGGTTGGCGATGGCCACCGCCGCCGCCACCGGGTGGCCGGAATAGGTCAGGCCGTGGGCGAACACCCCGCCCCGCTCCACCAGCGCCTCGGCAATGCGCTTGCTCAGCACCAGGCCGCCCATGGGCACGTAGCCGCTGGTCAGGCCCTTGGCGATCGACAGGGTGTCGGGCTCGAAGCCGAAGTACTCGTGGGCGAACCATTCGCCAGTGCGGCCAAAGCCGCCGATCACTTCATCGGCGCACAGCAGCACGTCGTACTGGCGGCAGATGCGCTGGATCTCGGGCCAGTAGCTTTCCGGCGGGAAGATCATGCCGCCCGCGCCCTGGAACGGCTCGGCGATAAAGCCGGCGACGTTCTCGGCACCCAGTTCGAGGATCTTCTCCTCCAGTTGCAGGGCGCAGCGGCGGCCGAACTCGGCCGGGGTCAGCTCGCCGCCCTCGGCGTACCAGTACGGTTCGTCGATGTGCGCCACATCCGGGATCAACCCACCCATTTCGTGCATGAACTTCATGCCACCCAGCGCCGTGGCGGCCAGGGTCGAGCCGTGGTAACCGTTCCAGCGGCCGATCATGATCTTCTTGTTCGGCTGCCCGACCACCTGCCAGTAGCGGCGCACGGTACGGATCAGCACCTCGTTGGCCTCGGAGCCGGAGTTGGTGTAGATCGCGTGGCTGTAGTGCCCCGGCAACAGGCTGAACAGCAGCTCGGACAGTTCGATCACCGCCGGGTGGGTGGTGTGGAAGAACATGTTGTAGTAGGCCAGCTGGTCCATCTGCGTGGCAGCGGCGGCGGTCAGGTCGCGACGGCCGTAGCCGAGCTGGGTGCACCACAGGCCGGACATGCCGTCCAGGTAGCGCTTGCCCTCGCTGTCCCACAGGTGCAGGCGTTCGCCACCGACGATCACGCGCGGCCCTTCGGCGTTCAGCGCCTTCTGGTCGAGGAAGGCATGGATGTGGTGCGCGGCATCGGCTGCCTGGTAGTCGCGGGTCTGGCGTTGCGGGGCGAAAGGCGCATTCATTGTTGGTTTTCCTTTGCGGTGGGGTTGCAGGGTGGCTTGCGCTCAGCGCAGCTTGCCCATGTAGCTTTCCAGCGGGTCCTTGCCCAGCACGCCCTGGGCATTGGCCAGCGCGTCGATGAACAGGGAGAACAGCTCGGACTGGGTACCGATGTCGAGCTTGGCGTAGACGTTCTTGCGGTGTGACTTGATGGTGTCCTCCGACACCCCCAGGCGTTCGGCCAGCGACTTGGTCGAGTGGCCACGCAGGATCAGCTGGGCGATACGGCACTCACGCTCGGTCAGCAGCGAGCTGCCGAAGTTGTTCAACGCCGCGTGGATGCGCTGCTCGAGGATGTTCTCGAAGCGCCCGGTGCGGCTGTCCAGCCCGGCGAAGTGCTTGCCGAGCACCGCCAGTACCCAGGGCGTGATACGCGCGAACAGCGCACGGGTTTGCCCATCGAGCTTGTCGGTGAACGCCAGCGATACCGCCAGGCTCTGCCCGGGCGCGACCTGCAGGATGTAGTTGAGCTCATCCTCCAGGTGCGAGTGCCGGTAGAACGACTGGTAGTACTCGCTGACCTCGAAGTGGTCGGGCGCCACTTCGAACAGGCCGTAGCAACCGGACTCGACCTGCTCCACACAGGCCCCGTAGAACGGGTCGAGCAGATAGAAGCCGGACAGGTAGCGGCTGACATTGCCCTCGGGCTGCCAGGGCGCCTTGTCGTCCTGCTCGAACAGCGCGCAGGGCATGCCGTCGTGCGGGTACAGGTACACCGTGGTCGCCTGGATCGGCCGGATCACGCCAAGCGCAGCAAACAGGGTGGCGGCAAAGCCCGGTCGGCCGATCGCCTCGGTGACCTTGGCCAGGTGCTCGAACCACTGTTGCGAAAGCAATTGATCAGTCACTTTGGGCCTGCCGTCTCAAGTAAAGGCACCGCCGCCAGTGCGGTGCGTCGTTGGCCAGATACTCCCATGGCACTGCAAACACCGAAATCACCCTTTGGGGTGAGCAGGCAAAGCCCCCTGCCGGCTCACCCCAAAGGGTGATTCCGGGTACCGGCGGGGTGTGGGAGCATCAACCCGCCCCAGCGCTGCGAGCCACCCGCTCGACCTCCTTGCACAACACCCACCGGTATCGAGCCCGCTCGCATACCGCGGCGTCCTGCATCCCTTTCCAGGAGTTAGCAATGCATACAACAACAAGTACAGCCCATAGCCTTGCACATAGCCCGTCGCAACCCAACGCCAGCAACGGCCGTTTCCGCAAGTCCATGGGGCTGCCCGCCCTGGTGCTGTTCGGCCTGGCCTACATGGTCCCCCTTGCAGTATTCACCACCTACGGGCTGGTCACCCAGATGACCAAGGGGCACCTGCCCACCGCCTACCTGCTGACCCTCGCCGCCATGCTGCTGACCGCCTACAGCTACGGCCGCATGGTCCAGGCCCACCCCTACTCCGGCTCGGTCTACACCTACACCCGCAAGGCCTTCGGCAGCCACATCGGCTTCATCGCCGGCTGGACCCTGCTGCTCGACTACATCTTCCTGCCGCTGCTCAGCTACCTGCTGATCGGCATCTACATGTCGGAGTACTTCCCGGCCATCCACGCCTGGGTGTGGGTGGCGGGCTCAATTGCCCTGGTCACCTTCCTCAACCTGATCGGCATCGAGTCGATCACCCGGGTGAACTGGATCCTGGTGGTGGTGCAACTGGTGTTCATCGTCGTGTTCGTCGCCCTGTCCATCCACAACCTCAGCGGGCAGGCGCAGCCGGTGTCGCTGCTGGCGCCGTTCCACCACGAAGGCTTCAGCGTGCCGTTGATCATGACCGGCGCCGCCGTGCTGTGCCTGTCGTTCCTGGGCTTCGATGCGGTCTCGACCATGGCCGAGGAAACCAGCAACCCCACCTACCGCATTCCCGTGGCGATCCTCGCCGTGTCGCTGATCGGCGGAATGTTGTTCCTGGTGGTGTCGTACTGCGCACAGATGGTGTTCCCTGACTGGGGCAGCTTCGCCGACCCGGACTCGGCGTCGGTGGACGTGATGCGCCGGGTCGGCGGCGAACTGCTGGTGACCGCCTTCACCGCCACCTACGTGGCCGGCTGCTTCGCCTCGGCCATGGTGTCCCAGGCCAGCGTGTCGCGGGTGCTGTTCGCCATGGGCCGCGACGGTGCGTTGCCGCGTGCGTTCGGCCAGCTGGTGACGAAAAAGCGCGTGCCGGCCACGGCGATCCTGCTGGTCAGCCTGCTGTCGCTGATTGCCTTGGTGATCAGCCTCGACACGGTGGCCAACATGATCAGCTTTGGCGCGCTGTTCGCCTTCTCGGCGGTGAACCTGGCCGTGGTCAAGCACTACCTGATCGACCACAAGCTGCGTGGTGGTCGCAACTACCTGCTGTATGGCGCCATTCCCGGCCTGGGCTTCCTCAGCACGCTGTGGCTGTGGAGCAGCCTGACCAGCCTGTCGTTCACCATCGGTTTGTGCTGGATGGGCATGGGCCTGGTGGTGCTGCTGGGGCTTACCCGGGCGTTCCGGGTGAAGCTGCCGGAGTTGCAGATGGCCGAGTGACCCACGCGTTTTCGAGCATTTGCGCGGTCCCTGTGGGAGCGGGTTTACCCGCGAATACCGGCGAAGCCGGTGCCATACACCGAGTCACCTGCTTCGCGGGTGAACCCGCTCCCACAGGGGGCCTGTGCATACGATGGACACTTTTGGAGAAGGCCGTTGCGATAACAATCTGTTATCACCTGATCCGCATTAATCATTATTCAGCACGCATTTCGCCCCCTACAGTCCCAGCCCAACGACTGTCATTGCCAACGGGAAACGAAATGTCCATCGAACATCGCCTGAACCACATCGCCGGCCAGCTCAGCGGCAACGGTGACGTGCTGCTGAACAGCGTCGACGCCCACACCGGCGAGCCACTGCCATACGCCTTCCACCAGGCGACCGGCGACGAAGTCGAAGCCGCCGTGCAGGCCGCCGAGGCTGCCTACCAGGCCTACCGCAGCACCAGCCCGGCACAGCGCGCCGCCTTCCTCGACGCCATCGCCAACGAACTGGACGCACTGGGCGATGACTTCGTCCAGCATGTGATGCGCGAAACCGCGCTGCCCGAGGCACGCATCCGCGGTGAGCGCGCCCGCACCAGCAACCAGCTGCGCCTGTTCGCCGATGTGGTGCGCCGCGGCGACTTCCTCGGTGCGCGCATCGACCGTGCGCTGCCCGAGCGCACCCCGCTGCCACGCCCGGACCTGCGCCAGTACCGCATCGGCGTCGGCCCGGTGGCTGTATTCGGTGCCAGCAACTTCCCGCTGGCCTTCTCCACCGCCGGCGGTGATACCGCCTCGGCGCTGGCGGCCGGCTGCCCGGTGGTGTTCAAGGCCCACAGCGGCCATATGCTGACCGCTGCCCACGTGGCCGCGGCCGTTGACCGCGCGGTGGCCGGCTGCGGCATGCCTGCAGGCGTGTTCAACATGATCTATGGCGCCGGCGTGGGCGAAGCACTGGTCAAGCACCCGGCCATCCAGGCGGTCGGCTTCACCGGTTCGCTGCGTGGCGGCCGCGCCCTGTGCGACATGGCGGCTGCGCGCCCGCAGCCGATCCCGGTGTTCGCCGAAATGAGCAGCATCAACCCGGTAATTGTCCTGCCCCAGGCCCTGCAGGCCCGTGGCGAGCAGGTAGCCGGCGAACTGGCCGCCTCGGTAGTGCTGGGTTGCGGGCAGTTCTGCACCAACCCGGGCCTGGTGGTGGGCATCAAGTCGCCGCAGTTCGAACGCTTCGTGCACACGCTGGTGGCGCGCATGGCCGACCAGGCGCCGCAGACCATGCTCAACGCCGGCACCCTGCGCAGCTACCAGAGCGGTGTGCAGCACCTGCTGGCGCACCCTGGCATCCAGCACCTGGCCGGGCAGCCACAAGCCGGCACCCAGGCCCAGCCACAGCTGTTCAAGGCGGACGTGAGCCTGCTGCTGGACAGCGACCCGCTGCTGCAGGAAGAAGTGTTCGGCCCGACCACCGTGGTGGTGGAAGTGGCCGATGCCCAGCAACTGGCCGAAGCGCTGCGCCACCTGCAAGGCCAGCTGACTGCCACGCTGATTGCCGAACCGGACGACCTGCGTGCCTTTGCCACGCTGGTGCCGCTGCTGGAGCGCAAGGCCGGGCGCCTGCTGCTGAACGGCTACCCGACCGGCGTAGAGGTATCGGACGCGATGGTGCATGGCGGGCCATACCCGGCCACCTCCGATGCCCGAGGCACTTCGGTCGGCACCTTGGCCATCGACCGCTTCCTGCGCCCGGTGTGCTTCCAGAACTACCCGGATGCGCTGCTGCCGGATGCGCTGAAAAGTGCCAACCCGCTGGGGATTGCGAGGTTGGTGGATGGGGTCGCCAGCCGTGGCGCGGTTTGATCTGACATTGAGGTAGCCTGTACTGGCCTCTTCGCGGGTAAACCCGCTCCCACAGGTACTACACAATTCATGAATTCTGTGCAGTACCTGTGGGAGCGGGTTTACCCGCGAAGAGGCCGGCACAGGATTACCAGCCCTGTATACAATCCGCAAAAACCTTGCTTACAATGCCATGCGCCTATGACATCGGTAATCGCCGATGCGTATTGCGACAGGCTTAAGCCATGTCATCTACAAATGCTCCAAGAACGCTACTGGTCAAAAACGCCGAACTTCTGGTCACCATGGACGGCGAACGCCGCGAGATCAGGAACGGCGGAATGTTCATCGAAGGCAACCTGATCCGCCAGGTCGGTCCCAGCGATACCCTGCCACAGCACGCCGATGTGGTGCTGGACATGGCCGGCAAGGTGGTCATCCCTGGCCTGGTCAACACCCACCATCACATGTACCAGAGCCTCACCCGCGTGGTGCCTGCAGCCCAGGACGGCGAGCTGTTCAACTGGTTGACCAACCTCTACCCGATCTGGGCACGCCTGACCCCCGAGATGATCGCGGTGTCGACCCAGACCGCCATGGCCGAACTGATCCTGTCCGGCTGCACCACCTCCAGCGACCACCTGTACATCTACCCCAACGGCTGCAAGCTCGACGACAGCATCCATGCCGCCGACGAGATCGGCATGCGCTTCCACGCCGCGCGCGGCAGCATGAGCGTAGGCCGTAGCCAGGGCGGCCTGCCGCCTGATTCGGTGGTGGAGAAGGAAGCCGACATCCTCAAGGAATCCCAGCGCCTGATCGAGGACTATCACGACGCCAGCCACGGCTCGATGCGCCGCATCGTGGTGGCGCCCTGCTCACCGTTCTCGGTCAGCCGCGACCTGATGCGCGAAGCCGCCGTGCTGGCGCGCCAGTACGGGGTGTCGTTGCACACCCACCTGGCCGAGAACGTCAACGACATCGCCTACAGCCGCGAGAAGTTCGGCATGACCCCCGCCGAATATGCCGAAGACCTCGGCTGGGTCGGCCACGACGTGTGGCACGCCCACTGTGTGCAACTCGACCAGCATGGCATCGAGCTGTTCGCCCGCACCGGCACGGGTGTCGCCCACTGCCCATGCTCGAACATGCGCCTGGCCTCGGGCATCGCCCCGGTGCGCAAGATGCGCGACCACGGGGTGCCGGTGGGCCTGGGGGTTGACGGTTCGGCATCCAACGACGGCGCCAGCATGATCGGTGAAGTGCGCCAGGCCTTGCTGCTGCAACGGGTGGGCTTCGGCCCCGACGCGATGACTGCACGCGAGGCGCTGGAAATTGCAACGCTCGGCGGTGCCAAGGTGCTCAACCGCAACGACATCGGCGCCCTGGCCCCAGGCATGGTGGCCGACTTCGTCGCCTTCGACCTCGGCCACGTGGCCTATGCCGGCGGCCACCACGACCCGCTGGCGGCGCTGGTGTTCTGCACCCCGACCCAGGTGCACACCAGTGTCATCAATGGCCGTGTGGTGGTGAAGGATGGCCAGCTGGCCACGGTCGACCTGCCACGGGTGCTGGAGCGCCACAACCAGTTGGCACGCCAGCTGGTCAGCGGCGAATAAGCAACCATTCGGGGCCGCCTTGGCGGCCCATCGCCGGCAACGCTGCCGTGTCTTGCGAAATCAGAGGACCATGAGCATCTCATGCCAGGCCATGCCGCCGTGGTCCGACGGTGACGGTTTCACGTACTGATACCCCAGCTTCTGGTACAACGCCACATGCTGTTCCTTGCACATCAGGTGAATGGTCAGCTTGCCCGCCGCCTTCATGCTAGCGATGAATTCAACCATCAACTGCTTGGCGTAGCCTTTGCCCTGGTGCGCCGGGTCCACCACCACCGACATGATCACCACGTTTGGCGCCGCCGGGTCATGCCCGACCAGCTCCTTGAACGCCTCGTCGGACATCACCACTTCGTGGGCACAGCCACTGTTGATGAAACCAACGATCTCGCCCGCGTTTTCCAGCACCAGGAAGCCCCGCGGATACTGCGCGATGCGGGTGCGGATCTTCTCCAGCGTGGCCGCCTCATCGCCTTCATAGGCACCGATTTCGATGGCGTAGCAGCGTTCGGCGTCGGCGGCTGTGGGGGTGCGGAACTGAGGGGCGCTCATGGAGGGATTCCTTGGTAATGGCTAAAAACAGCCGCCATGGTAAATGAGCGCCGCAGCCACAGGTACAGCTTGTACCCGAAACCTGCGCAGTAACCGAACACATCCACCGCGTCGCCTGCTTCGCGGGTGAACCCGCTCCCACAGGTACGGCGCAGGCTTCGGGATCACGCTGTACCTGTGGGAGCGGCCGTGGCCGCGAACACCGGCGCAGCCGGTGCCATCAACCGCGCCGCTTGCTTCGCGAGCATGCCCGCTCCCACAGGGACGGCGCAGGCTTCGGGATCACGCTGTACCTGTGGAAGCGGCTTCAGCCGCGAACACCGGCAAAGCCGCTGCCATCCACCGCGTCGCCTGCTTCGCGGGCATGCCCGCTCCCACAGGTACGGCACAGGCTTCGGGATCACGCTGTACCTGTGGGAGCGGCCTTGTGTCGCGATGGGGCGCAAAGCGCCCCCCCAAACTCAACGCGGTGCGCTGACGTCCGTTTGCCCGGTAGCCAGCAAGGCCCCACGAACAAAACCACTGCGCAACTGCCGTTCGACAAAGTCCCGCACATAGGCTGCAGCCTGCTCGCGCCCACGCGGCACGGCCATGGCTTGGCGAATGGCGGTGAACGCGCCGTCCAGCACCCGATACCGCGAGTCGGCATCGGCCACTCTCTGCAAAGGCTGACGCACACCGGCCGCGGCATCCAGGCCTTGCTCGATGAACAGGTCAACGGCGCCAGCCGAGGTATCGGCACGTACCAACTCGGCGTGTTCGAGGGTGCGGCTCAGGTACAGGTCATAGGCAGCCCCCTTGCCCACGGCCAGGCGCAAGCCGGCACGGTCCAGTTGCTCGACCTGTTGGAACGGCGCATTGCGGTTTACCAGGTACGTGCCTTCGATCAGTACATAGGGTTCGCTGAAGGCTATCTGTGCTTCGCGCACCGGCTCGATGGCGAGGAAGGCCAGATTCCAGGCCCCCTCCTCCAGCGCCGCGAAAACTTTGCCGGCGGCGTCGAAGGTATGCATTTGCAGGCTAACGCCAAGCTCTTCGGCCAAAGCCTTGGCAAGAGCGACCGATACACCCTGCGGTTCACCGTCCGGGCCACGCTGTGCGAGGACCGGATTGCCGAGATTGATGGCAACCGGGAGGATGCCGTTGGGGGCAAGTTGATTGAGCACTGCTTGCGCGATGGTGGCAGGCATCGGGTTCTCCATGAATTTTTCTGGCCTTACCAGATAGGTAAGGTGTAGGTCACGATCAGGCGGTTCTCGTCTGCACCCCGGGCGAAATTGGAGCGGTAGGCCGCATTACGCCAGCGAATGCCAACGTTCTTCAAGGGGCCGGCCTGGATCACGTAGGCGATATCGGTGTTGCGCTCCCATTCACGCCCCTGCTGTGTCGAGGTGGCCGCATCGGCGTGGTCGCCCTTGACGTAGCGGGTCATGAAGCTCAGCCCCGGAATGCCCAGCGCAGCAAAGTCGTAGTCATAGCGCAACTGCCACGAACGCTCGCCCGGCTCGGCAAAGTCGTTGATCTGGATGTAGTTGGTCAGGTACGGGTCGGTACCGTTGAGGAACGGCATTGAGGTATCGCCATTCATTTTCTGCAAGCCAAGGCCAAAGGCATGGCCACCCAGGCTGTAGGTAAACATGCCGCTCAGGGCGCCGCTGTCGATGGCACCACCACGGGCTTTGCCGGCGTCGTCACTGAGCATGTAGCGCAGGTCACTCTTGAGCTTCCCCGGGCCCAGGCTCCATACATGGTTGAGGCCGAAGAAGCTCTGCCGGTACACGTCCTGCAACTCGGCGTACTGGTAGCTAATGCCCAGCTGCTTGCTCAAGGCGTAGTCAGCACCGCCGATCCAGTAGTCATCCCCTTCAACGGCCCCGGCGAAGCGCCGGTTCTTGTTGTTGAGGGTAATCCTGCTCGCGTTGGTCGAGTCGCGGTCGGTCATCCGGTTGAAGCGCGCAGCGGTGAAGGTCAAGCCTTCGATTTCCTTTACCGTCAGCAAGCCGCCCTCGAAGGTTTGCGGCAGGATGCGGCCGGTATTGGCCTGCACGGTCGGCAGTTTGGGGACCAGGGTGCCGTACTTGAACTCGCTGGCAGACACCTTGACCTTGGCGGTCAAGCCCAGGCGGCTGAACTCGTCGGCGGCGCGACCATCGTCGTGCACCGGCAGCAGACCAGAGCCTGCACGGTCGGGGCTTGAATCGAGCTTGATGCCAAGCATGCCCAGGGCGTCCAGGCCGAAGCCGACTGTGCCAGGGGTGTAGCCGGAGCGCAGGTCGAGCAGGAAACCCTGAGCCCACTCCTCGCGCTTGGACTGGCCGATGCCGTCGCGGAAGTCGCGGTTGAAATAGTAGTTCTGCAGCGTCAGATTGGCCTTGCTGTCCTGGATGAAGCCTTCGGCGCTGACGGTGCCGGCGGCCAGGCAGGGAGACAGGGTTAGCAGGGTACGCAGGATGTTCTTGTTGTTGTGCATCTGGCGGTTCCGAATTTGCTGGGATTGTTGGGGTCGCGGCGCGGCCCTGTCGCGACACAAGGCCGCTTCTGGTGGTTTGGTGTTGCTTCAGAGGTGGCGTGCTCCTGTGCAGGAGCAGCCTTGTGCTGCGAACGGGCTGCGCAGCAGCCCCAAGGGACTAGTGGGCGGATGCGGTCTGCGGCTGCCCGGGTTCCTTGTTGTCAACCCGCATCAGCAAGGTCATCAGGAACGCCAGTAGCAACAAGGCACTAAGGAACATCAATCCGGTCGCCGCACTGCCGGTCTCGCCCTTGACCACGCCAATCAGCGACGGCCCGGCAAAGCCGCCGAGGTTGCCGATGGAGTTGATCACGGCAATCGACACCGCAGCGGTGGCGCGGTCGAGGAACAATGTAGGCAGTGCCCAGAACGGCGACTTGAAGCTATATAGCCCGGTCAGCGCCACACAGATCATCGTCATCGATGCCACCGGGCTTGGCAGCATGGCCGCACCTACCAGGCCCAGGGCCGCCACCGCCAGCGGGATAGCCGAGTGCAGCTTGCGCTCGTTGCGCCGGTCAGAGCTGCGCGACCACACCACCATCAGAATGGTCGCGACAATGTACGGCAGCATGGCGATCAGGCCGATCTGGGTATGGGTCAGGCTGCTGCTGAAGCCCTTGATGATCTGCGGCATCCAGTAGCCGACACCCAGGCTGCCGCACTGGTACACGAAGTAGATGAACGCCAGGTACAGCACCTTGGGGTTGACCATGGTCTTGAACACACTCAGGCGCTTTACATTCTTGCGGCTCTGGCGGTCACGTTCCAGTTCGGCGATCAGCCAGTCCTTTTCTGCCTGGGTAAGCCACTTGGCCTGTTCGGGCTTGTCGGTCAGGAACAGGAAGCAGGCCACGCCGAGGAAAATCGCTGGCACGCCTTCGAGGAACAGCATCCAGCGCCAGCCGCTCCAGTCCAGCCACTTGATGTTGTCCATGATCCAGGTGGAAAGCGGTGCACCGATGATGTAGCTGACCGGGATCGCCGCCGTGAACAGGGCCACGGTGGTGGCCAGTTCCCTGGAGCGGAACCAGTAAGTCAGATACACGATTACGCCCGGAAAGAACCCGGCCTCTGCCACGCCAAGGAAGAAGCGCAGCACATACAGCTGGTTGGCGGTCTGGGCAAAGGCGGTAGCGGCAGCGATGGCTCCCCAAGTCACCAGGATGCGGGCGATCCACACCCGCGCACCATACTTGTTGAGCATGACGTTGCTCGGAACTTCGAACAGGAAGTAACCGATGAAGAAGATACCCGAGATGAAGCCGAAGGCTTCACTGGTCAGGGCCAACTCCTTGTTCATTTCCAGGGCCGCGTAGCCGATGTTGGCACGGTCCAGGTACGACACGATGTAAAGCAGGAACATGAAAGGGATGATGCGCAGGGTGACCTTGCGGACCGTGGCCTGTTCATCGACAGTCTTGTTGTTGTTCATGGCAACCTCACTATGGGGCAGGCCAGAGCCCGCCCCTTTTCATTGTTATACGTGCAGCCCGGTTCAGGCAGAAAAAACCATGCAGACCGGACTGCCGGTCGAAACCGCAAAGCCCGTCTTGCTCAAGCGTCCGTGCTGCGCATCGACTGCCAGGGCAACGATGCTGTCGCTGTCTTCGTTCAGGGCGAAGACAAAGCGCTGGTTGGGAGTAAGGGTGAAGAAGCGTGGCGTGCTGCCACCGCTCGGCGCCACATCGGCTAGCGTCAGCAGGCCGCTTTGCAGGTCGATGGCAAACACTGCGATGCTGTCGTAACCGCGGTTGGAGGCGTAGAGAAAACGCCCGCTGCGGTCCACTTCGATTTCCGAGGCGCGGCTGTTGCCGGTGTAGGTCGAGGGCAGTGACGACAACACCTGCAGCGGTTGCAGTGCACCGGTCATGGCGTCGAAGCGGTAGCTGGTGACGGTGGAATCCAGCTCGTTGATGGCAAAGGCGTAAGGCGCATTGGGGTGCAGCGCGATATGCCGTGGCCCGGCGCCTTCGCGACTGGCCACGAAGGGTTGCTCGGCCGGGTACAACTTGCCGTTGTCGAAGCGGAAGCTGAACACCCGGTCCAGGCCTTTGTCCGGCACCAGCACAAACTGGCCCGAGGCATCGAACGGGTTGAAATGTGGCTTGGCAAATGGCTGCTCGACCCGGTGCGGCCCGATCGGCCCTTCCAGTTGCACCAGCTGGCTGACCGCACCCAGGCGGCCATCAGCCTGTACGTCCAGCACTGCCAGGGTGCCGGTAATGTGGTTGGACACGACCATGTGGCGCTCGCTCGGGTCCAGCGCCAGGTGCACCGGGTTGCGGCCTTCGCAGCTGACGGTGTTGAGCAGGACCAGGCTGCCATCGTTGCGGTCGACGCTGAAGGCGCTGACTTCGCTGCGATCGCCATGCACGCTGTACAGACGGTCGCCGGCCCGGTTGAGGGCCAGGAACGACGGGTTGACCAGGTCACCGACCACCTGCACGCGCTCCAGGGTGCCCGCCTGCTGGTCCACCTGATAGACCGTGATACCGTCACCCCTGGCATTGCGCTCGCGGGTGGTGCGCGAACCGACGTAGGCAAACATTGGGTAGTTCTCCCGTTAGTGGACGAGCGCTGGCCTTTGTGGCGGCAGCAGCGCCCCGCACGGTGGCCATCACGGCCACCGCCTTGAATCATTCAGAGCAGCATCGTTCAGGTCAGCAGCGTCAACTGCGGGTGCGCTTGACCACTTTGCGAATCACATAGGGCAGCACCCCGCCATTGACCAGGTAGCGGATTTCCTGCTGCGAATCGATGCGGGCAATCAGCTCGGCCTCGTCGCGGCGGCCATCCTGGCGCTGCACCAGCAGGCGGATGCGGTTTTCGCCCACGCTCAGTTCGTCCAGGCCGACGAAGTCGAAATGCTCGCTGCCATCCAGTTGCAGGTCGTCCACGCTCTCGCCGCCCTTGAACAGCAGCGGTAGCACGCCCATGCCGATCAGGTTGCTGCGGTGAATCCGCTCGATGCTGCGTGCCACCACGGCGCGCACGCCCAGCAGGGCCTGGGCCTTGGCCGCCCAGTCACGGCTGGAGCCGGCGCCGTAGTTGATACCGGCGAACACCACCATTGGCGTACCGGCATAGCTCTGCGCCGCGTCGTACAGCGGCAGGCACTGACTGTGGTCGGCGTTCCAGGCCCAGGCACCAGGACCTGGCTGCTGCTCGCCGAGCAGGCGGTTACGCACCGACTTGTTGGTAAACGCGCCACGCAACATCACTTCGTGGTTGCTGCGGCGGGTGGAGTACTGGTTGAGGTCCTGCGGGTCCTCGCCGCGCGCCAGCAGCCACTCGCCAGCCTGGCTGTTGGCAGGGATCGCGCCGGCAGGGGAAATATGGTCGGTGGTCACGTTGTCGCCCAGCACCATCAATGGCCGCGCACCCTGGATCGCCAGGCTGGCCTTGGGTTCGGCCTGGATATCGGCCAGATACTGCGGACGGCGAAGGTAGGTGGACCGCGCATCCCACGGGAACTGCACGCTGCCTTCGGCCGACAGCGCCTGCCAATGGTGGGTACCGTCCCAGACGGTGGCCAGGCGCTGCCGGAAGAATTCCGGCTTGACCACCCGTGCCGCCAGTGTGGCGACCTCCTCGTCGCTGGGCATAAGGTCGTGCAGGTACACCGGGTTGCCGGCGCTGTCATGCCCGAGCGCTTCGCGGGTCAGGTCGACCTCGACGGTACCGGCGATGGCGAAGGCCACGCAAAGGGCCGGCGAAGCCAGGTAACCTGCGGGCACCTTGGGGTTCACCCGGCCTTCGAAGTTGCGGTTGCCCGACAGCACCACCACGCCTTTCAGGCCCTGATCGGCAAAGGCTTCCACGTGGGTTTCAAGCTTGCCGGAGTTGCCGATGCAGGTCATGCAGCCAAAGCCGGCCAGGTCAAAGCCCAAGGCAGAGAAGTCCTGCAGCAGGTCGGCCTCGGCCAGGTAGTCAGCCACCACCTGGGAGCCCGGCGACAGCGAAGTCTTGACCCAGGGCTTGCGCTGCAGCCCCAGGCGCCGGGCGTTACGCGCCAGCAGTCCAGCCTGGATCATCTGCGCCGGGTTGGCAGTGTTGGTGCAACTGGTGATCGCCGAGATCACCACGGCGCCGTGACTGATCGGCGTACCGAAGGATGGCTCGAAAAACTGCTCTGCCTTGGGGCCGGCAATCAGGTTGCCATTACCGAGCACCTGCTCCTGGAACGAGGCGCCCGAGCGCGACAGCGGCTGCCGCTGGTGCGGTTGGTACGGGCCGGCGACACTCGGCTCGATGGTGGCCAGGTCCAGTTCGATCAGTTCATCGAACTGAGGCTCTGGCTGGTCATCGCGCCGATGCAGGTCCTGGGCATGCATGTAGCTGGCGGCTTGCAGGCACAGCTCGGCTGAGCGGCCGGTGAGTCTCAGATAGTCCAGGGTCTGGTCGTCGAACGGGAAGAACACCACGGTGGCGCCATACTCCGGCGCCATGTTCGACACCGTACCGCGCGCCGCCCAACTGAGGGTGGTCAGGCCAGGGCCGGTGAACTCGACGAACTTGCCCACCACCGAACGCTGGCGCAGGATCTGCGCTACATGCAGCGACAGGTCGGTGGCGGTTACGCCCGGGCGCAGGGCATTGGTGACGCGAAAACCGATCACCTGCGGGAAGTTGATCGGCACCGGCTCGCCAACCATCGCCGCCTGCCCTTCCAGGCCGCCGACTCCCCAGCCCAGCACGCCGATGGCGTTGATCATTGGGGTGTGGCTGTCGGTGGCGACCATATCGTCCGGGTGCAGCAGGCGCTGGCCGTCTTCCGTGCGGCTTTCCCATACCACCTTGGCCAAGGCTTCCATGTTCATCTGGTGGATGATGCCGGTGCCCGGCGGAATCACGCCAAAGTTGTCCAGGCTCTTCTGCGCCCACTTGATGAAGCGATAGCGCTCGCTGTTGCGGCGAAAATCGATGTCCAGGTTCTGTTCGACCGCTGTCGGCTCGGCAAAGCGCTCGACAATCACCGAGTGGTCGATGGTCAGCACCGCCGGGATCTGCGGGTTCATCGCCGCCGGGTCGCCACCCAGCTCGGCCACCACGTCACGCATGCCGGCGAAGTCGGCCAGCGCCGGCAGGCAGGTGGTGTCATGGAACATCAGGCGGTTGGGCTGGAACGGCACCTCGCAGTCCGGGCCCTGACCCAGGGCGCGAGCCAGCACCGGCTGCAACGCCTGCGGCGTGCAGCGGGCGACGTTCTCCAGCAGGATACGGATGGAAAACGGCAGGCGTTGCAGCTGGCTGGGGTTCAGCAGCTTCTTCAGGTCGACGTAGGTAAATTGCGCCTGGTCGATCTCCAGGGTGCTCATCAGGTCGCGGGCAGTCTCGGTCATGCTCGTATCGCTCGGTTTCTGGTCGTGTGCACAAGCCGCAATCGGCACTCGGCGTTGTGGATGAGCCGATGGTAAAAGCAGCCTGGGCGGATGAAAATTGATCAATTACCACAGCAGCGTTCGCCAATCGCGAACGCTCAACAATGGCCCTAATCCGCCAGTTTCAGGTGGTCGACAAAGGTCTTGAGGGTGGCCGAGGCGCCATCGAACTTGCGCAACGCCAGCAGCAGGGTGCGCTGCGCCCAAGGCTCGTCAAGGGTCACCGCCTTGAGCTTGTGGCTGCGCAGGTACTGGTCGATGACACTGCGCGGCAGCACGGCGACACCGAGCCCGTTCGACACCATGCGGCACATGCAGTCAAAGCTGCTGATACGGATACGCAGCTTCAGTGCCTTGCCCAGCCGCTCGGCTTCACTGGTGAGCAAGGTGTGCACCGAGCTTTCCAGGTGCGGGCCGACCATCTCGTGCTCCAGCACCTCTTCGAAGCGCACTCGCTGACGGGTCGCCAGAGCATGCCCGACAGGTACGGCCAAGGTCAGTTCGTCGTGCCGGTAGGGGAAGGTTTCCAGGCCCTGAGCAGGAGTTTGCGCGGCGATGATGCCAAGGTCGGCGCGCCCGTCGGCAACTGCACGGACCACCGCCGAGCCTACCCGCTCTTCGATGTCGAACTTGATCGCCGGGTACAGCTGGGCAAAGCCGGCCAGGTCCTGCGGCAGGAACTGCGACAGCGCCGAGGTAATGGCATGGATACGGATATGGCCCTTGACCCCGCTGGCGTAGCCGCTCAGCTCGGTATCCAGTTGGGCCATGGTCTGCTTGAGCTGGCGGGCGTAGAACAGTAGCGACTGCCCCGCCGGGGTCAGCTCCACGCCGCGAGCATTGCGCACCAGCAGCGGCGAGCCGATCTGCGCCTCCAGCTCGGTGATGCGCTTGCTGATCGCCGACACCGCCACATGCTTGATGCGGCTGGTGCGGGTGAGATTGCGCTCCTGGGCCACGGTGATGAACAGGTCCAGGCTGGTAAGGTCGTAACGCACGGCAAAGTCCTGAAAGGCAGAAGCCGGAGCAGCCTGCGGCCACCCCGGTGTTGATCGGCGCGGGTCAGCCAGCGCTCCATGGGAACAGGCCAAAGCCCATGGCCACGAACATGATCAGCATGCACAGCGCGAACGCCCATTTCAGCGTGTACTTCTGGTGGTCACTGAACTCTACCCCAGCCAGGCCACACAGCAAGTAGGTCGAGGCCACTAGCGGGCTCAGCAGGTGGATGGGCTGGCCGACCAGCGAGGCACGGCCGATCTCGGCATGGGTGATGCCGTACACCTCGGCGGCCTTGGCCAGCACTGGCAGTACCCCGTAGTAGAAGGCGTCGTTGGACATGAAGAAGGTGCCGGGAATGCTTGCCAACGCCGTAATCGGTGCCATGTACGGCCCCCAGCTTGCCGGCAGCATGTCGAGGAAACTCTTGGACATGGCATCGACCATGCCGGTGCCCGAGAGGATGCCCGCGAGGATGCCGGCAGCGAGGAAGATGGCGATCTGGTTCAACGCCGTCGGCGCGTGGGCAGAAATGCGCCTGCGCTGGTCCTGCATGTGCGGGTAGTTGATCACCAGGGCGATCGAGAACGCCACCATGAACAGAATCGCCAGCGGCAGGATTTCCAGCACCAGGCCAGCCATCAGGGCGATGGTCAAGCCGGCATTCAGCCAGAACAGCTTGGGCCGGCGTAGTTCGGCGTTTTCTTCCGACAGCGACGGCGTAGCCTCGTTGTCGGTATCGTCGAACACCGTGGCGGCCGCGCCCAACGACTGCGGCAGGCGGCCCAGGCGCTGGCGTTCACGGGTACCGATGAACCAGGCCAGCAGCAGTACGCCGAGGAAGCTGATGATCAGGGTCGGGATCAACGGCAGGAACAGTTCGGCGGTTTCCACCTGCAGCGAGGCGGCGGCACGGGCCAGCGGCCCACCCCAGGGCAGCAGGTTGGTGACGCTGGCGGCAAGAATCACCACGCAGGTCAGCGCCAGCGGGTCCAGGCGCATGCGCTTGAACAGCGGCAACATGGCCGTGACAGTGATCATGTAGGTGGTCGAGCCGTCGCCGTCGAGCGACACCAGCCCCGCCAGCAGGGCGGCGAACACCACCGCTTTCATCGGGTCGCCGCCGATCAGCAGGATGAACTTCTTGATTATGGGGTCGAACAGGCCGGTGTCGAACATCACCCCGAAGTAGAGGATGGCGAACATCACCATGATCGCCGTGGGCGCGACCTTGCGCAGCCCCTCGATCATCATGTCGCCCATGTCCGGCCCGAAGCCTGCGAACAGCGCGAATAAAATCGGTACCGTAGTCATGGCCACCAGCGGCGACAGGCGCTTGGTCATGATCAGGGCCATGAAGGTCACGATCATGCCGTATCCAAGAATTGACAGCATTTGTATCACCTTGACTTGAAATACAATTGTTTTTATGAGTCAGCGCCGAAGAGACGCATCAAGGTAAAGCGGCAGGCAGCCGGCCTGCGCCGTCAACTCATGTGCAGGCCGCCATTGAGCGAGAAATCCGCCCCGTTTGCATAGCCCGATTCGTCAGATGCCAGCCAGGCACAAATGGCGGCGATTTCGTCCGGAGTACCCAGGCGGCGCGCGGGGATGTCCTGGATGATGCGGTCCATCACCGAGGCACTGGTGACCGAGCGCAGTTTGGCCGTGGTGATGAAGCCCGGCGATACGGTGTTCACCGTCACCCCGCGTGCGCCAACTTCGCGGGCCAGCGCGCGGGTGAAGCCGCGAATCGCCGATTTGGCGGTGGAATAGTTTACCTGGCCTACCTGGCCGATCTGGGCGTTGACCGAGGAAATATTGATTACCCGGCCCCAGCTACGGGCGACCATGTCGCCGATGACCTGGCGAGTGACGTTGAACAGGGAATTGAGGTTGGTATCGATGACCGTGCTCCAGTCACCGGGCTGCATGTCGCGGAACACCACGTTGATCGCGGTGCCGGCGTTGTTCACCAGTACATCCACCGGGCCGACTTCGCGCTTGATACGGGCAAAGGCTTCCTGGCACGAGGCCCAGTCGGCGACATTGCCTTCCGAGGCGATGAAGTCGAAGCCGTGCTGTTTCTGCTCGGCCAGCCAAGCGTCCTTGTGTGGCGATGCAGGGCCGCAGCCGACCACGACGGTGAAACCATCCCGGGCCAGGCGCTGGCAGATGGCAGTGCCAAGGCCGCCCATTCCCGCGGTGACGTAGGCGATACGTTTGCTCATGGGTGTACTCCGTATTGTTTTTGTGGGGAGCATTGCTGGCCACCGGTGGCGGCGGTTGCTGACTACTTAACGCGAAGCCTGATTGTTTTGCAAGACAACACAGTACAATTTATTTCGCATGCCCGACGAAAACAAAAATGCATTTTTGAACTTAAATAGGCAGTACCTGAAGCCCGCATCGCCCAGTCGAGTGTCAAGCCTCCAGAAGCCTACGCAGCATCAGCACCGCACTATCTGGCGTAGTCAGCACCGGTCGCCCGCTGGCATAGCGCGCACCTTCCGCGGCCCGGGTCATGGAGAACTGGGCAAAGCACAGCACATCGCACGCCTCGATCTGCCCGGCCAGGGCGGCAATCAGGCGGTCATGCCGGGCTGCATCGCCCTGGTGCAGGGCTTCCAGCGCGTGCGGGCAAGCACCCGATACAATGCGAATCTGCACACCACGCGCGTCGGCCGCCTTGGCAAACTCCTCACTCATCGAACCGATGCTGGGCTCGAAGGTGGCAAGGATACCTATCGTGCGCGCCTGCCCCAGTGCCTCGTCGATCATCGCCTCATTAGGCTTGAGCACCGGGATATCCAACTCCCGGCGACTCGACTCGATGGCTTCGCCAAATGCCGAACAGGTAAACAGTACCGCATGCGCGCCAGCATCGCGGGCGTAGCGGGCCAGTTCGCAAAAGCGCCGTTTCAGGTCGTCGGTCAACTGCCCGGCGCTGCGCAGGTCGCGCGACAGCGAGTCTTCCAGCAGGTTGCACAGCTCGGCCTCGGGCCACAGCCGGGCAAAGGTTTCGTTGATCGGCGCAATGGCCACGGGCGTGGCGTGTATGAGAAAAATGCGTTTGGTGCTGGTCATGCGTTCTCCGGGGTGCAAACATTGTTGACGGCAAGCCAGGCTTGCCAGGGATGATGTTTCCGGCCGGGGGTTGCCCGGCTGTTTTTTGCGGCTCGCCGCCCGTTGCTCGAAGCGCCAGGACATGACCTCCAAGATAAAAACGGACCTCGCCGGCCAACTCGCACCGAAAATCCTCGACATGGCCCGAGCCCGCTCCATGCGCGCTGGCGACCCGCTGCGCGAAGAAGCCTTCGCCAAGGAACTGGGTGTATCGCGCTCGCCGGTGCGCCGCGGCTTTGCCTTGCTCGAAGACCTCGGCCTGGCAGTAAAGGAGCCGAACCGCGGCTACTTTCTCACCCGCGATGCCCGCGACATCGACGTACGCAAGTTGCCGCTGGACGTCGACACCTTCGAAGACTTCTACCTGCGCGTGGTCGACGATGTACTGGCCGGCGAGATCAGCACCTCGTTCTTCGAGGCCGAGTTGCTGCGCAAGTACGACGTACCACGCGGCCAGTTGCTCAAGGTGCTCAATCGCCTGGCCAACGAAGGCATGATCGAACGCAACCCGGGCCAGGGCTGGAGCATCAACAGCTTCCTGCATGACTCCGAAGCGCATATCCAGAGCTACCGCTTCCGCATGGCTATCGAGCCGGCAGCGCTGCTGGAGCCCACCTACAAGGTCGACAGCGCTGCCTTCGCCAAGGCGCGGCGCATCCAGCAGGAACTGCTCGATGGCGATATCTTCACCCTGTCCCGCTCGCAACTGTTCCAGATCGGCTCGCAACTGCACGAACTGATCGTGCGCTGCTCGGGCAACACCTTCTTCCTTGAAGCGATCCGCCGGCAAAACCAGCTGCGCCGGTTCATGGCCTACCAGTCCAACGTCGACCGCCCTCGGCTGATCAGCCAGTGCAAGGAACACATCCAGCTGCTCGACCTGATCGAACAAGGCCGGCGCGAAGAGGCAGCGGCCTTTCTGCGCCAGCACCTCGACGTGGTCAGCCGCCTCAAGGCCGCCCGCGAAGCCCAGGAAGCCCGGGACTTGAAACAGGCGCTGGCGGTCGCCGACCTGGGTTAGGCGCACGGCGCGTCGAGCACAACCACACCATCATCGTCGCCATACAGCCAGTCACTGGCGGCGATGGTCTGCCCGGCGAACGTCACGCTCAGGCCCACCTGCCCTTCGTTGCGCTTGACCGACTTGCGCGGGGTCACGCCCAAGGCCTTGATCGCCAGAGGCAGCCCCTGCAGCACGGCCTTGTCGCGCACATGGCCGTACACCAGCACACCTGCCCAGCCGTTGCGCGCCAGGTCTTCGGCAATGTGGTCGCCGAACAGCGCGCAACGCTCGCTGCCACCACCATCTATCACCAATACCTTGCCCTGCCCTGGCTGACTGCTCAGCTCCTTGACCCGTGAATTGTCCTCGAAGCACTTCACCGTCACCGCCCGCCCCTGGAAGTCGCGCTTGCCGCCCAAGTCGACGAATACCGGCGCCAGCACCCGCGCCCGCTCGCCCAGTTCGTCGCACAGGTCCGTGGTCTTGATCATGTTGCGCTCTCCTTTGTTCAGTAGCTCCGTAGCCGAAACAAATGTTGCATGAATTGGTTTTGCATGCAATAAAATGCAAAGTCGAGCGAATAACGCCAACCCAAGATGCACAACCAATGGCATCGAAAACCCGCTTGTCGGCTGACCTTTAATGTATTTCGTAATCACGACGTACACTATCGAGCGACGTCGATGAAGCGCCTTGATCCTCAATAGAACGCCCGAATAAAAATGGTTAGGAGAGTGTGATGCGAATTCTGGTTCTTCCCTGCGACGGTATCGGCCCCGAGATCGTGGAGTCGTCGATGGCGGCACTGCACGCTGCCAACCGCAAGTTCGACCTGGGCCTGTCGTTCGATTACGACGACGTCGGCTTCGCCAGCCTGGAAAAGTACGGCACCACCCTGCGCGACGAAGTGCTGGAGAAGGCCAAGACCTACGACGGCATCATCCTCGGCACCCAGTCCCATGCCGACTACCCGGCCCCGGAGAAAGGCGGTCGCAACGTTTCGGCGGGCTTCCGCATCGGCCTGGACCTGTACGCCAACGTACGCCCGGCGCGTACCCGCAGCTTCCTGGAATCCAACATGAAGCCGGGCAAGCACATGGACCTGGTGATCATGCGCGAGGCCACCGAAGGCTTCTACCCGGACCGCAACATGAGCCGTGGCTGGGGTGAAGTGATGCCCTCGCCCGACATGGCCCTGTCAACCCGCAAGATCACCCGGCACTGCTGCGAGCGCATCACCCGCCGCGCCTTCGAACTGGCGATGAAGCGCAAGCGCAAGGTCACCGCGATCCACAAGGCCAACAGCTTCCACATGACCGACGGGTTATTCCTGGAATGCGTGCGCAACGTGGCCAAGGACTTCCCCGAAGTGCAACTGGACGACCTGCTGGTGGATGCTTCCACGGCCCACCTGGTGCGCAGCCCGGAGCGCTTCGATGTGCTGGTGGCGACCAACTTCTACGGCGACATTATCAGCGACCTGGCCAGCGAGCTATCCGGTAGCCTGGGCCTGGCCGGTTCGATGATGGCCAGCGACATCCATTGCTGCGCCCAGGCCCAGCATGGTTCGGCGCCCGATATCGCCGGCCAGGACAAGGCCAACCCGGTGTCGATGATCTTGTCGGTGGCCATGCTGTTGCAGTGGATGGGCGAGCACCATGGCAAGCCGGCGCTGTTCGAAGCCGGCAAGGCCATGGAACAGGCCGTGGACGCTGTGCTGGAAGACCCGGCCAAGCGCACTGCCGACCTCGGTGGCCAACTGGGCTGCCGCGCCTTTGGCGAGGCCGTGGCCGAAGCCATCGCCGGTTGACCCAAGTTGGCGGCACGCCCGTGCGTGCCGCCAAGCGCCCTTCCCTACCCCCACACAGGCCTGTGTTCCGAGCCCTGCGCATTCGGTGCCGGGCTGGAGGAACTGGCCATGAGCCAACCGATTCTGGGCTGCATCGCAGACGACTTCACCGGCGGCACCGACCTCGCCAGCATGCTGGTGCGTGGCGGCATGCGCACCCTGCAAGTGATCGACGTACCCGTCGGACCGATCGACGCCGATGTCGATGCCATCGTCATCGCCCTGAAAACCCGCACGCTGCCCGCCGAACAGGCAGTCGAACAATCCCTGACGGCTCTGGCCTGGCTCAAGGCCACCGGTTGCCGGCAGTACTTCTTCAAATACTGCTCCACCTTCGACTCCACGGCGCAAGGCAACATCGGCCCGGTGGCCGATGCCTTGCTCGACGCACTGGACACGCCATTTGCCCTGGCCTGCCCGGCCTTCCCGGAAAACCAACGCACCCTGTTCAATGGCCACCTGTTCGTCGGCGACACGTTGCTGAACGAATCCGGCATGCGCCACCACCCGCTCACGCCGATGGCCGATTCCAACCTGGTGCGCGTGCTGCAACAGCAAACGCCGCGCAAAGTCGGCCTGGTCCGCCATGCCACTGTCAGCCAAGGTGCCGCAGCCGTGCGCCTGGCTTTGGCCGATGCCCAAGCGGGTGGCTTCGGATATGCCATCGTCGATGCCATCAGCAACGCCGATCTGACGGTCATTGGCGAAGCCGCCAGCGAACAACGGCTGATCACAGGTGGGTCGGGCGTTGCCCTGGGCCTGCCGGACAACTACAAGCGCGCCGGCCTGCTGGCCGATACCGCCTGTGCGGCAGACCTGCCTCCGGTCGATGGGCTGGCTGCCGTGCTATCTGGCAGTTGCTCGGTAGCCACCAATGGTCAGGTCGCGCATTGGCACGACAGCGGCAAACCCAGCTTCGCCATCGACCCGCTGCGCCTGGCCGAAGGCCATGACCTGGTGACTGAAGCGCTGGACTGGGCCCAGCCACTGCTGGCCCAAGGCCCTGTGCTGGTTTATGCCAGCGCACAGCCGGACGCGGTCAAGGCCGTGCAGGCCCGGCTGGGCGTTGAGGCCGCCGGGGAAATTGTCGAGCGCGCCCTGGCGCAGATCGCCCTCGGCCTGCAGGAACTGGGCGTGCGCACCTTCGTGGTCGCCGGTGGCGAAACCTCCGGAGCGGTGGTCAAGGCCCTGGGCGTCAAGGCGCTGCGCATCGGCCCATCGATAGCCCCTGGCGTGCCCTGGACCCTCGGACTGGGCCAGGTGCCCGTGGCGTTGGCATTGAAGTCGGGCAACTTCGGTGGCCCCGGCTTCTTCACCCAGGCACTGGAGCTGGCACCATGAACGAAAGCAAGCAACGGGAAGAGATCGTGCTGCTGGGCAAGTCGATGTACGACCGCGGCCTGACCCACGGCGGCACCGGCAATATCAGCGTGCGCCTGGACGATGGCTGGCTGCTCACCCCCACCGGGTCCAGCCTGGGCCGGCTGGACCCGGCACGGCTGACCAAGCTCGACTGGGAGGGTCGCCATGTCAGCGGCGACAAGCCGTCCAAGGAGCTGATGCTGCACCTGGCCATGTACCAGGAGCGGCCCACCAGTGGCGCAGTGGTGCACCTGCACTCGACGCACTCGGTGGCGGTATCTGTGCTGGACGGGCTGGACCCGGACGACCTGCTGCCGGCCATCACCGCCTACTACGCCATGCGCGTCGGCAAGCTGCCGCTGGTGCCTTACTACGCACCTGGCGACCCGGCACTGGCCGAGGCGGTGCGGGCGTTTTCGGGCAAGCACCACGCCATGCTGCTGGCCCACCACGGGCCGGTGGTGGCGGGCAGCGACCTGAATGCGGCGGTGGATGCCACGGAAGAGCTGGAGGCAACTGCGCAGCTGTTTCTGCTGATTTTCCAGCACAAGTTCCGCACCTTGACGCCGGAGCAGGTGGCTGAGTTGCGGCGGCAGTATTCCGTCAAGTGACGCGTTGCGTCGGCGAATCATGGGGGCGCTTTGCGCCTCATCGCGACACAAGGCTGCTTCAGGGGACCCGCGTTTTCCCGCAGGAGCGACCTTGTGTCGTGATGGGCTGCAAAGCAGCCCCCCAACAAACACCAGGAGACCCCATGCTCAATACCTTGAAAACCTGGTGGGCCACCCCGCTGACAGGCACCGCCGGCGCACTACTCGCCAGCGCCGCCCACTGGCCCCTACCGTGGATCATCGGCTCGATGCTTGCCGTGATCATCATCCGCTGCAGCGGCTGGGCCATTGCCGAAATCCCCAACGGCCGCAAGTCCGGCCAATGGCTGATCGCAACCTCCATCGGCCTGCACTTCACTCAGCCGGTGGTGCACGAACTTGCGAGGCATTTCCTGCTGATGCTGGCCGCCGCCTTCGTCACCCTGCTGCTGGCTTTGGTTGGCATCGCTTTCATCCACCGCCGCGGCATGGACCTGACCACCGCCTACTTCGCCTTCATGCCGGCCAACTTCGCCGAGATGATCCAACTGGGTATGCGCTATCGGGCAAACGTCAGCCAGATCGCCGCAGCACACAGCATTCGCCTGGTGCTGATCGTGCTCAGCGTGCCACCGGCGATGCTCCTGCTGATGCACGCGGCCCCCGGCACCTCGCAGCCACGCTTGCCGGCCGACTGGCAGTGGCTGGGGCCGATGCTGGCCGGTGGGGTGCTGGTGGCTTTGTCATGGAAGCGTCTGGGGCTGCCGAACCCGTGGATGTTCGGGCCGATGACCTTGTGTGCGGCGCTGACGGCATGCTTCGATCTGCGCATGGCGCTACCGGTGGAGTTGAGCCATTACGGCCAGTTGATGATCGGTTGTGCGCTGGGCAGCTTTTTTGACCGCGGCTTCTTCCGACGCTCCCCCCTGTATCTGGGCAAGGTAGTGGCGTTCACCCTGGCGATGATTGGCTGCACCTTCCTGTTCGCCTGGGGCTTTGCCTGGTTGTCGGGTAGCCGGTTGTTGTCGCTGGCGTTGGGGATGATGCCGGGAAGTACCACCGAGATGTACCTGACGGCGGAGGCGTTGAACCTTGGGGCGGGGATGGTGACGGCGATGCAGATCATGCGGCTGGTGTTGGTGATGTTGTGTGCGGAACCGCTGTTGAAGGTGTGGTTGGGGCGACGGGCAGCGGTTGAGCCTTGAGAGTGCCGGGGCTGCTTCGCAGCCCTATCGCGACGCAAGGCCGCTCCCACAGGTACCGCGCAGGTCCCAAATACAGCGCTGTACCTGTGGGAATGGCCTTGTGTCGCAAAGCGGCCCCAAGGTTCAGATTTCCACAACAACGTTCGGCACAAGTTGCCCCTGCGCCGCCCTGCGCAGCTCCAGGATCGGCGACTTGCGCGCAAACGAACCACTGAGGTGGCGTTTCATCAGGTGCGCCGCCTCCAGGTTATCCCCTTCCTCCACCAGTTCGACCATCCGCAGGTGCTCGGCACACTGGGTATAAAGCCGCTTGCGGTCGATCATCGAGCGGTACTCGATCAACCGGCGCATGTTGTTCAACTGCCTGAGGATCATCAGATACAGTGGGTTGCCCGACAGCTTGATCAACTCCTCATGAAAACGAATGCCCGACTTCAGCAGCATGTCCGCAGGCAAGGTATCGATGCCACCGGCCAGCAGGTCGCTCTGCTCTTTCTTCAACCGCCGCAACACCTCGAGGTCGCCGATGAAGCTGCTTTCCAACAGCGCCGCTGGCTCGATCAGCGCACGCACTCGGTAGATCTGCTCGAGGGTTTCCGGGGTTTTGGCCACGTCGAGAAAGCGCCAGCCGTAGCCTGCCTTGGGTTCCGCCCAGCCGACCTTGGCCGCCCGGTTGAGTATGTCGGTGACCTGGAATTTGGTCAGGCCGTAGCGGTCACGCAGGTACTTTTCGGTTACCTCCGCCGGGATGGCGTCGTTGAGCCAGTCTTCGGAAAGCCGGTAGTACTCGGGCGGCTCTTCCAGCGAGGTGACTTCATCACTGCCCGGCACCATACCTCCCGGCATCTCCAGCACGAAAAAGCCACGGTTGGGAATCTGCTCCAGCAGTTTCTGCCCGGCGAGCGTGGTCAGCGCCTCTCGCGCGGGCGAGCGCGACACGTGGAAGCTGTCGGCCACCTTCTGCGCACTGAGGTGCGCGCCAGGGGCCAGTTCGCCCAGCTGAATCTTTTGCCGGATTTCAGAAACGATTCTCTGGACGAGGGTGCTCGATGCCATGTACCTGAACCAATCAAAGGAGGGTGTTTGCGCTACCGGATCTGCGCCACAGTATACGCGAGCATAGCCAACGAGAGCTCCTGAGAGCTGCGCCATGATCTGGCCCTGGTCAGCGGCATCATTCGGCACCGCGAATTCAGCTTGCTCGCAACCGACTATCTGTTTTGAGCCACAGAAGTTCTACAAGTTGTTGCCGCTGCGAACTTTTTCCCGTTTACCGGTCTATGTGGGAGGCACAGAAAGGTAGCGGAACGCGAGACAAGCTTCGCCGACACCTGCTGGCCAGATGGCTCAATTGTTATCAGAGGTTGGCTTCGCTCATGAAAATACATGTCGCAAGGTTGATGCTGCTCGGCCTGTTCTCGTTCGCGGCGATGGGCACGGCATCGGCAACACAAATGAAGGCGCCCGTAGTGGCAGCCCCGGCGGTTCAATCACCGTTGCAGCCTGCCGGCAACCCCTGGTCCAGGGTGGCCAGTGTGGCCGATGGACAGCCAGCCACACTGCTGGCCCACGATGACGACCGCTGGCATGACCACCGCAGCGACTGGCGCCGCGAACAGTGGCGCCGCGAGCAGGCCCGCCGTGATTGGGAGCGCCGGCGTGACTGGGAACGCCGACGCGACTGGGAACGGCGCCGCGACTGGGAGCACCGCCATGAGCGGGCCATGCACCACCGCTACAATGATGACCACCGCTACTATCGCCGTTGATCGTTGATCCGCAATTGGCGCGTTCGATGTGGGAGCGGCCTTGTGTCGCGAAAGGGCTGCGCAGCAGCCCCAGCATTGGTAGCCGTAATGCTGGAACCTGGGGCCGCTCTGCGGCCCTATCGCGACACAAGGCCGCTCCCACAGGGGCGCGTGACAGGCATCAGTTCTCCGTAACGCCTGGGGTATCCGCTGCAGCCTCGGCCTCCATCTTCAAACGGTCGGCCTTGCAAATGTACTTGGGCTTGCGCGGCGCCAGCTTGGCACTGGCCTTCTTGGCATGCGCCTGCAGTAGCTGCTTGATCTTCTTGCGACGGTTCATTCTCACTCGACCTGTCAGTCCGGTTTGGCTGAACACATCATACCTTGCCTGGGCCAGCGTCTCGTTGACGTTATTTTCACGCTCGGCAGATTAGCGTCACGCCCTTTCCGGCCACGGGCACATCCGCTGGCCGCCAAGTACGACGAGGCATACGTGTCACACACTCCATCCCCCTCCTCGCCCAAACGCGTGGACTGGGCCGGCCTGGGCTGGCTTTTGCTGTTCTTCTGGTACTTCTCGGGCGTGACCCAGGCGTTGCTGCTGTTCAGTGGTACCACCGGGTTCGCCGGTTTTCGCGATGCATTCTTCCTCAGCAGCCTGTGGCTGGCTCCGGTACTGCTGCTGCCGCGTTTCACTCGCGCCACGGCAGCGGTCATCGGCCTGGTGTTGTGGGCTGCTTCGCTGGTGGGCCTGAGCTACTTCGGCATCTATCGCCAGGAGTTCTCGCAAAGCGTCATCTTCGTGATGTTCGAGTCCAACACCGCCGAGGCCGGTGAGTACTTCAGCCAGTACTTCAGCGCCTGGCTGGGCCTGGCACTGCTGCTGTACACGCTGGTGGCGGTGCTGCTGTGGAAGCGCGTACGCCCGGTCAGCCTGCCGCTGCGCAGCCGCCTGCCGGTGGTCGCCCTGTTGCTGCTGGCCAACCTGGTGTACCCGTTCTACAAGCAGATGGTCACCCAGGAACGCAGCTTCGCCGACGCGGCGGAAAAGGTGCAGCAGCGCATGGAGCCCGCCGTGCCCTGGCAACTGCTGGTCGGCTACCGCCAGTACCGCCAGCAACTGGACAACATGCAGGAGCTGCTGGCCAAGAACGCCGCGCTGCCGCCCCTGCAAAACCTGCGTGACAGCAGCGGTGCAGCGCCGCGCACGCTGGTGCTGGTGCTGGGCGAATCCACCACCCGCGAGCACATGCACCTGTACGGCTACAACCGCGACACCACGCCCAACCTCGACGCGCTGGCCGCCAGCGACAAGAGCCTGACGGTGTTCCGCAACGTGGTGTCGCCACGCCCGTACACCATCGAAGTGATGCAGCAGATCCTCACCTTCGGCGACGAGCAGAACCCGGACCGCTTCCTCACCGACCCGTCGCTGATCAACCTGATGAAGCAGGCCGGCTACAAGACCTTCTGGATCACCAACCAGCAGACCATGACCAAGCGCAACACCATGCTGACCACCTTCTCGCAGCAGACGGACGCGCCGGTGTACCTGAACAACCAGCGCAACCAGAATGCCAGCCAGTACGACGACGTGGTGCTGACGCCGTTCGAGAAGGCCCTGCAGGACCCGGCGCCGAACAAGTTCATCATCGTGCACCTGCTGGGTACGCACATGGACTATCGCTACCGCTACCCGAACGACTACGCGCACTTCAACGACCGCCAGGGGGTGCCCGGCAAGCTGTCGGATGACCAGGTGGAAACCTACAACTTCTACGACAACGCGGTGCGCTACAACGACTACGTGGTGTCGAGCCTGATCAAGCGTTACTCGGCCAGTACCTCCAATGGCTTCCTGCTGTACCTGTCCGACCATGGCGAAGATGTGTACAGCTCTGGCAACCACGACCGCCTGGGGCGCAACGAAGGCGCGCCGACCCGACCGATGTACACCATCCCGTTCTTGCTGTGGACTTCGCCCAGCTGGCAGGCCGAGCACCCGCGCGACCTGCAGGCGATGGCCGACCGCCCCTACAGCAGCTCGCACCTGATCCATACCCTGTCCGACCTGGCCGGGCTGAGCTATGACCGTTACGAACCGGCCAAGAGCCTGGTGAACCCGCAGTTCGTGGTGGCACCACGCTGGATTGGCGACCCGTACCGCAAGGATGGACTGCGCGAGTTCGACCACCTGCCGCTGGACAAGGCCGAGCGGGTGCGGGAGACGGCCAGTAGTGGCAAGAACCTGAACTGAGTGTTGCGCGGTAGGGATTGCCGAGGGCGCTTTGCGCCCCTTTCGCGACACAAGGCCGCTCCCACAAGGATGCGCACTGTCCTGTGGGAGCGGCCTTGTGTCGCGATGGGCTGCAAAGCAGCCCCATTGGCCCTGCACCGCGAACAAAGGTTTACCGCCCCAGCGTAAAACGCCATGCTTGGCGCATCTTTGGAATGAGAGATGCCCATGCTCACGGTGCAGGACCTGATCGATATCGAACTGCTCAAGTTGCAGGCCGTGGCTGGCGCGGCCGGCACCGGCAGGCTGATCACCTGGGCCCACACCGTCGACTTGCCAGACCCCTGGCGCTGGGTATCGCCAGGCGACCTGGTGATGACCACCGGCGTCGGCCTGCCCAGCGCCCCGGCAGACCAGGTGAGCTGGCTGGAGCAACTGGTGCAGAGCAACCCCAGTGCCCTGGTGGTGGCGCCGCGGGCCGATGCGCCGGCGCTGTCCGGCGAACTGCTGGCCGCCGCCGACCGCCTGCTGTTCCCGGTGCTGCATGGCAGCTTCGAACTGGAATTCGTCAAGCTGTCGCACTACGTGATCGAGAGCGTGCTGCAGGCCCAGCGCGAGCGTTTCAACGCCAGCGAGCGGCTGTTCCAGACCTACGCCGACGCCTTGCGCAAAGCCCCCGACATGGCTGGGCGCCTGGCGATCCTGGCCAACACCCTCGGCCTCGACCTGGCCATTGAGGATGCCCCCAGCGGCACCACCGTGGTCGAAACCCGCCGGGCCGCGCAGGCTGCCGAGCGGGTGGAACGCATCCCGATCGGCGGCCGCGCCCGCGCCAACCTGCTGATGGCGCGCAAAGGCACCCGCACGCAGGATGACGCCATCCTGGTGCGCTCGCTGGTCGGCTTGCTGGGGGTGGAACTGGAACGCCTGATGATCCACCGCGACCAGCAGCGCGAAGAAGGTGCAGCGCTGCTGCGCAGCCTGCTCGACAGCGAGACGGAGTTCAGCCTGGCGCGGCCGATGCTGGAGCACCGTGGCCTGGTCGGCACCCTGGTGAGCCTGGCGATCAGGCCGGGTAGCCGTGGCCCATGGAGCAGCGCCGACATCCACCAGGCCCCTGCCCTGCATTACTCCACGCCGCTACTGCTCGACGACAAAGGCCTGCTGCTGGCGATCAGCCGTGACGACGCGCCAAGCCTGACGGCGCTGTGCCACAACCTCGGCGAGGGTACGGTGATTGGTATCAGCGGGCCGATCGCGGCGGCCACCGGCTTTCGCGAGAGCGTGCGCCAAGCCCGCCTGGCGCTGACCCAGGCCGAGGAAAGTGGCGCGCAGCAACTGCGCTATGGCGAGGCGGAAACCGGCCTGATCATGGCGCCCAAGTCGCTGGCCGAGGCGCGGGCGCTGGTGGGGCGTTACCTGGGGCCGCTGATCGAGCATGACCGCACCCAGGGTGCGGCGCTGCTGCAGACGTTGGTCACCTTCCTGCACAACGACGGCAACTGGAAGGCCACTGCGTATGATTTGGGGATTCACCGGCAGACGCTGGTGTACCGGCTGAAGCTGGTGGAGCAGCTTACCGGGATCAAGCCGACCACTACCGGCGGGATTGCGCGGTTCTGGATTGCGATTCAGGCGGGGAAGAATACCGACCTGTTCGAGCATCTGGTCTAGGCCCTTGGGGGCGCTTTGCGCCCCTATCGCGACACAAGGCCGCTCCTACAGGACTGCGCGGTCCTTCTGTGGGAGCGGCCTTGTGTCGCGATGGGCCGCAACGCGGCCCCAGATACACCTTAATTCAACCCAACCTCTGCACCAGGCTGCTGCCCCCGCGGCCCCCGCACCATCACATACGAAACCGCAATCACCACAATCGCAACCACGCATTGCCCCAGGCTCACCCGCATGCTCGGGTCGAAGGCCATGCTCACCAGCACCGCCACGATCGACCCGGTCACCAGCAACGGCAACCACGGATGCCCCCACATGGCGAACTTCAGCGTACCTTCCGCCACCCATTTGCGCCGCAGCCTGAGCTGCGACAGGCAGATCACCAGGTAGACGAACAGGAACACCGTGCCGGACGAGTTGATCAGGAACTGGAACACGGTATCCGGCCACAGCGCCGCAATCACCACGCAGCCATAGCCCACCAGGGTCGAGGCAATCACCCCGCGTACGGGTACGCCATTGCCGCTGACCTTGGCCACCCAGCGTGGCGCCTCACCGTTGGAGGCCAGCACATAGAGCAACCGCGACGAGGTATACAGCCCGGCATTGAGTACCGACAGTACCGCCACCAGGATGACCACGGTGAGCATGTCGCCTGCGCCGGGAATGCCGATATGCTCCAGGGTGGTCACGAACGGCGACTTGCCGGGGGTGATCGAGGTCCATGGCTGTGCCACCACGATGAAGAACGTCGCCAGCACGAAGAACACCAGGATGCGCAGCATCACCGTGTTCACTGCCTTGCGGATGTTGCGCGACGGGTCTTCCGATTCGGCCGCCGCCAGGGTGGCGACTTCCACACCGGTCATGGAGAAGATCACCACCACCACCCCGGTGAACAACGCGCCTACCCCATGGGGCAGGAAGCCGCCATGCTGGGTGAGGTTGGCAAAACTGGCGCTGGAGCCAGGCCACAGGTTGAACACGTACAACCCGGCCACGACCAGAAACACCACGATGGCCGCGACCTTGATGCCGGCGAACCAGTATTCGGCCTCGCCAAACGAGTGCACCGACATCAGGTTGAGCAAGGTCATGCCGACCATCAGGCCAAGGGCAATGGCCCACACCGGGATATCGGGCAGCCAGGCATTGATGATCTGCCCGCCGACTACGGCCTCGAAGCCGACCACGATCACCCAGAAGTACCAGTACAGCCAACCGGTCATGTACCCGGCCGGGCGCCCGAAGGCCAACCGGGCGTAGTCGACGAACGAACCTTTGGCCGGGTGCGCGGCGGCCATTTCGCCGAGCATGCGCATCACCAGCGCGACGATCAGGCCGGTGATGGCATAGGTGATGAAGGCACCCGGGCCGGTTGATGCGATAACCGCGCTGGACCCTACGAACAGACCGGCCCCGATCACACCGCCCAGGGCCAGCATGCTGATGTGCCGGGTCTTGAGGGCACGCTTGAGACGCGGGTCATGCTCCGACTGAATCGGCATTGGTTGTCTCCTTTTATTATTAGTAATCAACATTGCCGCTTCGCAAGGGTATGCAGGGGCCAGAGCATGGCCTATCGCAAAAAAACAGGTGCGCAGGCGCTGGCCTGTACAAATGTATGAATGGCGGAAAGGACAGGAAGTGTCAGGCGACCGCAGCCGCGGACTCTGTGGGAGCGGCCTTGTGTCGCGAAAGGGCCGCAAAGCGGCCCCGGCAATTGCTGCCGTGACGCTGAAATCCGGGGGCCGCTACGCGGCCCTTTCGCGACACAAGGCCGCTCCCACAAGTACCGTGCATCGATCAGCCATCAGGCAGGTTGGGCACAGCTGCCCTGCCGGGCACTCCCCCGCACCGCCTCGGCCAGTTTGCGCAGGTTGGCCTGGTGGGCATTGACCAGGCTGGCGATGCTGTTGTCCGCGGGCGTCTGCAGCGAGGTACGGCAGGTCAGTTCGGCCGCACCCGGGCGCGTCAGGCGCCACACCGCCTCCAACGATGCATAGCGCCCCGGCACGCTATCGAAGCGCTGCACGTCCACCCGCAGCAACGCCTTGCCGCCACCCACCGGCCCGCCCAACTGGTCCTGCAAGGCGCTGCGGAACTCATCCACCAGGTTGGCCCCCCACCACTCCGTCTCGAGGATGGCCAGGCCGCTCTGCCCTTGCCGCACCACCAACTGCGGGCGGTCCACCTGCGGCGGCACGGCCACCCTCGCCACCTGGATGCGCTGGCCACCGTCGCGCACCGGTTCGCTCGGTACCAGCGTGTGATAGTTGTTCGGGGTACTGCTGCAGCCCCACAGCACGGCCAGCAGGCCGGCGCCACACACATTGCGCAGTCGATGCATCGGCTGTCTCCTCAGGGTTCAAGGTCGGCGGCAGCGGCCGCTTTCGGCCGGCCGCGTATCAGCGACTCGGGGTGCCGGCCCAGGTAATCGGCAAGGTCACGCAGCGAACGCGACATTCGCTCCAGTTCGTCCAGGGTTTCGCCCATCCGCTCGCGCTGCGGCGAGTCCTCGGAAATGGCCGAATTGGCGGTGCGCAGGGTCTTGTGCACTTCGTCCAGCGCCACCTTCACGTCCGGCAGCGTCTGGCCATTGAACTGCTTGAGGCTGGCGCGCAACTCTCGCAGGCTGCCGTCCAGGTTGTTGGCGATGCTCTCCAGCGGCAGTTTGCTGATGCGCTCCACCACCCGCTGCAGCTGTTCCTGCAACTGCTCCAGGCTGCCGGGCAAGGTGGGGATGGTGATAGGGTCTGCGGTCTTGTCGAAGGCCACCTTGGGGGCATCGGGGTAGAAGTCCAGGGAAATGAACATCTGCCCGGTGATCAGGTTGCCGCTGCGCGCCTGGGCCCGCAGCCCGTGCTCGACGAAAGTGCCGATCAGCCGGCGTGCGCCATCCATGTCGCCTTCGGCATGCTTGAACACGGACAGCATCTTGCGGTGCACCGGCCCCAACCGCTGCGGGTAGATCACCGCATCGACCACCACCGGGAAGGTCTGCCGGGTGGCATCGTAGTCGAGCTTGACCGAAGTGACCCGGCCAAACTCCACCCCCTTGAACTCCACCGGCGCCCCCACCGACAGGCCGCGCATGGCCTGGTCGAAGCGCAATTGCAGGTACTGCGCCTGGCCACTGGGCGGTGCCAGGGCGGTGTCGCGGTCGGCAAACAGCTGGAAGCGCGCCTGGTCGGCAGCGGGCTCGGCTTGCGGGGCGAAGTCGGGCGAGCCAAAGGCCAGCCCGCCCACCAGAATCGACGACAGTGATTCGGTATCGATCTTCAGGCCGTTGGCACCGATCTGCATGTCGACGCCACTGGCGTTCCAGAAGCGGGTATCGGCGGTGACGAAGCTGTCGTAGGGGGCCTGCACGAACACGCCGATCTCCACGCCCTTGCCATCGCCCTGCAGGGCAAAGGACACCACCTCGCCCACCGGGATCTTGCGGTAGTAGATCGACGAGCCAATATCCAGCGACCCCAGGTCACTGGCGGTCAGGACAAAGCGCTTGCCCTTTTCGTCGTAGGTGATCGGCGGTGGCAGCTCCAGGCCGACAAAGGACTTCTCCGGCACTTTCGATGCGCCGGAATCCGCCCCGATGAAACTGCCCGACAGCAGCGTGTCCACACCGGACACGCCGCCCACGCCAATGCGTGGCCGCACCACCCAGAAGCGCGCCCCCTGGGTGGCGAACGCGCGGGCGTCGTTGGACAACTGGACCTTGGCGACCACGCTCTTCTTGTCGTCGGCCAGGTCCACCGTGGTGACTTCGCCGATCACCACGCTGCGGTACTTGACCTGGGTCTTGTGCGCCACCAGCCCTTCCCCGGTGTGGAAGGAAATGGCGATGACCGGGCCCTGCTGCATCCAGTTGCGCACCACCAGCGAAGCGCCGATCAGGATCGCCAGTATCGGCACGATCCATACCAGTGACACACTCCAGCGCCGGGTGTGCACTTCAACCTGCCCCGCGCCCTCGCGCTTGTCAGTCTGTTGCACCATCAATGCGGCCTCCCTCGTTGGCACGGCTATCCCAGATCAGGCGTGGATCGAAGCTCATCGCAGAAAACATGGTCAGTACCACCACCATGCCGAAAAACAGGATGCCCACCCGCGGCTCGATGGTGCCCAGCCCGCGCAGCTGCACCAGCGCCGCCACCAGCGCCACCACCATCACATCGAGCATCGACCAGTAGCCGATCAGCTCGACGAAACGGTACAGCTGCGAGCGCTGTCGGCAGGCCCAGGTAGAACCGCGCTGGGCGGTGAACAGCAACAGGCCGAGCGAAAAGAACTTGATGGCCGGCACGCCCACGCTGGCAATGAAGATGATCAGTGCGATGTCCCAGGCCCCTGCCTCCCAGAACTCCAGCACACCACCGCCAATGGTGCTTGCGCTGCCACTGCCGAGCATTTCGGTGTGCATCACCGGCAGCAGGTTGGCGGGGATGTAGAAAACCAGCGCCGCCAGCAGAAACGCCCAGCCGCGGCTGATGGCATTGGCCTTGCGCCGATGGATGGCGGCACCACAGCGCTCGCAGGTGTGCTTGCCGCTGCCCAGTTCGCAGGCCTGGCCGCAGCCATGGCACAGGCACAGGCCCAGGTCGTCGGCGTTGGCCGGGGTATTCATACCTGCTCCCAAAGGTCGCGGATGTCCTTGCCGGCGATATGGATGATCAGCATGCTCAGTGCGGCCAGGGCCAGCAGGCCGATGCCGGGTATCACATCGAGCAACCCCGCCAGCTTGATCACCGCCACCATCGCCCCCAGCAGGCACACCTCCAGCATGCTCCACGGCCGCAGGCTCTCCAGGCTGCGCATGCACAGGGCAAAGCCGGGGGCGCGCTGGCCGGCCAGGGCGAAACTCAATAGCCAGCACAACAGGGTAATCTGCAGCACCGGCGCAAAGATGATCGACAAGGCCATGACCAGGGCGATGAAGGTGATACTGCCGTGGCTGAGGATCTGCACCGAGTCCCATAATGTCGCGGAATGGGTGAGCCCCTGCATGCCGATGGTCATCACCGGGTAGAAGTTGGCGAACACCAGCAGGATGCCCCCCGTCACGCTCAGGGCCAGCCGCTGCTGCACGGTCAGCGAGGTGTGCCGGTACAGCACGCCGCCACAGCGCTGGCAAACGGCGCGCTGATGCTTGAGCAGCGGCGCACGGTGGTACACCGTGTCACAGTACTCACAGATGATCAGGTGCTGGGTCTGGCTCATGGGGTTTCCACAGGTAGCCCGGGTTCACGCCGTCATACGCAGGCGAACCACGTTTGATATCCGGTTTAGACCATCCCGGCAAAACTGCCATCATCGGCAGAAAAGGCGAACTATTCTGTGAAACGGGATCCCCACCCGCTGGAGGTTTGCCATGCGTACGATGACGTGGAGTTGCCTGCTGGTGCTGCTGTGCGCGGCATCGGCAACCCAGGCGCAGTCGGTGGTGCCGCTCAAGGGCCAGAGCAGCCAGCAGATGCAACTGGATATCAATGATTGCAATACCGTCGCGACCAATGCCGCGAACAGTGCCGCGACCTCCAGCGACCCCCATGTCGGTGGCCGGGTACGCGGTGCCGCTGCCGGCGCGGTTGCCGGTGCGGCAGGCGCGCAGGTGCGCGGCAACCAGCACGACGAGCTGTATGACCGGGTCGGTGACGATGCCAAGGAGCAATACCGGCAGAACCGCGCCGGCGAAGTGGCCGCCGCCGGTGCTGCGGTCGGCGGCATGCGCCAGCGTCAGGACCGCCGTCAGGACCGGCGCGGCCAGGACGAAGCGAAAGCCCAGGCTCATGCCAGTGCCTATGCCGGGTGCCTGCAAGGGCGCGGCTATCAGGTCAACCCCTGACCAACGGGCACGCCATGCTCCTGCACGGCGTGCCCGTTTCAGAATTTCGCCAGCTGCTCCCGGCAGAACTCCACGAACAACTGCGCCGGCTTGGTCAGTTGAACCCGCTTCAACCACGCCGCCGCCAGCCCTGACAGCGCCACTGGCTCGGCGATATCCAGCATGGCCAGGCGTTGCCCGTCGTAGGTGTACTCCGAGTGCGGCCGCGTCACCAGCAGCGAAAAACCGAAGCCCTGCCCGACCATGCCGCGCACCATCTCGATTGATGGCGAGCTGAAGACGATATTGGGCGTGAGGCCCATTTCGTTGAACAGGCTGACGAAGTAGGTACGGCTGGGGGCCACGTCCAGCAGGATCATCGGCTCCGGGCACAGGTCACGCAGCGACACCTGGGCCTGGCCGGCGAAGCGGTGGTTCTCGGGCAGCAGCACATAGGGTTTCTGCGGCGGCATCAGCGGCTCGGCCTCGATGGTGCCGTCCAGGTCATGGTCGTAGAGGAACGCCAGGTCGAAGGTACCCGCGGTCAGGCCCTGGATCAGGTCCTGCTGCTCGCCGTCGCGCAGGCGGATATCCACTCCCGGGTAACGCTGGCGAAAGCCGGCGATCAGCCGCGGCAGGTACAGCGGTGCCACGGTTTCGAAGCAGCCGATGTCGATTTGCCCGGCCACGGTATCGTTGTCGGCCAGGGCGTTCTGCTCGAATTCGTGGGCCATCTGCAGCAGCGACTTGGTCTTGGCATAGAAGCGCTTGCCGCTGGGCGTCAGTGACACACCCTGGGCGTGGTGACGGATGAACAGCTGCACGCCGAAGCTTTCCTCCAGGCTCTTGATGGCCGTGGAGATGGAAGGCTGGGCGATGTACAGCTGGCGGGAAGCCTCGGCCACGCTGCCGGCCTCGACGGTGGTGACGAAGTACTTGAGTTGTCGCAATGTGTAGGCCGCCACGGGCACCTCTCTGACGCCGGTCTGGGCGCGCTGGGATCATGCCTGTCACTTTACCCTTGGCAGCGGCTGGGTGGGGGCCGGGTGATGAAGGATTTACCTATGGCTTGAGCAGGTTTTTTGTAGGGGGACTTTAGCCGCGAAGAATCCAACGCGGCGCATGCCACGGGCTTCGCCGGTGTTCGCGGCTAAAGCCCAATGCCTGTCAGTTAAGCAATTCGGGGCCGCTTTGCGGCCCATCGCCGGCAAGCCAGCTCCCACAGGTACAGCGCAGACTTCAAGAGTTACGTGGTACCTGTGGGAGCTGGCTTGCCGGCGATGGGCTGCAAAGCAGCCCCAGTAAAGCCTGTAGAAACCTTAACTGACTGACAGCAGGCTAAAGCCCACAGGAGCCTGACAGCCCGCTGGTCAAATACCCCTGATTGTCTTTACTAGTACTCATCGGCTCCAGACATAGGGTGTGCGCTTATGAAGATCGTGGTCACCAGCATCCTCGTCGACGACCAGGCCAAAGCCCTGGCTTTCTACCACTACGTACTCGGTTTCGAGCCCAAGCACGATATCCCCATGGGCCGACACCGCTGGCTGACCCTGACCTCCCCCAACGACCCCAACGGCGTCGAGCTGCTGCTCGAACCCGACGCGCACCCGGCCGCCAGGGAATACAAGGCCGCGCTCAAGCAGGACGGCATCCCCGCCACCTCGTTCGGCGTGCGTGACATCCAGGCCGAATATACCCGGCTGTGCGCGGCAGGCGTGCAGTTCACCCAGACGCCCACCGACATGGGGCCCGTCACCGTAGCGGTGTTCGATGACACCTGCGGCAACCTGATCCAGATCGCCCAGAAACACTAGCGATGTTCAGGACCCCACGGGCAGGCGCAAGGTCGCGCGCAAACCGTGTGGCGCCTGGTTGCGCAACTGCACGCTGCCACCCAGGCGGGTCATGATGGTGCTGACGATCGACAACCCCAGCCCGGCGCCATTGGTCGAGCCCTTGCTGTAGAAGCGCTCGAACACCCGCTGCTGGTCGACTTCGGCGATGCCCGGCCCTTCGTCATCGACACTGACCAGCAAGGCCTGGCCTTCGCGCTGCAGTGTCACGGTGACCCGACCGCCTGCCGGCGAATGGTCCACGGCATTGGCCACCAGGTTCTGCAAGGCGATACCCAGCGCGCCAGCGTCGGTGTGCAAGTGGTAGTCGCCGGCGGCGATGTCCAGCGAAGGCTCCAGCCCGCGCTCCAGAATCCATGGGGTCAGCTCGGCAAGGGTCTCGGCCACCACGCCCTCCAGGTCCACCCGCGGCCAGTCGCGCCGGCCTGGCCGCGGCTCCAGGCGGGCCAGGGTCAACAGCTGGTTGACCACCCGGGCAAGGCGGTCGACACCGCCCATCAGGAACTGCAGGGCCTTGTCACGCTCGGCAGCGCTGTCTGCATTGAGGGCGTTCTGCGCATGCAGGCGCAGGATGGCCAAGGGCGTGCGCATCTCGTGGGCAGCGTCGGCGATGAAACGGTGCTCGCGGCGCAGCAGGTCATCGATCTGCCCGAGCAGGCGGTTGATCGCCGCCTGCATCGGTTCCAGCTCCTTCGGCAACGGCACCAGCTGCAACGGCTCGAGCGACTCGGCGTGGCGGGCGCGGATCACCCTGGCCATGTTCTGCAGCGGCCGCAGCCCCCAGCCAATGGCCGCCCATACCAGCAAGGCCAAAGCCAGGCTGCCGAACAGGAATGGCAGCAGCGTGTGCCGCACGATGCGTTCGATCAGGTCGTCACGCACGTCGTTGCGCTCGCCCACCCAGATCACCCAGTGTTTTTCCGGCACCGGCAAGACGAAACTGCGCCAACGGCGCCCGTCCACCACCACGTCGGCAAACCCTGGCACCCGCGGCGCCTGCCCCAGCTGCGGGGCGCTGGGCGTGTGCACCAGCAGCCCGTTGTCGTCGGCCCACACCTGGAAGGCCAGCTTGCTCTCGTAGCGGTGCCCCACCTTGTGGTGCCCGGCCTTGCTCAAGGCCTCGTCGAAGGCACGGTACAACTCGTCACGGCTCTGCTCCTGCACCGGCAGGCTCATGATGCCCTGCAGCAGCCGGGCGTTCTGCGCCAGGTGGGCGTCGTACACCTCGTTAATTTCGTGGCGGCTGTCGTGGTAGTTGTACAGCGCCAGCAACCCGCTGCCGACCAGCAACAGCAGCATCACCCGCCACAGGGTGCGTTGGCGCAGCGAGCTCATGCCTTGCGTTCCACCAGGTAGCCAATCCCGCGCACGGTGCGGATCAGGCCGTTGAACAGCTTCTTGCGCAGGTGGTAGATGTTCACTTCCAGGGTATTGCTCTCCGGCTCTTCATCCCAGCCATACAGCAACTGGGTCAAGCGTTCGCGGGTGAACACCTTGCCCGGCTGGGCCAGCAATTCGTGCAGCAGCAGGTATTCCTTGGGCGTGAGCACCACCGGCTGGCCCTGGTAGTGCACCTGTTGGCTGACCGGGTCCAGGCACACCCCGGCGTGTTCGATCAACACCCGCGCACGGCCACTGCTGCGCCGCAGCAAGGCCCGCAAGCGGGCCTTGAGTTCGTTGAGGTCGAAGGGTTTGACCAGGTAGTCGTCGGCGCCGGCGTCCAGCCCGGCGATGCGGTCCTCGGTGGCGTCGCGGGCGGTCAGCACCAGCACCGGCAGGCTCTTCCCGGCCGCACGCAGGCGCCGCAACAACTCGATGCCATCCAGGCGCGGCAAGCCCAGGTCGAGAATGGCCAGGTCGAACTCCTCGTGGCACAGGGCATGCAAGGCGCTGGCGCCATCCTGCAACCAGTCGAGGGTATAGCCCTCGCGGCGCAGGCCGTCACAGATCCCCTCCCCCAACGCGGCATCGTCTTCTACCAGCAGCAGGCGCATGCTTAATCCTGTTTGTCCTTGATCGCTTTGAGTAAAGCATCGATTTCACCGCGCCGGCCCTGGTCGGCCAGCTCCCGCCCGGGCCGGGGCGGTGCCTGCAACGCCTTTTGCAGGGCGGCGCGGGCTTCGTCGTAGCGGTTCTGCCGGTACAGGTGGTCAGCCCAGAAGTAGTTGCTGTCGATTCCGTCGGGGTTGATCGCCAGCGCCTGGCGCAGCATGGCCTCGGCCTTGGCCTGGTCGCCGAAGCTCAGCGGCCAGCCGGGCACCTGGTCGTACAGCGCGCCCAGGCTGGTGTAGGCCGAGCCCTGCAGGGCCTTGGGGTCCATGGCCAGGGCCTTTTCCAGGCTGGCGCGGGCGGCCTTGACCTTGCCCAGCGCGCCCAACCCGCCGGTGGCACCGGCCCAGCTGCTGTTGACGATGCCGTCCCAGATCAGCGGCTCGGCCGAGCCCGGGTGCTGGCGCACCAACGCCGCCGACTGTACCGCCAGGGCCTCGAACGCCCCGGCACGCTGGGCTTCGGGCAGGTTGTAGCGAATAACCGCCCAGCGCTGCTGGATGGCATTGAGTTGCTGGGTGCCGTTCTGGTCGAGGGCCCAGGTGAACGGGGCGATGGCCAGCAGGCTGGCCAGTATCAGACGTTTCATTTGCTCGACTCCTTGCTGTGCCAGGTGCTGTAGCGGCGGATCAGCGGCAGTTGCTTGCGCAGGGCGCGGTCGACCACGCCCGGCAGCATGCCGTTAAGGCGCACGAAGAGTTTTTCCGGCCAGCCCAGGTACAGTTCGCTGCGCTCGGCCTGCACCGCGTCGAGCACTGCCCGGGCGACATCCTGCGGGTCATCGACGCCTACCTTCAACGCCTGGTTCAGGGCCTGCGCGGCGCTGCTGTTCATCGTCGTGCGGGTGGTGCGCGGTGCGGCATACAGCACGTTCACCGAGGTGTCGGCAAGCTCGCGGCGCAATGCCTCGGAGAACCCGCGCAAGGCAAACTTGCTGGCGCAGTAGGTGGCATAGCCGGGGTAGCCGATCGAGCCGTAGATCGACCCCACGTTCACCACCAACGCACTGGGCTGCGCGCGCAGCAACGGCAGGCACAGGCGGGTGAGCTGCACGGCGGCCTTGATGTTGAGGTCGAACAACTCGTCCAAAGCGGCCTCGTCCATCTGTTCGAGCAAGGCGAAGCGGTTGACCCCGGCGGCGTTGATCAACAGGTTGCAACTGCCCATCGCCCGCGCCGCCTCCAGTACGTCACGGCGGCCTTCGGCGCAGCGCAGGTCGGCCTGCTGCCAACGCAGTTGCCCGGGGTAGCGCACCATCAGTTCGGCCAGCTTGCCCTGCTGCCGGCTGACCGCCAGTACGCGGGCCCCGGCGCTGCAAAGCTGGTCCGCCAGCTCCAGGCCGATGCCACCGCTGGCGCCGGTGAGCACCGCCACACAATCAGGCAAGCGCATGCTGTACCTCCTGCTGCGCGGCACGCGGCAGCCCTTCGAACATGGCCGTGTACAGGCGGTACACCACTTTGGCAGCGTGGATTACCGCCTGCTGGTCCTCGGGCTGGTCCAGGCGGTTCATCAGGCCACGGTAGGTGGCCATGTGGTCCTGGTCCAGGGCGCCATGAGAACTCAGGTAGCTGAACGCCTGGTCCGGCAGGCCGAGACTGCTCTGCAGGGTACCGGCAGCCTGGGTGGCCAGGGCAATGCTGGTGCCTTCGAGCACGTTGACCATGCCGAACAGCCCGACCGGGTTGCCACGGGCAATCTGGTCGTAGAGAAAGGCCACCATCAGCTCGACAGGCAATGCCGGGCGGCCACCCGCCACCTGCTGGGGGTCGCCACCGCAGGCGGCGATATCATCGAGAATCCAGCGCTCATGGCCGTACTCCTCCTCGATGTACTCGCACACTGCGCCGCGCAGCCACTCCAGCCGCGCCGGCAAACGGGCCCCGCAGGCCATCATCAAGGGTACGGTGTGCCGCACGTGGTGGTAGGCCTGGGTCAGAAAGGCCACATAGGCCTCGAGGCTGGCCTTGCCGGCCAGCGCGTCGCGGATGACCGGGACGCTGAACAATGCCGTACGCTCGTCGGCGGTTTCCTGCTGCAGCGTATCGAAGAAAAGCATGGCAAACCTCGTGGGTCATTGAAGGTCGGATAACAGGGACTGGTAACACCGCAGGATCTGTTCGCGGCGTGGCCGGCCGTTGGCGGTAAGGGTTTGCCCGGCGGCACTCAAGGGTTCGGGCAGGCGCCGCCAGGCATGCACCCGGGCATAGTCCGGCAGGCCGGCATTGGCCTGACAGATGGCCTGTTCGAGGGTGTGGTCGTCAGCCTGCGGGTCCAGCGGCCAGATCAGCGCCAGGTTGTGCGCCAGGCCTTCGCCGTGGACGAACGCCTGGGCGATCACCCCGCCCTGGGTCAGTTCAGCCTCGACCCACTCGGGGTTGACGTTGCGCCCGAAACTGGTGCTGTACTGGTGCTTCTTGCGCCCGGCCAGGTACAGGAAACCGTCGCTGTCGAAGTGGCCCAGGTCACCGGTCGGCAACCACGGCTCGCTGAAGGGTGGCTCGCCCAGGTAGCCGAGCAACGCCGAACCGGCCACCTGCACTTCGCCGTCTTCGGCAATGCGCACCTGCACATGCGGCAGCGGCCGCCCGACACTGCCCGGGCGGTGCGCCCCAGGGCGATTGAGGCATACCACCGAGGCGCATTCGGACAAGCCATAGCCCTCGAACACCGGCAGCCCGACGGCCTCGGCCCGGGCCAACAGGCTCGGTGCCACCCGCGCGCCGCCCACCGCCACGAAGCGCAACGGGCCGACCCGCATCAGGCCGCGCTCGATGGCAGTGACCAGCCCAAGCAGCAGTTGCGGCACCAGGATCAGGCTTTCGGCCCCACCCAAGGCGATGGCGCCCAGCAATTGCTTGAAGTCGACCTGGCTGGCACCGCGAAAGCCCAGTTGCGCCTGCGGGTACAGGGCAATGCTCGCCCCGGCCAGCAGGGCCGCGTACAGGCCCAGGTTCTCCAGCAGCACCGCCAGGGGCAATACCGCCAGGTACTTGCCTGGCGCCGTGGGCCGGCTGGTGGCCTCCAGTTCACGCGCTACCCGCAGCATGGCATCGGCGCTCAGGCATACACCCTTGGGTGCACCGGTGCTACCGGAGGTGTATGTAACCTTCGCGGTACCCGGTGGCAAGGGTGCGGCCGCTGGCGGCTGCCGGCTCCAGAAGCGCTCACCGGCAGTGAAGCCGCTGGCGTGCAAGTCGTCAGCGAAGGCCTCGTCGGCCAGCGCCAGCACCGCCCCGCTCTGTGCCAGGCAGTGGCGGCGCTGGGCGCTGCTGAAGAACGCCGGCAGGATGACGATGGGGCGCGCCGCGAACAGCGCTGCCAGGTCCCAGAACAGCGCCTCGGGGCCGTTTTCCAGGGCCAGGGCGAAGGTGCCCGGTGGCTGCGCGCTCAACCAGACCTGGCGTTGCTCGACCTCGTCCAGCAACTGTTGATAGGTAAATGGCCCGCCAAGGCCCAGCAACGCCGGTTGCGCCCCTCGGTGACGGGCGTGCAATTGCAACACTTCCCTGAACAGCTGGCATTCACGCGGCATGGCCGGCCTCCTGCACGCTCGCGGGCAAGCCCAGCCGCTCGAACACGCCGCCGCGGGCCAGGGCTGCATGGCCGTAGTCGATGTTGCCGACGAACACTTGCGGGTGCTGCGCGTAGTAACTGCCCCAACTGTCGGCATCGCCGTTCAACCGGCCAGGGTCGGCCACGGCCAGCGCCGTGGGCACCAGGCCCAGGCGATGAAAGCTGTTGACCAGGGTCGCAGCACCGGTGAAGGCCACCCACTGCAAGCCGCGGGCGGCCAGCAACCAGGTCACGGCAATGATCATGATCCGCGCGCTGCCGGCGCTGAGCGCGGCCAGGTTGCCCACTTCGACCAACTGCGTACGGCCAACCGGGCTGGCCGAAAACCGGGTCACTGCCACTTCCAGCGGTTCATTCAGGTAACGCTCGATGAAGGTCGGGCCACTGCTGGCCAGGCGTATGCCGGCAGCGGCCATCAGGCGCCCGTGGCTGTCATGCAGGCCGAGCAGTTCAGGCAGGTAGTGCTGCACGTCGGCGTGGTGCGCGCAGGCAAAGCGGGCGTGGATGAACTGTTCCAGTTCGTCGCGCCCCGGCTCCCCCGGGTGTTTCAGTGTCATGTGGGCAAGGCGATCGCCGTGGCTGCCGATAGCCAGTGGAAACAGGCTGGCGCTGTCTGCCTGGGTCATGGCTGTCCCCCTTTCAAGTCAGGTCTCGGGGGCAGTATCAGGGGGCAATCTGAAGCCAATCTGAAGTGCTACATTTGCCATTGCCCTCATGCGCACCAACAAGGAAAACAGATGCGCCACGAATTCAGCGAAGTGCTCAACGACCTGGTCGACTACTTTCTGCTCGGCGATATCCAGCTGCTCGAGCGCTTCAAGCAACAACATGAATTGCCCGACGACCTGGCCCATGCGTTCACCCATGGCGACAGCGGCGACCAGGCCGTGCGTGAAGGGATTGTGCTGCCATTGGCCGGGGTCGATAACCTGCCCTACCGCATCCTGTTCACCCTGGACAACCACACCCCTGCCCTGCGCGAACCCGGCAGCCGCCTCAAGCACCGCCGCAATGGCTATGTGCTGCAGGTCGAGCACGGTGCGCTGATGCTGTACACCTGGCGCATCCTGCAGCACTTCACGCCCAAGACACTGGGTGACCTGATGGCGCGCTACCAGGTGCCGGGGCGGCCGATCATCGAGCTGGACAATGGCTGGTATGACGTGGAGGTGCTGGCGGGTGCGCTGGTGCGGGACGGGCTGTACGAGCCGGCGTTCGAGTTCGTGTTGAAGAAGCGCTGGAGCCGGGGCGAGGCTGCCGGGGTGGATACCGGGTATGCCTTTGGGTTGCGTGGCTATTTCGACTGATGGGTTGACTGTGCCGGCCTCTTCGCGGGTGAACCCGCTCCCACAGGGCACAGTGGTATCCCTGTGGGAGCGGGCAAGCCCGCGAAGAGGCCGGTACAGGCAGCCTAAACCTTCAAGTGTGGTTGATATCGCGGTCCTTGGTCTCCGGCAGGAAGAAGATCCCCAGCACTGCCGTCATCACCGCAATCACGATCGGGTACCACAAGCCGTAATAGATATCCCCGGTCGCCGCCACCATGGCAAACGCCACGGTCGGCAGGAAGCCGCCGAACCAGCCGTTGCCGATGTGGTAAGGCAGCGACATCGAGGTGTAGCGGATACGCGCCGGGAACAGCTCCACCAGCCAGGCCGCGATCGGTCCGTAGACCATGGTCACGTAGATCACCAGAATGGTCAGCAGCAACAGCACCATCGGGTAGTGGATCTTCGCCGGGTCGGCCTTTTCCGGGTAGCCGGCTTCCTTCAACGCCCCAGTCAAGGTTGCGGTAAAGGCGTCGCTGCGTGCCTTGAAGTCCGCTGCCGCCAGGCCGCTGCCATCAAAGCTTGGCAGCACCCGTTCACCGATGCGGATTTGCGCCACGCTGCCGGGTTCGGCCGCTTCGTTGGTATAGGGGATGGCCCGCTTGGCCAGCAAGCTCTTGGCGATATCGCACGAGCTGATGAATTTGGCCTTGCCCACCGGGTCGAACTGGAACGCGCACTGGGCAGGGTCTGCCATCACCACCACCGGGTTCTGCTCCTGGGCGACGAACACGTCCGGGTTGCCGTACTGGGTCAGTGCCTTGAAGATCGGGAAGTAGGTCAGCGCGGCGATGATGCAACCGGCCATGATGATTTTCTTGCGGCCGATGCGGTCGGACAGGCTGCCGAAGAAGATGAAGAACGGTGTGCCGATCAGCAGCGAACCGGCAATCAGCAGGTTGGCGGTCTGCGGCTCGATCTTGAGCATCTGCAACAGGAAGAACAGCGCATAGAACTGCCCGGTGTACCACACCACGGCCTGGCCGGCGGTGCCGCCGAGCAGCGACATGATCACCACCTTTAGGTTGTCCCAGCGGGCGAACGATTCGGTCAGTGGCGCCTTGGACGCCTTGCCCTCGGCCTTCATCTTCATGAACACCGGCGACTCGTTGAGCTGCATGCGGATGTACACCGAAATCGCCAGCAGCAATATCGACAGCAGGAACGGCACCCGCCAGCCCCAGGCCTCGAACACCTCGTTTCCCATGGCCGTGCGGCAGGCCATGATCACCAGCAGCGAGAGGAACAGCCCCAGGGTGGCCGTGGTCTGGATCCAGGCGGTGAAGAAGCCGCGCCGGCCCTTGGGTGCATGTTCGGCCACGTAGGTGGCCGCGCCGCCGTACTCGCCACCCAATGCCAGGCCCTGCAGCAGGCGCAGGCTGATGAGGATGATCGGCGCGGCCACGCCGATCGTGGCATAGCTGGGTAGCAGGCCCACCACAGCGGTGGACAGGCCCATGATGACGATGGTGATGAGGAAGGTGTACTTGCGCCCGATCATGTCGCCCAGGCGGCCGAACACGATGGCGCCGAATGGCCGCACGGCAAAGCCGGCGGCAAAGGCCAGCAAGGCGAAGATGAACGAGGTGGTTTCATTGACCCCGGCAAAGAAATGCTTGGCGATGATCGCCGCCAGGGAACCGTACAGGTAGAAGTCGTACCATTCGAATACCGTGCCCAGGGATGAGGCGAAGATGACCTTGCGCTCCTCCCGGGTGATACCGCGTTGGGGCGCGCTGCCCGTGGATGTGCTGTCGAGAACCGCCATGGGGTGCCTCCGTCTTGTCGTCATGCAGGCCGGGAGCACCTCAAATCTTTTTCACCATCGCACCCAGGCCCTGGGGGGCTTGCTTTGGATATGCGAAGCACGACGAGGCAGGCCGCCTCGGATCGCAGCAAGGTAACTGAAGCATAATAGGCTTTGCCGGGATATCCACTTGAGCCTTGCGCAATCCGTGTAGGACCGCGTCAGCCTGGGGAGAAAGGTCAGCGCAAGAACTGCAGGACTTCCGTCAGTACCCGTTCGGCCTGCTCCCGATGCGGCACATGGCCACAACCTTGCAGCAGGCGCATCAACCCCGGGCCGCCAGCCAGCGCCACCAGCCGCTCGGGGTGTGCCGGCGAGCCGAACTCGTCGTTGTCGCCATGCAGGCTCAACAGCGGGCAGCGTACCTGCGGCAGCAGCGCATCCAGGCTCCAATCGGCAAAGTGCTCGGACAACCAGTTGTCCACCCAGGCACGCAATACCCACTCGGCCTTGCCGCCGTGGTAGCGCTCCAGCCGATGCAACTGCCCGGGTTCGGCAAACTGCTGGTCGGCCACGCGAATGCCCTCAAGGGTACGGGCCTCGACAAACGCCTGCGCCGATTCGGTAATCAACCCCACACACTGGCTGGCGAAGGCCGCCGCACAGGCCACGGCCATGCCGCCGCCAACGCTGTGGCCGAAGACAATGAAATCGCCAATGCCAAAATGCTCGCGCAGCGCCGTAAACCCCTGCTGCGCCTCGTCCTCGACAAAGCCCAGGCGCAAGCTGCCGGGGTGGGCGTCGGAGCGGCCAAAGCCCAGGCGATCGTAGGCGATTACCCGGTGCCCGGTGGTTTGCGCAAGCTGCGCCGGGAACTCGCGCCACAGGGCAACGCAACCCAGCGAATCGTGCAGCAGGACGATAGGCGCGCCCTGCGCCTGCAGCGGCGCCCACTCCTGGGCGAACAGCTTGCCTTGTGCGGTGTCGATCCAGTGCTCGCGGGTGTGCAGGTTGCTCATGGAGCCTCCGTTGACGGTACCGGCCCTTTCAGCTCGACCTGGTTGCCATCAGGGTCGTAGCAGTACAGCGACAGCCCCTCGCCTTCGGCGCCATAGCGTTTTTCGGCAGGTTCGACTTCAACCCCCGCAGCTTGCAGGTAGGCCGTAAGTGCAGCCTCGTCGAACGGCTCGATGCGCAGGCAGAAATGGTGCAGGTTGCGCCCCTCGATCCCCGGCGCCGCCCCACCAGGCTTACCCAGAGGACCGTCCAGGGTCACCAGGTCGATCATCGCCGTGCCTGTGGCCAGGTGGACCATTCCCAGGTCTTCGCGCACGCGGCTGACCGTGCAGCCGAGCAGTTGGGTGTAGAAAGCGACACTGCGCTCCAGGTCGCTGACCCGCAGGACGAGGTGGTCGATGTGCTTGATGACGAATGGTCGCATGCCAAGGCTCCTTGTGGCCGCTGGATTCCTGTGGGAGCGGGCGTGCCCGCGAATCAGGCGCTGCGGTGAATGGCACGGGCTTCGCCCGCTCTCATGGAACTGCACATAACGCATTGAATTAGCAGGGACCCTGTGGGAGCGGCTTTAGCCGCGAACACCGGCGCAGCCGGTGCCATGCACCGCGTTGGATTCTTCGCGGCTAAAGCCGCTCCCACAGGGTACGAGGATCGCTTGCGAATTCAGTTATCTGCGCGACAGCGCAGCCCAAAGAGCTGGACAACTTCCCACAAGGGATCACGCAAGCCCGATGAGATTCACCACCATAGCCCACGTGCGCATGGCATGACCATATCCAGTTACTCGTTTACCAACCGTTGCAGCACGCCCCCTTCATGGCGGGCGAGGATGCGCAGCAGTTGATCGACCAGCGCCCGGTCCGGCGCATCCAGGTGGAAGTGGTGCCCGCCCGGATGCCAGGAGATCTTCGCCTGGCTGGGCAAGGCCGCCTGGCGCCGGGTAAAGGCCTCACCGGTGAATGCCCCCTGGCGGCCGAACAGCAGGTACAACGGGCAACGGATCTGGCTGAGCAGGTCGCAGGCTTCGCGCTCGGTCAGCGGCATGGGTTCGGGCAGCACCAGGCGTGGGTCGTGGCGCCAGCAATAGCCCTCGCCCAGCTGCAACAGGTCGCGCAGCGCCAGCAGCCGTGCCGCTTCTTCCGACAGCCCGGTATCCAGGCGCTCGCGGCGTTGTTCCAAGGCTGTGTCCAGGTCCTCGAAACGGCCGACGTCCGGCTCGGCAAAACCCTGCAACTGGCTGCGCTGTACCATGCGCTTGAGCCGGTAGGCCCGGGCCAGGTGCTGCACGCGGTCGTCCTCGGCCACCGTGAACGGTGCGCCCATGCCGTCGAGGAAGGTCATGCTGGCAATACCGCTGGTCATGGCCGCCAGCAGCGACGCCACCCCGGTGCCCATGCCATGGGCCAGCACATGGAATTGCGCCAGGCCCAGGCTGTCGGCCACCGCCAGCATGTCCTCGGCATGTTCCCACAGGTAGTAGCCACTGTCGTGGCGGCGATGGTCCGAGCGGCCGTGGCCGACCAGGTCGGGAGCGACCACGAAGCAGCCGTCGAGCATCGGTGCCAGGCGCTCGAACGAGGCGGCGTTGTCCAGCCAGCCATGCAGGGCCAGCACCGGGATGCCGTCCTCCGCGCCCCAGGTCCGTACCGCAATTTCAATACCGTCGAGGTCCAGCAGGTGATCCTTGGGACTGCACAGCGAATGCATCGTAGTTCTCCCTGATAGAGCGCCGGCCCATGGCCAGGCATCACATGACACCGACCCATACCCCACACGCCGGCGTCATCCACACGACATGCCTACCCCATGCCTTGCGCCACCATCTCCCAACAGCCCTGCCCGCGCTGCTCCCCTACCGACGCTCTCGTGCACAGGACCGACCTGTGGATTCAACTAAATACCACCGCATGCCGAGGCGAAACCTGTCGACTGGCGCCTCCATTGACCACGGAGACTTCAGCATGACCAGCACACCCGTGCCTTTCCATCAGGCCCAGATTGTCCGTAACCTGCCTACCTGGTGCCGAACGATGCACCCCGACCATACCCGCCGCGTCGTGCAGAGCGTGCGCAAGGACTACCTCGACGAAAACGGCTCGCCTTACGCCTGGTACGCTGCAGCCAGCGATGAAGACAAGGCGCGTTTACGACAGCTGATCAGCGCCCGCAATGCCGGGTTCAAAGCGCTGCAAGCCTTGCTCGATGACTTCAGGCAGATCAGCGAATTCTGCAAGCCTTTGCTGGAGGGCCGGTTGGGCCCGGATGTCGAAGTGGACAAAGCCCAGTACCTGCACCAGCCGTTCAAGGTGTACACCACGCTGGAAAATGCCCCAGGCCTCGATTTTTCACTCGGCGGTGACGATACGTACATCAAGCGCCCCGAAGGGCCGCCACAGAAGCGCTCGCTGCTGGAGGCCGCACTGCACAATTTCGAAGGCCCCGACGAAGTGGGCCCGTTCGACACCCTTACCCTTGGCCCGGACAACGTCGCTTCACTTCCAGGGCTCGAGCCCGAAGCGTTCGTGAACCTTTGCCGAAGCCTGGACCTCGGCCAGCAGTATCAAGACCACCTGCAGGGCATTTATGAAGGCTCCAGAAAGGCCGCGATCGAACAGCAGTGGATCGATGCAAGCCAGCAGGCACTGAAAACCGAGGCAATGATCGCCTACCTCAAGGGCCTGTTGACGCTCAAAGGCCACAATGCTCTGGTACAGCTATGCAACAACGAAAGCACGCCGCGTTACGGCGAACACAAGCTTCGCTGCTGGCGCTTCAGCCTGTTCGGCATCCCGCTTCATGGCGCGCTGCTGATAGGCCCCGATGAAGCCGACCAGACCAACCCCTGCATGCTCTACATTCCCCATGATTCCGAACACCCGGTGAGGGAGTTTGCTTCTTTGCAAAAGGCCGGCTCACTCATGCGTCAACGCCTGCTGCAAACCACGTTTCGCCAGCACTTGATCAGCTTCGCTGACCAGGACAATCAGGTCGAACTCCGCCGCAAGCTCGAAAATGCCCTGTTCGAGCATGGCACCTCCACGCGCAAACCCAAGAACAAGCCTGAGCTGCACTTCAAGCGAACTCGCCTGGCCTTTCCCATCTGGCAAGTGCTTTACAACGACCACAAGCGCCGCATCAAGGCGAATGCCAGAACGATCGCGGTACCGACCGCAGATGCCGACGCCAAGGCACGCAAGGAGCGGCTGCAGCACTGGCTGGACGCAGGCATGAACGTACTGAACGTGGCCGCCTTCTTCGTGCCTGGGCTGGATGCCGCAATGCTTGGGGTATTTGCCTACGACCTCATGGATTCGGTGTTCACCGGGTTCGAAGCCTGGGAAGAAGGCGATACCCAAGAAGCGCTGCAACAGCTCGAGTCACTGGCCATCAATGCCGCCGTGATCGCCGGTTTTGCCGTCGGCAGCAGCGCGGTCAAGGCATCAGGGTTCGTCGATGCGCTGGAAAGCGTCTGGAAAGGTGGCCGCGAACGGCTTTGGCACCCCGACATGGGCCCTTACAGCACTTCGAGCTCGTTGCCGGTGGGTGTGCAGAAAAATGCCCAAGGGCTCTACATCATCGATGGCAAAACCCACGTTTGGCTTCAAGGCAAACTGTATGAGGTATTCGAAACCGACGGACAGTGGCATGTGCGCCACCCGGACGCCCTCGATGCCTACACTCCGGCCTTGCGCTACCTCGGCGACCAGCGCTGGCAGTTGGCCCACGACAACCCGCTCGAATGGGATGATGCGCAGCTGCTCGAGGGGCTGGGCCGGTTCGGCCAGGGGCTGGATGCATCGGAGAAACTTGCCGCCTTGCGCATTACCGAAGTTGACGCAGACACCTTGCGTCGCAGCCAGGTCACCGGCTCGCGGCCGCCGGCTCTGCTGGCCGATACCTTGCTGCGCCTGCGACTGGCTGACGATGTGGAGGGCATCATCACCCGGGTACGTCATGGCCAGCCTTTGGCTGCACATATGAACTTCGCGCTGCCGGAACTGGTGCAGATGCCTGGCTGGCCCGCGCAATACAGGCTGAAGGTCTTCACCGGTGCCGAAAAATGGGGGGAGGCAGCCTATTTCGGTGCGGAGCCAAAAGCAGACACAGTACAGATCGAGATCGGCCGCGAAGAGCTTGACGATGGCGAACTGAGCAAGATTGTCCTGGCGGGGATGGATGAAGATGTCCTAGAGCAGCTACTACCCGATACGCCAGTCGAGCAGCGCCCGGGCGCCCTTGACGAGCTATTGGCCAACCGCCTGACACCACGTCGTCGCGAAGTCTTCGCGAGCATGCTGAAAAGCCATCGCGCAGCGCTTGGCGACGAAGCGCAGACCTTGGGCCGCCAATTCCCCGGTTTGCCTGACAATGCCCTGGAAGAACTCGTCGCGCATGCCGACAGCACCGAACGCGAACGCCTGAAGAGCGGGCGCGTGCCCTTGCGTGTGGCTGAAGAAGCCCGTTACCTGCAGGCCCGCGCCCGCCTCGATCGTGCCTTGACCGGCCTGTACCGACCAAACCTGGCCAATGCCGACAGCCAAGTGCTGCGTGATGCATTGGTAGCCGAACAGCCGCAGGCGAGTGAAGCCGAGCTGTTCGCCAGCGCCCTCGGCGACCGCTCGGGTTGCGCCGTGCTGCTTGGCCAGCAGCCTATCAGGCCTGGCTTTCGCTCGCCCATGCGCCTGGCACATGGGCGAATCGGTTACCCACTCAGTGGCCGAGGAGCAGGCCCTCTCGGCGAAAGCGCCGCGACACGCCGGCTCAAGTCACTTTTCCCCTCACTGAACAGCAACGAGATCAGCGCCCTGAGGGCCGAACTGAGCCAGACCGGTGACCTGGGCACGGCAGTGCGGCAACTGCAGGCAGAGTGGCAAGATCTGAAACGCTATCTGGAAACGTGGTACCTGACCCCACGCGACATCAGCCAGCGCTTCGAGCGACAACAATGCGCCGACCGCCTCAAGGCTGCCTGGCGGCGGGAGGGTCCCGGCAACCTGGACACGCTCGTGCTGGAGCGAATGCAGTTACCCGAGTTGCCAGCGATCACAGCCAGCCTGCCCCACATCCGTGAACTCAAGCTGAACGAGCTGCAACTGCAACGACTGGACAGGGCGTTCCTGTCACGCTTCCCCAACCTGCAAGTGCTGGAAGTGACCAACAACCGGGAAATCGACGGGGAGGCGCTGTTCCAGGCACTTGAATCGGTGCCCAGGCTGCGCACGCTGGACCTGACCAACAACACCCTTGCTACGCTCTCTCCCACCGCACAGCGAGTGCTGGCAGCGATGCCAGACCTGCGCCAACTGAATTTGCGCCGCAACCAGCTGACACTGGATGAAGCGACAATGACTTTCCTCTGCGGCCGGCCACTGGATGTCCTGAGGCTGGGGCACAATGGCATCACGCTCGATGAAAACCTCGCCACGCACTTTCAGGACATGATCCATCCGCAGCAACTGGACCTGGACTTCAACCCGCTGCAGCACGCGCCTGATGTGCGCTACATGGCGCGGCTGCAGCGCCTGAACCTGTCCAATGCTGAGTTGCAGGCATTTCCCACGGGCTTGACCACCCTGATGAGCCAGACGCAGTACCAGTTGCGCTACCTGGACCTCTCATCCAACCGCATCCACCATGTTCCGGACCTGGCAAACATCCTGCGCAGCCCCTATGTGCGGGACGTCGCCGCCCGATTGCCCGAGCGCCGCTGGTTCTTCAACTACAACAATCTGGAGGCCGAAGCGACGAGGCGCCTGCGAGCCAACGGCGTCAATGTCTTCGAGCACGCACCCGAAAGGCCGGAGTGGCAAGGGCTCTGGCGCGACTCCGCGACCGACCATCAGCAGCAGTTGTGGTCCGATCTGTTCGACCAGAACGACAATGGCGACCTGCAAGCGGTGTTGGAGCGCCTGACCAACTCAGTGGAAGCGCGAAGGGATGCGGAAGGCCTGCGTGCGCGAGTGTGGGAACTGTTGGAGTACGCCCATGAGGACACGGCACTGCGCGAGCGTTTGAACGAGGTGGCGCAATCCTTCCCGCCAACTTGCGGTGATGCCGGCGCCGAAGCATTCAGCGCCCTGGAAGTGGAGTTGCTGGCCAACCAGGCGTCTGGGTGGGCGCACGACACGGCCAAGCCGCTGCTCGACCTTTACCGCAAGCTGTATCGTCGCGAGAAAGTCAACGAGCTGGCGGATCGCATCAGCCTGCGACGCGGCCTGCGCAAGCAGGCGCTACAGGAACATGCCGCTCAGCTACCGGCTCATGACGCGCTGGATGTCCCGGCGGCCTTCCCCGATACGGACCTGGCCACAGGCCTGGTCGACGATATCGAAGTACGCCTTGCATTGCGCCAGTCCTTGAGCGAGGTCCTCGATTTCCCCGAGCCCAGCAGCGGCATGCTCTATCGCGATGCCGCAAGGATCAACCAGCAAATCATCGACAACGTTCGCGCTGCCGTGCTGGAACTCGATGCTGACACCACCGCCAGGCAGCAGTGGATGAGCGAACAGCCGGTCTGGGTTGACTACCTCAAGCGCCAATATGCCAGTCAGTTCGAAGCCATTACCGACTTCTGGCGCCCAGGCCTCGATTACCTCTTTTATTGCCTGGACGAAAGCCAGGAGCCGATCACTTACCTGGACAAGGCGATAATACGTGCATTGGCCCCGGAAATGCCTACCCTTGCGCTGGACGAAAACGGCACGCTACGTCGGGTTCCTCTAAAAGAGGAAGCGTATGTGAAGGCTACGAACGCCTTGACCCAGGCACAGCAGGAGGTGGAAGCCGGGCTACTGCTGAGCCTTACCCGGCAAGCGGACGTCCTCGATGCCTGAAGGCTGATCAATGACCACGCAGGTCTTCGAAGAAGGCCTGCCGCCCATCCACCTGGCTCGACGCACGCGGCGCTGCCGCCGCCTCTGCGTTGGCCGCCTCCACATGCCAATAGCAGTGCCTGACCGCGCGGGTTACCGCCACATAGGCCAGGCGCTGCACCTCTTCCTTCTGCGCGGTATCGAACGGTTGGGCATCACCGGCCTTGCCCAACCCGGCCTGGCGATACACCTGGTTCTTGTAGGGCGAACTGGTCAGGTACTGGCAGTCGCCCAGCATGAACACTGCATCGGCCTGCAAGCCCTTGGCACTGTGGTAGGTCAACTGGCGCAGCCGGCGCTGCTCGGCCGGCAACGCCGCCTCGGCGTGCAGCACGCCTTGCAGGTGCTCGTTCATCAGCGCCCTGTCGCTGCCCTTGCGGTACAGCATCATTACCGTCTCGCCACGCTGGTAGTGCTCGATCAGCGTTTCACCCAGGGCTGCCTCGTCACGGTCGAACACTTTTACCGGCGAGCCTGGCAACTCGGCCGCCGGCCCGCTGGCCCGGGCTTTCTTGCCGGCAATCGCCGGGGTGCCCTTGACCAAGTGTTCGGCCGCGTCGATCACCTGCTGCTGGCAACGGTAGTTGTCGACCAGCATCACCCGGGTGTTGGCCGGCGACGGGAAGGCCTTGGTGAATTCCATGAAGTACTTGGGCGAACTGCCACGCCAGCCGTAGATCGACTGCCAGTCGTCGCCCACGCACAGCAGCGACGAATGCTGGGTATGGCGCCCGGTGTGCAGCGCCGGGCCGCGACGACGGATCTCGGCGAGGCTGGCGCGAAGCCAGCTGACGATCTGCGGCGACACGTCCTGAAACTCGTCGATCATCAGGTGCGCCAGCGGCCGCAGCAACGGGTCAGGCAGCAGTTGCAAGTTTTCCGGGTTGTTCTCGCCGAACAGGGCGAACATGCGGTTGTAGCTCATCACCGGCGGCGACTGGTCCAGCAGGTGCGCCTCCAGGGCCTTCCAGTACAGGGCCAGGGCCTCGAAGAACAGCGCATCGCTGTCGCCGGACGGGAAGCTCATCGCCGCCACGGCCGTGTTCACCTCCAGGCCGAGGTTCTCGATGAAGTTCGCCGCACCGACAAAGGCATCGAGCAGCGGCGCCGGGGCCAGCTCGCCCTTGACCTTGTATTCGAAGCCGGGGCCGGCCACGGCATCACCGGCCAGCGAGGCTGCCAGGCGCCGGGCCATGGCGTAGTTGTCGAGCCAGATCAACGGCTGGTCGCAGAAGGCCTGCAACAGGGTGCGCTTGACCGCCCACTCGGCGCGCACTGCCAGCTTGGCGCCGGGGCGCTGGTACTGCGCGCTTTCCGCCGGGTCGAAGCCCAGCACGAGCAAAGGCCCCTGGCCGGCCAGACGGCCATGCACATGGAAGCGGCTGCCACGGATCTGGATGGTTTCGCGGCAGGGTTCGATGCCCTTGATCGGCCAGGCGCCGGCGGCGAACCACAGGTCTTCGATCACGTCGCACAGCTCTTCGTCGCGCTGGGCAGCCAGCTGGGTTACCTGGGCGCGCTTCTGCACATCGGGGTTGTTCGGGTCCAGCGGCTTCAGCTGAAGGGCTTCGCTGCGCAACAGGCCGACCAGCTCGGCAAAACGCGGGCTCTCGCCCAGCAGCGTGCTGTAGCACTGGTTCAGTTGCTGGCGCTGGGCATCGTTCAGGCGCAGGTCGAACGGGTTGCTCTCGGCCTCGGCCTCACGCCCGGCCGGCATCTCGTTGCCCAGCGTTTCGAACGCGCGCACCTGGCCAAAACCCGGCAGGCTGCGCACCAGCGGCAGGATGCGCGAATGGAACGTGCGCACCAGCTCGCGGGCCTGCAGCGGTTGCAGGTTGATCTGCCACAGAGCGAACACCTGCTGCAGGCGCTTGATGAAGTCCTTGCGCGACTCGCGGGTGAAGGTGACCACGGTCATCGCATCCAGCTCGTAGCCCAGGTAGTGGCGCAACAGCAGGATGCGCAGCACCAGCGAGGTGGACTTGCCCGCCCCGGCCCCTGCCACCACGCAGGTGGACGGTGTGTCGCTGAATATCAGCTTCCATTGCGCGGCACTGGGTTGCGCCTCGGCGGGCAGGCGCTGGGCGACATCGGCCTTGAAGCGCTTTTTCAGCTCGGCAGTCAGGGGCAGGCGCCAGTCATCGAACAGGTTGTCATCCCGGCCCGGCACTGCGGCGGTGTCGGGCCGGGTATCGCGGATCACCAGCACCTGGCGCCCGGCCTCATAACCTTCCACCCGCCCGCGTTCGAACCCTTCACGCACGCCATCGGCATGGCCACTGCGCTGGCCGCAGACGTGGCCGAGGAACCAGGAGTCGCGGTGCTGGGCCTGCAGGCGGGTCAGGCCGCGCCCCAGCAGGCGGGCCGCCAGGCGGCGAAACCAGGGCAGTTGGGCAGGAGGGGTAAGGTCGGCGGGGGCCTGGGGTTGCTCGTGGGCCACGGTCACTCCGTTGAAAAACAAAATCAGCGGGCATGTTCGCCGCATCGACAAAAAATCGCCAGCGAATGCTTGCAGATCAGTGGATTAGGCGATGAAGCGGATAAAACACTCCATCGCCATAAATCTATTTTACTGATTATTTTAAGCCGATATTTACGCTTATTTTCGATGCTTCTTTGACGCATCATGGCCTCATTCCACTGATTCAAGGAGCACGACCATGCTGCAACTGCGACCGTTCGAAAGCCTCGGCCACGCCAACCACGGCTGGCTCGACGCCCACCATCATTTCTCGTTTGCCGAGTACTACGACCCGGCGCGCATGCACTGGGGCAACCTGCGGGTGTGGAACGACGACCTGATCGCTGCCGGCAGCGGCTTCCCGCCGCACCCGCACCGCGACATGGAAATCATCACCTATGTGCGTGAAGGTGCGATCAGCCACCAGGACAGCCTGGGTAACAAAGGCCGTACCGAAGCCGGGGATGTGCAGGTGATGAGCGCCGGTACCGGCATCGTGCACAGCGAGTACAACCTGGAAGACGTCGACACGCGTATTTTCCAGATCTGGATCGTGCCGGAGCGCACTGGCGAAGCACCGCAGTGGGGTAGCCGACCGTTCCCCAAAGGTGAGCGTGGCGAAGGCTTCGTGACCTTGGCCAGCGGCCGGGCGGGCGATGAGGACAGCCTGCAGATCCGCACCGATGCGCGGCTGGTGGCTGCCACCCTGCGTGCCGGCGAAACTGCCGAGTACCGCTTCGATGCCGCACGCCGGGGCTACCTGGTGCCGGCCAAGGGGCTGGTGGAGGTCAACGGGCTGCGTGCCAAGGCGCGCGATGGCGTGGCGATCGAGCAGGAGGAGGTGCTGCGGGTGACCGCCATCGAGGACAGCGAGATCGTGCTGGTGGATGTGGCCTGAGGCCTGTCCTTGCAAGTTCGCATGTAGGTGTTCCCCTGTGGGAGCGGCCTTGCGTCGCGAAAGGGCCGCAAGGCGGCCCCGGCAATTTCGGCTGTGATGCCGAGATCCTGGGGCCGCTACGCAGCCCTTTCGCGACGCAAGGCCGCTCCCACACGATCACCACGGCCCGATAAGACCATGCTTTAACCTGTGGGAGATTACCCAGCCCTTTGGGCTGCGCTGTCGCACAGATAACTGAATTCGCAAGCGATCCTCGTACCCTGTGGGAGCGGGCGTGCCCGCGAAGAATCCAACGCGGTGCCTGGCACCGGCTCCGCCGGTGTTCGCGGCGGTTCGACGCCTCGACACGCCCGCTCCCACAAGGTCACTGCCAACTCAATGAGTTATGTGTTGTTCTATGAGAGGCGGCCCCGGCAATTTCGGCTGTGATGCCGAGATCCTGGGGCCGCTACGCAGCCCTTTCGCGACGCAAGGCCGCTCCCACAGAACTGTACATGACTCATTGAATTAGCAGGGACTCTGTGGGAGCGGCTTTAGCCGCGAACACCGGCGCAGCCGGTGCCATGCACCGCGTTGGATTCTTCGCGGCTAAAGCCGCTCCCACAGGGTACGCGGACCGCTTGCGAATTCAGTTCTCTACGTGACAGCGCAGCGCAAATGCATGCCCGCATGATGACTGCATGCACTAGCCTCGTGAGGCCACTTCGGCGAGCACCTCGGCCGAGGTGGTGACCTGGCGGAAGTGATGCTTCCACAGGTCGATGCCCAGCTTGCCCGACCTGTCGAGCGAAGAGCCTACCGTCATGTCGGTGACCAGGGTGGGCATCAGCCCCGCATCGAACAGGGCGAAACCGGCGGCCAGCACACAGGTTTCGGTCTGCAGCCCACATACCAGCACGCGCTCCACACCCAATTTCTTGATGTATTCGATGGCCTCGGCGCTCTGCCCGTAGCCATGCTTGACGAACACCTGGTCGGCCTCGACCAGGCTGTCGTCCTCGGCCGCCGGGTGCCAGCCAAGCTGGCGCTCGAACGGCGTGACCTGTTCGTCGTGCAACTCGACCGAGGCGATGGTGGGGATGTTCGCCGACAACCGGCGCAGGCCATCGACCAGCCACTCGGGCGGGCTGAAGGTGGACTGGACATCGACAATGAGCAAAACCTGGCGCATGGGCGGATTCCGGGCATGGGCAAAGGCGCGGAGTATAACGCGATCGCCTGTGGCAAAGGCCTCAATGCCACGCTGCCAGGCTGTCCCCCTGGCGGAAGAATGCCCTCAGGTGCTCGACGAAGCACGACACCTTGGCCGACAGGTTCAGGCGTTCCAGGTACACCGCATAGATATCCGCAGGCGGCGTGTGGTAATCGCCCAGCACCTCCACCAGGCGCCCGCTGCGCAGGTGGTCGGCCAGGTTCCACTCGGCCCGCAGCAGGATGCCCTGCCCGTCCAGCGCCCAGTTCAGGGCGACCTCGCCATCGTTGGTGCTGAGGCTGCCACGCACCTTCACCGACTCGCTCTGCTTGCCGCGGCTGAGCCGCCAGATACCGAACGCGGCGTCGTTCTGGCGCAACACGATGCAGTTGTGGCTGGCCAGGTCCTTTGGCGATTCGGGGGTACCGTGGGCTTCCAGGTAACCGGGCGATGCGCACAATCGGCGGCGGTTGGCCGCGATCTTGCGGGCGATCAGCCGCGAGTCGGGCAACTCGCCAAAGCGGATGGCCACGTCAATGGCATCGTTCGGCAGGGCAATGGGGCGGTCGGTCAGGTGCAGCTGCACCTCCACCTCGGGGTAGCGCTTGGCAAACGATGACACCGCCGGCCCCACGTGGGTACGGCCAAAGCCCAGCGGCGCATTGACCCGCAGCAAGCCCTTGGGCTCGGCGCGGCTGCTGGACACCTGCCGTTCCATTTCCTCGATCTCGCCCAGTATGCGCTTGGCATTCACCAGGTAAGTCTCGCCCTCGGCGGTAAGGCTGATGCTGCGTGTGGTGCGGTTGAGCAGGCGCACGCCCAGGCGCTGTTCCAGCTGGGCCAGGCGCTTGGAGACCGCTGGCGGGGTCAGGTTCAGTTCGCGAGCAGTGCCCGCCAGGCTACCCACCCTGATCAGCTGGGTGAAGAACGCCAGCTCCGATACCGGATTCATAATTAACCTGAGGGAAACAATGAGTTGAATTTCATTGTATTACAGCATTTTTTAAAAACCATTACCTTTTGCCCTGCGTGATTAACCACAAGAAAGCTGGGCTCTTCGGCCGCCAAGGCCAGGTGTGACCTGCACCCCTCACGAGCAGCCCGGCCGCCAGATAAATCCGACTCACAACAATAATTCGGAGACGGCAATGGCCAAGCGATTGTTCGGCAAGTTGTTCGGCAAGCTCTACGTACAGGTATTGATCGGCGTAACCCTCGGGGTGCTGATCGGGGTGTTCTGGCCACAGGTTGGCGCTGACCTGAAGCCCGTCGGTGACGCCTTCATCAAACTGATCAAGATGGTCTTCGCCCCGATCATCTTCGCCACGGTGGTGCTGGGCATCGCCAAGATGGAAAACATGAAGGAACTCGGCCGCGTCGGCGTGCGCGCGCTGATCTACTTCGAAGTGCTGTCCACCTTTGCCCTGGTACTGGGGCTGGTGGTGGTCAACATCGTGCAGCCCGGCCAGGGCATGAACGTCGACCCTGCCACCCTGGATGCCAAGAGCATCTCCACCTACACCGCCGCGGCAGCCGGCAACAGCGGCGGGTTCATCGATTTCCTGCTGCATGTGATACCCGGCAGCGTGACCGATGCCTTCGCCAAGAACGAGATCCTGCCGATTCTGCTGTTCAGCACCCTGTTCGGCATCGCCCTCTCCCACCTGGGCCCGCGCGGCAAGCCAATGGTGGATGTGCTCGAAGCGTTCTCCCACGGCATGTTCTTCATCGTCGGAATGATCATGCGCGTGGCACCGCTGGCCGCCTGCGGTGCCATGGCCTTCACCGTAGGCAAGTACGGGCTGGGCTCGATCGTTTCGCTGGGCAAGCTGATGGCGACCATGTACCTGACCTGCTTCCTGTTCGTGGTGGTGGTGCTGGGCGCCATTGCCCGGCTGTGCGGCTTCAACCTGTGGAAGTTCCTCAAGTACCTGAAGGAAGAGCTGTTCACGGTACTGGGTACCAGCTCATCCGAGTCGGTAGTGCCGCAACTGATGAACAAGCTGGAAAAGGTTGGCGTTTCCAAGCCTGTGGTCGGCCTGGTGATTCCCTCGGGCCTTACCTTCAACCCGGACGGCCAGTGCATCTACTACACCATGGCCGCCATCTTCATCGCCCAGGCCACCAACACACCGTTGACCCTGATGGACCAACTGATCGTGCTGGGTGTGCTGCTGCTCACCTCCAAAGGCTCTGCAGGCGTAACCGGCTCGGGCTTCATCACCCTGGCCGCGACCCTGGCGACCATGGACAACATCCCGGTGGCCGGCATGGTCCTGCTGCTGGGGGTGGACCGCTTCATGTCCGAAGCCCGGGCCATCACCAACACCATCGGCAACGCGGTCGGCACCGTGGCCATCGCCAACTGGGTGGGTGCGCTGGACAAGCAGCGCATGGCCCAGGCCCTGGACGGCCAACTGCCGGTCGAACCCGCCCCCGAACCCGAGGCCGCTGCGCCGCACCCTGCCCTTGCACGCATGGAGGCCGGCACACCCGCACCCTGACCTTTCGAAAAACAGCAAAAAGAACCCGCCTTGTGATGCAGTGAGGAAATAATCATGGACAAAGAAACAGCCGTGTCATCGCTTACCGACGTGATGGCCAAGTTCACCGCCTATATCGGCAAGCGCCTGCCCCGCGACGTCAAGGAAAAGACCGCCAAGTTGCGCGCCGCCGAAACCAACCCGCTGGCCATCGCCGTGTACGACTCGATGGCCGACAACCAGGAATACGCCGACAAGCTCAACCGGCCAAGCTGCCAAGACACCGGCGTCATCCAGTATTTCGTCTCGGCCGGCGCGCGCTTCCCGCTGCTGGGCGAGATGGAAGGCATCCTCGAGAACGCCACCAGGGAGGCCACCATCCAGGGGCCGCTGCGCCACAATGCGGTGGAAACCTTCATCGAGAAGAACACCGGCACCAACACCGGCTCGAAGATCCCGTGGCTGGACTGGGAAATCATCCCCGATGCCGACTACGCCATCGTCGACGTGTACATGGCCGGCGGCGGCTGCACCCTGCCTGGCTCGGCCAAGGTACTGATGCCGGGGCAAGGCTATGAAGGGGTGACCGAGTTCGTCTTCGATGTCATTACCTCGCGCGGTGTCAACGCCTGCCCGCCACTGCTGGTGGGTGTAGGGGTATCGACCTCGGTGGAGACGGCGGCACGCCTGTCGAAGAAGGCCATTCTGCGCGAAGTGGACTCCAGCCACCCCAACGAAAGCGCGGCGATGATGGAAAAGTTGCTGGAGGATGGCCTCAACGAAATCGGCATCGGCCCGCAGGGCCTGACCGGCAACAGCAGCGTGATGGGCGTGAACATCGAGTCTTCGGCCCGCCACCCGTCCACCATCGGTGTGGCGGTGTCCACCGGCTGCTGGGCGCACCGCCGCGGCAAGATCCGCATCAACGCCGACCTGTCCTACGACATCCTCTCGCACGAAGGGGTAGTACTGTGAAAAAGATCCTGAGCACACCTATCAGCGACGAAGACCTGGCCAACCTCAACGTGGGCGATGTGGTCTACCTCACCGGCCAGCTGGTGACCTGCCGTGACGTTGCCCACCGCCGGCTCATCGAGCTGGGCCGCGAGTTGCCGGTCGACTTGCGTGGCGGCGCGATTTTCCACGCAGGCCCCATTGTCAGGAAGAAGGACGATGGCAGTTTCGAGATGGTCTCCATCGGCCCAACCACCAGCATGCGCATGGAAAAGTTCGAGAAGCAGTTCATCGAGCAGACCGGCGTCAAGCTGATCGTCGGCAAGGGTGGCATGGGCCCGGAGACCACGACCGGTTGCCTGGAGAACAAGGCAGTGCATGCAGTGTTCCCGGGCGGTTGCGCGGTGCTGGCGGCGACCCAGGTGGAAGAGATCGAGCGTGCGGAATGGCAGGACCTGGGCATGCCGGAGACGCTATGGGTGAACCGCGTGCGCGAGTTCGGCCCGTTGATCATCTCCATCGACACCAAGGGCAACAACCTGTTCGAGCAGAACAAGGCCCGGTTCAACGAACGCAAGGGGGCGGTGATCGAGAAGATCAACAGCCAGGTGCGGTTCATCAAGTAACTGCGTGCGACATGGGGCCGCTTTGCGGCCCATCGCGACACAAGGCCGCTCCTACAGGGGATCTCCTGTAGGAGCGGCCTTGTGTCGCGACGGGCTGCGCAGCAGCCCGTGCATTTCAAGCCGACAGCTTTTCCTTCGGTTCCTCAAACCGACAGGTTGAAGTCCGCTGCGGTCACTGTGGTTGCATCCGCCACTCCCACCAGGCGGATGGAGTCGGTAGCACCGATGCTGACCAGCGTGTCCGCGCCGTCATCGGCGATGGTAACGTTGGCGGCAAAGGTGGCCGCGGTGATGTTGAAGGCCGTGATATCCAGCAGGTCCTGCCCACCTGTCGCATCGCTGTCGAAGTTGATGATCAGGTCATTGCCGAAGCCTGCGGCGAACTGGAAGACGTCATTGCCATCAGTGGCCATCATCGTGTCATCGCCCGCGCCGCCGTTGACCGTGTCGTTGCCAGCCGCACCGTTGAGGAAGTCACTGCCGTTACCACCCGACAGGATGTCGTTGCCATCATCGCCGAACAGCGTGTCGTTGCCTGCCCCACCGTTCAGGATGTCGACACCGAGACCACCATCCAGGCTGTCGTTGCCGTCGCCACCGTTGAGGGTGTCATTACCTGAGCCACCAGTGATGACGTTATCCAGGGCGTTACCGGTACCGGTGAAGTTGGCGGCGCCGAAGTACCTCAGATTCTCCAGGTTGTTGCCCAGCGTCCAGCTGGTCAGCGTCGTGCGCACCAGGTCGGTACCACCGCCGGCCTGTTCCACGAGCACGTCGCCGGCATTGTCGACTACATAGCTGTCATTGCCGGCGCCACCCACCAGTTGGTCGATACCCGCACCACCATTGAGGAAGTCGTTACCGGCTCCGCCGACGATGGTATTGGCCAAGGCATTACCCACGCCGACGAAGTTGCCGGTGCCGGTAAAGGTCAGGTTCTCGAGGGTCGCGGCCAAGGTGTAGGTTGCCAGGCTGGTCTGCACCTGGTCCGTGCCGCCGCCAGCAGCCTCGGTGACAGTGTCACCCAGGTTATCGACAACATAGGTGTCGTTGCCGGCACCACCTGTCATGGTATCTGCGCCTGCCCCACCGTTCAGGACATCATTGCCCGAGCCGCTGGTAATGACGTTGTTCAGGGCGTTACCGGTACCGACGAAGTTGCCGGCGCCGAAGTAGGTGAGGTTCTCCAGGTTGTTGCCCAGCGTCCAGCTGGTCAGCGTCGTCCGCACCAGGTCGGTACCAGCCCCTGCCTGTTCCACTAGCACGTCCCCGGCATTATCGACCACATAGCTGTCGTTGCCGGTACCGCCTACCAACAGGTCGATCCCCGCACCGCCGTTAAGGAAGTCGTTTCCGGCTCCGCCGACGATGGTGTTGGCCAGGCCATTACCTACACCTGCAAAGTTGCCGGTGCCAGTAAAGTTCAGGTTTTCCAGGGTTGCCGCCAGGGTGTAGCTCGCCAGGCTAGTGCGCACCAGATCGGAGCCACCGCCCAACACCTCGACGACGATGTCTGCGGCGTTGTCGACGACAAAGGTGTCGTCACCAGCTCCGCCGATCATTGTGTCCGTACCGAGCCCGCCGTTGAGGGTATCGTTGCCGGCGTTGCCAGTGAGGATGTCATTACCTGAACCGCCAGTAATGACGTTGTCCAGGCCGTTACCAGTACCAACGAAGTTGGCGGCTCCGAAGTAGGTCAGGTTCTCCAGGTTGTTGCCCAGCGTCCAGCTGGTCAACGTCGTGCGCACCAGGTCAGTACCACCGCCTGCCTGCTCCACGAGCACATCGGCAGCATTATCGACCACATAGCTGTCGTTACCGGCACCACCCACCAGCTGGTCGATACCTGCACCACCGTTGAGGAAGTCGTTGCCGGCACCACCGACGATGGTATTGGCCAAGGCATTACCCACACCCGTGAAGTTGCCGGTGCCGGTGAAGCTCAAGTTCTCCAGGTTAGCGCCCAAGGTGAAGCTTGCCAGGGTGGTCTGCACTAGGTCCGAGCCCCCGCCAGCCGCCTCGCTGATGGTGTCACCAGCGTTGTCGACGACGAAGGTGTCGTTGCCAGCGCCGCCCGTCATCGCATCTGCACCGAGCCCACCATTGAGCACGTCATTGCCGGCACCGCCGTCGAGGATATCGTTGCCCTCACCGCCATCGAGCGTGTCGTTGCCATCACCACCGAACAACTGATCAAACCCGGTCAGGCCGATGAGCGTATCGTTACCAGCCAGACCAAGCAGAACGTCGTCACCCACTGTGCCGGTCAGGGTATCTGCGGCGGTTGTACCAACCAGCGTCACGCCTGGCACCCCCGGCACTTCCGCCGTCGCTGCAGAAGTCACAGTTTCCTGGGCGCCGAAACCATCGGTGTAGCGCACCAGCACGCGCAGTTGGAAGTGGGCCTGCGACGGACCTGGGGTAAAGGTAGCGGCAGTCGCACCAACAATGTTACTGAACGACGTACCAGTACCTTGCTGCCACTGGAAGCTGAACGCCCCCAGCCCGTCCAGGTCGGCAATACTGCCGGTAAGCGCCGTCAACGTCTGCCCCAGGGCTGGCGTGGTGTCGCTGATCAGCACGGCACCGGTAGGCGCATCGTTGACGTTGGCCACCGGGTCGAGGATGTCGGAGGCGATGCTTTCCTGCACCCCGACGTCATCCACATAGCTGACCACCACCCGCATGTTCTGCCCCACCTGTTCCTGGGTAAGGACAAAGGTGCTGCTGATGGCGCCGGCAATATTGACCCAGCCGAGCCCGCGGTTGGACTGCCACTGGAAGGTGAACTGCGGGTTGCTCAGGCCGTCGGCATCGACGATGGTCGCGGTGTTGGCGGTGAGGGTCTGGTTCTGCACCAACAGCCCGGTCACGGTCGGCCCGGCGGTCGGCGCGCTGTTCGCCGACGAATCGACGATTTCCAGCGTGCCCTTGGCGTCCTGGTACACCGCCCGTACGCGGATGTTCAGCCCCGCCACATCGTCCGTGACCCGGTAGGTGGCGCCGGTGGCCCGGGAAACTTCGCCGGCAGCGACGAAGGTGATGTCTTCATAGACACCCGAACCTGGCAGGGTCTCGACTTGCCAGTAGTACGCCACTGGGCCGTTGATGGCGCCGCTCGCATTGGTGGCGCTGACATTGTCGGCATCGTGCACCGCCACGTTGCTCACCCGCAGCAACTGGCCGCTGACCGATGTGTCGTTACGCAGGCCGGTGACAGCGTCGAGGATCGCCAGGTGGCCCGTTGGGCCGGCGTTGACCGCAGTGCCCACACCGGAGGCCTGGGCGCTGTCGGAGAACTGCAGGCGCTCGATACCGGTCAGGCGGTCGACACCATCACGCCCGTCCACCAGGTCAGTGACGATCACCGAGTTGCCATCGACCACCACGCTATAGTCGGTGGCTACCCCCGAGAACACCGCCGTGTCGTAGCTGTCGGTGCCGCTCAGGATTTCACGGACGATCACCAGCTGGCCCGGGTTGTAGGTGCCATTGAGCATCAGCGGCACCATCGGCTCCATGCTGTCGAAGCTGGCGATTTCCGGGCCGGTGCCGTCGCTGTTGGCGCGCACGCTGATGCGCACGTTCAGCCACTTGTCACCGTCGAGGATGTCGTCGCCGCCACGGCCTTCGATCAGGTCGCTGCCGCTGCCGCCGAGGATGATGTTGCCACCGTCGTAGAACGTTGCCCCGGCAGCCAGCAGGCCGGCCAGGCCGTCGATCAGGCTGATGTTGGTCAGCACGCTGCCGTTGGCGCCGTTGGTCGGCAAGGTGGCAGAGGTTTCGCTGTCACCGCGCAGGAAGTCGCCATGGGCCGAACCCGACAGGCCTTCCATGATGTCGAAGCGCACCAGCGCAGACGCGCCCGAGCCAGGTACCGGCGGCACATCGAAGAAGCGATCGCTGAAGTCGGCAGTCACGCCCTGGGCCAAGCCCTTGAAGGTCGCCCAGTCGTAGCCGGAACCACCGATGTAGCGGTCACCGAAGCCCAGGCTGCCGACCATGATGTCGTCGCCGCCTTCACCGTTGAACTTGTCGTTCTCGTTGCCACCGATGAACACGTCGTTGCCGATGATCGGGTCGTTGCCGAGCGGGTCGAAGTTGTCGCCAGGTGCACCGTCCGAGGTGCCCTTCTCGATCCAGTCGTCACCTTCGTTGCCCATGTCCTGCTCGTTGGCCTTGCTGCCGAGGATAAAGTCGTTGCCCTGGCCGCCAATGGCTTCGGAGGCGTCCTCACCGGTGACGATGAAGTCGTTGCCGAAACCGCCGATGATCAGGTTGACGCCATTACCGCCGTGCAACACATCGTTGCCGTCGCCGCCCTGGATGTTGTCGTCACCACCCATGTCGCTGATGATGTCGTCGCCGGCACCACCACGCAGCTGGTCGTTGCCGTCGCCACCCTCGATGCGGTCGTTGCCGCCATCGCCCCAGACCGTATCGTCACCCTCGCTGGACACCAGGATGTCGTCACCCTCGGTGCCGCCCAGCACGATGTGCTCGGCACCGGCATAGCGGATGTAGTTGGTGTCCGGCCCTGCCGTCAGCGGGCTGTCGCGGAACACCACCTGCTCGCCGTTTTCGCCCAGTGGGTCGAGGTTGCCCAGGCCTTCGTTGAACTGCTTGCTCTGGTCCACTTCCAGGTAGAAGCCCGGGTCGGAGAACACCAGGCCCGGCAGGTGGGTGGCCGAGGTGTTGGCCATGATCAGCTTGGCGAACGAGTTGCTTTCCAGCTCGGCGTTCATCGACAGGCCGGCGGTGCGCTCCAGGTAGTAGAAGCGGTCGCCATCCTGCAGTTTCTCCATCTGGTTCTCGAACACAAAGTTGAAGGTGCTGCCGAGCATGCCGCCGAACGGGGTTTTCGCTTCGGCCAGGCCGCCGATCCACAGGTCGATGGCATCGACCCCGGTCACGGTCACTGCCCTCAGGTCATCGGCGGTACCCAGCACGCCATCCCTGCCAGGCAGCGTGACGTTGGCGTAGGCTCCGGTGCTGTTGAGGAAGTCCAGGCGATCGGCCGGCGCGCCGTCGCCGCCGAACACCAGGGCCATGGCCGCCGCGCGTTTCTCCAGTAACGTGGTGGCCCCGGTGATGGTGCTATGGGTGCCGTAGGCGGCGATGAAGTTGATCAGCGACTCCGGATGCTTCAGGTGCTGCACCAGGTCGACCCAGCTGGTGTAAGGCTTGAGCTGGGTATCGCCGGTTTGCGCGTAGATGTCGCGGCGCACAGCGTTCAGCGAAGGAATACCGACGTCGCGGCCACGGGCGATGTTGATCGCCGGCAGGTCCAGCGGCAGACCGAGCAGGTTGTTGCGCAGCGCCTCGGTGACGAACTCGTCGATCTCGTTACCGGCCTGGCGGGTGACCCCGCGCACGATGGCACTGGTGGCATCCTCGGGGGTGACGCCACTGGCGGCATACGCCAGCGGGTTGAGGAACGCCGCGATCAGGCCCAATTGCTGGTCGGGGTTGGCGCTGGCCGGGTCGCTGATGACGGTGAAGTCGACGTCGAAGCGGTCGACGGTCTCGGTCAGCATCGAATGGCCGAAGCGGTACACGGTGTGGGCGAATTCGGCCACGATCGACGCATCGAGGTCGACGTCATACACCTGGGTCGGGGCGAAGAACAGGTCGACCCGCGGTTGTACGGTGCGGGCGAACTCCTCGAACACCAGGTGCTGGTACTGCATCTCGGTACCGAACTTGGCGGCCTGGAACAGCCGCTCGCCATTCCACACCAGCGCGTCGATTGCGGCCTGGTCGGCCGGCAGCACGGTTATCGGGTTGAGCAGCCACTCGTTGATGAAGGCCAGGTCACCCGAATCGAGCACGGTGTCCATGGTCTGCGCCACCAGCCGGTTGTGCTCGGAGTGGAAGATCGCATGCACGGCAGTCAGGCCGATGTTCTCGTTGACCCGGCCGTCGCCGGCGATGTAGTGCGCATCGAGCAGTTCGTTGTCGTAGGCCAGGTTGGCGCCAGTCTGCGGGTTCACCGGCACGGCATTGCCCACATCGGTATCGGCATCAGGCACCAGTACGCCGTTGCTGAACACCGGCACGGCATTGTGGGCGATGTCGGCAAGGAACTGGTGACCGGTGCGCACGGCATTGGTCAGGTCGATCGGCGCCAGCGGGTTGCCTTCGACCTGCTGGTCGTCGGCCGTGCCGGCAATGCCGTCTGCCCCTTTCATGATCACCATCGGGAAACCGTTGGGCCCCTTGATGAAGTTGCCGTAGGCATCGGTCGCCAGTAGCGGCACGTTGTCGACGTCTGCGTCGGTCAGGTTGATGCCCAGCACGTCACGGGCTTGGGCCTTGACCACCTTCCAGGTCGCCATGCCACCAATTTCGGTGTCGTCGGCGGTACCGTAGCGGCCGTCGGCGCCCAGGTCCCGGTTGGTGATCAATCGGCCGGTGGCGATAGGCCCGTCGTCGGTCAGCAGATAGCCGCGCAGGAACACCTGGTGGGAAGGATGCGAGCTGTAGGTCTGGTTCTGATCCACGAACGGGGTGGTGGTATTGGTGTGCTCGTGGATGTCATCGGCGTTGCCGAGGATGCCATCCGGCCCAGGCAGGTTGGTGGCACGGGTCACCACCATGAAGTTGGCGGAGCCACCTTCCACGAACAGCGGATCATCCGGCTGCAGCGGGATGAAGATGGTGCCCGAGCCCCCCTTGGTGACCAGGTCCAGGCCATGGTCGAAGAACTGCCCGAAGAAGGTCATCCAGGCGTTGAACGGCGCAGACAGGCCAGCATCGGCGGCGGTGTTCTCGAACAGGTACACGTCGTGGTCGTCGGCGGTGCCGAACTGGCCGTCCAGGCCCGGGCTGGCGACGATGCGCACGCCGTCCTTGAGCACGTCGTCGTTGCCCACGGCACCGAAGTTGAGCACGCCGTCCGCACCCGGGTCATACGCGGTGGCATAGGCCGCCGGGTTGTTGGAAGTCTGGTCGACGACCAGGTTGCTGATGGTGCGCGGCTGCGAGTCGAACACCGGGCCGCTGGTCTGCTCGTAAGACGAGCCCGGAATGGCCGGCGAGCCAGGGCCGAAGAAGCCGGCCGGTGCACCTTCGGCCGGGTTGAACACCGGGTCGGTCAAGCGCGGGAAGACGTTGTCGGCGGCACCGAACTGGGTGTTGTTGATGCCGTTGAGGTTCATCAGGTTGTTGTTCGAGCCATCCACCGCACGCAAGCCCAGCGGCGCACGGATGTTGGGCAGCAGCGAGAGGATGTCTGCCCCGTTGGCATCTGCCTCGGCGATCTTGATCTGGTCGAGGATGAAGTTGAGGTCGGAACGCACCATGTGCAGCCCGGCACCGCCAGCAGTGGCATCCGCCACCGGCGTGGCTGGCGTCGGTACCACAGGCGCGCCCGGTTGCACCACGGTAGTGGGCTGGGAGAACAGCACTTCGGTGGTGCCATGGGCGTCCTGGTAGATCGCCTTGACCCGCAGCGACAACCCGGCCAGGTCCGGCGACACCTTGAACGTGGTGCCGTCGGCACTCTGGAACGCCAGGTCGCCGGCCGGCAGCAGGATGATGTCTTCGAACACGCCACTGCCCGGGGTGGCCTCGAACTGCCAGTAGTACGACACCGAACGGTCGGCGAGCGTGCCCAACGGGTTGCTGGCGCTGATGTTGTCGGCATCCAGCACGCCGGCCACGTTTACCGTAAGGACATCGCCCACGGTGATCGCACCGCCATTGCCATCAGTAATGGCCGGGCTGCCGGTAGGCTGCGCATTCAGCCCCTCCACCAGCACCCGCTGGCTGTCGGCGAACTGCAGGCGCTCGATGTGCAGCAGGGTATCGACGCCATCGCGGCCATCGACGTTGTCGGTCACTGTCCAGACATCATCGGAAGTGTCGAGCGTACCTTTGGTGTTCTGCGTCACCGTGTACTCGCTCTGCACACCCGAGAACACTGCCGTGTCGAACGCCGCGCCTCCCGTCGAGGTGCCGGGCAGGATTTCCCGCACGGCCTTGAGCTGGCCTGGGTTGTAGGTGCGGTCGAGCATGAACGGAATCATGTCGACCATGCTGTCGAAGCTGGCGATCTCAGGGCCGGTGTGGTTGACGTCTCCTGGGGCATACACGGCGATGCGCACGTTGAGCCACTTGTCACCGTCGATCAGGTCATCGCCCCCACGGCCTTCGATCAGGTCGCTGCCGTTGCCGCCGAGCATGATGTTGCCGGTGGCAAAGCCGGTGGTTGGCAACCCGGCATCGGCCAGGAACTGCTGCAGGCCACGGATCAGTGCCACGTTGGTCAGCGCACTGCCGGTGGCACCGCCGTGGTTGAGGATGGTCACGGCATCGACATTATCGCCCTTGAGCACATCGGCGAAGTTCGAGCCGGACACGCCCTCGACCTCGGCAAAGCGGTCGAGGATGGAAGCCGGCGAGGCGCCGACCGGGTTGAAAATACCGGTGTTCTGGTTCGGTGCGTTGCCATGGGGTTGAGCCAGGGCGGCCAGGGTCAGGTCGACGGTGACGCCAACCTGGTCATTCTTGTTGGTAATCCAGTCGAAGCCGGACATGCCGTCCATCTTGTCCTGGGCGTCGCTGCCGACAAAGATGTCGTCACCGCCCTCGCCGATCATCTCGTCAAAGCCACCGCCACCGACGAAGATGTCGTTGCCGACCACTTCGTCACCCAGCAGCGGCGCAAAGTTGTCGCCGGGCGCACCGTCCTGGGTGCCCTTCTCGATCCAGTCGTCACCCTCGTTGCCGGTCGGTGGCAGGTTGGTCTTGGCGCCGAGGATGAAGTCGTCGCCCTGGCCGCCGAAGGTGGTGCTGATGTCCTCGGTGGTGATGATGAAGTCCTGGCCGTTGCCGCCCAGGATCAGGTTACCGCCCACCAGCATGCTGCCGGCGACGATCACGTCGTTGCCGTCGTTGCCTTCCAGGCGGTTGTCGCCAAAGGAGTCGGTGATGATGTCATCACCGGCACCGCCCAGCACCGCATCATTGCCCGCACCGCCTTCCAGGGTGTCGTTGCCGGCGTCGCCGTAGACAGTATCGTCGCCCTCACCGGAGATGATGATGTCGTTGCCGGAAGTGCCGCCCAGCACCACGTGGTCTTCGCCGGTGTAATGCAGGAAGTTGGTGTCGGTGCCCACCGTATCGGGGTTGTCGCGAATCACCAGCGGCACCACTTCGACGCCGTTGATCATGATGCCGCCCGTCGGGTCGGCCCGGCCATCGGCCCCCAGCCCGGTGAACTGGTTGGCCTGGTTCACCTCGAGGGTGAAGGTCGGCGTGAGGAACACGGTGTTGGACAGGTGGGTGACATCGGAGTTGAGCATGATCAGCTTGGCGAAGGAGTTGTTCTCCAGCTCGGTGCCAAAGTTCATGCCCGCGGTGCGCGACAGGTAGTAGAACCGGTCGCCGTTCTGCAGGGCTTCCAGCTGGGTCTCGAAGACGAAGTTGAAACTGGAGCCGAGCATGCCGCCGAATGGCATTTTCTGCTCGGCCAGGCCGCCGACCCAGAAGTCGATGTCATCGACGCCGGTCACGGTCACTCCGGTGATGTCATCGGCGGTGCCGGGGATGCCGTCCGCGCCGACCAGTGTCACGTTGGCGTAGGCGCCGGTGCCGTTGAGGAAGTCCAGGCGGTCCGCTGGCGCGCCGTCACCGCCAAGCACCAGCGCCACGGCGGCGGCGCGCTTGGCCGCTTCGGTGTCCGCCCCGGTGATGGTGGCGTGGGTACCGTAGGCGGCGATGAAGTTGATCAGCGACGCCGGGTGCTTGAGATGGTCGGCAAAGTCGGCCCAGCTGATGTAAGGCTTGAGCTGGCTGTCGCCGGTCATGGCATAGAAATCGCGCCGCGCCTCGTTGAGGGTGGGGATGCCGGTGTCACGGCCACGGGCAATGTTCAGCGCGGGCAGGTCCAGCGGCAGGCCAAGCAGGTTGTTGCGCAGCGCCTCTGTGACGAACTCGTCGATTTCGTTGCCCAGCTGACGGGTGACGCCACGGATGATCGCGCCGGCCGCTTCGTCGGCGGTAGCGCCACTGCCGGCGAAGGCCAGCGGGTTGAGGAAGGCAGCGATCAGGCCGAGCTGCGGGTCGCCGTTCACCGGGGCGAACGCCGGATCGAAGCGGTCGACGGTCTCTGTCAGCATCGAGTGACCGAAGCGGTAAACCACATGGGCGAACTCGGCGAGGATGGCCGGGTCGATCGAGGTGTCGTAGCCGTTGGGGGCCAGGAACTCGTCGATCTGCGGCTGGATGGTACGGGCGAACTCTTCGAACACCAGGTGCTGGTACTGCATCTCGGTGCCGAACTTGGCCGCCTGGAACAGCCGCTCGCCGTCCCATACCAGCGCAGCGATTTCGGCGGGCGTGGTGGGGATGGCAGCGACATCATCGATCAGCCACTGGTTGAGGAACGCCACGTCGCCGGAAGCCAGCAGGGTGTCCTTGGTCTGCTGCACCAGGCGGTTGTGCTCGGAGTGGAACACATGGTGCACGGCAGTCAGGCCGATGTTCTCGTTCACCCGGCCGTCGCCGGCGATGTAGTGGGCGTCGAGCAGTTCGTTGTCGTAGGTCAGGTTGTTGCCACCCGGCCCCACCGGCTGTGCGTTGCCGACGGCAGTATCGGCGTCGGCCTGCAGCACACCGTTCACGATCACCGGCGCGGCGTTGTGAGCGATGTCGTCGAGGAAGCCATGCCCGGTGCTCACGGCATTGGCCAGGCTGATCGGCGCGTCGCGGTTGCCTTCGACCAGCGTGGTGACGTCGTCGGCGGTACCGGCTATGCCGTCGGCGCCATTGCTAACGCGCATCACCACCTGCGGCATGCCGTTGGGCCCGCGCACGAAGTTGCCGTAGGGGTCGGTGGCCAGCAGCGGCACGCTGTGCACGTCGGCGTCGGTCAGATTGATGCCGAGCAGGTCGCGGGCCTGGGCCTTGACCACCGCCCAGGTGGCCATGCCACCGCTTTCGCCGTTGCCATCGTCGGCGGTGCCGAAGCGGCCATCGGCGCCCAGGTCACGGTTGGTGATGAGCCGCCCGGTGGCTACCGGGTCGCCTGCGGCATTGAGCGTGTATTCACGCAGGAACACTTGGTGCGAGGGGTGCGAGCTGTAGGTCTGGCTCTGGTCGACGAACGGCGAGGTGGTGTTGGTCTGGCCATCGTCGGCGGTACCCACAACACCATCGGCGCCTGCGGTACGCACAGCCCGTGGCAGCACCATGAAGTTGGTCGGGCTGCCTTCGACGAACAGCGGGTCGTCCGGCTGCAGCGGGATGAACACGAAGTCGGTGCTGCTCTTGGTGACCAGGTCCAGACCGTGGTCGAAGAACTGGCCGAAGAAGGTCATCCAGGCGTTGAAGCCGGCGGTCAGGCCGACGTCGGGCGACACGTTGGGGATGAAGAACACTTCGGTGTCGTCAGCGGTGCCGAACACCCCGTCGATGCCGGGGCTGATCACCGGAGCGGCACCACCATTGGCCTCGACCGCGGCCGGGTTGTTCGCCGTCTGGTCGACGATCAGGTTGCTGATGGTGCGTGGTTGCGAATCGGTGACCGTGCCGGTGCCGGCATAGTCGCCGCTGAAGGAGGGGCTGAGCAGGCGCAGGAACGAGTTGTCGGCGGCACCGAACTCGCTCTGCCCGGTTACCAGGTTGTTGTAGCTGCCGTCCACGGTGCGCAGGCCGAACGGTACCTGGCTGTTGGGCAGCAGGTCGGTCAGGCTCGCGCCATCGGCGTGGGCTTCGGCGATGAAAATCTGTTGAAGGATGAACTCCAGGTCCGACTTGCTGAAATCTGCCATTTCAATTGCCCTCGATCTGTCCGGAGATGACACAGGGCAACAGGGTCCTTCCCGCGCCCAGTCAGTGTTGACGTGCGCAGATACTGGTTCGGTGGTCCAGGTTCAGTGGGCACAACACTCTTGTGCTGGCCCCCACTGGCCTCATCATTCGCAAGCCGGCACCCACCATCCGGGGAGCCTTGTTAAGCATGCGATACAGCTGTAACGCACATGCATCGACCCCAGCTCGCACAGGGCCCGAATACATCAGACTAAAGTCGCAGGCGAAAAGGTTGTCAATATCCCGTCGAAAAAATCATCGGCCGATGATAATGCGATGCAAATAGCTGTTTTTTTGGCACTTATGAAAAGTTCAAAGACTTCATAGAGCGAAACGATATTACCGGCTATGTCGCTGCAACCTACGCTCCAGCATGTGGGAGCAGCGCAGCGTTTTGGAGCATCCGCCATTAGAGCGATCCGCCTGCGAGCCAACCAGAAGCCACGATTACCGCTGCACGGGGCGCCGCAAGGGCTTCCCGATTTGTGATAAAGGGAGGCCCCGATGCACAAGCCACCACGCACTCGTTCCGAGCTGGCCGACGTGCTGTTCCGCCTGCGCCGCAGCTTTTTTGCCCTGGCCGCCTTCAGCGGCGTCATAAACGTCATGATGTTGACGCCAGCAATTTATATGTTGCAGGTGTACGACCGCGCCCTGGTCAGCCGCAACGTCACCACCCTGACCATGCTCACCCTGCTGGTGATCGGCTTGTTCATGCTCATGTCGGCCCTGGAGATGGTCCGTACCCGCGTACTGATCCGGGTCGGCAACTTCCTCGACATGGACCTCAACCGACGCATCTTCAGCGCTGCCTTCGAACGCAACCTGAGCCGCGCCGGCGGCAACCCGGCCCAGGCCCTGCAGGACCTTGCGCAGGTGCGCCAGTTTCTGACCGGCAACGGCCTGTTCGCCTTCTTCGATGCCCCCTGGACGCCAATCTACCTGCTGGTCTGCTACCTGATCCACCCACTGCTGGGGCTGGTGACGCTGATCGGCTCGCTGATCCTGGTGGGCCTGGCCTACCTCACCGAGAAGGCCACGCAAAAACCCTTGGCCGAAGCCAACCAGGCGGCCATGTCGTCGGCCAGCTATGCCAACAACAACCTGCGCAACGCCGAAGTGATCGAAGCCATGGGCATGCTGCCGGCGATAGGCAAGCGCTGGTACCAGGGGCACTTGCGCATCCTGCAGATGCAGACCCTGGCCTCCGACCGCGCCGCAATGATCAGCAGCACCGGGCGCTTCGTGCGCATCACCTTGCAGTCGGTGATCCTCGGTGCCGGCGCGCTGCTGGCGATCGAGGGCAAGATCACCCCCGGCATGATGATCGCCTGCTCGATCCTTACCGGCCGCGCCCTGGCCCCGGTTGAACAGGCGATCGCCGCGTGGAAGCAACTGCTGGGCTGCCGTTCCGCCTGGGGCCGGCTCAACGACCTGCTGCACGACTACCCGCAGCGGCCACCGAGCATGTCGCTGCAGCGGCCAATGGGCATGCTGGCCGTGGAAAACGTGATCGCCGGCGCCCCCGGCACCAACAACAACATCGTGCGCGGGGTCAGCTTCAGCCTGGTCCCGGGTGAAAGCCTGGGCATCATCGGCCCTTCGGCCTCGGGCAAATCCACCCTCGCCCGCCTGCTGGTAGGCGTGTGGCCGACCCAGGCCGGCAAGGTGCGCCTGGACGGCGCCGACATCTTCACCTGGAACAAGGCCGAACTTGGCCCGTGGCTCGGCTATCTGCCGCAGGACGTGGAGTTGTTCGAGGGCACCATCGCCGAGAACATCGCACGCTTCACCGAAGTGGACAGCGAAGCGGTGATCCGCGCTGCCCGCAGCAGTGGCGTGCACGACATGATCCTGCGCTTCCCGCAGGGCTACGACACCCGCCTGGCAGCCGACGGCAGCCCGCTGTCCGGTGGCCAGAAGCAACGCATCGCCCTGGCCCGTGCGTTGTATGGCGAGCCGAACCTGGTGGTGCTGGACGAGCCCAACGCCAACCTAGATGACGTTGGCGAAAAGGCATTGGTCGATGCGCTGGCCGAACTCAAGGCGCGCGGGGCCACGGTAATCCTGATTTCCCACCGGCCTAATGTGCTGTGCGCGGTCGACAAGGTGCTGATGCTGCGTGACGGTGCCGTGCACATGCTCGGCAGCCGCGACGAAGTGTTCGCTGCGCTGCGCAAGGCCAGCGTGATCCCGGCGGCGACCGCAGCGCCGCTGGCCTCGGTAAAAGCACGGGAGTGATCGATCATGCAGATGACCCAACACACCGAATTGATTCCCGCCGAGGCCCGCAACGGTATCGACCTGGACATGGGCCGGCCGGCACGCTGGGGCGTATGGATGGTCATCGCCGGCTTTGGCGGCTTCCTGCTGTGGTCCTGCCTGGCGCCCCTGGATGCCGGGGTGGTCGCCACCGGAACGGTCAAGGTCACCAGCAACCGCAAGGCGGTGCAGCACCTGACCGGCGGCACGGTCGAGGCGATCCTGGTGCGTGAAGGCGACATGGTGAAGAAAGGCCAGGAGGTGGTACGCCTGGACGCCCTGCGTGCGGTGGCCGAACAGGGCGCGGTCAGTGCCCAGTACATCGTCAGCAAGACCGTGGAAAACCGCCTGGAAGCCGAACGCGATGGCCGCGACAAGGTCACCTTCGACCCTGCCCTGCTCAAGCACTACGGCAACGACCCGCGCCTGCTGGCAGCCATGGACCTGCAACAGCGCCTGCTGGACACCCGCCGCGCCGGCCTTGCTGGCGAACTGAGCATCCTCGAGGAAAACCTGGCCGCCACGGCGGTGCAGCTCAAGGGCCTGCAGCAGGTGTACGGCGCCCGCGCCTCGCAGATCGGCTTCCTCAACCAGGAACTGCAAGGCACACGCGTGCTGGCCGCCGAAGGCTATGTGCCACGCAATCGCCTGCTGGAGCTGGAGCGCAACAATGCCGACCTGTCCGCCGGCCAGGCCGAAAACCTCAACAACATTGCCCGGGCGCGCAGCCAGGCCACCGAGATCAAGCTGCGCATCCTGCAACGCCAGCACGACTACCTCAAGGAAGTGGAATCGCAACTGACCGATACCGCCAAGGAGAACACCACCCTGGCCGATCGCCTGCGCGCGCTGGACTATGAAGTGACCCATACAGTGATTCGCTCGCCGATCGACGGCATGGTCCAGGCCCTGAGCATCGCCACGGTCGGCGGCATCATCCAGCCTGGGGCCAAGATCATGGAGGTGGTGCCGCTCGACCAGCCGTTGCAGGTCGACGCGATGATCCCGGTGCAGGCCATCGACAAGATGGTGCCCGGCCTGGACGTGGACCTCGCCTTCCCGGCCTTCAACCATGCGAAGACGCCGAATATTCCGGGACGGGTCATGACCATTTCCGCCGACCGCCTGATGGACGAAGAAAGCAAGCAGCCGTACTACCTGGCCCAGGTGGAAGTGACGCAGGGCGGCATGGACTTGCTGGGCAGCAACCACATCCGCCCCGGCATGCCGGCCACCGTCACCATCAAGACCGGCGAGCGCAACCTGCTCAGCTACCTGCTCAAGCCGATGCTCGAACGCGTGGACGCCTCGTTCAAGGAGCAATGACATGAATCGCCCGTGCCTGATGTTGTGCCTGTTGGGGTTGTCCGTACAGGCCAGTGCCATGGACCTGAAGCAAGCCTGGGACCTGCTGCAGTACCAGGGCCCGATCTACCGCGCCGCGGTGCACGAGAAAGAAGCCGGCAGCGAGAACCGCGCCATCGGCGAAGCCGGCCTGCTGCCGCAGATCAACGCTGCGGGCTACTTCAACAAGGTCAATGGCAGCCAGCGGCAGAATGGCCGGGACAGCGACCTGGACTATGACTCCAAGGGCGCCAACGTGCGGTTGCGCCAACCCTTGTTCAACAAGCAGAAGATGGCCGAGTACCGCCAGGGCCAGCAACGTGCCGACTACAGCGTGGCGGTGTTCGATGCCAAGACCCAGGACGCGGCGGTGCGCCTGGCCGACGCCTACTTCGACGTGCTGCTGGCCAGCGAAACCATCACCCTGGCCAAGGCGAAGCTGAATGCCTTCGAAGAGCAACTGGCGTCGGCGAGGCGGCGCATGGAGCTGGGGGCCGGCACCATCACCGACATCGACGAGTCGGTAGCCCGTCGCGACCTGGCCGAGGCCGACCTGATCGAGGCCCAGGACAACCTGGTCAACGCCCGCCGCAAGCTGGAGGAATACATCGGTGAAACGCCGGAGTCGCTGACCACCTTGCAGCCGGGCTTCAGCACCCCGCCGCTGATGCCGGGCAACCTGCAGGACTGGCTGGTCAAGGCCCAGGCCGACAGCCCGCTGATCCATGCGCGCCGGCACAGCTACGAGCTGGCCGAAGAAGAAGTGAAACGCGCCCGCGCCGGGCACTGGCCGACCCTGGATTTCGTGGCGGGCTATACCGCCGGCAGCAGCCAGTCGATTTCCGAACTGAACCAGCGCAACCACTACAGCTCGATCGGGCTGGAGCTGAACATTCCGTTGTACAGCGGCGGCAGCACCAGCGCACTCACCCGCCAGGCCAGCGCCAACAGTTCCAAGGCCCTGGATGAACTGGACGCCACGCGCGAGGAAGTGATTTCCGGCACCACCCGCGAGTACCGCGGCGTGCAGAGTGGCGCCTTGCGCATTCAGGCGCTGGAAAAGGCCGTGGCGTCCAACGAACGCTCGCTGCTTTCGGCCCGCAAGGGTTTCCGGGAAGGCGGTACCAGCACCAACTCGGATGTGCTCAATGCCGAGGAGTTGCTGTTTGACGCCCGGCATGACCTGTTCGAGGCGAAGCTGAACTACCTGATGTCGCGGCTGCGCCTGGCATCGTCGGTGGGGAGCCTGGGGGATGACGATATCCAGCAGATCAACGATTACCTCGGGCCGGAACTGGTGGTGAGCAACTGACTATCGGGCAGCCCTGTGGGAGCGGGCATGCCCGCGAAGCAGGCGACGCGGTGGATGGCACCGGCTGCGCCGGTGTTCGCGGGCATGCCCGCTCCCACAGGGTATGCGGTGCCTACCGCATTCTGTTCCATTTCAGGCTATGATCGGTCACCCCGCCGCGGACACCCTGCCCCATGCCCGTAGACCTGCAAGCGTTATACCCCAGGCTGATCCACCTGATGCTGGACACGGTGTTCGTGGTCGACCGGGACAACCAGATCGTTTTCGTCAGCGATGCCTGCGAGGCGCTGCTGGGCTACCGGGCCTGCGAACTGATCGGCACCCCGATCACCGACTACATGCACCCTGACGACCTGGCGATCACCCGCGCATCGATCGTCCGGGTGATGAACGGCCAATCCCACTACGACTTCCGCAACCGCTACATCCGCAAGGATGGCGGTATCGTGCATATCCTGTGGGCCGCCTGCTGGTCCGATGAGGCCGATGCCCGCATCGGTGTGGCGCGGGATGTCACCGCCCAACGCCAGGCCGAGGAGGAACTGCGCTTCCTGGCCCACCATGACCCACTCACCCGCCTGGCCAACCGGGCCATGTTCAATGAGCGGCTGGACACCGCCCTTGCCGCGGCCCGGCACCACAACCACCCGCTGGCGTTGCTGTTCATCGATATCAATGACTTCAAGGACATCAACGACAACCACGGCCACAGCGTGGGTGACCGGGTGCTGTGCACCCTGGCGCGGCGCCTGGAAGGTTGCGTAGGTCCGACCGATACAGTGGCGCGGATGGGTGGTGACGAGTTCACCGTGCTGCTGACCGACTACGTGTCGCCAGAGGCCATCGCCGAGCAGGTGGCACGCATCCTGGCCGCCATGGCGGAGCCACTCGGCGCCGAGTTTGCGGGCATCGATGCGCCATCCTGCAGCATTGGCGTGGCCCGTTTCCCCGAGGACGGCAACGATGCCGACATGCTGCTGCGCCATGCTGATGGCGATATGTACCGGATCAAGCGACAGCACGCTGCGGCCGGCTGAGCGCTTTGGCGGCCGCCAGCGGAAACGAGCACGACGGAGATGACCATGCGCAACCCTGAAGACGCCTTGCTCGACAGCTGGCAGCACAACGCCCAGGCCTGGATCGATGCGGTGCGCAGCGGCAGTATCGAGAGCCGCCGCCAGGTCACCGACCAGGCCATCCTGCTGGCCATTCTTGGCCGCCAGCCCGAACGGGTGCTCGACCTGGGCTGTGGTGAAGGCTGGCTGCTGCGCGCGCTGGCCGACCGGGGTGTCGAGGCGGTAGGTGTGGATGGAGACCGGGCGCTGGTGGATGCCGCGCGTGCTGCAGGTTCCGCCGAGGTGCACCTGGCCAGCTATGCACAGCTGGCCGCCGGGCAGGCCTATGTTGGCAAGGACTATGACCTGATCTGTGCCAACTTCGCCCTGTTGCATCAGGACATCATCCCGCTGCTGGCGGCGATGAATGCGTTGCTGGCGCCCGGCGGTGCACTGGTGATCCAGACCCTGCACCCGTGGGGCGTGGCGGATGGGGATTACCAGGATGGCTGGCGGGAGGAGGCGTTTGCCGGGTTCGCCGGGGATTGGCAGGTGATGCCGTGGTACTTCCGTACCCTGGCCAGCTGGTTGAACGCGCTGGACATGGCGGGGTTGCGGCTGGTCAGCCTGCAGGAGCCACAGCACCCGCAGAGTGCGCTGCCGCAGTCGCTGCTGTTGGTGGCCGAGGGGCGCTGAACCGCAGTGGCTTTACCGGCCTCATCGCCGGCAAGCCAGCTCCCACAGGTACTGCACTGGCCTATCGGGCCGTGGTGATCCTGTGGGAGCTGGCTTGCCGGCGATGAGGCCGGTAAAGGCAGCAACTACAGGACCGGCTTGCGCGCCGCCCCGCTGCGGGCCTTGGCCATGGCTGCCAGGCGCACCGCAACGTTGGCTGCCCCGTAACCGGCATACCCCCCCTTGCGCTGGATGATCTCGAAGAAGAAACGCTCTTCGAACGGCTCGGTGTACACGTGGAACAGCTCGCCGCCCTGGGCATCGCGGTCGTACAGCACGTTGTAGTAGGCCAGTTCGCTGAGGAACTCGTCGTCGAAGTCGAAACGCGCCGCCAGGTCGTCGTAGTAGTTCAGCGGGATCTCCAGCAACGGTACCCCAGCCAGTTTTGCCCGCGCCACCTCGCGGAAGATGTCGTCGCAATCGAAGGCGATGTGGTGCACGCCCGAACCACGGTAGCTGGACAGCGCATGAGCGATGGCGGTGTTGCGGTTTTCCGAGATGTTCAGCGGCAGGCGCAGAGTGCCGCATTGGCTACGCAGGGCGCGGCTCTTGACCAGGCCATAAGGGTCCGGCAGGACCACTTCGTCGTCGGCAGCGAAATCGAACAGGCTCTTGTAGAACAGCACCCAGCTGTCCAGCGACTCGGCCGGCAGGGCCAGGGCCATGTGGTCGATACGGCGCAGGCCGCCGGTGGCCGTGGCGTTCTTGTCAAGGCTGAAGTCGGTGTCGTACAGGGTCTGGCCGGCAGTGCCCTGCTCCACCAGGTACAGCAGGCTGCCATCTGGCGCACGTACCGCCGGCACTTCGCACTCGTTGGGCCCGACCAGGCCACGGAACGGCTGGCCACGGAAGGCGGTGGCGCGCTTCAGGGCGGCTTGCTGGTCCTTGACTCGCAGCGCGGTGGCGCACAGCGACGGCCCGTGGGCCTCGAAGAAGTTGTGGCCGAAAGAATAGGGTTCGGCGTTCAGCACAATGTTGATATCGCCTTGGCGCAGCAACTGCACTTCTTTGCTGCGGTGCTTGCCGGCTTCGGCAAAGCCCAGACGCTTCAGCCAACTGCCCAGGCGCGCGCCGACGGCTTCGTCGACTGCAAATTCAAGGAACTCTACGCCGTCATAGGCACTGGCCGCCGGTGGTGTAAACAGCACACCGGGCTCGATCGAGGTACCTTCCTGCTCCAGGCGCAGGCGGGTGTGCTCTTCGAGGTACAGCAGCGAACGCAGGCCGTCGGCGGCATTCTGCCGGGGCGGTGCGGCGCGGAAGCCGTCGTTGAAGATTTCCAGCGACAGCGGCCCACGGTAACCGGTGGCAAGGATTGGCGCCAGGAAACCGGCCATGTCCATCTCGCCCTGCCCCGGGAAGCAGCGGAAGTGGCGGCTCCACTCCAGCACATCCATGGCCAGGATCGGCGCGTCGGCCATTTGCACGAAGAAGATCTTGTCGCCAGGGATGTCGCGGATCGCGCTCGGGTCGCCCTTGAGCGACAAGGTGTGGAAGCTGTCGAGGATCACCCCGAGGGCCGGGTGGTCGGCCTGGCGCACCAGGTTCCAGACTTGCTGGTAGGTGTTGACGTGGCGGCCCCAGGCCAGGGCTTCGTAGCCAATGCGCAGGCCGCGCTTGCCGGCGTGCTCGGCCAGCAGGCGCAGGTCGTCGACCAATAGTTGTTCTTCGCCCAGGGCATCGGCCTGGACGTTGCTGCATACCAGCACCAGGTCGGTGCCCAGTTCCTGCATCAGGTCGAACTTGCGCTCGGCGCGGTCGAGGTTTTTCTGCAGGCGGTCGCGGCGGCAGCCCTCGAAATCGCGGAACGGCTGGAACAGGGTGATGGCAATACCCAGGTCTGCGCACATCTGCCGTACCTGGCGCGGGCTGCCAGCGTAATAGAGCAGGTCGTTTTCGAAGATCTCGACGCCGTCAAAACCGGCGGCGGCGATGGCTTCGAGCTTTTCCGGCAGGGTGCCGCTCAAGGACACGGTAGCGATCGAACGCTGCATGGCGGGAGTTCCTTGTTGTTGGAGGGTTGAGGCCAGGGCTGCCTGTTCCGGCCCAATCGCCGGCAAGCCAGCTCCCACAGGATTGGCGCATGCCTTGTGGGAGCTGGCTTGCCGGCGATTGGGCCAGACCTGGAAAATCAGGACCACAGTTCCTGGCACGATCGATTATTCGCAGGTAAAGTCGTCGCTTCAATCTCTTTGTACGGAATGGTTAGTTTTGCGTTCGATTATCGCACAAAACCGGTTTTAGCGAATTGCCAGTCCACTGGCCCGTGGTCAACATGAACCACAGACGCAGGCACACCGACCCTCGCCTCCTGCCTTGGCGAATCTCCGGCGGAACCTGTGCAAACAACAATAACAACGGAGACAACGATGGCTCACTCCAGCTCTCAAGCCAAGAAAGCGACCGCCAGTGGATGGATAGGCTCGGCACTCGAGTACTACGACTTCTTCATCTACGCCCAGGCCGCTGCGCTGATTTTCCCGCAGATCTTCTTCCCCAACACCGACCCGAAAATGGCCATCATTGCCTCGCTGGCCACCTACGGCGTGGGTTACCTGGCGCGCCCGGTCGGCGCCTTCGTGCTGGGCCACTGGGGTGACACCCGCGGCCGCAAGAACGTACTGCTGCTGTGCATGTTCCTGATGGGCCTGTCGACCATGGCCGTTGGCCTGCTGCCCACCTACCACGACATCGGCCTGCTCGCCCCGGCCTTGCTGGTAGTGCTGCGCCTGATCCAGGGCTTTGCCGTGGCCGGGGAAATCTCCGGTGCCAGTTCGATGATCATGGAGCACGCACCGTTCGGTCGACGGGGCTACTACGCCAGCTTCACCCTGCAAGGCGTGCAGGCTGGCCAGGTGCTGGCGGCGGCAGTGTTCCTGCCACTGGCCTACTTCATGCCCAGCGAAGCCTTCAACGACTGGGGCTGGCGCATTCCATTCCTGATGAGCGCCATCGTGCTGATCGCCGGCTTCATCATTCGCAAGGAAGTGCACGAAACCCCGGCGTTCGTGAAGGAAGAGAAGCAGGACAAAGTCGCCAAGTCGCCGATCAGCGAGGCCTTCCGCCACAGCTGGAAGCACATGGTGCTGGTGATGTTCATGGCCTTGATGAACGTGATCCCGGTAGTCGCCACCATCTTCGGTGCGGCCTACGCGGTGCAGCCGGCCTATGGCATCGGCTTCGACAAGAGCGTGTACCTGTGGATTCCGGTAGTCGGCAACATCGTCGCGGTGCTGGTGATTCCATTTGTCGGCAACCTGTCCGACAAGATCGGCCGTCGCCCGACCATGATCGCCGGTTGCCTGGGCTCGGGCCTGCTGGCTTTCGTCTACCTGTATGCGATCAGCATTCAGAACGTACCGCTGGCGTTCGCCTCGTCGATCGTGATGTGGGGCATGGTGTACCAGGGTTACAACGCGGTGTTCCCAAGCTTCTACCCAGAGCTGTTCCACACCCGCTACCGCGTTTCGGCCATGGCCATCGCGCAGAACATCGGCACCATGCTGACCGCCATGCTGCCGGCGCTGTTCGCCCTGGTAGCCCCGCCTGGTTCGGACAACATCCCGCTGGTGGTCGGTGGCCTGGCGTTCTTCATCACCTGCGTGTGTGCCCTGGCAGCGTACATCGCCCCGGAAACCCATCGCCTGGCGATGGAAGACCTTGGCAACCCCGATGCCAAGCCGATGGACAAGACCGCGTATGAGGCTAGCCGTAAAGGGAGCTTTCAGGCGGTGAGCCACTGACAGATTGCAGGGGGCTGCTCTGCAGCCCATTCGCGGGCATGCCCGCTCCCACCTTGACCGCATAGGCTCCAGGTCTTGTGCGGTCCCTGTGGGAGCCCTTTCGCCGGCAAGCCAGCTCCTACCTTGACCGCACAGGCTTCAAGTCTTGTGCGGTCCCTGTGGGAGCTGGCTTGCCGGCGAAAGGGCCGCAACGCGGCCCCGGCAGTTTCAGCCCTTGACCACTTCCTGCAAGCGCGCCCAGAGCTGTTCGACATGCTCCCGCTCGGTCGGCAATGCGCCAATCGACACCCGCACCATCCACCGCCCATCCAGCGTCGCCGGCGTCACATAGGCATCCCCGGACGCGTTCAGCCGTTCGGCCCAGCCCTTGGTATGCGCATCCAGCGCCTCCCCTTCCAGCCCCGCCGGCCGATGGCGAATGCACAACGTCTGCAACTGCACCGGCGCCAGCACCTCCCACTCCGCCGCCGCGCCGATTTGCCCGGCCAGCCACTGGGCATTGTCCAGGTCACGCCGCAGCCGTGCCTGCAACGCCTCGACCCCCTCGCTGCGCAGCATGAACCATAGCTTCAACGCACGGAACCGGCGGCCCAGCGGGATACCCCAGTCACGCAGGTTCTTCACCTCGCCATCCACCGCCGACTGCAGGTAGCTGGGGTTGGTGCTCATCACCCGGATCAGGTGCTGCGGGTCGCGCACGTAGTAGATCGAGCAATCGAAGGCCACGCCCAGCCACTTGTGCGCGTTGACCACCAGCGAATCGGCCAGCTCGATGCCGTCCCACATCCAGCGGCATTCCGGCAGGATCATCGCCGAGCCGGCCATGGCCGAGTCCACGTGCAGCCACAAGCCATGGGCCTGGGCGATCTCGCCGATCGGCCGCAGCGGGTCGAGGGCCGTGGTGGCGGTGGTGCCGGTGGTCGCGACCACGGCGCAGGGCTGGTTGCCGGCGGCCAGGTCCTGCTCGATCGCCGCCTGCAGTGCTTCCGGGCGCAGGGCATGGCGTTCGTCGGTCGGGATCAGGCGGATGTTGTCGCGACCGAAACCGGCCAACAATGCGGCCTTGTCCACCGAGCTGTGGGCATGGGCGCTGACATAGACGATCAACGGCCTGGCCTGGGCTTGCAGGCCGCCGCGTACCAGTGCGTAGTCGCTGGCGCGTTCCCGCGCGCAGATCAGCGCCACCAGGGTACTGGTGGATGCGGTGTCCTGGATCACCCCGCTCCATTGGCCAGACAGGCCCAGCAACTGACGCAGCCAGTCGAGGGTGGTTTCCTCCAGCTCGCTCAGGGCCGGGCTGGACTGCCACGACAGGCCCAGCACGCCCAGGCCAGTGCTGAGGAAGTCACCGAGGACCGACGACAGGGTGCCGTTGGAGGGGAAGTAGCCGTAGAAGTCCGGGTGCTGCCAATGGGACAGGCCGGGCATGACCAACTGGTTGACGTCGTCGAGGATCGCAGCGAAAGGTTCGCCTTGCAGGGGGGCCTGAGCGGGCAAGGCGGCCTTGAGATAGCCGGGCTCGACCTGGGCCATGACCGGGCGCTCGCCGACGGTCTGGCGGTAGTCGGCGATCAGGTCGATCAGTTGGTGGCCGTACTGGCGGAATTGTTCGGGGGTCACCTGGGGTCTCCTGTGGGTGGTTCGCTGCCTGTACTGGCCTCTTCGCGGGTAAACCCGCTCCCACAGGTACTGCATCGTTTGTAGGAGCGGGTTTACCCGCGAAGAGGCCGGTACAGGCAACACAATGCCCCCAGTCTAGGCACCTATCCCCAGGCAAATAACCCCGCCTCACGCATACCTGCTATGGCAAACCCGCATGCCCACCCTGCACGCCAAACTGCGACTGGCGCCACAACTCGAACACCCGGTTGCGCAACCAGCGGTGTTCGGCCGAGGCCTGCAGGCGCTGGTGCCACACCACCCAGTAGCGCTGGCTGTGGTCGATGAAGCCCAGCGGCCGCCAGGCCAGGTCATGCAGGCGGCACAGCTGCCGGGCGATGTGCTCGGGCACGGTGGCCAGCGCCTGGCTGTTGGCGATCACCTGCACGGTGGCGGAGAAGAACGGCACTTCCAAACTGACCCGCCGTTGCAGGCCCTGGGCGCGCAAGTGGCGGTCGATGAAGCTGTCCTTGTCGCCTCCACCGGAAATACGCACATGCTTGTGCGCCAGGTAGTCGGCCTGGCTGAGCGCGCCGTGGGCGGCCAGCGGGTGGTCGTGGCGCATCAGGCACACCGCGCGGTCCTCGCCCAACAGGCGCCCGTGCAGGTTGGGTGGCGACTCGTCGAACAAGGTGGTGGCCAGGTCGATCTCGCCGCTGGCCAGCAAGGCGTACTGGCCGGCCTGCCAGGTGCGGTACTCCAGCGATACACCCGGCGCTTCGCGCTCCAGCGCCGCCACCAGCAGCGGCAGCATGTGCTCGGCCACGTAGTCCGAAGCGGCCAGGCAGAAACGCCGCTCGCAGCGCGCCGGGTCGAACACCGCGGGCTGGCGCAGGGCGTGCAGCTCTTCGAGAACCTGGCGCAGGGGTTCGACCAGGGCTTCGGCGTGTTCGCTGAGCACGTAACCACGGCCCTGGCGCACCAGCAAGGGGTCGTCGAAGGCTTCGCGCAGGTGGGCCAATTGGCGGCTGAGGGCGGACTGGCTGACGCCCAGGCGCTCGGCGGCGTGGCTGAGGTTCTTCAGCTGCAGCAGGTGGTCGAGGGTGCGCAGGTGGGCGAGGCTGAGGGAGGCGAAAGCGGGGTTCATCGGGGTTCGGCTCCAGACCGCTGGCGAGGGCTTTGCCCTCGTTTCGCGACACAAGGCCGCTCCTACATGGGTCATGCGTTCCCCTGTAGGAGCGGCCTTGTGTCGCGATGGGCCGCAAAGCGGCCCCAGAGAAGCAGATCAGTCAGTCAGACCAACATAAACGTTCTGCACGTCATCGTTCTCGTCGATGGCTTCGAGGAACGCTTCCACCTCGGCCAGCGCTTCGGCACTCAGGGTTGCCGCGCTCACCGGGTTCTTCGGGGTGTAGCCGATCTTCGCCGAGGTCACGGTGAAGCCGTGCTCCGGCAGGGCCTTCTGCACGGCGTCGAGGTCGGTGGTGTCGGTGATGAACAGGGTCGAACCCTCTTCGTCGCCTTCCTCGAAGTCCTGGGCGCCGGCTTCGATGGCCGCCATTTCCGGGTCGGCGTCGCCGTTCGGAGTGGCTTCGATCAGGCCGACATGGTTGAAGTCCCAGGCCACCGAACCGCTGGCACCCAGCTGGCCCTTGCGGAACAGCACGCGGATTTGCGCGACGGTGCGGTTGACGTTGTCGGTCAGGCACTCGACGATCAGCGGTACCTGGTGCGGGGCGAAACCTTCGTAGCTTACCGCCGAGTACTGCACGGCATCGCCGTCCAGGCCCGCGCCCTTGCGGATTGCGCGTTCCAGGGTCTCGCGGGTCATCGAGGCCTTCTTGGCCTGCTCGATGGCCAGGCGCAGGCGTGGGTTCATGTCCGGGTCGGCGCCGGACTTGGCGGCGATCTGGATCTCTTTGGACAGCTTGCCCATGATCTTGCCTTTGGCGTTGGCCGCGGCTTCTTTATGTTTGGCTTTCCACTGTGCGCCCATGTCGACTCTCTTGTTTCAGCGGCCGGTTCAGGAAGCGACCGGCCAAAAGTGGGTGCAGTTTATACGCCCTCTGGCCTGTGTTCGACAAGAAATCTCATCAGCCTTTATCGGCCTTGCCCGCCGCCGCGGCAAACCGCGCCAGGCGCACATCCAGCCTGCGCGGCCGCAGCCCACGGTCCTCGGCCCGCTCCTTGCGGCGGATGGCATTGCGCACCATCAGCGAGCCCAGGTAGCGAATCGGCTCGGGCGGGAACAGCCCCAGCGGCCCCTTGACCAGCGGCGAACGGGTCCATGGGTTGTCCAGCCCCAGCGCCAGCGACGACAGAATCTGCCCGCCCATGTGGCACGGCCCGACGCCGCTGCCGGAGTAACCAAAGCCGTAGAACACGTTGCCCTGCCCGTCCAGCCGGCCAAAGAACGGCAAACCGGTCACCGAGCGGTCGGACGGCCCGTTCCAGCTGGCCGCCAGCGGCACCTCGGCCAGCGCCGGGAAAAACCCGCCCAGGCTTTCACGCAGCAGCGGCCGGTACGGCGACGGCTGGTCGAACACCGGCAGCATGCGCCCGCCATAGGCGAAGGTATTGCCGCCCTTGCCGAGCATCAGCCGACCATCGGAGGTGTTGTGGTAGTAATGCACGAATATCCGCGAATCGAGCACGCTGATGCCGCTGTCCAGGCCGACCTGGTGCAACAGCTCGGGGCAAGGTTCGGTGATCACCATGTCGCTGGAAACAATCGCCACGCTGCGCTCGAACTGTGGGAAAGCCCGCGCCATCCAGGCATTCAGGCCCAATACCACGCGGTCGGCGCGCACCGTGCCATGGGCCGTGCGCACCTGCACCGGGGCGCCGTGCTCCAGGCCGGTCATGGCGGTGCCCTCATGGATGCGCACGCCGCGCTGCAAGGCCACCCGGCGCAGGCCGCGCACCAGCTTGCCCGGCTGCACCGTGGCCGCGGCCGGCGAGAACCAGCCTTCCAGGTGCCGCGCCGAACCCGCCAGGCGCTGCACCTGCTGCAGCGGCAGGCGGCGAAACGAATTGATCCCCTTTTGCTCCAGCGCGGCGATCACCGCGTCGGTGGCGCCGACCTGCGCGGCGTTGGTGGCGGTGTACAGCGTGCCGTCCAGGCGGTAGTCGCAATCGATGCCATTGGCCGCGCAGAACGCGCCGATCTCACCGATGCTGCGCTCGGACTCACGCACCAGGCGCACCGCCTCGGCCACTCCGAACAGCCGCTCGAGGGTGAAGTACTTGGCCGACCAGGACAACGCACAGCCACCATTGCGGCCACTGGCACCGGCACCGCAGATATCGGCCTCGATCAGCACGATATCCAGGGCCGGCACCGCTTCCTTGAGCATCAGCGCGGTCCACAGGCCGGTATAGCCGCCGCCGACGATGCACACATCGCAACGGGCATCGCCTTGCAGCGGCGGGCACACCGCCTCTTGCGCCGAATCCAGGGCCTGTTGCAGCCAGAAGGGTCTCATTCGCTCGCTTTCCTTTCAGGTACGCAGTGGCTTGATTGCCATGCTGGTATTCGGTGCCACGTCGGTACTTTGCGCAGCGCTGGCCGGGCGGCTGTTCCAGTGCGGCAGCAGCACCAGCGCCGAGAACAGCGCGCAGCCGGCGAACACGATGAACACCGTGACACCATCGAAGTACCCCGGCAGCAGCCCGCCAAGCACCGCCCCCACCGAACCGCAGCCGTTGACGAAGCCAGCTGCGGTAGCGCCAGCCTTGGCGGTGCCGAAGTCGATGGCCGCAGCGCCGCTGATCATCGAGTCCGGCCCGTACAGGGTCAGGCCCATGACGAACAGCAGGGCCACCACCAGCATCACACTGCCGGTGTGCATGGCCGCCATGAACGCCGCCAACGCCACGGTCAGCAACACCAGGCTGATGACACAGGCCGGCATGCGCCGGGCGCCGAACAGCTTGTCGGAGGCCAGGCCGATGATGATCGGGCCGAGCAGCCCGGCCAGTTCGAAGGCTGTCGGGATGATTGCTGCCCCCACCTTGCCCACCGAGGGCATCTGCTCGAAGACGATCACCGGCCCCCACAGCAGGATGGCGTAGCGCGCCGGCTTCAACAGGAAGTACGCCAGCCCCAGGGTCAGCACCGTGCGGTTGCGCATGATCTCCTTCAGCGGCGCCCACACGCTGCACAGGTTGCCGGCCGGGGCCATGCTCTGCGGCTCGGGCTCCACCGCCGGCAGGCCGACGTCTTCAGGCTTGTTGCGCTGCAGGAAGAAGAACAGCACGGCCACCAGCGCCACCACCGCGGCACTGGAGAAGAACGCCGCGTGCCAGGTACCGACCAGGGTATAGGCCCACCAGCCGGCGAACGGCGAGGCCACCAGGCCGCCGAAGGCATAGCAGGAGCTCCACAGGCCCAGCACCCGCCCACGCTGCGACGCCGGGAAGAAGCTGCCGATGTTCTTGCACAACCCGGCCCAGCCGGTGGATTGCGCCAGGCCCTGCACCAGCATGCAGGTGGCGAAGATCGGGAAGGTGGCGTAACTGCCCATCACCACCGCCGCAGCAGCAGAAATCAGAAGGCCGCCGAGCACCACCACGCGTGGGCCAAAGCGGTCGGCAAGCATGCCCCAGGTGAACTGGCCCACGGCGTAGGCGGCCAGGTAGATGGCGTCGAGGTTGGCCATGGCGGCCTTGTCGAGCATGAAGTCGGGGTCTTCACCGATGCCCAGCTTGGCCACCGAGAAGGCCTTGCGGGTGAAGTAGAAGGCGGCGTAGGCCAGCCAGGTAATGGCGAAAATCTGGATACGCCAGCGTTTGAACGCGGCTAGGGATTGGTTCATTTAAGTCTGACCTCTTGCTCAAGTGTGCCGGCAGAATGTGAAGAAACGCCTGTCTTGTTCTTGTGTTACGCACAGCGATGACGAGGCTGTCATCGGGTCAGATGGCGCCGTGTGGGTGCCATGGCCCTGGCGGCACTTGTGGTGCCAGCGTCGGGCTGACATGCATGGAAACAGTTGCGCTAAGATAAATAAAATCGATTTATCGTATTTCACACATAAGCCCAGCTTGTTACTGAGGTCGTCATGTCGGTTTCCCACGCACAACTCAAGGCCTTCCATGCCGTGGCCGTTCACGGCAGCTTTACCCGCGCCGCCGAAAAGCTGTTTCTTACCCAGCCCGCGGTGTCGGACCAGGTGCGCAAACTGGAGGAGCGCTTCGGCGTCTTGCTGTTCCACCGCAACAAGCGTTCGGTGCAGCTCACCGACCTCGGCGAGCGCCTGCTGGGCATCAGCCAGCGCCTGTTCGCCTGCGAGGCCGAAGCCCATGAACTGCTGCAGGATTCGCGTGCGCTGCACACCGGCAGCCTGGTGCTGGCGGTGGATGCGCCGGTGCACGTGCTGCCGCAGATCGCCCGCTTCTGCCAGCGCTACCCGGGCATCCAGGTGAAAATCGAGACCGGCAACACCGACGAATCGCTGGCCCGGCTGTTCAGCTACCAGGCCGACCTGGCACTGCTGGGGCGGGACGTCGACGATGAGCGGCTGCACTGCCTGCCGCTGCGCCGCGACCCGATGGTGGCGTTCGTCTCCCACCAGCACCCATGGGCCAGCCGCGGCGCGATCAGCCTGGCGGATCTGGACGATACGCCACTGGTGCTGCGCGAGCCCGGGTCGGTGACGCGGCAGACACTGGAAGAAGAAATGCAACGGGCCGGGCTGCGGATTCGCCCGGCGATCCAGGTGGAAGGCCGGGAAGCGGCGCGGGAAGCGGTGGTGGTGGGGATTGGTGTGGGGGTGGTGTCGGCGGCGGAGTTTGGTGCGGATGCGCGGGTGTGCGCCTTGCCGATCGTCGATTGCCAGCGGCACCTGACCGAGACCCTGGTGTGCCTGAGCGAGCAGCGCACGCGGCGGGTGGTGGCGACCTTCCTGCAGATGGTGGAGGAAGGGTTGTAAGCCTGTGCCGGCCTCTTCGCGGGTAAACCCGCTCCCACAGGGGCCGCACTAACGCTCAGATTGGCACGGTACCAGGCAGCTCTCACAGGTATTCCACAGCTCTCGATCTCTGTAAAGTACCTGTGGGAGCGGGTTCACCCGCGAAGAGGCCGGTACAGGCAACCCAACTATGCTGGGATAACCTCAACCCTCGGCACACAAACCATGCTCTACCGCCTTGCCGCCGACAGCCTGGTCCTGCTGCACCTGCTCTTCATCCTGCTGGTGCTGTTCGGCGGCCTGCTGGTACTGCGCTGGCGCCCTGCCCTGCTGCTGCACCTGCCGGCGCTGGCCTGGGGCCTGGCGGTGGAATGCCTGCACCTGGGCTGCCCGCTGACCACCTGGGAAAACCGCATGCGCAGCGCGGCTGGTGACGCGGGCTATCAGGGCGGCTTCGTCGAGCACTACATCTGGCCGCTGATCTACCCCGCCGGGCTGACACCGCACATCCAGCTGCTGCTGGGCACTTTCGTGCTGCTGCTCAACCTCGGCATCTACAGCTACGTGGCCTGGCGCTGGCGCCGCCCTAGCGGGTAGCGATCACGAACAGCCGCGGGAACGGCAACAGCACCTTGCCATCGGTGGCGGGCGGGTAGTCGCGCTGCATCGCTTGCAGGTACATCTGCAGGAAATCCACCTGCTCCTGGGCATCCAACCGCCCCAGATAAGGACGCAAGGCCGAACCCTTGAACCATTCCACCACGGCTTCGGCGCCGCCGGCCAACGGGTGGTGGTAGGTGGTGCGCCACACATCCACCCGCGCACACAGCGGGCTGAGCAGGTCGTAGTAGAACGCCGCGCTGTGCCGTGGCGGCAGCTGGAAATCAGCGAACTTCGCCGCCCAGGGGCCCTGGCTGGCGATTTCGCGCAGCTGCCGGTGGGCCGGCTCGTCGAGGTTGTCCGGGGTCTGCACGGCCAGGCTGGCACCTTCGCTCAGCTGGCGCACCAGATGCGGGTACAGCGAGGCGTGGTCGGGTACCCATTGCAGTGAGGCATTGGCCAGGATCAGGTCCTGCGGCTCGGGGGCGGACCAGCCGGCAATGTCACCGACGACAGTGCGCACCCGGGGGATGCACAGCCGTTTACGCTCGCGGGCCTTTTCGATCATGTCCGGGTCACTGTCCAGGGCCGTCACCTGGGCATCCGGGTAACGTTGCAGCAGCACCTCGGTGGAATTGCCAGGGCCACAGCCCAGGTCGGTGGCGTGGCGTACCGGGCGTGGTGGCACAGCGGCGAGCAGATCGCGCACGGCGCGGGTACGCTCGTCTTCGAACAGCGAATACTGGGTGGCGGACCAGGCCATGTGAAGCTCCTCTGGGCGGGCAATGTGTTCAGCATATGCCATGTAACGGGCTGCGCGATCCCTGTAGGAGCGGCCTTGTGTCGCGATCGGGCCGCAAGGCGGCCCCAGCGATAGTCGCAGCAATCGAGAAATCTGGAGCCGCTTTGCGGCCCGATCGCGACACAAGGCCGCTCCTACAACGGTGCACAAGCCGGAACTGGCCCAACAACGCAAAACGGCCGGGTCCCCGAGGGAGCCGGCCGTTTCGAGAAGCGAGTGACGCTTAGTGCTGCTTGCCAGTGCGGATCTGGTGCACCACACCCATCGCCACCACGATTGCCGCGGCGATACCGGTGGAGATCACCAGGATCTGGTAGTCAGGCATGAAGGCCATGGTTACCAGGGCGGCCACGATGAACGCGATCACCAGGTAGGTCAGCCACGGGAACAGCCACATCTTCAGGCGTACTTCCTTGCCTTCGGCAATCAGCTTGCGGCGCATGCGCAGCTGCGAGAAGGCAATCACCAGGTACACCAGCAGGGCAATCATGCCGGTGGTGTTCATCAGGGTTTCCAGCACGTCTTTCGGGCGCAGGGTCTCGCTGAAGTTGATCAGCGCACACACCACGGCCACGGCGCACGAACCCATGATCGCGTACACCGGTACACCGGTGCCGGCGCGGGTGATCTTGAAGAACGACGGCGCGTCGCCACGCTGGGCCAGGGAGAACAGCATGCGCGAAGCGGTGTAGTGGCCCGAGATCAGGCAGCTGCTCACCGAGGTCAGCACCACGAAGTTCATCAGCAGCTCGGCATACGGCACGCCCAACAGCTCCAGGGTGCGGCGGTAGGCGCCGTAGCCGGAAACGCCCAGGTGCGGGTCGTTCCACGGTACCAGGCAGACGATCAGGAAGATCGAGCCCACGTAGAACAGGCACACACGCCAGACCACCGAGTTGGTCGCCTTGACGATCTGCGCGGCCGGGTCCTTGGCTTCGGAAGCGGCGATGGTGACGATTTCCGCGCCGAGGAAGGCGAACATCACCCCGAGCAAGGCACCGATCACGGTGGTGATGCCATTGGGCATGAAGCCTTCGGCGGTGAGGTGGCTGATGCCACGCACTTCACCGAACTGCCAGATGTTCAGCACGGCAGCGGTACACACGATCAGGAAGCAGACGATCGCGATCACCTTGATCAAGGCGAACCAGAACTCGAACTCACCGTAGTGCTTGACGTTGAAGAAGTTGACGGTGATCAGCAACAGGGTCGTGGCCAGCACGAACACGTTGACGCTGACGTCGGGGAAGAAACCATGCAGGATCTTGCCCGCCACATAAGCTTCCCAGGCCATGAGGATGACCCAGTACCACCAGTACAGCCAGCCGATGGTGAAACCGGCCCAACGGCCGATGGCGCGATCGGCGTAGGTGGAGAACGAACCGGTGTCTGGCGAGGAAGTCGCCATTTCACCCAGCATGCGCATGATCAGTACCACCAGGATGCCGCCTGCCAGGTAGGCCAGCACAGCGGCTGGGCCGGCGCTGTGAATCACGCTGCCGGAACCGACGAACAAGGCGCCGCCGATAACCCCGGCGATCGACATCATCGTCAGGTGGCGCGACTTGAGCGAGGCACTGAGCTTGCTCTCGTGCCCGCTTTTCGCGGTGGTGGTTGTGGATGTTGCGTCCATCAGTTGTGTACCCCGTGCTTCTTTTTATCCAAGGAAAACTGTGAAACCCCGATGGCTGGCGGTTTCACGTACATCAGTGCTAATGCGCGCAGGATGGTGTGAGCGAACACACGCAGGCCTTCCATGGCGGCCTGCTGACGCGCCCCAGGGCAGGCGCCTGGGGCGAACTGAACATGCTTTAGGTGGCGATATCTGACACCTAATGTAAAAATGTCCGACGCAGAGAGCCATGCACAGTGGCATGAATCTCGCACTGCACTGTACAGGTCGCCCATGCAATACACCTTGCAAACGCCGGGCGATACGCACCCTGAAGGCCCCGAATGTTCGAATTACATCCAGACTCCTCGACCCCGCTGGTGAACCAGATCATCGACGGGCTGCGCGAGCTGATCGACAACCAGACCCTCAAGCCAGGCGCCAAGGTCCCCTCGATCCGCGCCTTTGCCGCGAGCTATTCGGTGAGCACCTTCACCGTGGTCGAGGCCTACGACCGTCTGGTCGCCCAGGGCCTGCTGGTGAGCCGGGGCAATGCGGGGTTCTTCGTCAACCGCGCGGCGGGCGAATTGCTCGACCCGCACAACGCCGAGGCCGACACCAGTCGACCAACGTTCAACTCCGAGTGGTACCTGCAGCAGATCTTCGAAATCCGCCAGCTGCCGTTCAAGCCTGGCTGCGGCTGGCTGCCCAACGACTGGATGTACGAAGACGGCCTGCGCCGCGGCCTGCGCCAGGTGGCCGGCAGCCCGCTGGAGCTGTCGGGCTACGGCGACCCCATGGGCCTGATGGAGCTGCGTGCACTGACCGCACAGAACCTGCAGCAGGAACTGTCTATCGTCGCCAACCCGGCGCAGCTGATGCTTACCCACGGCGCCAGCCAGGCCCTGGACCTGGCCGCGCGCACCCTGGTGCGCCCGGGCGACGTGGTGCTGGTGGACGACCCTGGCTACCCCAACCTGATGAGCATCCTGCGCACCCAGGGCGCGACCCTGGTCGGCGTACCGCGCACACCGGCCGGCTACGACCTGAACCAGCTGGAGCAGTTGCTTACCCATCACCGCCCCACTGCGTTCTTCACCCAGCCACACCTGCACAGCCCGACCTGCTCGCGTACCCCACTGCCGCAGCTGCACCGCCTGCTGCAGCTGGCCAGCCAGCATGGCTTCCGCCTGGTGGAAAACAACCTGTACGCCGACATGGTCGCCGAACCGCAGCCGTGCCTGGCCAGCCTCGACCACCTGCAGCAGGTGGTATACGTGGGCAGCTATTCCAAGAGCATTTCGCCCAATGTGCGGGTCGGCTACATGCTGGCCAACCCCGAGCTGATGCAGAAGCTGCTGCACCTGAAGATGCGCTCGGGCCTGACCACTTCGCAGGTGATGGAGCGCGTGGTGTATGCCGCGATCATCGACGGGCGCTGGCGCAAGCACCTCAAGCGCCTGCGCCAGCGTTTGGCCGAGGCGCACCAGGAAGTTGGCCGGCATCTGCATCGGTTGGGCTTCGAGCTGTTCATCGAGTCGGATGAAGGGATGTATATCTGGACCCGCCACCCGGCGATTCCGGACAGCGCGGCGCTGCTGGATGATGCGTTGGAGAAAGGCATCATGTTGGGGCCCGGGCAGTTGTTCATGGTCGATGCCAAGGCGACCGGGTGGATGCGGTTCAACGTGGCGTTCAGTACCGAGCCGGCGATGTGGGAGTTGCTGGAGAAGGTGTTGGTGAAGCATGTGCGGCGGGGTGGGGTGTAGTTCGCCGCAACCTTTTCAGCACCTGTGAGATCGAGCGCCGCTCTGCACATCAACTAGGCCTAGGCGTGCAGTGGGGGGGAACAGGGGGATTCTCTGGTGCTTGCAGTCTGTGCAGGGATTGCCCAAGGGATGGCGCCTGATGCGAAGATTCTGGTTCCCCCAGCCTACGCCTGCCACCGATAGCTGCACACTCCACGCTTGAGCCACGCTGGCTTCTTCACGGACATGCCCGCTGCCACAGGTGCAGGCCAACTCCCTCCGCAGTCTGCGTCACCTATTCCATAAACCTCAGGGATACTTCAGCCAACGAGTGCCTATAAAAAAACTAGATGTCTAACTCCCTTGATCCAACAGCTTAACCCATCTTCTTACACCCACCAGCCATCGGCATCTACGATTTCTGTTGGTGTCGCGCTCGCTACTCAATAGCAGTGCATCTATTCCACCTGCCGCCCTTCTTGCGAAAGCCTCAAGGTTTAGTACCTAAAGGCTTCTTCAAGGGAAATAGACGTGACCTCATGTAGAACACTAACAAGCCAGGAACTGCAAGAAATATACTCAGCCGCGCCTTTTACATATGACTTTGAGGACATCCTTTCTTGGGACAGCCCGTTCACACTACCTATAACACCGCCGAACATAGCATCGCTTTCATATGATGCGCTCAGCGTCAACGCAACGACCATTGCGAAAAATGTGATACAGGAAATCGAGGCTACCTGCCCAGTGAGCACTCCTGGATTTGAGAACTATTTGAATAAACATTATTCAGACATAAGACAATCCTACCCAGACCAGGCAAGCCATCTTTACGCCCAAAAGAAATTCCTCCTGCTCCTTTATAACAAAACCCACAAACAAGCCATCCGCAATATCAACCTATACTTAGCAGAACACATATATACAATAGGCATTGACGAAGAAGCACTGCATTTCGAAAACGTCGTTCACTTTAACCGCTGGCACGACCAAGATTTCTATATGATCGAGGAAGATTTGTACTTTTTAATGAGCAGCATTACTGCCGCGCAAATTGAAATAGTACTAAATCGCTGCCTTGAAAAAATAAAAAAGGAATACGAAAACCTCCAGCAGAAAACCATTTTTTTATTCATCAGAATTAGGAAACGCTGATTTGCACCATGACTCAACCCTGAGCATGCCTGCTGAACTACTCATTCCTGATTTGTCTACGAATATTCATGACATTGCGCTTAAGCACGGGACAATTGAATCACCGCTACGAATAAATGCCAATCTGGACACGTATACACTTACGAACCGTGCAAACTCCACAAGTGCTGAAAAAAAGGTGCCTGTACGCCCCTTAGTAATGGATAAAGAAGGCAATAGCTACACATCGATTCCATCGAGTGATTTTCCAATCAGGCTCAGCTTCCCCATTCATACCGAGAACGGGTCGTCAACTACACCCCCCAGTGACCCGATACTGTCGGACCCCTATGAGGGGGTCAATCTCAGACCCGCATGGATAGAAGCGACACCGCTCCCTGCCTATGAACCACCGAATTATAAAGACTGTATTTACTGCTTCCCGCCAGAATCTGGTCTGCCACCACTATACGTAGTTTTCAATTCTCCCTATCCCGACGCAACAACCATAGGCACTTATAGCGGGCGAGCTTATAATCCAGACAAAGCAGGTGGACCTATCGAGCGACTGGATTGGCGCGAGGTCAAAATCACAGCGACAGGCATCGAATTAGTCAAATTACACACAAGCCGCTTCGGCCCGTCCGATGCAAATGACATCATGATCAACAGGCTGGAAAAAATCCTACAGGGCAAGTTGCAAGAAACGGACACCGACAAGCGCTTTTACACACATGAGATAAGGGAACTGGAGCGCTTTCGCACCCTTGAAATACCAGATAAAATCAGGCCGAACGATGATGGTGAAGCATGGAACAATACACACGCTGCAACACTGGAAGACTACCAACTCACCTCGGAGCCCGAACTGCTTTACACACCAGAAGCAATTGAAGCAGATGACCAGCAGATCGCACGAGAGAACAAATGAACACTATTAGCGAAATAATCACCAACGAAAGCCCCACCGATATCATTCTGTGGCTTGTCAGGCAAAATGGCATTTCTCATCCACGACTCGACAATCTATACAATCGAAATGGATGGGTGAACATTGGCGACTGCCTACAACTCATTAACCTGATTAAGAAAATGAGTGACGAAGGTTTGATACAGCGCGGTGGAAATGGCTATATCAAAGGTCCAAACTGGCGAGAGCCTGAATTCTTGACCCAAAAAAGATATGAGCTATAAGCAGAACTGATTCCACAGCCCAGCACGTACATCCTCGTTCACCGAGACCGAGTATCATCACAGACGCCGGCAGCGACAACACAGCTGCCGGCATATAGCACTTATCACCAATCTGCTTTATCAGCAAAGAACGCCTGCGCATTCGCCTCCAGGCTCTCCAGGTGATACCCCCCTTCCTGCACGATCAGGCACGGCAAGCGCATCGCCCGAATCCGCTCGCCCAATACCGCAAACCCTTCAGTCGTCACCGCCACCTTGCTCTGCGGGTCGAGTTCGTAGATATCGAACCCCAGCGACAACACCAGTACCTCGGCGCCAAAGTCCTTCACCGCTGCCAGCGCGATCTCCAGCTGGCCCATGAAGTCCGCTTCGCTGGCACCATGCGCCATCGGCAAGTTGAGGTTGTACCCCTCCCCCGCACCGCTGCCACGCTCGTCCGCGAACCCGGCCACACCCGGGTAGAAGTTGGTGGGGTCGCCATGCACCGACACATACAGCACATCCCGGCGGTCGTAGAAGATTTCCTGAATCCCCTGCCCGTGGTGCATGTCGGTATCGAGGATGGCCACGCGGCTGTAGCGGCTGCGCAAGGCCTGGGCAGCGACAGCGGCGTTGTTGATGTAGCAGAAACCACCGGCCGCATCGAAGCGCGCATGGTGGCCTGGCGGCCGGCACAGGGCATAGGCCGCCGGCTCGCCGTCGAGAATGGCCTTGGCACCGGCCACTGCGCTTTGCGCAGACCAATAGGCCGAGCGCCAGGTGTGTTCGCCTACCGGGCAGCTGCCGTCAGCCAGGTAGCGCCCGGCCTGGGCGAGGATGCCGCGCAGGGCGTTGGGTTCACGCACGAAGATGTTGGACATGACCTCGTCGCCCCAGTCCTCGGGCACTTCCTTCCAGCGCGCATGGGCCTCTTCGAGGAAGGCCAGGTAGGCCTGGCCATGCACTGCCTTGAGCGGTTCGAGGCCGGCGTCCTCAGGCTGACGGATGTCGAAGCCCAGATCCTTGGCCGCCTGCAGCAGGCGCTGGGCGCGTTCGGGGACTTCCTGCGGGGTGCGCATGGCGCCGCGCGAGTAGTAGCTGCGTGGGTGGTGCAGCAGTTGTTCGGGGTGGAAGTAGCAACGCATCAGGCGTCTCCTTGTTCGATACGGCCCGCGCGGGCCAGCACGGCATTGAGCAGTACATCGGCGCCCTGGCGGGCGTCGTCGGGCAGTACGTCTTCGGCCTCGTTGTGGCTCAGGCCACCGACACAGGGGATGAACACCATGGCGGTCGGGCAGTAGCGGGCGAGCAGGATGGCGTCGTGGCCGGCGCCGCTGACGATCGACTGCTGGGCATAGCCCAGGCCATCCACCGCCTGCTGCACGGCGGCTACGCAATCGGCATCGAATGGTGTGGCCGGGCTTACCCAATGGCGCTCGATACGCACCTGCAACCCGCGCTGATTGGCGATGGCTTGCAGCTTCAACGTCAGGTCGCGCTCCATCGCCTCGATGGCTTCATCCCGGTGGTGACGCAAGTCGACGGTGAACTGCAGCAGCCCTGGAATGGTGTTGCGCGAGGACTTGGCGATGGACAGTTCACCCACCGTGGTCAGGCCTTCGGGGGCAAAATCGGCAGCCAGTTGCTCGACCGCCTGGATCATCCGTGCGGTGCCGTACAGGGCATCCTTGCGCAGCGGCATCGGCGTGGTGCCGGCGTGTGCGGCCATGCCTTCGACCGTGACGTCGAGCCATCGGATGGCCTGCCCGCCGCTGACCACGCCAATGGCCTTGGCGTTGTCTTCAAGGATCGGGCCTTGCTCGATATGCGCCTCGAAATAGGCATCGACCTGGCCGCCCAGCGGGCGCCGGCCGGCGTAACCGGTGCGTTGCAGTTCGTCGGCGACGCTGATGCCATCGGCATCGCGAATGGCCAGCGCTTCGTCCAGTGCCAGGGTGCCGGTGAACACCGCCGAACCGAACATGGCCGGGGTGAAGCGGGCGCCCTCCTCGTTGGTCCATACGGCGATTTCCAGCGGTTTGCGCGTCTGGATGTTCAGGTCATTGAGCCGGCGCACCACTTCAAGGCCCGCCAGCACACCGTAGACACCATCGAAACGGCCGCCCTCAGGCTGGGTGTCGAGGTGGCTGCCCATCATCACCGGCGCTGCATCCGGGTCGCTGCCAGCGCGGCGAGCGAACAGGTTGCCGATGGCATCCACAGTCAGCGTCAGGCCGGCTTCGCGGCACCAGTGGCTGAACAGTTCACGGCCAGCCTTGTCCTCGTCGCTCAGGGCCAGGCGGCAGCTGCCGCCACGGGCGGTAGCGCCAATTTCGGCCATGGCCATCAGGCTCGCCCACAGGCGTTCGCCATTGCTTTTCAACATGTGCGGGTACTCCAGAAAAAAGCGGTTCGATCAGGCCAGTTCCAGGTGCTGGCTGCGGGCGTACTGGCGCGCCAGGGCGAGCACGCAGACCAGCGAGATGGTGGCGATCAGGGTGTAGAACACCGCCATCGGCCACCATTGGCCGGTGAAGGTGTGGGCCAGCCAGGTACCGATCAGCGGGGTCAGGCCGCCCGCGATGGCACCGCAGATCTGGTAGGCCAGGGAAATGGCGGTGTAGCGCACGCGGGTGTCGAACATGCCGCTGACGTAGCCGGCGATCACCGCGTAGAACGACGCCATGCACGCGGCGGCCAGGGCAATGCCGAGCACGATCAACGGGCCCTGGCCCGAGCTGACCAGCACGAACATCGGGTACGGTGAGGCCATCGCCAGCAGCGCGACCAGGGCCAGGAAGCGGGTGGCGCCGATCTTTTCCGATAGCCACGCGGCCAACGGCTGCACGCAGAACTGGATGATCGCCACGAAGAACAGGCACTCCAGGATCAACGAACGCTCCAGGTGCAACTGCTGGGTGGTGTAACTGATCATGAAGGTGTTGGTGAAGTAGACCCCGGCAATACCCAGGGTATTGGCACCGATGCACAGCAACAGCGGGCGCCAGGCCGTGCGCAGCACTTCGAATACCGGAGCCTGCTCCTTGCGCCGGGCCTTTTCCGCCTGCTCGCGGCTGGCGATGAACTCGGGCGACTCATTCACCCCCAGGCGAATCGCCAGGCCCACCAGCAGCAACAGCGCGCTGGCCAGGAACGGCACGCGCCAGCCCCAGTTCATCAGGTCTTCTTCCGGCAGGCGGGTGACCGCGCCGAAGGCCAGCAGCGACAGGATCAGGCCCGCCGGGCTGCCCAGCTGGGCGAACGAAGCGAAGAAGTTGCGCCGGCCCTTGGGTGCATGCTCACCGGCCATCAGCACCGCCCCGCCCCACTCGCCGCCCACGGCAATGCCCTGGACGATGCGCAGCAGGATCAGCAGTACCGGCGCGCTGGCGCCGATTTGTGCGTAGGTCGGCAGCAGGCCGATGCCCACGGTGACGATGCCCATCATCAGCAAGGTGATGACCAGCGACTTCTTGCGGCCGATACGGTCGCCCACGTGGCCGAAGACGATGCCACCCAGCGGCCGGGCGAAGAAGCCGACGGCGAAGGTGCCG